>Ga0326726_10001897_pt1 | contig 19419 bp, 17 predicted proteins | sample MHFenrmetagenome_2_FD_207603 | JGI IMG/M metagenome (GOLD analysis project Ga0326726, IMG submission 207603) | Lab enriched peat soil microbial communities from Michigan Hollow, Ithaca, NY, United States - MHF15MN | ecosystem: Environmental > Terrestrial > Soil > Wetlands > Peat | place: USA... | reverse complement strand
CACGCGCTATTCGGTGAAGATCGTCGTCACCCCGACGTTGGACGCGACGAAGAAGGATTCGGTGATGATCGACCGGACCCAGCCACCGCAGTCCTCGCTGTGCACGGGGTGCTGATATGATGTCACGCCGACAGGGGTTCACCCTCGCCGAAATCGTCGTCTCGCTCGTGATCGCCGGCATCATCGGCGCATCGTTCACGAAGCTACTGATCTCGCAGAACCGCTACTTCGACCACGAGACTAACCTTCGCACCGCGCGCAGCATCGCGCGGAGCGCGACCAACATCATGCTCGCCGACCTCCGGATGGTGCAGGATTCCGGCGGCGTCGACTCCGTGACGGCCGATGGGAAGCTGATCCGCATCCTGGTGCCGTATCGATTTGGGTTGGTGTGCGGCACGACCGGCAACGTCACGACCGTGAGCATGCTGCCGACGGATTCCGGCACGATCGCCGTCTCGGTGTATCGAGGATTCGCCTGGCGCGACTCGGCGACCGGCCGGTACAGCTATGTCTCGCCGGCGAACCCGACGACGAGCGACCGACCGGCCGCGACCGGCGACCCGGCGATGTGCACCGGCAACGGCGCTGGACAGGCCCAGCTTCGGACGGTGTCGGTAAACGGCCGCACGGGCGAGCTCCTCGATCTGCCGTTCCAGTCGCCGTCGGGTGCAAAGGCGACCACGCCCGTGTTCTTCTGGCAGCGCATCACGTACTCGTTCCGCGCGTCGGGCATCTACCCAAACCGTCTCGCGCTGTGGCGCAACGTAGAGGGCGGTCGCAACGAAGAGCTGATGGCGCCGTTCGATACATCCGCCCGCTTCATGTTCTACGCGGACGGTGATGACCTCGCGCGAATCGCGCCCCCGCCGCTCTCCGATATTCGCGGGGTCGACCTCGTGCTATCGGCACTCAGTCCGCGCGGCACCTCGGGAGATTCGACGCGGTTGCAGTCGAGGGTCGTGACATCGGTGTTCTTCAAGAACGTTCGCAGATTCTAGAATCATGGAGCACGTATGCGACTGTCTCTCATGAATCGCAAAGGCATTGCGCTGCCGATGACCATCCTGGTCATGACGGCGCTCACCGCGGCGCTGGCGGCCGGCTTCGCCGGCGCGGCCTCGGAATACACGACGAACGCCGCCGAGCGTAGCCAGAACCGCGCGTATCACCTCGCGGAGACGGGGCTCGAGCAGTTCATGGTGCTCCGCAATCAGTCGGGGTGGTGTCAGAACTGCGTCAACGACCCCACGGTCGCGGACTCGGAATGGACGCGTGTCACGCTGCCCGGCGGCTACGCCGACGTCATGGCGGTGAGGGTGCGGCCGGTGGTCGACAGCACGAATGCGCTGTACTTCATTCGGTCCAAGGGTGTGGACACGTCGATCAAGTTGAGCGGCGCGGGCATGAATGTGTACGCCGAGCGCACGGTGGGCGTCTACGCGACGTGGAACACGGCGACCATGAACGTGAAAGCCGCCTGGCTCAGCTTGTCCGGATTGGTGAAAAACGGAACGGGCGTCATCAGCGGCATCGACCAGTGCGGTCAGAAACCCTCGGTCGCGGGCGTGATGGTCGACTCCGGCGACCTCGTCATCAAGGGCGGAAGCTTCAACCCCCAAGGCAACCCACCGGTCGACACGTCGAACAACTTCGTGAATCTCAAGGCGAAGGTGAACATCGACTGGGCAGGCATCATGGGCGGCAGCATCGTGCCCGACGTGGAGGTTCCCGGCCAGTCATTTCCTGCGGGAGCGGACTTCGACGCGGATCCCAACTACTGGCCGGTCATCCGCGTCCACACCAATAACTATTCGCTGCCGAACCACGGACGCGGCATCATCATCGCCGACAGCAACTTCACGATCTCCGGCAGCAACATGTGGGACGGCATCGTCCTCGTTGGCGGCATGCTGACGTCCAACGGCAACAACACCACCGCCGGTGCGACGTTGAGCGGCCTCAACTTCATGCTTGGCGGCACGCCGTCGATGAGCAGCGTGGACGACTCGAACGCGAACGGTCAGAAGACGTACGTCTACAATTCGTGCAACGTCGCGATGGCGACGGCGCGCATGCGAAAGTACTCGGCGCTGCCCAATAGCTGGGTCGACAATCTGGCGTCGTGGTAGGGGAAGCTCTGAAGAAGAAGTGATCCCGAGCGTCGCGAGGGATCTGCAGGTGTCGACGAAATGCAGATCCCTCGCTCCGCTCGGGATGACGCTTAGGGCTGTCCGAACGGATCGCCTGGCGGCGCGACCAACGGCGTCGAGAACTTCGGCAGCTCACGGCGGTCGATCCATCGCGTGAAGTCGGCGACGATGGAGAGCCACAGCGCTCGATCGTCGTCGGTCTTGGCTGTGCCCAGCTTCGACCGCGCGCGCGCCCGAAGGTCGGCGATCTTGAGCTCCGCCATCGCGCGCACCGGCTGCGACGCCTCGGAGTCCGCGGCCAGCCACAGCAAGCGCTCGGCGAGCGCCCGCTGCGTCACGCGCTGGAGCGCGGCCAGCTTGGGGGCGGGCGGCGCTGGCGCGTCCCACGTTGCGGCGACGAGCGCGTCGATCGTCGCGCCGAGTGTGAGGTGCAAACCGGGGCCCCGCGTCGCGAACTCCACCAGGCGTCCCGCGCGATCGCGTTGCAGGACCATCTCGAGGATCATCTGCGCGAGCGTGCCGGCGGCGCCCAGCTCGTCGAACGCCGGACGCGTCTTGCTCTGAAACAGCTCGACCGAGGGCGTCACGCTCGTGGCGCCCGGCGCCATCAACGTCAGCACCGTGTCGGGAATCGCCAGCTCCTCGGGGCGGAGCGCGTCGATCATCAGGCGGAGCGCATCCACTTGCTGCTGGTACGCGACGGGGCGCGTCGCCTGCTGCGCGTCACCGCGCACCGCGTTGCTGTACTCCATGCCGCCGATCGCCTTCGACGTGCCGTTGAGCGCGAACCGGTGGAAGAAATACAGCGGAACGAATCGCTCCTGAAGCAGCGTGATCGGCTCGCCGGGACGAATGTTGCGCTCTCCGAAGTTCTTGATCGCCACCCGGCGGACCGCGGTCTGATCCTTCAGGAACTGCAGCGGCGTCGACGAGTCGTCCCATAGACCGACCCTCGGATCCGAGCCGTACTCGGGCCGCGCATCGGCGTCGCTCAGATAGAGGAAGCCTTTCTTGAGTCCGTCGGCGACGATGGCGCGGAGCGAGTCCGCCTCGCTGGCCGCGGGAAACACGCCGTACCCCCAGTGAATCGCCCACACGTCGTACGCGCCTGGGCCGACGGCGTATGCCTGCGAGAGGTCGATCCTTCCGCCGGCGTCGAGGCGCACGCGCGGTGGCGGGTAGTCCATGACTGACCCGCGCTCGTACGTCGACGCGATGTAATTGTGCGCCAGGCCCAACGTGTGTCCCACCTCGTGCGCGCTCACCTGCCGCACGCGCGCGAGGACGAACGCGGTATCGGCGGACGAGGCGCCCGCTCCCATCAGGCCCGCGTAGAGGTTGTAGTCGGTGCGCGCGCGGTGCGAATCGAGGCGCGCCATGCCCTTGACCATCTCGCCGGTTCGCGGATCGGTCAGCGCGCCCCCCACCGACCACCCGCGCTCGTTCCGATTCTCCCATTGCACGACGTTGTATCGGGCATCCATCGGATCGACACCCTCCGGAAGCAGCTCGACCTTGAAGCCGCCCTTCAACCCGGCCCGGTCGAATGCCTCCTCCCACCACTTCACGCCCTGAAGGGTCGCGGTCCGGATCGGCTCGGGAATGCCCCGGTCGACGTAGTAGCGAATCGGATCCTTGATGGGCGACCCCGGATCGTTCGGGTTCACCCGCTCGAGACGATGGCGCGATGCCCAGCGAACCTGGAGTGGCTCCTGAATCGGACGCGCATAGTCCTTGAACGAGATGCCGAAGAACCCGACGCGCGGATCCTGCGCGCGCGGACGGAAGCCCGCATCGGGGAGCGTGAGCAAACTCAGATGCTGGCGCAGCGTGAACGCCCGGCCGTCGGGAACGATCGATTGGACGATGCCCCCCGCGCGCGCCGTCGCCATGAAGGTGAGCGACGCGTCGATCTCGGTGTTGTCAGGAAATGCCTTGCTGTACGGCCGGTCGATGGTCGACCGGTCGCGCGCGACGGTGTACGCCCCTTGCTGCGATCGCGCGAGCGTGCCGACGATGTCGTTCCAATCGCGGACCGCGAGGTCGGTCGCGTCGACGAGCAGGCGCCCGCCTTCGTCCGCGAGGAGCGGCAGCGCCGCCACCGTGCTGGGCGGAAAGGCCTCGGCGACCGTCCGCACGTGATCGGCGTTTCCCGCGGTGCTGCGATAGGCCCAGTTCTCCAGCACGACGAGCACGCGATCGCCGTCGCGGTCGAACCGGGCCACGTGCGTCTCGCCGCTCGCCCCACGGTCGATGCCGATTGGGTTCGAGCCGAGGCCCGTGGCCTGGGTGATCATCAGCAGCGCTCGCGTGGAGTCGCGCGGCAGCTCGAGCAGGATGTGTCCCTGCCGAGCATCCAGATAGATTGAGAGAAAGCCGTCGCGCCGCTCCATTCCAGCGGTTCGCGCCGCAATCGACGTCGAGATTGGCGCCGATGTTGCCTGCGGAGACGCGGTGGCGGGCAGTACGGCCAGCACCGCCGCGCCAAGCGGACGTAGCCGCCAGGGTGGTAGTTTCATTGGGGGTCTTCTCTCAAACGTTTTGTGAGGGTTTCCGTGCGCTCAGGTAGAATAAGGTTGGCCGTGCTGCTCGGCATCCTTGGCGCGTGTGTCTCCAGTGGCCCGCACATTTTCGGGCAATACAGTGATCTCGCGCCGAAGGTCGCGCCGCAGCAGGGTGATCGCGTTCCGCGGCATCTCACCGTTCAGCTGGCGCGTCCGGCAAACGTGGCGGTGTTTCTCGTCGTCCCCGGGCGCGGCAGCGAGCTGCTCTTCCCGGCCGACTCGATGCAAAGCCAGTACATGGAGGGCGGATCGCATCTCGTCGAGACGTCCAAAGCGCGAAATGCGGCGAGCGACTCCGCCCGCCTCATTCGCCGGCCGACTCCGGCGCCGTCGCCGACCTCACAGCAGCCGCCTCCGCGCGGCGGCCGCGGCAACCGCGGCATTGGTGACTCGCTGCCGACGCTCGGCCTGAACCCGCACGGCTACCTGCTCATCTTCGCGTCGCAAGAGCCGCTGGCCTACCAGACGCTCAGGACGCGCGTGTCGGGTCTGTCCATTCCGATCGAGGATGACGACGCGCTCAACACGGTCACCAAGCTGATTCGCGGTACGACGAAGACGAACGGCCCCTGGGCCGCGTTCGCGTCGGAATTCCCGCCCTGAGCAGGCGCCAGCTACTTGTCGGTGCGTCCGGTGAGGATGCCGTCGTGGATGCGAAGCGCCTTGCCGCTCGCTCCCGGCAGTGCCTCGACGACGACGTCGCCTGCGGCGAACTGCAGCTTGCCGGGCAGCGTGAGCGTCTCGGTACCGCGCTTGACTTTGATCGGCAGCGGTGAGCCCTCGGCCGACGCGCCGTAGCGCGCCCGCAACTTCGCGCCGAACTGCTGGTCCTCCACCGACACGTCGCCCACGCTGATGAGGTAGTCGCCGGGCCGGACGCCCGCCGCGGCCGCGGAGCTCCCGTCGGCGACCATCGCGATCAACACGCCGTTGGGATCGGGCTGCGTGCTCACGCCGAGGCGCGGCACACGCTCCTGGCGCGCGCGCATGCCGGCGAGAGGGAGAATGCTGTCCCAGGGAAACGCGTCGCGCCCGTCGATGAAGCGCGCGCTGAACCCGGCGAACGACTTGCCGCCGGCCGCCGCGCTCACCGCCGCCCACCAGTCTGCTGACGTGAATCCTTTTCCTCGCTTGTAGGCGGACTGATAGAGCGACCGCATCACGTCGTCGAGCGAGTGCTTGTTGTCGCTGGCGTCGCGGATCGCGATGTCGAGCATCAATCCCGCCAGCGATCCCTTCGGGTAGTAGAGGTAGCCGGTGCCGTCCACCGGATGCACCCACGTGCTCAACGACGCATCCTCGAGCGACACGGGCGGCGCGTTCATCACCTCGTTGATCTTTTCCGCGGTCAGCGCATAGAACCCGTGGTCGTTGACCACGCCCCCGCGCACCTCGGCGAGGTCGGCGTAGTAGTCCGTGATTCCTTCCGAGACCCAGAGCAGGGTCGTGGGCTGCGGATGAGAATACTGATATGGCCACATCTCGGACGGGCGCAGGCGCTTCACGTTCCACGAATGGAAGATCTCGTGCGCGTAGAGCGACGGCTGGAACTCGCTGCCCACGTACGATGGCGCGAGCACGTCCACGTGGGAGCTCTGGTGCTCGAGGCCACTGGCGCCGCCGAACGCGGAGTCCACGATCTGCATGATCGTGTAATTCTCCCACGGCGCTTCACCGAAGACGTTCACCTCCACCGGGATGACGCGCTTCAGCTGCTCCCACGCGTTCGACCGCGCGGTTCCGCCGACGATGCCGGCGGGATAGGTCGCGTACCGCACCCATTTGTTCGCGATGCGGCCGCTGTCGACGTCGTACCGCCCGACGAAGAACGGCATGTCGACGAGGTCGTGGTAGTTTGCCGCCGTGTACGTCCGCGGGTTCGCGCCCGCCGCGAGCCCGGTCGTGACGTTCCACTCGGGCTCGGTGTGCACCGCCACCGCGCTCGCGAAGTCGAGTGGATTGCCTTCCGGATACAGGAAGAGATTCGTTCCGTTGAACAGCAGAAAATCCGGCTTCGCCCACGTGTTCGCGTTGTCGAGCGAGTCGGCGTGATACACGAACCGCACGCGGACGGACTTCGCCCCCGCCGGCCGGATCCGCCACGTGTCGTAGTCGAGCTTGTCCCACGCGAGGCTCTTGCCGTTCTCCGCCGTCGCTTCGAACTCCGTCACCCATCGCGCGAAGTTCGACAATTCGTACGCGCCCGGCGTCCACGCCGGGAGGGAGAGCAGTACCGGCGCCGTGCCCGTCGTCGCGAACGTCATGCTCACGCCGACCAGCCGGTGCTCGGCATCCGCGCGCGTGAACGAGACGTCGTAGTGCACGTCGCGAATCGCGGCGGAGACGCTGTCGCTTCTCGCCGTTTGTGTGGGCTGTGCCGCGAGCGTGCGAAGCGCGGCGAGGCAGAGACTGATAGCGGGAACTGTCCGAAGCATCATTTGATAAGGTACGTGTGATGAACGACACGTCCATCTGTTCACCCAGTGCATCGTGAAGCATATTGCGCGGGTGACGCCCTCCCGCGCAGGGTTCGAAGAAGTCGTACACTCTCCTTACGTTCGGGGCACCGAATGAACGGGGTCGTGGCGCGGGCGGCGTTTTCCCTTGTAATGCTCGCGCCGGCGATCGCCGCGCAGAAGCGCCCGGGTGTCATCACCGGAACGGTGAAGGACGAGACCGGCGCCCGCGTTCCAAACGTGGAGGTCACGGTCCCGAAGACCGGCGCCACCGTGCACACCGACTCGCTCGGCCGGTTCTTCATTCCGAGGCTCGCGCCCGGCCTGTTCGACCTCAGCCTGCGCCGTCTTTCGTATACGCCAATGACGGTGAGCCTCGAGGTCACGTCGGGAGACACGACTGACGTCGACGTGACGCTCACCGCCGCCGCCGAGACGCTTCCCACCGTCCGCGTGGAAGGCAAGGAACAACGGAAGCGGCAGCTCGACGGCTTCGAGCAGCGGCGCAAGCTGGGGCTCGGCCATTTCATCACGCGCGCGCAGATCGAGGCGCGCAACCCGCTCGTGCTGAGCGAGATGGTGCGCGGTACCCCTGGCGCGCAACTCACGCCGACCAACATCATGGGCCGCATGACGCTCCGCTTCTCGCGGCGCGCGGACTGCCCGCCGTCGTATTTCGTCGACGGCCAATTCCTGTCGAACTTCAACATCGACGACGTGTCCGCACGCGACGTCGAGGGCGTCGAGCTGTACGCCGGCTTCGCCGGCCTCCCCGCCGAATTCGCCAAGCAGATGGGTACGCAGGCGTGCGGCGTCGTCGTCATCTGGACCCGAATCCCCGGCACGTGAACCCGTTCGCACCTCGCCTCCGCACGCGGCACGGCGCTCGCTCCCCGATTCGCCGCCCGCCGCTCGCCGCGTCGCTGCTGCTTCTCGCGTCCCCGCTCGCCGCGCAGCAAACCCCGGCGGATCTCATCGTCACCCACGCGCGAATCTACACCGTCGACGACTCGCATCCGTTCGTGTCGGCGCTCGCGGTACGCGGTGGTCGGATCGCCTTTGTCGGATCAGAGCGCGAGGCCCTGCTCCTCCGCGGCGCTGCGACGCGCGTCGTCGACGCGGGCGGAGAGACGATCATTCCCGGGATGATCGACGCGCACGCGCATCTGTTCGGGCTCGGCACCTTTCTCCGCGACATCGACCTGACGGACACGCGCTCGTACGACGCGATCGCCACCCGCGTCGCGGCCCGAGTGAAGGACGTGCCCGCCGGCCGGTGGGTGATCGGCCGGGGCTGGGATCAGAACAAGTGGGGCGACACCCGCTTTCCGACACACGAGGCGCTGTCGCGAGTCACGCCGAACAATCCCGTGGCGCTCCGGCGCATCGACGGCCACGCGCTGCTCGTGAACGCGGCGGCGATGAAGGCGGCCGGCGTCACCGCGGCGACCAAGGATCCGGCGGGTGGCCGAATCGAGCGCGGCGCCGGCGGGGAGCCGACCGGCGTGTTCGTCGACAACGCAATGGGCCTCGTCGACAGGGTGATTCCGCCGCTCACGCACGACGACATGCGAGCCGCCACACTCGCCGCGATCGCTGAGTCCAATCGGTACGGGCTGGTCGGCCTGGCGGACACAGGCGAGCCGCGCGAAGTCATCGACGTGTTCGAGGAGTTGGCCAAGGCCGGGCAGTTCAGTCTGCGCGCGTACGTCATGATCGGGGATGACAGCACCGACATCGCGCACTACTTCGAGCGCGGACCGCAGAGCGCGCTCTATGACGGCCACCTCTGGATTCGCTCCATCAAGCTCTACGCGGACGGGGCGCTCGGCTCGCGTGGAGCCGCGCTGCTCGATCCGTACGCAGACGATCCGAAGAACTCCGGCCTGCTGAGGACCACGCAGGAGCACCTGAAAGACGTTTCGATTCAGGCGCTGCGCCACGGATTCCAGGTCGCGACCCATGCCATCGGCGATCGCGGCAATCGCGTCGCGCTCGACGCCTACGAGGCGGCGCTCAAGGCGGTCCCAACCGTCGACCACCGATTCCGCGTCGAGCACGTCCAGGTGCTGGACCACGCTGACGTCCCGCGGTTCGCTCAACTGGGCGTGATTCCGTCCATGCAGGCGGTTCACCAGACGAGCGACATGTACTGGGCGCCGACACGGCTCGGCTACGCGCGCACCTTCGGGGCCTATGCCTGGCGCTCGCTCCTCAATACCGGCGTCATCATTCCGAACGGCAGCGACTTTCCGGTCGAGCGCGTGAACCCGCTGTACTCGTTCCACGCCGCCGTTTCCCGCCAGGATGACGACAACTGGCCGCCGGGCGGCTGGTTCCCGGAACAGAAGATGACGCGCGACGAAGCCCTCAAGGCGATGACCATCTGGGCCGCCTACGCCGGTTTCCAGGAGCAGGTCACCGGATCCCTGACGCCGGGTAAGTACGCGGACTTCGTGATCCTCGACCGCGACATCATGTCGGTGCCCGAATCCGAGATACTCCGCGCGCGGGTGACCGCAACGTATATTGCGGGGCGAGCCGTCTTCGAGCGTGGCCGCTAATCGCCGGCGTCATCCTGAGCGCAGCGAAGGATCTGCCTCCGACGGGTGACAAAGTAGAGTCCTCGCGGAGTCTACGCTGAGGAGCGAAGCGACCCAACGCTCGGATAGCGACTGTCTCCTTCAGGCGGATGTATGGTTCCACCAGTCGCGGGCCTCGGGCCCGCCACGGAAGCGATCGATGAGCGCCACCGCTGGCTCACGCCGGAGCGCCTGACTCGCGTGCGCGCGATTCTGCTGGCTCTTTCGCTCTTCTTTGGACTTGCGGTCTACGTCTTCCACACCCTCGGCGAGAGCCACGTCGTGCAACCGCTGTTCGTCACGAAGCTGCGGCGTCTCGGCGTGCTCACGTGGATCTACGCGCTCGTCCAGATGATCGACATGCGCTTCTATAACAGCCGGTGGGCCCAGCGGCGGCGCGCGTCCACGCGCATTCCCGACAGCCTGCACGGCTGGCTGTTCGGCCAGATGCTCGCCTGGTTCGGCATCGTCTATTACGGGCTCACCGAGGACCTCCGCTGGTACGTCGCGGGTCTCATCGTCCTCGGCGTGAGCTTTTTGGCCTTTCCGATCCGGCGGCCTCGTTGACCGCGACGACGGTTACGCGTCGCTGACCCCCGATCGTCCGGGGTCACACTCTCTCTTCCGCCGATTGGAGAGAGAAACCACATTTAGTGGTTCTACGCGAAAATTCCCTCTCGCCCTGCGCACATGCTGAGCCCGTCATCGCTCGCATTCTTGAAGCGTTTGTTGGACACCCCCGCTCCGTCGGGGTTCGAAGGACCTGCCGCCCGGGTCTGGCGCGAAGAAGCCGCCACGTTCGCCGAGAACGTCACGACCGACATCGCCGGCAACAGCATGGCCGAGATCAACCCGAATGGCTCGCCGACGATCATGCTCGACGGGCACATCGACGAGATCGGGTTGATCGTGCAGTACATCGACGACGACGGCTTCGTGTACGCCGGCGCCATCGGCGGGTGGGACGCCCAGGTGCTCGTCGGGCAGCGGATCCGCTTCCTCGGACGCGGCGGTGACGTGCTCGGCGTCGTCGGGAAGAAGCCGGTGCATCTGATGAAGGCGTCGGACCGCGACCAGGCCTCCAAGCTCACCGACCTCTGGGTCGACATCGGCGCGTCGAGCCGCGCGGAGGCCGAAGGCCGGCTGAGTGTCGGCGACCCGGGCGTGATCGACTCCAAGACGATCGACTTCCCGAACAATCGCCTCGTCTCGCGCTCGGTCGACGATCGCATCGGCGCCTTCGTCGTCCTCGAGGCCCTCCGCCGCTACGGCCAGAACCCGGGCAAGGCGCGCGTCGTCGCGGCCGCGACGACCCAGGAAGAGATCGCATGGCACGGCGGCGGCGCACTCATTTGCACGAACTCCGTCAACCCGAAGGTGGCGATCGTGGTGGACGTGACGTTCGCCACCGATCACCCGAGTATGGAGAAGAAAGAGATCGGCGATCATCGCATCGGCGGCGGGCCCGTGCTCAGCCGCGGCGCGATCATCTCGCCGGTCGTGTTCGAGCTGCTGCGCAGCACGGCTGAGCGAAATGGGATCAAGTATTCGCTTCATGCGGTGGGCCGGGACACGTCCACCAACGCCGACGCGATTCACATCGCGCGGGAAGGTGTGGCCACCGGTCTCATCTCGGTGCCGAATCGCTACATGCACTCACCCAACGAGCTCGTCAGCCTCGACGACGTCGACAAGACGTCCACGCTACTCGCCGAGGTGTGTCGTCAGGTGAGCTCGACGACCGACTTCACGGCGCGCTGAGCGTCGGCGAGGGGGCTGCTTCTCCCTTACTGTTCAAACATGACCATTCGATCTTGGCCGACGGCGCTCGTGGTCGCGATCGCCGCGCTGTCGGCATGCCACGCGCCCCAGGGCTCGGCGGGGCCGCCGGTTCCCGACTCGATGGCGATTCGCCGCGACATCGAGTACTTGGCCAGCCCCGCGCTCGCCGGACGCCTCACCGGCACACCGCAGAACGACTCGGCGGCGGCGTACATCGCGCGCCGCTACCGCGCGCTTGGCCTCCGCCCACTGTCGCCACAGTACCTGCAGCACTTCGCCGCCAGACCGCCGGCGCACGGCGGGCCGAGCCCATCGCTGCCGACGGAAAACGTGTTCGCGCTGCTGCCGGGACGCGATCCGTCCGTCAACAACGAGTACGTCATTGTCGGCGCGCACTTCGATCACCTCGGCACATCCACCGAGGGCGCCCTCGATCCGGACGACAAGGTCGGCGTGCGCCGCGGGGCCGACGACAATGCGTCAGGCACGGCGGCAGTGCTCGAGCTCGCGCGCCTCTTCGCCGCATCGCCGGCGCGACGCTCGATCCTCTTCGCGAACTTCACGGGCGAAGAGCAGGGACTCCTCGGTTCAGCGTATTTCGCGGACCACATGCCCGTCGCGATCGACAGCGTGGATGCCATGCTCAACTTCGACATGGTCGGGCGGTTGAAGAACGACCGGCTGATCGTCTACGGCGTCGCGACGGCCACCGAGATGCCCGCGTTGCTCGACAGCGCCAACCGCGCGCCGCAGCTCAAGATCGCCGCGCAGGGTGACGGCTTCGGGCCGTCGGACCACAGCTCGTTCTACGCCAAGAACATTCCCGTGCTGCACTTCTTCACGGACCTGCACGACGATTACCATCGCGCGAGCGACACCCCCGACAAGATCAACGCGGCGGGAGAGGCCCGGGTCGTGGCGTATGCCGAGCGCGTCTTGCGTGCGATCGCGGACCGTCCAGCACGGCTGACGTACGTGCGCGTAGCCGCGCCGGTCGCGACCAGTTCGCGCGAGGGCTCCGAGGTCTACCTCGGATCAATTCCCGACATGGCGGGTAGCGACACGCCGGGATTGCGGCTCACCGGCGTCCGCGCCGGCAGCCCGGCCGACGCCGCGGGCTTCAAGCCGGGCGACGTCATCGTGGTGTTCGACGGCAAGCCCGTGAAGGACTTGTACGAGTACTCGAATGCGTTGTACGCGCGCAAACCGGGCGACGCGGTCGACGTCGTCGTCGTGCGAGACGGCAAGCGGCTGACGTTGCACGTCACGCTGGGAAAACGCGGCGGATGAGGATGCGTATCGATGCTCGCTTCGCCCGGTTCGAGATGGTTGGACCGTCGGCGACCAGACTCGCGCTGGTCGAGCATCGGCGTCTCCGTTGCCGCCACCGCGGCGCTCTTCGCAGCGGCGCTCGCGTCGATGAAGTCCGTCGCGTTCTGGACTGAGGTGGTTTCGCACGAATCACCGACCGAGGTCGTTCGACTCGAGCCGCCTGCGCCGCGTCCGCCCGCGCCGCCTCGGGTCGTAAGGCGCGGCGGTCCTCGCGCCACCGCCGCTCCCGCCGTCGTCCCCCGGGCCATCGAGGCGCCGCCCGTCTCCGTGCCGGTCGCGGCACCCGTTCAACCGACGCCTGTGGCCGCGCCGGTCGACACGATGGTTGCGGGCGCGCGATCCGCTCGGCCCGCGATACCTGTCGGCGTCGTCGTGCCGCACGAGGTCGCCCTCCCCGATCCAGCGACGATAACTCACGGCGCCGCGCCGATGGCGCCGGCCGGTGTAGTGGCGCCGCACACGGCGAACACCGCGACGCTCCGCGAATCGCTCGCCGCGTCGCGCATGCTCAGCATCGCCGAGTTGGCTCGCACGCGCGCGCCAACCGAGCGCGAGCTCGCCGACCTGAAGGCCAGCCAACGGCAGGCCGCGATGCTCGCACGACGCGCCACGACCGCCGGCAACTCTCGCGACGTGCATGTGCCGATGGGCAAAGGAGTCGGCGGGGTGGGCGCCGCGGACGGCGGCGGAGTGAGCATCCCGTTTCCGCTATTCTCTCGCGGCCCGTCGCCGGCGGAGCGCCGGCGGAACGACTCGCTCGACGCCGACTATCGGCTCCGGCTCGGTCGCCTCCAGGAACGGGCGAGGCGCCTCGACTCGCTGCGGCGGGATTCGCTCGCCCGCCTCGTGAAAAAGCCGTAGCCTTCGTCGCACCGCCGACCGTCCATCGCATGCCCCTGCACGCCTGGTCGAGCGCGAAGTACACCTTTCCGCTTCCAGCCGGCCACCGCTTTCCGATCGCGAAGTACGCGCTCTTGCGCGAGCGCGTCCTCGCGGAGGGTATCGTCGCTCCGGAGGATCTGCACGATCCCGCGCGCGTGTCGCGCGACGACCTCCTCCTCGTGCACACCAGCGACTACGTCGACCGTTTCACGCTCGGGCGACTGACGCGCGACGAAGAACGACGGCTCGGCTTTCCGTGGTCCGAGGCCCTCGTCGAACGCTCGTATCGCGCGGCGGGTGGGACGATCGAGGCGGCCCGCCACGCGCTGGGTGCCGGCGTCGCGATGAACCTCGCCGGCGGAACGCACCACGCCTTTCCATCGCACGGCGAGGGCTTCTGCGTGTTCAACGACGTCGCGATCGCGATCCGCGTCCTTCAGCGCGACGGATTGATCGAGCGCGCCGCGATCGTCGACCTCGACGTCCACCAGGGGAACGGAACGCACGCCGTGTTCGCCGGTGACGCGCGCGTCTACACGTTCAGCATGCACGGCGAGCGGAATTATCCCTTTCACAAGGTCGCCGGCTGTCTCGACATCGAGCTCGCCGACCGCACGGACGACGACGAGTATCTCTCGCTCCTGAGCGGCGCGCTGCCGAAGGTCCTCGCCGCGGCCGACGCCGACATCGTCGTCTACCTCGCCGGCGCCGACCCGCTCGTCCACGATCGGCTCGGCCGGCTCGCCGTCACGTTCGATGGTCTCGCGCGGCGCGACGCGCTCGTGCTCGAGCAGTGTGCCGAGGTCGGGCTTCCCGTCGTCGTCACCATCGCGGGCGGCTATTCGGATCCGATCGATCGCACGGTGAGCGCACACGTCGCCACGGCACGAATCGCGAGCCGATTCGCTCGATCGTGACGGACCGAGGGCCCCGAAGGGCGTGACCCGCGGGACGGCCCGTCGTCTCGCAGTTTGCCGGGTATCGTGCAATCAACCGCAGCGAATCGCCCTGCGTGCCGACCGTCCTGACGGCGTATATCTATACAATTCAACGCTTTAGATGACTGACACCCGTTGGGCCCGCTGATTGCCTTTGCAGAGGGCACAACCGACGTGTTCCCCGCTGAACAGACCGCGTCTCCCGTTGTCGTTTCGTGATAGAACCACTCACCGTCGAGGACATCAAATGTTGAAAATGCGCAAGGGCTTCACCCTCATCGAGCTTCTGATCGTCGTCGTGATCATCGGCATCTTGGCCGCGATCGCGATCCCGAAGTTCGCGAACACCAAGTCGAAGGCGTACATCACGGCGATGAAGTCGGACCTTCGTAACCTGGTCACCGCCGAAGAGGCGTTCTTCGCGGACAGCTCGAAGTACACGTCGACGCTGGGCCAGCTCAAGTACCAGAACTCGACCGGTGTGAACCCGCCGACGATTGCGGTTGGCGCGGGCTACTGGACGGCGACGGTTGACCACACGCAGCTGCCTGGTTTCGCGTGCGGCGTCGGTATCAACACGACGAATCCGACGGTGGGCGCGTCGGCGGCCGAAGGCGAGCCGGCCTGTAAGTAACAGGAGTGGAGTTGCAGGACGGGTGGGTCTGAGTTCGCTGGAGTCACTCAGGCCGCCACGGGGGTTCCAAGGGGGGGAAATAGGTCTGAGGCTTCGCGCCTCAGGCCTATTTTCCTGACAACCACCTCGAGGCGCATGATTCCGCCGCCAGACAGCTCGGGCTTTACCACCAGCACGGACGTCCCGCTCTATTGGGTCCGCTATGGGCCGTCCGGATCGTCGCCACTGCTCGTGCTTCACGGCGGACCCGGCGCCCATCACGACTACCTCTTGCCGCAGATGCTCGAGCTGGCGCGAAACCACGAGTTGGTGTTGTACGACCAGCGTGGCGGCGGCAGGTCGAAGACCGACGACCGGGCGCCGATCACGTGGCGCACGCATGTCCGCGACCTCGATCGCGTCATCGGCGAGCTGTCCCTCGGAACGCCGACGGTCGTCGGCTACTCGTGGGGCGGACTGCTGGCGATGTTGTTCGCCATCGAGGCGGCGGCCGGCCGCACGGAACATCGGCTGTCGCGACTCGTGCTGATCGATCCGGCGCCGGTGACCCGCGAATTCAGGCGCGCCTTCGAGACCGAATTCGCGGCGCGACAATCGAGCGCCGCGGTGGCGGAGCTCCGGTCGCGGCTGGCGGCATCAGGACTTCGCGAGCGCGATCCCGGCGCGTACCGCCAGCGCAATTTCGAGTTGGGCGTCGCCGGCTACTTCGCCGATCCTGCGACGGCCCACGATCTCACGCCGTTTCGGGTGACCGGCCGCGTCCAGCAGTCGGTCTGGGACAGCTTGGACGACTTCGATCTTTTGGCGCCCGGCCAACTCGATTCCGTGCATCTGCCGGCACTCGTCGTACATGGTCGCCAGGATCCCATCCCGATCGACTCATCGATCGCGGCGGCGGACGCGCTTGGCGCCGAGTTCGTGCCCATCGACGGCTCGGGGCATGTGCCGTATGTCGAGCAGCCGCGGGCGCTCTTCTCGGCGATTCGCTCCTTTCTCGGCGACGCATGATGACGGCACCGCGAAATCGCCGCTGTCGTCCCTTGCGACCGCGCCCGAGCCCTTGTTAGCTGTTGCCTATGCGAATGTCCGACTCTTCGGCACAGCCGTATATCTCGACGCTCGAGCACTTGGGGAAGCGGTACACCGTGACCTGCCGAGTCGCGTTCGACGGCATCGAGTACGTCGGCCGGTTGTGGTTCGCGGAGGAGGAATGGGACGACGTCGGACTGCCGGACCGCGCCGCGATTCCGGGACGGAGCCGTGAGGCGGTGCTCGAGCAGGCGCGTCGCCTCACGCCGCAGGAGCTCGGACTTCGCCACCGGCGAGCACTCGCCGAGAAGCGACGCTTCCTCAAGCTGCGGCGCGTCACCGACGACATCCTCACCAAGATCCGGTACTTGAATCAGATCGCCGTCTCTGTGCGCGAAGGATGGATCGACGAGGACGGCGCGAACCAGGAGATCGAGCTGACCGAACGGCAGTTGCACGATCTCATCGATCGCCTGCGCCACTACGCCGGCGTCGAGGGAGACTGACGCGAGGTCGTTCGATGGATTCGCGCACCGCCGCGCACGTGCTGTCGCGGATCGCCGATTATCTCGAGCTGAGAGGCGAGAGCGCGTTCAAGTCGCGCGCGTACGCCGCGGCGGCGAAGGAAGTGCGCGCGCTCGGCGTGGACGACCTCGCGCCGCAGTTCCGGTCCGGGGAGCTGGGGAAGATTCGCGGCTTGGGACCCGCGACGCTCGCCGTGATCGGGGACCTCGTCGAGACCGGCGAATCGCGATACCTCGAGCAGCTCGAGGCAGCGATCCCCAAGGGACTCGTCGACATGCTCGGTGTGCCCGGGCTCCACGCGCCCCGCATCCGGGAGATCCACGACGCGCTCGGCATCGAGACGGTGGAGGACCTCGAGGCCGCGGCGATCGACGGCCGCCTCGCGCGCGTACCGAAGATCGGACCCAAGACCGTTCAGAGAATACTCGACGGCATCGCCGCCGCGCGAGCGCGCGGCTCGTTGCGGCTGTTCCACCACGCGATGGCGGAGGCGCGCGCGCTCCTTACGACCATCCGCGGCCATCCCGACGTCCGGCGCGCCGAGCTCGCGGGCGCGCTGCGGCGCCGGCTCGAAGTCGTCGAGCGCATCGACATCGTCGCCGAGTGCGGGGCGGACCCCGTCACGGTCGCGCAATCGTTCACGCGCCTTGCAGGCGTGCGTGTCTCGACCGTCGAGGGGGCGTCCGTGTCGATCGAGTTCGTCGACGGCGCGCGCGTCGCCGTGCACTGCGCGTCGCCGAGCGATTTCGTGGTCGCGCTCTGGCGCGCCACGGGGAACGACGAGCACGTTGCCGCGGTCCTCGCCAGGCTCGTCGAGCGTGACACGGCGGACGCGGGCGCCGAGCTCCGGCTGCCGGCCGGCGCGGACGAAGCGGCGATCTACCGCGCCGCAGGTCTTTCATTCGTCGAGCCCGAGCGTCGCGAGGGACGCGGCGAGGTCGAGGCCGCGGCGCGCGGCGCCCTGCCGGCGTTGCTCGAGACCGCGGATATCCTCGGCGCGCTCCACTGCCACACGCTCTATTCGGACGGCAGAGCGTCGGTCGCCGACATGGCGCGGGGCGCGCGCGAGCGCGGCTGGCGCTACATCGGCATCACCGATCACTCGCAGGCGGCGTACTACGTCGGCGGAATGACACGCGAGAAGATTCTCGCGCAGCACGAGGAGATCGACGAGCTGAACGCCGCCTCGAGCGGCTGTCGCGTGCTGAAGGGCGTGGAGGCCGACATTCTCGCCGACGGACGGCTCGACTACGACGACGAGACGCTCGCCCTGTTCGATTTCGTCGTGGGCTCCGTGCACTCGCAGTTCGGGATGAGCGCCACGGCGATGACCGAGCGGGTCATCCGCGCGCTCGACGATCCGAGATTGACGATCCTCGGCCATCCCACGGGCCGGATCCTGCTCTCGCGCGAGTCGTACGCGATCGACCTGGAGGCGGTGATCGACAAGGCCGCCGACGGCGGCGCGGCCGTGGAGCTCAACGCCGATCCGCGCCGGCTCGACCTCGACTGGCGCCACGTTCGGCGCGCCAAGGAGCGCGGCGCGACGATCGCGATCGGCCCGGACGCGCATTCCGTGGCCGCCCTCGATAACGTGGAGGTGGGCGTCGGCGTGGCGCGGAAGGCCTGGCTCGAGCGCGCCGACGTCCTGAACGCGCGGTCCACCGCGGAGGTGCTCGCCTTCGCCCATGCCCGCCACCGGAGCGATTAGAATACTCGAATGCCACGAAAGACCGTTACGACCAGCGCCCGGACGTCCGCGAAAAAGGCCGCGAAGAAGCCTGTTCAGAAGCCGGCGAAGAAACCCGCCAAGCGTCGCGGTCCGGCGAAGCCGACGCCCCAATTCGCCGGTGTCGTCTACGACCGGCTTGCCGCGCACTACCCCGACGCGCATTGCGCGCTCGACTTCCGCACGCCCTTCCAACTCCTTATTGCGACCATCCTGAGCGCGCAGTGCACCGACAAGCGCGTCAACATGGTCACGCCGGCGCTGTTCGAGCGCTACCCGACGCCCGCGGCGCTCGCCGCCGCGCGCTCCGAGGAGCTCGAGGAAATGATCAAGTCCACCGGCTTCTTTCGGAACAAGGCGAAGAGTCTCATCGGCATGGCGACGGCGATCGACGAGCGGCACGGCGGAAGCGTGCCGAACGAGATGGACACGCTGGTGAAGCTGCCGGGCGTCGGCCGAAAGACCGCGAACGTCATCCTCGGCAACGCGTTCGACAAGAACGAGGGCGTCGTCGTCGACACGCACGTCACGCGGCTCGGCCAGCGCCTCGGTCTCACGAAGAACTCCGACGCGGTGAAGATCGAGCAGGATCTCATGTCGCTCTTTCCCCGCGACCGGTGGACGATGCTGTCCCACCTGCTCATCGAACATGGGCGCCAAATCTGTGACGCACGTCGCCCGAAATGTGAGGAATGTTTCCTCAACGACATTTGTCCGTCTTCGCGGGTATGAAGGGGGCGGTCTCACCCTGAGCAGCGCGACGGGTCTGCTCCCAATCTCACTCACGACGACATGCGTTCGCGTTCTTCCGTT
>Ga0326726_10001896_pt1 | contig 19420 bp, 14 predicted proteins | sample MHFenrmetagenome_2_FD_207603 | JGI IMG/M metagenome (GOLD analysis project Ga0326726, IMG submission 207603) | Lab enriched peat soil microbial communities from Michigan Hollow, Ithaca, NY, United States - MHF15MN | ecosystem: Environmental > Terrestrial > Soil > Wetlands > Peat | place: USA... | reverse complement strand
GCGAGCCCTCGACGGCTGCCTCGATGTGCTCGGGGCGGCTGTTCAGCCCCACGATCTTGCCGTCTGCATCGATGTTCCAGCCGAACTTGGTAGCGATCACGACACGCTCGCGGCGGTCGTGAAACGCACGCCCGAGCAGGCGTTCGTTCTCGAACGGCCCGTAAACCTCGGCCGTGTCGAAGAAAGTGATGCCGGCATCGAGGGCCGCATGGAGTGTGGCGGTCGATTCCGCGTCATCGCGGGTCCCGTAGACCCAGCTCATACCCATGCACCCGAGTCCGAGGGCCGAAACCTCTAGTCCCTGTCTGCCTAACTTGCGACGTTGCATGATCCGGGTAATCCTTCTGCGTACCTGGCGGGGGTGCGGGACCTGCGAATCCCGCGCCGACTGAACATATCCGCCGTTGACCGCGCGAGCAACCCAAAGTTGCTCGGACGCCGATTTCGCTTTGGATTGATCGCCGTTTCCGCGTGGGTAGAGTCCCATGGGTGGCGGACTTGGGACAGTGGGTACCGCCAGCAGGCCAGCGAGAGCAACTTGAGCACAAATACACAGTTCTACGGCTGGAAACTGCTGGGCGTGTTCTGGCTGATGGTCTTCCTCAACCTGGGCTTCCCGGTCTACGGCTCGAGTGTCATCAACGCCGCCATGGCCGGCGCCTTGCACCTCGATCGCAAGACGCTGGGCTCCATGTTCTCGGTCTACATGATCATGTCGGGGCTCCCGGGCCCGCTGGTGGCCGTCAGCGTCAACCGGTTCGGGGTCCGGCGCACGTTGATCATCGGCAGCGCCATGGTGATCGCAGGCGCGGTGCTGATGGCGACCGTAGTGAGCACGGGTCTTGGAGCCGCCATCGCGTTCGGCGTGCTCGTCGGCACCGGCGTCGCTACGGGTGCCGCGCTCGCCTCGCAGGCCGGCCTCGCGAAATGGTTCGTACGCCGCCGCGCCCTGGCGCTTTCGATCATGTACTCCGCCGGCGCGATCGGCGGCTTCGTCTCGGCGCCGCTCTTGAATCGCATCATCACCATGGCGGGCGACTGGCGCGTGGCCTGGTGGGTGATCGCGGGTCTCTCGACCTGCGCAGCCATCGTCGCGGCTCTGTTCGTGAAGGAGCAACCCTCGGATCTGGGCCAGGTGCCGGACGGCGTAGCCGGAGGCTCTGCCAGTTTGCGCGCGCGGCCGGTAGCCCCGTTCATCACGACGGAGCAGTGGACCTATCGTGAAGCTGTCATGACTCCGGCGTACTGGCTGATGGTGCTGTCACTGGTCGGCGGCAGTTGCGGCTACACGCTGTATCTCGCGCACGGCGTCGTACATCTCGCGGACCTGGGGCACAGCCGCGCGGACGGCGCCTGGGCCGTTAGCATCCTCGCGGTAACCGGGCTCGGCGCCAAGTTCGTCGTCGCGCTCCTCGGCGATCGCTTCGATCCGCGTTACCTCTGGGCCTTGTTCACTGCGTTCTTTGCCTTAGGGCTTTATCTTGTCATCGATGCGCGCGGTGAGCTGCAGCTGCTCGCCTTCGCCACCAGCCTCGGCATCGGTTTCGGCGGCGGCGTCGTCTGCCTGATGGCGGTGCTGAGCAACTACTACGGCACGAAGGTGTTTGCATCGCTCGCGGGGCTTGCGGTAGCGATCAACACCACGGCGAGCGCGTTCGCGCCGTATATCGCCGGCTGGCTCTACGACAACGGCTATGGCTATCGCGGCTCGTTCCTGACCTTCTCGGCCTGGTGCCTGATCGGCGCGCTGGTGCTGTTCGCAGTGCCGCCGCCCACGCGCGGCGTGCGACGTGTCGCCGTCGCACACACCCGATGAGCAGTCGAGTCAACGAAGGCGACTTGCTGTGGACGCCGAGTCCGGAGCGCATCGCCAATGCGCTGATCACGCGATTCCTGCGCTGGCTCGGAGAAGAACGGGGGCGAAAATTTTCGAGCTACGACGAGCTGTGGCGCTGGTCGGTCACCGATCTCGAGGGTTTCTGGGGCGCGCTCTGGGACTACTTCAAGATCGAGACTTCGCAGCCTTACGAGCGCGTCCTCGGCAGCCGCAAGATGCCTGGCGCAGACTGGTTCCCCGGGGCGCGCCTGAATTTCGCACAGCACATCCTGCGCAACGAGCGACCAGGCGCCGAAGCGCTGCTGCATCTGAACGAGCGCTCACCGCTCGCGGAGATGTCATGGACCGAGCTCGGCGGGAAGGTACGCATCCTCGCGACGGAATTGCGCCGGCTCGGTGTGAAGCCCGGCGACCGAGTCGCAGCGTATCTTCCTAATATCCCCGAGGCGATGATGGCGATGCTCGCGACCACCAGCATCGGCGCCATCTGGTCGAGCTGTGGTCCGGACTTCGGTCCGCGCGGCGTGCTCGACCGCTTCACGCAGCTCACGCCCAAGGTGCTGTTCTGCGTCGATGGCTATCAGTACGCCGGCAAGCCGTTCGACCGCCGGCCGGATGTGCGCGAGTTCCTCAAGCAGCTGAAGTCGATCGAGCATGTGATCTACCTGCCGTATCTCGATCGCGAGGACCGCCAGCCGCTGTCCGACAACACAATCTTCTGGAACGATCTGCTGAACGGGCCGCCGGTGCCGGCCGGTGAATTCAAGTTCGAGCAGGTCCCGTTCAAACACCCGCTGTGGATCCTGTTCTCATCCGGCACGACAGGCTTGCCCAAGGCGATCGTGCACGGACATGGCGGCATGATCATCGAGCAGCTCAAGGCGCTGCACTTTCACATGGATCTGCATGCGCGCGAACGGATGTTCTTCTACACCTCCACCGGCTGGATGATGTGGAACTATGTCGTCAGTTCCCTGCTCGGAGACGTCGTGCCGGTGCTCTACGATGGCAACCCCGCCTGGCCGCAGCCGGACCTGCTGTGGAAGATGGTGGAGGACTCGGGCACCAACTTCTTCGGTGCGAGCCCCACTTACCAGGCCATCCTGGAGAAATCGGGCATCGTGCCGAAGAAGAGTTTCGATCTCTCGAAGGTGCGCACCATCATCCTGGCCGGATCGCCGGTGACGCCGGAATGCCAGCAGTGGTTCTACGAGAACGCCAAGGCCGACTGCTGGGTGCAATCGGGCAGCGGCGGCACCGACGTCTGCACCGGCATGGTGGGCGGGGTTGTGACGCTGCCCGTTTACGCCGGCGAGATCCAGGCACGCTGCCTCGGCGTCGCGACGCAAGCCTTCAACGAGCGTGGCGAAAGCGTCGTTGATGAGGTGGGAGAGCTCGTCATTACGGAACCAATGCCCTCGATGCCGGTGGCGTTCTGGAACGACGAAGGCAACAAGCGTTACTTCGAGTCCTACTTCCAGGAATACCCCGGCATCTGGCGGCACGGGGATTTCTTTCGCATCAACAAGCGCGGCGGATGCTTCGTGCTGGGCCGCTCGGACGCGACGCTCAACCGCTATGGAGTGCGTATCGGCACAGCCGAAATCTATCGCACGCTTGTGAACCTGCCCGGCGTCGAGGATGCGCTGATCGTGAATCTCGACTTGCCGGGCGGGAAGTTCTTCATGCCCCTGTTCGTCAAGCTCGCGGATGGCATCAAGCTCGATGAGCGCGTGGCCGATACGATCCGCGCCAAGCTCCGCAGCGAGTACTCACCCCGTCACGTGCCGGACAAGATCTACCAGGTCGACTCGATTCCGCACACGCTGACGGGCAAGAAGATGGAGGTTCCAGTGCGCCGCATCTTGATGGGCGTGCCGCTGGAGAAGGCGGCGAACCGCGATGCGGCAGCGAATCCGCTCGCGCTCGATTATTTTGTCCAGTACGCGAAAACACAGAAAGACTACTCACTTCAATAGCGCGAGCCGCCGCCGAAGCGCGGCCGCACGAGCCAGGAGACGACGATGGAAGAAGTTCAGTTGCTGATTGGCGACCGCGATGCAGCCGCGGCGAAGAACGCGACGTTCAATCGACTCAATCCTGTGACCGGCGAGGTGGCGACCAAGGCGAGCGCCGCGTCCGTCGAAGATGCGCGCAAAGCGGCCGATGCCGCCGCCGCGGCCTTCCCCAAGTGGGCGGCACTCGGCCCGAACGAGCGTCGTAACCGTCTGTGGAAGGCGGCGGAACTCCTCGAGGCGCGTGCCCAGCAATTCGCGACGCTCGGTCTCGCCGAGATGGGCGCGACCATCGGCTGGGGTCACTTCAACGTGCACTTCGCTGCCAACATCCTGCGTGAAGCCGCCTCGATGACGACGCAGGTGACCGGCGAAGTGGTTCCGTCGGATGTGCCCGGTAGTCTCGCGATGGCCATCCGCCAGCCGGTCGGCGTCGTGCTCGGCATCGCGCCGTGGAATGCCGCGATCATCCTCGGCGTGCGCGCGATCGCGATGCCGCTCGCCTGCGGTAACACGGTGATTCTGAAAGCATCGGAGGTCTGTCCCGCCTCGCATCGCTTGATCGGCACGGTGCTGAAGGAAGCCGGCATGGGCGAGGGTGTGGTGAACGTGATCACGCACGATGCGAAAGATGCCGAGGCCGTGACCGAAGCGATGATTTCCCATCCGGCCGTGCGGCGCGTGAACTTCACCGGCTCGACGCGCGTCGGTAAGATCCTCGCGCAGATGGCGGCGAAGTACCTCAAGCCGATCCTGCTCGAGCTCGGCGGCAAGGCGCCGCTCGTAGTGCTCGACGATGCGGACGTGGACGCGGCCGTGAATGCGACGGTGTTCGGTGCGTACGCGAACTCGGGGCAGATCTGCATGTCGACCGAGCGCGTGATCGTCGATGAGAAGGTGGCCGATGAATTCGCGCAGAAGCTGGCGAAGCGCGTGGCTGCGCTGCCGACGGGCGACCCGAACAAGGGCGAGGTGGTGATCGGATCCGTCGTGGGCAAGCCGACGGTGGAGCGCGTGCAGAGACTCGTGACCGACGCCGTTGCCAAGGGCGCCAAGGTTTTGGTGGGCGGGGAGAGCACGGGCACCGTGATGCAGGGAATCGTGGTCGATCGCGTCACGCCGCAGATGCAGCTCTTCCGCGAGGAATCGTTCGGGCCGCAGGTGTCGATCACGCGGGTGAAGTCGGTCGACGAGGCCGTGACGCTCGCCAACGACACCGAATACGGTTTGTCGGCGGCGGTGTTCGGCAAGAACCTCGCACGCGCGCTCGACGTCGCGCGCCGCATCGAGTCGGGCATCTGCCACGTGAACGGTCCGACCGTGCACGACGAAGCGCAGATGCCGTTCGGCGGCGTGAAAGGCTCGGGCTACGGCCGCTTCGGCGGCAAGGCCGCGATCAACGAGTTCACCGAGCTGCGCTGGATCACGGTGCAGACCGGGCCGCGTCACTACCCCTTCTAAGCGACTGCAGTGCCGGCGTTGGATCCGCTCCGACGTCGGCGCTCCGGCCGAGCGAGTCGTCATGCAGGACCTCAAGGACAAAGTCGTCTTCATCACCGGTGGCGTGAGCGGCGTCGGCCTCGGTATCGCGCGCGCATTCTCGGCGGCGGGCGCCAAGGTCGTCATCACCTACATGCGCGAAGCGCATCGCGACCAGGCACTTAAGCAATTCAAGGATGCGCCGCGACGCGTCCATGCGCTCAAGCTCGATGTCACCGACCGCGTCGCCTTCGCGCACGCTGCGGACGAGGCTGAACGGGTCTTCGGGAGGGTCCACATCCTCGTCAACAACGCCGGCGTCAACGTTTTTGGCCCGATGGACGTGGCGACTTACGAGGACTGGGACTGGATTCTCGGCGTCAACCTGGGTGGCACGATCAACGGCATCGTGACTTTCATTCCCCGCCTGAAAACGCTCGGCGAGCCCGGCCACGTCATCAACGTCGCCTCGATGGCGGCACTCATCACGGGGCCGATGGCCGGCATCTACACCGCTTCGAAGTTCGCGATCCGCGGCATGTCGGAGTGCCTGCGTGATTGCCTCAAGCCCTACGGAATCGGCGTCTCCGTATTCTGCCCGGGCCTGGTGAAGAGCCTGATCGGCGAATCCACGATCAACCGGCCGGCACATCTCGCGCACAGCGGCTTCAACGTCGACGCCGCCACGATGAAGCTCTGGAACGAGCTGCATGCACCCGGCATGGATCCACTCGAGGCCGGGCAAGCGGTAGTGCGTGGCGTGCAACGAAATGATGGTTACATCTTTTCCCACCCTGAGTTTCGGGAGGAGCTGACGGAGATCTTTAATGACATCCTCGCGGCGCTTCCCGAAGGCGAGGCCGATCCCGCACGGGCCGCGATAGACGAAGCACGGCGACGCGAGACCAAGGCCCTGAGGGAGAGTTGACGCCTGATACGGAATACCCGACTCGTTTCAATTAGGAATACACGCGCGCCATCGAGATGCCGCATAACTCCATTTTTTGGACACAACAAGGGCAATATCAGACACATGTCGTGTCCCACAATTAATAGTTCGGCAGCATGAGAGGAGGCGTGTCCATGGGGCTTCTCACAGCCGACATGAAGCGAGTCGTCGCAGAGCAACGCCTCGGCTTCGTCGCCACGGTCTGCCCCGACGGTACTCCGAATCTCTCACCCAAGGGAACCACCGCCGTGTGGGACGACGACCACCTCGTGTTCGCCAACATCCGGTCGCCGGGCACCCTCGCGAACCTCCGACAGAACACGAACGTGGAGGTGAACGTCGTCGATCCGTTCCTCCGCAAGGGCTACCGCTTCAAGGGCGTTGCCTCCATTCTTGAATCCGGAGCCCTCTACGATAAGGCGATTGCCTTCTACAAGGAACGGGGTTCCCTGGTGAGCGCCATCCGCGAGGTTGTCATGGTGCGAGTTCAAAGCGCGCAGCCGATCGATTCGCCCGCGTACGACCTCGGTCACACCGAAGACGAGGTTCGCGCTCGGTGGGAGCGCTACTTCCAATCACTTCGCGCCGGGAAGACCACTTCGCCGACAGGCGAGTAACCTTGGAGGGGAACTGCTACTCGGAGTCGACGTGGATGACTCACTTGAAACTTTGAAGGCTGAGCTCGAGCGCTTCGGCAAGACAAACGATTCCGCGACGAACGAGCGCCCTCGTCGCATGCTCAACACCACCCGCGAAACCGGCGAATTCTTGGCCGTGCTCGTGCGCGCTACCGTCGCGGGCGCGCAGCTCGTGCCGTATCAGGACGCCTGATGCTTCCGCGCCAGCAATGCCACGCTGCTACCGAAGCGCCGCAGACCTACCACGGACGCGAGCCCGTCGTCTGCGATCCCGACCCTGCGCGCGATTTCCAGTGGGAAAAGCACGCCGAGCTTCTCGAGCGCGAGCATCGGGTATCGGGTGAACGTGCCGTGCTGCACGACCTTCGCATCCTCGAACGCCTTGAACATCGGCGCGGCTCGTTCCCTGGTGATCGGGCGACAGAAAGGATTCGCCTCGCGCTTGCCGAAGACCTTCGTGCCGATACTGTAGAACGGCGCGCGCCACGGCTCGAGCGCTGCGAAGCGCCCGCCAGGTGCCAGCACCCGGGCGACCTCCGGAAAGGCGAGCTCCGTCGTCATGTGGTGCACGCAGCCGCCGGAGTAGGCGGCATCGATGCTGTCGTCCTGCAGCGGGATCTGCTCCGCGATCGCGACGATGCAGCGCAGCTTCACACCGCACCTGTCTGCCATCGCGAGGGCGAGTTCCGCTTCGCACAGCATTGGTGTAAGGAGGGTGGCCGAGGCCGCCCCCGTCAGCATTAGGCTAACGGCCACGAGCCCCGTCCCGCCGAGCTGCAGGACGCGCTGCCCCTGCACGTCGCCGATGTGCCGGTAGCAATCCCACTGGGCACCGAGATCCATGCGCGCGCAGAGCCAGCGGCAGTCAGGGAACGGCGGCGGCAATTGCCGGATCGACTCAAGGAAGCGGATGCCCTCGGCATGAATGGTGGTCATGTCGCCGGCCGTCACCAGTGCGGCGGTGTCGCGGGCCTGGTGGTTGTAGAACTCAGCCTCGGCATAGGCTTCCGCGTAGAAGCCGCCCTTGTCGGGAGCCGCGGCGTGCAGGATCTCCGGCCCCATCAGGACGGGTATCCCGTTCACGATCGGGTAGGCGGCACCGTCGTCTCGTATCAGGGCGTTGCCGTCCCTGCGCAGTGGCCGCTTGGTCAGCGGGCATATCAGGTCATCCAAGTCGACGATTATAGCGCAGGTCCCCCGGAGAACCGTCCGATGAAGGACTGGTTCGCCGAGCGCTCGCCACGTGGATCGCCGCGGCCTTCGCCAGCCTGCTGAAGCGAGCCGTCAACGGGGTCACCACGACGCAGGCCGATCACGGCACGTCGAGGAGCTGCGCGAGTCGCTCACCCTTCTGGGCGCGAACTTGCGCTACTGGTTGGGGGCAACCTACGGGGCGCCAATTTGGGCGTGATAACCTCAAGGGCCGACCTCTTTGCAGGGCGCGAATCTCTCCGATGCAGTGTTGAATGGCGCCAAGCTTTAGGGCGTACAGTACGTTCGCGTACGATCTTTCCCAAGGGATTCGCGCCCGATTCGGCAGGGATGGTTGAGATGATGTCTGCTAATAACCGGTTGCAGCGGCCCGTGAGAGATTAAAGCGCCAGCATCCATTTCACATAGTCCGGCCGCTGAACCGGGACGTTGGGCGGCCAGGAGAAGTGGATCCAGAGTCGGCCTGAATGAGTCGAGGCGAACGTGAACTACAAGGGAAGTTGTCACTGCGGCAAGATCTCGTTCCAGGTTGAGGGTGAGCTTGGCCCCGTCATCGAGTGCAATTGCTCGCACTGCAGCCGTAAGGGCTATCTCCTCTGGTTTGTGCCTCGGGGAAGCCTGGTTCTCCGTTCGCCTGAGTCAGACCTTTCGACCTATACGTTCAATCGGCATGTGATCAAGCATCACTTCTGTCGCACTTGTGGGTGCGCCCCGTTTGGCTTTGGTGTGAATCAAGCTGGTGCTCCAACCGCAGCTGTGAATGCCCGGTGCCTTGAGGGCGTCGAAATCAGTGATCTGAAGCGTGTCTCATTTGATGGGCGTAGCAAGTAGTGTTGCCGCCCAACAATTCGGTGCAGCGGACGGTCCTCATAGGCTGCCACTGAGCTCAACCGTGATGTTGGCGACCGCTTATATGAACCTTGGCATGATCCTCTGCATTCTCTCTTGCATGTTTGTGGGCCGAAAGTTTCGGCCGCTGCGGAGCTCACCGAGAAGCCAGGCGCAACGCTTCCGCCGGGCTATACGACTGCAAGAACGGGCGGCCAGCACGACTTCGATTACTTCGAAGGCGCGTGGACGACACATCAACGCCGCTTGAAAGCGCGTGGAGTCGGCAGCACCGAATGGGAAGAATTTCCGGCCACTCTGTGCATGTCCCTCTATCTCGGCGGCATCGCCACGGTGGATGAACTCTATTTCCCGACGAAGGGCTGGGCAGGCCTGACCCTGCGCACGTTCGATCTGGAGAAGCGCCAGTGGTCGATCTACTGGGTGAGCAGCGCGAGTGGCAAGATGGATGTACCGGTCGCGGGAGGCTTCGAGGGGAACCATGGCGAGTTCTATGGCGAGGACCAGGACAACGGCCGCCCCGTGAAGGTTCGCTTCACTTGGAACAAGCTCGACCACGATCACGCGCGTTGGGAGCAGGCCTTCTCGTACGACAACCGCACGTGGGAGACCAATTGGACCGCAGACTTCACGCGCGGACAAAGCGATGACCTGCGAGGCAGGTCGCCCGAAGCGCATTTAGATGTGGCGAGCTGATCGACAGCAGCCAGCATCGCACAGGAATGAACAGGCTCGAGAGTCTTCGGAGCGGAAACCTTGATCGATCCCAAGCCCACGATCCTTGAGGGTGACGGCGTTCGGCTCGAGCCGATGTCGCCCGAGCACGCAGACGGTCTGCGTGCTGCAGCGGCCGATGGTGAGCTCTGGAAGCTCTGGTATACGCGCGTGCCCGAGCCAAACGAAGTGTCTGCATACATCGCCGCGGGCCTCGCGGGGCAAGAGCAAGGGCACATGTTGCCGTGGGCGGTACGAGATCTGCGCAGTGGAACGATTGTCGGCAGCACGCGCTACCACGACATCGTCGCCGACATCGATCGCGTGGAGATCGGATATACCTGGTACGCGCAGCGCTCCCAGCGCACTCACGTGAACACGGCGTGCAAGCTTCTTCTGTTCACGCACGCCTTCGAGACCCTCGGCTGCAAGGTGGTCGGACTGCGCACGGACAACTTCAATTTCGCCTCACAACGAGCGATCGAAGCGTTGGGTGCCAAGAAGGACGGCGTGCTGCGTCACCACCAGCAAAGGCGCGACGGTACGGTCCGCGACAGCGTGATGTACAGCGTGCTCGCGTCCGAATGGCCCGACGTCAAGCGCTACCTTGAGCTGCGGCTGCAGCGTCGCTCATAGAGTGTTACTGCGCGGTCCTGCCACACGGCGAACGGCATGTACGCTCGCGCCGCGCGGTTACACCGTAACGATGACTTTGCCGACCTGCTGATTCGACTCGAGGTAGCGATGCGCTTCGACAATGTCCTTGAGCGGGAAAGTCTTCGCGATCACCGGCTTGAGGTGTCCGTCGGCGAGCCCTCGCAGAATCAGGTCCTGCGCGCGCGCAAAGCGATCCGGGTAGTTCCAGATCGTCGATGCCACCCAGCCGCGGATACTCAGGTTCTTGAACGCCGCCTGCCAGTGCGGATGCATGGTCGGCTGGCCGCTGAGGCCACCATAAATGAAGAGCACACCATCCTGCGCCATCGCCTGCGCGAGCGTGTCCACGTACGGGCCACCCACCGGATCGAAGACGATACGCGCGCCCTTGTTGCCCGTGATCTTCATCACCTCGGCGACCAGGTCGCTCTCTTCCGTCGCGATCACGTGCTTCGCGCCTAGCTCGAGCAGGGCGCGCGACTTCGTGCCGCGGCGGGTCGCGGCAATCGGCACGGCGCCTGCCCAGTTCGCCAGCTGTATCGCGGCGAGGCCGACGCTGCTCGATGCCGCACGAATGATGACGTAATCGCCGAGAGTGGCGTGCGCGACCTCGATGATTGCGAGCGCAGTGAGATATTGCATCCAGATCGACGCCGCCTCGATGGGGGTTAAGTTGCGGGGCGCCGGAAGAATGCTGCGCGCCGGCACGACGGCCTTTTCCGCGTAGACGCCGTATTCGCCCAGGCGAAACGTCGGCAGGACGCACACCCGGTCACCGACTGCGAAACCCTGCACACCGTCGCCCAGCGCTTCGATGATTCCCGACGCTTCATAACCAATCGGCGTCGGCAGCTTCGGCTTGACCGGATAAAGCCCCGCGCGAAACGCAGCCTCCGAGCGATTGAGGCCGATCGCCTCCATGCGCACTCGCACTTCGCCCGGGCCGGGTCGGCTCACTTCGAGTTCTTCGATGCGCAGCACTTCCGGTCCGCCGTGTTCATGAACCCGTACGACTTTGCTCATACTGTAGCCTCCGATGAGGGGTGGTATTTTCCTCCTGGAGCGAAACCCATGTCGAATCTGCAAACGCCGTACCTCCTCGGTGCCTCGGATTGTGAGCACGAGCGCCTGACACGCCAGGCCGCGCTGATCGAGCCTTTCACGGAACGGTTGTTCCGTGACGCGGGCATAGGCACCGGGCAACGCGTGCTCGACATCGGCTCCGGCGTTGGTGATGTCGCCATGCTGGTCGCTCGCCTGGTCGGGCCAACTGGTGAAGTAGTGGGCGTCGAGCGGGACGCCGGAACAATCGCCAAGGCCACCGCGCGGATGACGGCAGCTGGGTTGCGTAACGTGACATTCCTTCGAGCCGACCTGGGCGACTTCGCCGGCGGGCAGCGCTTCGATGCAGCCGTAGGGCGCTTCATCCTGCAATTTCTGCCCGATCCCGCCGCCGTTGTGCGCGCCGTGGCAGACAACGTGCGCCCCGGAGGAGTTCTCGCATTCCACGAGTCAACCTGGGCACCGTTTCTTCGGGTGATTGCACGCCTCCCGCTGGCATCCGCCTGCGCATCGCTCATGCAGGAAGCGTTTCACCGCTCGGGGGCGAGGACTGACATGGGCCTTCGCTTGTACGCGACTTTCCGTGAAGCTGGGCTGCCGCCGCCGCAGCTGCGCATGGAGCTTCCAGTGGGCGACGGACCGGAATTCACACTTTGGATCCACGAGCTGTGGTGCACGCTGTTGCCGCAGATGGCACCTCGCGACCTTACTCACTCGTCAATCGGCGATCTCGATACGTTGGCAGACCGGTTGGAAGCTGAAGTTGCCGCCGAGAGGACATTTGGCGCATTCGTCGGCATGGTCGGAGCCTGGTCCCGGCGGCCTTGAGCCTGGGCCTCGCCAAGCCCGCCGACCGACACCGGACGCAGGTTCATCCCGCCTTTGGATATTGCAGGTCAGCGGCGCGAATCTGTGCTTCGAGCTTCGCTCTCAGTGCCTGATAGCGCGGATTGTCCGCGAGCGGAACATCGAACAACGGGTCGCGCGTGATTTCGGCGGGGCCCAGTCCGTTTTCACCCGTGGCGAGGCCTTCCAACAGCTCGACCGCTTCATCCTTGGCGCCAGCCCAGGCAAGAACGCGCGCGCTTCGCAAAGCAAGCTCGCGCCACGTCAGGGCGTCGTGTTCTCGCGGTCGTATTGCCAGGGCGTGGCGCGCTTCGGCGATGGCGGCAGCCTTCCGGCCCGCTAGTAACTGCGCTTCGGCGCGCAGGCTCGAGACGTACCACAGGCTTATGGCTGACGCACCGAGGTCCTTGGTATCGGTGACCAGAGTCTGGCCGGCGCGTTCAGCGGCGCCAGCGTCCCCCGCCAGCAGCGCCGCCCAGCCTCGCAGCTCGGTTACGGGTATGGGTGATGCCGTGATGAGAGCGAAGCTATCCGGTAGCAAGATCGACCTCGCACGAGTCTGAGTGAGCACTTGGAGCAGATCGGCGTAGCGGTGCTCGAAGCGCAGCGCGTCGAATGCAAACCCCAGACGGTAGTCTTCGCTGAGCCTGGAGCCGACGCGGTCGAGCGCTTGGCGCAGCTCTTCGGTGTGACCGGTGTAGGCGAAGGCGAGACGCGCGTGTGAAATCGCGAAGGTCTCGCCGCCTGGCCGGCTCGTCATCACGTTGAGTACGCTCAGTGCCTCCTGCGTGCGGCGCTGCGCAGCGAGCTCCCAGGCGTAGATATCGAACACCAGCAAATTGGCAGGATCGAGGCGTGCCCAGCGCGCGAACAACTGCAGACTATCGTTGAAGCGGCCCGCCGCATCCAGCAATGCCTGGCCAACCTGGAGATTGAGTGTGTCCTGGGCCGGGCCCATCAGCGCGTCGGCGACGGCCGGATCCCATCTTGGAACGGCGCTCGTCAGGTAGTCGTAGTAAGCACGCGTCACAGTCAGGACTGGATCACTCGGGATGATCCGCTGGGCGGCATCCAGTTGCATCCGGGCTTCACGCAGTTGCGCGGGATTGCCGTCGATGGTGAACAGCTGCACCAGGTGGTTCGCGAGCTCGAGGCGAGCCAGACCGAATTTTGGGTCACGCTTGACTGCATCTTCGAGCAGCGTGCTGATGCGTTCGATGTCTGGCATCAAGGTGGGGCTGTTGGGGTTGAGCTCCTGACGCGCAATACGCGACTTGAGATAAGAGTCGTAGGCCTCGGGAACGGTCGTAGGCGCACCGGCGGGGCGTCCGCCTCCAGTGAGCTGCACGGCGAGCTGTGATGCGACTTCCCGGGCCACATCCGCCTGCAGCGTCAACGCATCTTTGAGCGTGCGGTCATAGGTCTGCGCCCACAAGTGATTGTCGGTCGCCCCGTCGATGAGCTGCAGCGTCAGGCGGACGTGGTTGCCCTGGCGGCGCAGCGAGCCCTCTATGACGTGCGTCGCGCCGAGCTCCTTGGCGACCTCGATGATCGGCTTGGGCGCGGCGCGATACAGCATCATTGTGGTCCGCGAGATCACCTCCAGGTTCGGCGCACGGCTGGCGAGCGTCGAGATCACATCCTCCTGCAGCCCGTCGGCGAAGAATGCATTGGCCGGATCTGGGCTCAGGTTCTCGAACGGGAGAATCGCCAGGCGTGGCTTCGCGGGAGCGCCGGCTTGTGCGGGCGCGATACCAGCCTGACTGGTCGCGCCGCTGGACAACGCTCGCTCAGCGGCGATCGGGGGCGGTGCCTGTGCCTGCAGAGGCGCCGGCTCTTGGGGCGCACGCACCAGCGCTATCAGCAGTCCGGCACCGATCACCAGCAGGATCGAGACGATCGTCATCTCGCCCGGCGAGATCCGCCTCAGTCCCTTGTGACCGTGATACCAGGCGAGTGCCACGGCGACTGGAAACCCGACTACGAGGGCCCCGACAACGAGCCGACCGATGATTTCCGGCCAGTGGAACGCATGACTCAGCAGTTCCTGGCCATGGGCGAGCGCCAGAGCCGCGGCCAGGTACGCGAGACTCCACTGGAGCACCTTGTGCTCCCTGATTCGCCTCCAGAGGCCTGCGAACGCAGAGTCCACAGGCGGCGCTGGCATCATGCTCATTGCGTCATTCTGCCGCAGGGTAAGGGCGGGCGGAACCTGTTACATTTCGCGCGCCAACGCCGGAGGATGCCCCTGACACCGCTCTCTGCTTCACCGCCAGCGCGCGGCGGCCTGTTCTCGTACGAGAACGGTCTGGTGCTGCTGCTCGGAATGACGTTCGGCTTCGCCTACTTCGATCGCACGGCGCTGAACTTTCTTACGCCGTTCATCGTCCCGGATCTCGCGCTCAGCAACACCCAGGTGGGGTTGCTCAGCTCGGGGCTTTCGATCACCTGGGCGCTGTCCGCCTATGTCATCGGACGCTGGTCCGATTCAGCAGGCGTGCGCAAGCCGTTCCTGCTGACGTTCATCGCCGTCTTCTGCGCGTGCTCGTTCCTTTCCGGAATTGCGCCGACCTTCATGCTGCTGCTCGTGGCGCGCATGATCATGGGCGCTGCCGAGGGACCCGTTCTGCCGGTGTGCCTGGCGATCGTCAACGCTGAATCTTCGCCGCACCGGCGCGGCATCAACGCCGGCTTCATGCAGAACTTCTTCGGCACGCTGCTGGGCGCGGTTCTGGCGCCCCTCGTGCTGGTAGCGCTGGCAAACGCGTTCAATTGGCGAGTCGCGTTCTACGTGGCCGGCATCCCCGGCCTGCTGTGCGGCCTCGCCATCTGGCTCTGGGTGCGCGAGCCCCAGGACTCCAGACCCGTAACGCAGCACGAGCACATTGATCTGTGGCAGATGCTCCGTGTGCGCAATATCTGGCTCTGCTGCCTCATCAGCATCTGCATGATCGGCAACGTCGTCGTATTGCTGGCGTTCCTGCCGCTCTATCTCACGACGGTGCGCGATTACTCCACGACTTTGATGAGCTGGGTGATGAGCGTGGCAGGGATGGCGGGACCGTTCGCGTTCCTCGTGCCGGCGCTGTCTGATCGGATCGGACGGAAGCCCGCGACCGTTGTGTTTTCCTTTGCAGCTATCCTTGCTCCATTGGCGGCGCTATATTTCCACGGCCCGCCGACGCTGCTCGCGGCGATCATGTTCGGCGGCATGCTGAGCGCGGGAGTCTTCCCGCTATTCATGGGCATCATTCCGGGCGAAACCATTTCGCGGCGTCATGCGGCGACGGCGATGGGCCTCATCGTGTGCGTCGGGGAACTGGGCGGCGGCGTCGCCACGCCGGTGGTGGCCGGCTGGCTTGCAGATCGAAGCACGCTCGCTGCACCTCTCGTGATCGCCGCAGCGGCAGCCGCGATCGCAGGAGCGCTGGCGCTGCTGCTAAAAGAAACGGCGCCAGTGAAGGTGGGCGCGAGCACATAGCAGGGGCGACCCTGCGATGTCCCGGCCTGGCGCCGACTACTTCTTTCGATCCTCCCAATCCACCCACTCGACGGGATTGACCTCGAGGTAGGTATTCACTGCTTCGCCGAGGGTCGCGAAGAACGCATTCTCGAACCGCGTGAAGAGACCGAAACGCTTCAGCTTGTCTTTTACCGGATCCTTCATCTCGGCAAAGCACAATTTGATGTTGGCCGCGCGCAGCGCGTCGTCGAGCTCGCCGAGAACGTCCGCGGCAGTCACGTCGACACTCGTGACAGGCTCGGCTGCCACGACCAGCCAGCGCACCGGCGTGGGGGAGCTCGCGATCGCCTGGAGGACGCGATCGTGGAAGAGCTCGGCGTTGGCAAAGAACAGTGGCGCATCCCAGCGCAGCATCACGAGCCCCGGAATCAAGCGGGCCTGAGGATAGCGGGTGATGTCGTGATAACCCTTCACGCTGTCGACTCGCCCCAGTACTGCAGAGTGCGGCCGCCACCCGTCCCAAAGGAATTCGATCACGGCGATCACGATCGCGAGGGCAATGCCGGGGATGGTCCCGAGCACCGCGACACCGGCGAAACAGGCCATCGAGAGCCAGAATTCCCACCGCTGGATGCGGTAGATGCGGCGCAGGTCCGAGAACTCGAAGAGGCCGATCGCCGCGGCGATGACGACGGCCGCGAGGGCCGTATTCGGCAGGTGCTGAAGCAGGTTCGGTGCCACCACGAGCAGCAACGCGATCGCGATCGCGCCCACCACCCCGGTGAGCTGAGTCTTCGAGCCGGCCGCCTCGGCTACTGGCGTCCGCGATGAGCTGCTGCTGATCGGGAAACCCTGGAAGAAACCGGCGGCGAAGTTCGCCACGCCGAGGCCCACCATCTCCTGGTTTGGGTCAACGCGTGTGCGCAGGCGCGCGGCATAGGTGCGTGAGAGCACGCTGGTATCGGCAAAGGAGACGAGTGCGACTGCCAACCCTCCCGTCACGATCGGCACCAGGTCGCTGAACTGGATTAGAGGAAGCGTCGGCTTGGGCAGACCCTGCGGCAGCGGACCCAGCACGGACACTCCTGCACCCGTCGCAAGATCCAGCGCGCCAACGAGCACCGTCGCGGCGACCACCGCGATCAGCACGCCGGGGAGGCGTGGATAGCGCTTGAGCAGCAGGATCAGCGCGAGCGTGCCCCCGCCGATCGCGAGCGCTACGACGTTCGTGCGTCCCGCGAGCACCTGCTGCACGATGGCCCACACCTGGCGCAGCGGTCCTTCCGTCTTGACCGAAAAGCCGAGCAGCTTCGGTACCTGGCTCAGCAGCACCGTGAGCGCGATGCCGTTCATGTAGCCGTAACGGATCGGCTTGGAGAGCAGCTCGGTGATGAAGCCCAGGCGCGCGAGACCCGCCGCGATACACACGATGCCCGAGACGATCGCCATCATGCCGGCCACAGCGACCGCGCGATGGGGGTCGCCCACCGCAAGCGGCGCCACGACCGAAAGGATCACGGATGCGAGCGCGGAGTCCGGCCCCAACACGAGGATCCGGCTCGGACCGAACAGGGCGTAGGCGAGCAAGGGGACGATCGTGGCGTAGAGCCCGTAAATGCCCGGCACGCCGGATGCCTCGGCATAGGCGATGCCGACCGGCACCAACATGGTCGTGAGGACTAGGCCCGCGAAGAGATCGCGCCGAAACCAGGACGGCTCGTACTGTCGCAGGAGCTGAAGCCCGGGAATCCAGCGCAACCAACCGGCGCCTTCAGCGCGCGCCGCAGGGTGCAGGACGCGACCGGGCTCAGGCGCCGAGCTGGTGGACGTGCGTTGCGGGCTGTCGCTCACTTGATGGGCAAGTTGATCTTCAAGTCTTCCGCAAGTTTCACGGCCGTGGCGCGTCCCGCCCCGAACACGCCGCCGCCCGGATGCTGAAACGGTCCGACGAGATAGAGCCGTTCGATGCCCGGCACAGTGAACTGCCCGAGCTCGGGTGTCGGCCGATGCGAGCCTGACTGGTAGGTCGAAGTCGCGATGCCGTGCAGATCGCCGCCCTGAAAGCTGGACGAGGTGCGCTCCATGTCGACGGGACTGTCGCAGTGGTACTTGAGAATGTCGTCCGGCCCGACGTTCTCGATGAAGCCGCTCATGTGCTTCAGCATGTGCTCGGCGTAGTCTCGCTTGGTCTCATCCCACGAGCGTCCATCGGCGCGCTTGTACGGCACATAGTCCCAGGCGTGCATCGTCGCGCGACCCTCGGGGACACGTGACGGATCGAACATCGTGAGTGAGCCGAGTCCAACGAGCGGATACTGGGACAGCCCGCCGTACCGCAGATCATCGAACGATCGGCGTAGTTGTTCATAGCGATTCGGCAACAGCTCGATCATCACAGCGCGCACCTGCGGGCCTGTCTTGAAGCGCAGCGGCGCCTTGAGCGCAGCATGGATCGTGATGCACGCGACCGGCGAGACCTGCGTCGCCTCGGCCGCTCGCACGATCTCCGGATCAATGCCCTCTACCATGCGCCCCAGGTGATGTGGATGAATCGCACCAATCACGGCATCGCGCGCTTCGTATTCCTCGCCCTTCGTCGTCACGACGCCTGTCGCTCGGCCGTTCTTCGTCAGTACACGTGCCACGTCGATGTTCGCGAGTACTTCACCGCCGAAGTCCTTGATGCACGCAATCAGCGCGTCGGTGAGTCGTCCACTCCCACCGATCGGCACGCCGATGCCATACGCTTCCATGAAGCCGACGAACACGAAGACGCCGAGGCCCGTCGCTTTCTCGTCGGGGGAGACGAGGTTCTCGCCCGCGATGCGCGCGAAGTGCATGCGTACCTGGTCGTGTTCGAAGTATTCGCACAGCACATCGTGGGTGCTCATTTGCACGATGCGCCAGAACTCCTGTCCCTCGCGGCTCTGGTCGAGCATCGCGAACGAGGCGCCTTGCGGGGCCGGCGCTGTGTAGAGTGTCGCCGCCACCATCGGCAGCCAGGCAGCCGCCTGGGTCGCGAGGCGGCGATAGGCTTCGGCGTCCTTCCTGGAAAACTTCGCGATTTCGGCGCAGGTGCGCTCCCGGTCGCGATAAATGGCGAGCGTGGTGCCGTCCTCGAATACCGACATCATGGGCGGGTCCGGGAAGACGTACCGCAGCCCGTACTTGGCCTTCAGTTTCAGCTCGTCGGCAGCCAGGAGGGGGTTGGCCTGGATAAAGATGTGGGCCATCGCGTGCTGGTCGTGCCGGAAGCCCGGGACCGTCAGCTCCCGGGTCACGACGCCGCCCCCGAACCAGCCATTTCTCTCTAGGACCAGAACTCGCCGGCCCGCCGCCGCAAGATATGCCCCGGCCACCAGACCGTTGTGACCCGATCCGACAACGACAATATCGTGACTGCTCATGGTCGCCACCTACGAAGTATTCGCCATCCGGTACGCCCACCTTGAGCGCACCGCCCGACACAATTTCCTGGGCGGCGACGAGCATGACGGGCCGATGCCGCTGGATTATTACGTGTGGGCGATCGTCAATGCCGAGCGCACGGTCATCGTCGACACGGGGTTCGATCAGGACAGCGCGCGACGGCGCGGCCGGCAGATCGTCCGCCCGGTCGCCGAGGGCCTCGCCAGCATCGGCATTTCACCGGACCGGGTCGAGCATATCGTGATTTCGCATATGCATTACGACCATGCG
>Ga0326726_10001895_pt1 | contig 19424 bp, 15 predicted proteins | sample MHFenrmetagenome_2_FD_207603 | JGI IMG/M metagenome (GOLD analysis project Ga0326726, IMG submission 207603) | Lab enriched peat soil microbial communities from Michigan Hollow, Ithaca, NY, United States - MHF15MN | ecosystem: Environmental > Terrestrial > Soil > Wetlands > Peat | place: USA... | reverse complement strand
GTCATGATGATTCTCTCCTTCGCCGCCGCAGTGGCCGCCTGCGGGTACGTCGCCGCGTCAATCCGTCTCGGGGCGGCGCGACTGCTCGCCTTCCTCGTGTTTGCCTCGGTATGCGCGGAGATAGCACGCACCCAGGGCGGTCCGCTCTGGTACGAGGGGTCGTTTCTCGTCCTCGGTCCGCTGGCCACAATCGCCGGCGCGGCTCTCTCCGGGCGGCTACGTCGTGTCCGGCTTTAGCTGGACTTCTCCGACGTCCGCCGCCTCCACCATCTTTAAGCTATTGAAAAAAATGACTTAGAGATTTTCGATCCGTCACTTTGTGGTGAAGACGCGTGTCCCCGGGCGGAACTGCGACCACGCGAACCAGAACTCCGGAATCAGAATCAACGGTTTCAACTGCGTGCCCTTCATCGGCCCCTTAACGCACAGGCCGTAGGGATCCCACGTCGAGTGCGTGTCGAGATCGGTCAGCACCTTCGCCTCGGCATCGACGGCCTGGAACCGCAGCGCTTTGCCCTTCACCTGCGCCTCAAAAGCCGTGGTCGTATCCGCCGACGGTTGATGAACGACCACAACCGGCACGCCGCCGATCCGCTCGTTGACGACGCGCACCTTGCTGAGGGCGAAAAGCGGAAACGCCATTGTCTCGTTGCCGACGGCGAGGCCCGCAATCATCTCGCGAGGACGCAGGCGATCGTCCTTGCCGAACGCGCCTTCAGGCGCCGGCCCCTCACCGGATCTTAGGTTCTGCTTCTGCCGCGGCCGGAGAATCGCGACGCGTTCGACGTACCCAGGCGCGGGCTTGAGGATGGTCGTGTTGGGATAGCGCGTGCGCCATTCCTTCCACGTGCTCATGAGGAACGGATAGAGCATGAGCGTCCGCCCCTTCATCGGACCGGAGATCGCCTCGCCGGTCGACTGCTGCCAGCGGCTGCCGGTCTCGACGTCCTTGTGCACCTCGTTGCCGTTCTGCATGCTGTCGTATTCGAAGTGCAGACGGCGTCCATCGAGCGTGGCGCTGAACACCGCGCCCGTGCCGCACGCACTGCAGAAGGTCACTTCGATCGGGCCGTCCGGCATCGTGTCGTCCACCGACCCGATCTGTCCCATATGGAGCGCTATGTACGCCTTCGCCGTCGCGCCCTTCGCGACGCCGATCACGTAGTCGTCGTCCTGCGCGAACGACGCGTCAGACGCCTTCACGAACACAGGCTCGTGCACCGCGACGTACGGCATCATCGGCGGCAACTGCACCGGCGATTTCGGATCGCTGGTGTAGAACAGCAGCAGCGTCGCCGTCTCGGTTCCAGTCAGGTTGCGGTAGATCAGGCCTCCGCGATTGGCGGGATCAAGAAACAGATCGCCGGCGGTATACGTGATCGGCTTGGGGGTACCGGCGCCGATGATCGACATCGATCCTTCGAGCACGTAAATCATTCCGGGCCCCGTGTGCACCGCCGGCTCTGCACGGCTGCCGACCGGCATCGTGAGCCGAACGAGGCGCAGCTCCTGATGGGCGGCGATTGACGATGTCGCCAGCGGCACCTGCCACTGCGCCGTCGGCGTCGCGGAGATCTCCAGCTTCACGGGATCGGCCGGCAGCGGCTTGAGCAGCGACGCCGGCACACCTGTGCGGCCCGCGTGGAAGATGACCAGCTTCGCCGGGTCAGCGCTGACGTTGCGCATCATCTTGTGCAGTTGCCGCGGCGCCTCGTAGAAGTGGCCGCCGGGCTTGAAGAACGTCGGCGGATCCGGCATCACCTGGTTTTCGATCTCTCCGGCCGTGATGTAGCCGATGGTCTGCCCCGGGTGCGAATGCTCCGCCACCGGCTCCGCTGGCATCGTGAGGCCGTTGACGCTGATAACCGGCTCGCTGTCGGCTGGGATCGGTACTCTGACCAGCGCCTCCCACGTCGCGATCGGTGTGCCTGTTTGCGCTGAGATGTCTGCCGCTAGCAGGATCGCGACGATCGCAATCACACGCTTCATTTCTGCTCCCTCGGTCTCACTTCAAACACGAGAATGCGAGTGGGCTCGTCGGCGCTCGCCGATCCGGACGTCGTATGCACCGCGCCCAGCGGCTCGAAGAACGTGCCGCCGACGGGAATCACCTGCTCCGCATCGTTGTTGATCGCAAACCGCACGCGTCCCTCCAGCACGTAGGCCAGCACGACGCCGGGATGCCGATGCACGGGCGTCGACGTGCCCGGAAAGAAGCGCATGGCGCTGCGCGAGAGCACCATCTCGTGGCCCTCGAGCGCCCCCGACAGCGGCAATCGCGCGATCACGCCGAGCGGCGGGTCCGCCTGGGCCGTCACGCCGTGGCCATGATGCTGGCGCCCTTCGGGACGATGAGGAACGCGAGGAAGCGCGCGGGGCCGGCGTCCGTCGCGCCGCTGGTCGAGTGCAGCGCGCCGATCGGCTCGAAGAACGTGCTGCCGGCCTTGACGATCTTCTCCGCCTCGTTGTTGATGGCGAACCGCACTTCGCCCTCGAGAACGTAGCCGAGCACCGGCCCAGTGTGGCGATGCCCCATCCCCGTCGAGCGGGAACCGGCACGCACCCTGACGTCGACCAGCACGGCTTCGTGTCCGTCGTACGGTCCGGTCAACAAGTGCCGCGCCAGCTCGGCGTTGGGCTGCCCCGCGGCCGGCGTCTGGGCGAACAGCTCGAGCGGCATCAACGCCGCGGCCGCCGCAAGGGTCATGAATGTCCGACGATCCTCCATCACTCTCCTCCTATCGAATGACGTGCACCCCGCACAACGCGAGGCCAACCGTGACGACGACGCTCGCAGCAACGAGCACTCCGGCGTATGACAGTCGCCGCACCTGCGCTTCGGCCAGATACGCGAGCGCAGCGAGCCGCGCATACGTGCCGATGTGGTACAGGAACGCGACGACACCGAGCAGCAGGAACGGCAGCGTCGCAGCTCCACGAGCGGTCGCGAGCAGGTTGAACTGCGTGGCGGCGATCACTGCCGCTGGTGCGGGCGCTACGCCAGGGTTCAGCAGTCGCGGCGCGAGCGCGTGCGTAATCAGAAACATCGCCAGATACCAGCCGGAGATCGCCTGGACGTTGTCCTTCCACGCGCCGGGCCGCACCTTCTTCATGCCCATCGTCGCGCCGGTGACGATCTGCACGGCCGACGACGTCAGCAGGGCCCACGCGGCGATCGGCTGGTGATAGCTCTCGCGCAGGAACGTGAGCGCCGCGGCGTACGACGACTCGCTGACGAAGCCGACCATCTGGTTCGCGACGTGCGTCAGCGCGAACACCGTGATGACGGCCGCCGACAGCCGGTGCACGACGAGGACGTACTTGGTCGAACGCGGCGTACTCGGCCAGGGCGCGAGCGACATGAGCGCCGCCGCGGCAAGTGCGGCATACCACCACACGAGTCCCGGCTGCACGCGCGCGACGAGCAAATACAATCCGGGCGTCGCGGACGCCACCATCGCGCCGCCGGCGAACACACGGCTCGAAAGCCATTCGAAGTCGACGGCCATGCGATTCAGCGCGAACGCCGCGACGAACGGACCGGCGCACGCCCACGCGAGCCCGAGCGCCACGAGCGGCGTCGCGATGGTGTGCTCCTGCGCCAGCCGTCCGCCGGCGAAGAGCGCCCGCAACGTCAGCGGATACAGCAGCGGCATGAGCCACACGAGCGCGACAAACGGCGCGCTCACCTTCGGCGCGCGGCTAGCCGCCCGCTCGCGGAGCATCTGTCGCACGGCCCAGAGGTCGTCGACGGTCGTCTCGACGAATTCGGGCGGCGTGACCGCGCCAAGCGTCCGTGCGAGCGCTTCATACGCGATCGCGCACTCGGAGCACGTCTGCAAATGCCGCTCGACTTCCAGCAGCCGCGGCCCGTCTTCGCCGTAGTAGTGAAGGACGAGGTCGTCGTGTCGCAGGTGGCTCACCGGCCGCTCCAGTGAGGCTCGAGCGCAAGGCGCAGCTTGCGGACGGCCCTGAAGATGTGCTGCTTCGTCGCGCTGTCGCCGATGCCGACCAGCTGCGCGATTTCGCTGATCGAGTGGCCCTCGAAGTGCCGCAGCGTGAAGGTCACACGCTCGAGCGGGCTCATCGTGTCCATGACGGCCGAGACCTGGCGGCGCCAGTCGGCGCGCCAGGCCAGGCGTTCGGGATCGGGCGACGACGAGACGGCCACGTCGGCGATGTCGGTAATGGGTGTCGGATCGTTCATGTCAGGCCGCCTGCGAACCATCCGGAGATGATCGAGCGCGCAGTTGACGAGGATGCGATTGAGCCACGTGCGAAGGTCCGCGCGTTGTTCGAACCCGTCGAGATGCAGATACGCGTTCAGTAGACATTCCTGCACGACATCTTTGGCATCCTGTGCGTTGCCGGTGATGCGAACGGCGAGGTTGTACAGATATCGCCGGTGGCGCTCGACGAGCGACAAAAACACTTCCAGATCGCCGTCGGTCATTTCACCGGCTCATCGGGCGCATTCGTCTCTGTTTGATTGGACGCCGCTTGGGCGCGGCGGTTAACGCGGCAAGTTCGGAGCCAGAGCTCGGCGGGAACTCCGTCGGCGGGTGAACCGTCAGAACTCCGGGATTGCCTCCACAAGCAAAGGAAGAACATGAGACTCCTGGCTGCTGCCTTCTGTCTAGCCGCGACTCTGGCGCTCGCTCTCTCTGCCCCCGCCAATGCACAGACGCCTGAAGCTGGCGAAACGCACGAATGGGAGGGCTTTGTGGATGGTGTCATGGCCGCGCAGAAAGAGGCCCACCACGTAGCCGGCGCGGTGGTGGTCATCGTCCACGATGGACGCACCATTTTTCAAAAGGGGTACGGTTTTGCGGACCTGGCCGCGCGCAAGCCCGTTGATCCTACCCGCACGCTGTTTCGCGTGGCGTCGAATTCGAAGATGTTCACATGGACGGCGGTTATGCAATTGGTCGAAGCAGGGCGGCTCGACCTCCGTGCTGATGTGAGTACGTACATGAAGGGCATCAGGATTCCGCCGACCTTCCCTCAGCCGATCACACTCGAACACCTGATGACGCACACCGCGGGCTTTGAAGACCGGGTCTTCGGTCTGTTTTCGAAGGAGCCGGACACACGTTCGCTGGGCGACATTCTGCGAACAGGTCTGCCGGCCCGCGTCTCTGTGCCAGGCAGCACTCCGGCATATTCGAACTACGGCGCCGCGCTCGCAGGACTGATCGTCGAACAGGTCTCGGGGATTCCTTACGAGAAGTATGTGGAAGACCGGATCCTGACTCCCCTCGCGATGGACCATGCGGCCGTCCGCCAACCAGTTCCCGCCCGGCTCGCCGCGGATCTGTCGAAGGGCTACAAGTGGACTGGGGGGCGATTCGAGGAGGAACCGTTCGAATACGCCCCGTGGACGCCGGCCGCTGGGATGAGCGTGAGCGGACACGACATGGGCCGCTTCATGCTGGCCCATCTTGGAAACGGCGCCATCGGTGACGCGCGCATTCTGCGCGCAGAATCCGCGAAGGCGATGCAGCAGCGGCTGGTGTCGTTCTCACCGAAGATCGACGGCATGCTGCACGGATTCATCGAGAGAAACGTGAACGGCGAGACCGCGTTTGGTCACACCGGCGCGACGATTTGGTTTCACAGCGCCACCCTCATGGTACCCGCCAGAAATCTCGGCGTCTTCGTTGCCTACAACACCGACACGGGACAGCGAGCAGCTGCGCAATTCGTCGAGGCATTCGCCGACCACCTCGTCCCCGTTGCGTTGGCCAAAGAACCGCCGCCACCGACCGACAAGCGGTCGAGTCTCGCACGCTTCACCGGATCGTACGCGACGACGCGAGCCTCCGAGAGCGGCTTGACCAAGCTGGTCAAGCTCTTTACCACGACCGTCACGATCGACACGGACGGCTACCTAGTGCTCAGCGGCCCGAACGAGACGACGCGCTGGCGGGAAATCGAACCGCTCGTGTTCACGCAAGTGGACGGGAATCGCCGTCTGGTGTTTCGGGAGAACGCCCACGGTGACGTGCTCGATTTCTGCGCGGCACCGACCTGTTCTACGGTCATGCGGAAGCAGCCGTGGTATGGCGGTCTCGTCGCACAAGGGGTCTGGTTGGGTGCGTGCCTGACGATCTTTGTCGTTTCCCTGATCGCATTTCCCGTTGCGGCTGTGTCGCAGCGGCAACTCGCGAAGCCAGCCTTAGCCAGGCTTACTAGGTTGCTCGCTTGGCTGACGAGTCTCGTGTTTGTTGTCGGTTTTGGAGCCGCGATTGGCGGCATGACGGATGTCAACGGCACGCTCCTCCTCGGGCGCGCGTCGTTCGCGCTCCGGTTCGGTCTCGCGCTGTTCGTGGTCGGGTCGATTCTGGCGGCCGCGCTCGCGGTCCTGGCGCTCACTGCATGGCAGCAGCACTGGTGGCGTGTCGTGGGGCGAGTCAGCGTCAGCCTCGTGGCGATTGCTGGCGTCGCCGTGGCTGGCTGGCTCTATCAGTGGAATCTGCTCGGGTGGCGCTACTGAGCGGGAGTCCAGTCCACGGGATGGGTGACCGCGCGTGACGGCGCGATGCGGACAACAGCTCACTCGAAAACGGCTCGTTGACTTTGTTCGAAAGCGAACGAGAACGGAGAGGCGATCGGCACGTCGGCGCGCTATCCGAACTAGCGGCCTGCCGCCGACAGGAGGGCAAACGGACTCGACGTCTCCGTTGACGAGCTCTTTTCTACAATCGCCGAAGAAGAGCCGACCGCTAGAGCTACCCGTTCTCGATAATGGTTTCCTCCACTAGACGTTCGCGCGTCGTTCGGATCATCGCGTCGTCGATCGATGGCAGCGGGAGCGGCTCGATGCGGATGAGTGTACCTATTACGTACTTGGATGTGGCGATTTGAGCGGATCGGCCGAGGTTGAGCGAGCGGAAATAGGCGCAAATACTGGCGATCGGCGGCCAAAAGCAGTTCGACTCCCGCCGCCTCCACCATCTTTAAGCTGTTGAAACAAAATAGCTTAAAGATCTCAGGGCCGTCCGAGGTTGGTACAAGACAGGTATGGCTCTACATCAGCGCTCTAGCAAAGCACTGATACCCAGTCAGTAACGGCTCTGACGCGCGTCCTAATCCCGCCACCTCCACCACCCTCCGAGCGAACTGCGCAGTGCGGCTGGGACACAACGAATCTCGCCGAAGCCGCGGGACTGCGAAAGACGACCGCGTAAGCGGGGAGGGGATGAACGATAGCGCCAGTTGTTACTACGGACTCACCAAGGCTTGGATCTCGTGTCGTTCTCAGGAGATCTTCCGGCGGGCCAGGTTGACAGCGGTGCAGCCTTCCATCACGTCGAGAAACTTCTGATAGCCGGCACGATCGACGACGAAAGGGTTCGCGTCGCCTTTCCTGCGCGCGGCCAGGGCATTCAGCTTGGGCTGAATCGGATCCATCAGCATGTGGTTCTGCAGCAGGACGTCAACCTTGGCTTTCCGGGTCGCCTCCCTGAAGCGCTGAACGGACATCTCAAATGTTCGAAGCGCATCGTCGCTGAGAATCTGCGGAGTCAGCCAGGCGCCGCCGAAAAGCGCGGCTACGTGCGCTTTGCCGTTGTCCTTCACGGGAAATATAAAGCCCATTGATCCTGGCGTATGTCCGGGCACGGCGATAGCCGACACTTTCACATTGCCCAGCGCAATCGTCTGCCCTTCTTGAATTTCCATGTCGTGTTTCGGCAGCGGCGTCGGTGGACCTGCCGGACCGCGGCCGCCACGACCTCGCGCCGGCGGATTCTCCATCAGGCTCCAGTCTGCCGCCGACACGTACACCTTTGACCCGAAGTGCTCCTGAAAGTACGACGCACCGCCGAAGTGATCGGCATGACCGTGTGTGATGAGCACGACCTTGACTTGTGCTGGATCGAGCCCCAGCTGCTTGAAGCCGGGCAGAAGCTGCGACTCCAGTTGTGCCGTCGTGGCCGCCGCGTCGCCGGCCCCCAGCGCGTCGATCATGATCAACCCGGCCGACGTCCGGAGCACATACACCGTGGTCCCGCTGTTCCCGATCGCGAACACGTCGTCGAAAATCTTCGTCGGCGGAATCACCGGGTCGTCGGCCCGGTTTGCGCGAGGCTCCTCGCACCAGAAGTGCACGGCGGGGGCCCAGCGAGGACCGACGTCCATCTTCAGACGGTCGATCATTCGTGTGATGTCAGGGCTGTCCGGTTTCGGCGCCGACGGCACAGGCTGTTGCGCCGACAGCCCGACGCTCAGCAACACTGAACACGCCGACAGGCTAGCGCCGAGTGAGACTCGCATACACGGCCTCCACGAACCGATCGGTCGTCCACGCACCCGACGTCGAGCCGTACCGCGTGTCGTAGTCCGCGGTCGGCCTCGCCGTCTTGATTTGATCGAGCGTCGCGCCTTTCCGGATCATCGCTTGCACACGGTCGCGGACGATCACCACCATGTCGCGATATTCGACGACCTCATGCTCGTCCGAGACGTACCCGTGCCCGGGCACGACGATCGTCCCGCCCTCTTCCTGGTGCTGGTACACGGTGCGCTCGAGGATGTCATTGAGCGCCTTGATCTCTCCCTGCACGCTGCCGCCGTTCGCCACGTCGATCGGTGGGTACTGCGTTGTGGTGAAGATGTCGCCGGTGACGATGACATCCGCGCGGCGGAAGTGGATGATGCTGTCGCCGTCAGTGACGGCGCGCGGCTCCCAGAACATCTCAATGGCATCGCCGTTGTGAAATGTCCGGCGTCGCTCCTGAAGGTACGTGTCGCTCGGCAGACCGGCCGCGGCGCGCTTGGCCGCGACCATGCGATTCTGCACGTTCTGATGCGCGACGATCGTCGCGCCGACGCCCGCGTCAGCGAACTGCAGCGCAAAGAACGACCCGCGCACGCTGGGGTCCCCGCCCGAGGCGCGCAGCGCGACGTTGCCCCCCGTGTGTTCCGGCTGAAATCCGGTGTTCATGATGTACTGAATCGGCTTGTCGCTGAGCAAGCGCACCTGCGCCAGCATCTTCTCGGCCAATAATCCGGCGCCTGCATCGACCAGCAACACGCCTTCGTCGCCGACCTGCGCGACGACGTTTCCGGAATCTCCGACGAGCAGAAAGAGCCCGCCCCGCAGCGGCCACATATGGATGTTGCCGTCGTGAGGCTCCGGATCGACCGCGCGGCTCGACGCGCGGGGACCTGACGCGGGCTTCGTCTTCGCGGCGCCGTCCGCATCGGTCAGCGATGCCAGTTTCGGCAGCAGGTCTGGTGAAGATGTCTCCGGTCCGCCGAGATACGCTGCGGCGGGAATCTTGTAGCGATCGCGCATCTCGTTCGCAAACGGATTCTCGCCGAAGGCGTAATTGGGCACGCGGTCGGCGGCGCGGTCGAGAATCTGTTCCCCGTCGTCACATGCGAACAGCCACGTCTGGTGATCGATCGGCTGCCGTGCGAAATCCGTACTGCGGATCTCTGGCTCCGCAAGATAGACGGGATCAGAAATCACCGAGGTGTGCGTCAGGTGATCGCCGTGGCGCACGAAGAATTCGATCAGCGTCGCCTGATCGCTCTCGGGCAGGCCGTTTCGCCGCAGCCAGCCCTGCTTGAGATGCGTCGTCTGGACCTCAAGAGCCTGCCCCACAAACCGTCCGGTCGAGAAACCCATCCAAGAGTGAGGCGCCCACGCCGGTGGATGCGAACGGCCGTCCATCCAGATGGTGCGGTGCCCTTCAAACGTCTGGTTGTACCAGTGAATGGCGATGAGCTGCTGCGTGTGCGGGTCGCGCTCTTCCCACGCTCTGGCGTTGCCGATCGATCGAACCGAGTACGGCGCGACGTAGCCGTCGCACTGGTGATGGCGCAGCGTGACGCGAGAGGCGTCGTACGAGAGCGCGAAGAGTCGAGCGGCGTCGTTGATCGGAAATCCGCCGTAGTCGCCGAGCTCGGGCCCGGCGCCCCGCTCCATGGCGTCCTCGTAGAGCGGCGCGGTCCAGTATCCGGAGAGGTCGAATCCGGGCGCCGGCACGTCAGATCGACCCGGCGCTGACGTCTGCGCCAGGAGCGCCGCGCAGGTCGCCGTGACGAAGAGGACTGCGACTATCGGGCGCATGGCGTTGGATTCCATCCTGTGGTGTCGTTCTGCTTCTTGTAATGGCTGCTGGTCCAGTACGGCTGTGCGAGGTACGTCGGATCGACAACCTCCGTCGAAACGACCAGTAGGGAATCAGCGTTCGGCACGTCGAACCGATCGAAATACTCCGTGACGACCGTGTCCGCACTGTATGGCACGCCATTTCTGCGGAGATACCCTGGCTTCATTTTCGTCGTCACAACCTTGAGCGAGCCGGCCCGTCCGCCGCCTCCCGGAAAGAATCCTCCGCTCACAACGGGCGCCGACCGGTCCCAGCTGGCGATCGACACGCCCTGCCAGTCGCCGCCCTGCGAACGCGGCGCGCCAAACGCCAACGTTCGAGTCTGCGTGCCGGCATCGCTTTCGATTTTCAGCGCCTGGTCATCAACCCAGCCGATTCGAAGACGCGTCGGCATCCGCATGAGTCCCGCGACGCCGTACGCCCTGCACTGCTCGCCGGCGGATTCGTCGCGGGCAGGGTCCCACGCATCCGCCGCACGCCGTCCATTCGGATTCAACGGCACGCCGGCGTAATCGCCTTTCGGCGCGACCGTCATCCTGTACCGCCAGTCTTCGTTGACGACGGCGACCCACTGGCCCGTGATGTCAAAGGCCGCCTGCGCTTTGGGGGTCGGAGGAGCTTGAGGCGGTCCGCCGCGCTGCGCGAGCGCTGCACTCGTCAACGCGAACACCGATGAGCATGAAATAACGAGACGCAGCAACCCCTGACGCATTGGCGCTCCCTCTACCGAATGGCTGTGTTCAGGGTGTCGGGCGCGGGGGCTCTGGACCGCCGGCATTCGGGCCGCCGCTCAGAAGTTCTTCGCCCTTTTCGTTTTCAATCTTCACGACCAGGCCCGTTTCACCGCCGGCGCGCGACGGAGCGACGGTGACGACGATTTTCGCCCCGAACTGAAGCGCCTCAATCGAACGCTTCCTGGTCCAGCCGTTTCTCAGCATCTGGGCAGGATTCGCCAACAGCTCGCCGCTCCAATGCGTGACCACGCCTTTGTCGTCGGTCACATCGAAGAACAGCTGCGCGTGGGGGTTCACGTACTTGAATTCCGTGACCACGGCTTTCGCGGTCCACTGCTTCGACCGGTCGTAGTTGATGTTCGTGCCGTGATGGGCCGCCGCCGGTGCGGCAAGTGCCATCGCCGCGATCAGCCCCGCGGCTGCTCTGTTGACAGTCATCGTCCGCTCCTCGCCGCGGGTTTGCCCGTGCCCGCGGGATCACGAATCACTCGGTTGAATTCATTCTCGTTCGCCGGCGCGCAGAGATCCTCCAGCAGCGACGGCCAGCCCGACTGCTTGATGAAGTCTTTCGGCAACAGATGCATCCGCTTGGTCTCTCCGACCCATGGTTTGGCGTAATACTTCGGATCGGTGATCGTCATCTTCAGCTCAAGCGTGTCGAAGTTCGTGCGCGTGTACTCCTCGTGCAGCACCATCTGATCGCTGTGGGGATAGCCGAAGTAGTCGATCCAGGTGCGTTCGTCGTAACCGGTCGAGTTGACGACGAGGGTGTTGCCCTGCCAGCGCGCCGTCGCGTATCCCCACCAGCGCGGTAAATCGACCTCGTCGGGGCTCGGCAGCTTGCGCCCATCGGTCCAGACGGTCCGGAGCCCGTAACCCCATTCGAAGTGCTGATAAATCCGGTCGGGCAGCGCGATGAACTCCACCGGATCCGGATACAGGATCGCCCGTGGCATCCCCATCGGGTTGCAGGTGCCGTACGTGTCGTTACCGAGCGCCGGCGGCTGTGCGCGCCGGCGGCCGATGTGCTCTTCGGGGTGCGCCACGGCGTCCGCGCTGTCCCTGGCGCGGCCGTACGACGGGATGTTGCGATCGAACACGGCCTGGCCCGCAGGCGTGAAGACGGGAAACTCGAAGCTGTAGCCTCGATCGCCGCAGTCGCGGCAGCGTCCGCCTCCGCCGAATCCGTTCCCATTCGGCGACCAGATGCCCGCGAGGTCGTGCGGATCGAACGGCATGTTCGAATCGAACAGCTTCAGATAACCTGGGCCTCCCCGCCCTCGACCCGGCGGCGCTTGCGCGTGCGAAACGGCAGCAAGCGCGCCGGCGAACGCGACGGCGAAGCCGAAGGCGAGCGACAACCTTGATCGTGATGTCATCAGAACACCAGCTTGACTGCCAGCTGCACCTGGCGCGGGGCGAGCGCCGACGTGATCTGGCCTGCCGTCGGGTTATACGCACCCCCTCCGTCGGCCGTGGCGATGAAGATTGTGGAATTCGGCAGCCCGTAGTTGACCCTGTTGAACAAGTTGAACACTTCAAGCCTGAACTGCAGGTATGTGCCCTGGCTGGCGAGGGCGACGTTCTTGCTGACGTTGAAATCGACCGTCGCGAGCCCCGGGCCGCGGAGTGAGTTGCGTCCCACCGACGTCCCCAGCGTGCCGGCGGCCGGGAGCACAAACGCCGTCGGGTCGAAGTAGCCCGTCACGCAGCCGCAGGCGGCATCGACGACGCCACCTGACACGACCCCGTCGAGCGAACGGCTCGCGCCGACGTTCGGACGCTGACCGGCTGTCTGCAGCCCGGACTGATCGAAACCGATCGCCGGGTTGAAGGGCGTGCCGCTGACTGCGCTGACAATCCCCGAGACCTGCCAGCCGTCAGCGAAACGATTGCCGCTGAACGGCAGCTGATAGACGACGCTTGCTCGCAGGTTGTGTGTGCGATCGATCAGGCACGGACCTTCGTCGTAGCTGAGGTCGTACGGGTTGGTCGCGACCTGGCCGCCTTCGAACAGCGAATTTCCGGACGAGGTATCCCGGCATCTGGACAACGTGTACGACACTTGCGACTGGATGCCCTTCTCAAACCGGCGATTCAGCGCGGCCTGGAACGAGTGATAGCTCGAGTTGGCGACCGTGTTGCCACTCGTCAGCGCTGCGAAGACCGGATTCACCCGCGCGTTCGAGAGGGTCTGCGTGCCCGCCCGCGATCCGTAGACGACTGTCCCGTCGGCAAGCGTCCGCGGGACGACCGGATTGAGATCGCGTTGCTGCTGCAAGTGATCACCACGGCTGCCGACGTAGGCAAGCGTGACGCTCGTATTCGCCAGAATCTCGCGCTGCACGTTGACGTTCCACTGCTGCAGTCCTGGTGTCCCGGTAATGGCGTAGTCGAGGCCCTGGCTGAGCGAGACTTGCGACGCGCTGGGATTCGGCGTCGGGAACACGGGCACCGGGACGCCGGGAACGGGGATCCGTACCTGCGCGCCGAGCGCAAACGGCGGGTTGACGCCGTATGCCGGCCCGAGGCGATTCGCGGTGATCGGACTGTGGAAGACGCCGTACCCGGCACGGATTGACGTGCGATGCGACGTCGTCGGGTCGAACACCACGCCGAGGCGGGGTTCCCAGTTGCGCAGCGTTGGATTCGAGGCGAACGCCTGCGTCACCGACGTGAAGCCCGTCGATCGCACTCCGTCGACGAGTGTCTGGCCCTTGTCGAGTGACGCGTTCGCGCGCGGGTCGTAACGAAGGCCGAGGTTCAGCGTGACTCGCTGACCGACGCGCCAGACATCTTGTGCGTACGTCGTCAGTCGCCACTCCTCGATATTTCGGGCGGCGTCGGTCAGGCCTGGGAGCGCGCCAAGAAACAACGACGGCTGGTTCTGGAGAAAAGCCGTGAGACTCGGAAACGTCCACGAGCCGTCGCCGAAAAGCGGCAGATTCACGAACGTCGTCTGCCGTTCGTACTCGACCCCGAACTTGACCGCGTGCCCCGACCGCGTCCAAGCCACGTCGTCTGCGATGTTCACGCGACTCTGCCGCTGGGTGAATGGCAGGACCTGGTTGCCGCCCAGCCCCACGACACCCGAGCCCGCCGCCACCGTGCCGTCCATGCGCCCGCGAAAGAACGTCAGCAGGCCGTTATCGAGATCGGTGCGCACTGCCGCTTCCTGCGTGCGCGTGAACCCGACGCGGACGCTGTCGAGCAGCGCAGGACTGAAGACGTGCCGCACTTCGGCCGTTGCGTAGTGGTTGCCGGTGTCGTCCGCACTGTTCCAGAGCGGGATCGGCGAGCCCGAATTCGGCTCTGTCACCGACGCCACGTCGCCGGCATAGCGGACAAAGAGCGACGTGCGGTTGTTCATCGTGTAGTCGATGCGGCCGACAAAGAAGTTCTCGTGACCCTTGACGCTGTTGGTGACGTCTGTCTGCCCCACACCCTGGGCGGCCTGCGCCGCCGTTTGACGCGTCGGTATGGGATAGAGGGCCAGCACCGGCACAATGGCGGCGTTCACGCCGATGCGGACACCATTGATAGTCCCCGCCCGCGCGTTGGCGTCGGGGACGGTGATGACTTGCGTGGTGCCGAGCGTCTGCTGCAGGCCTTCATAGTTAAAGAAGTAGAACGCCTTGTTGCGTACGAGCGGGCCGCCGTGACTGACACCAAACTGGTTCTTGCGGAGCGCGGGATCCGGACGCCCCAGTAACTGATCGAAGTAGTTGGACGAGTCGAGCTTGTTGTCACGGAAGTACTCGAACAGCGAACCGTGAAACTGATTGGTTCCCGACTTCGTGATGGCGTTAATCGCGACGCCATTGCCGCCAAACTGCGCGCTGTATGTGTTGGTCAGCACCTGATATTCGGCAATCGCGTCGACGCCGAGCGTCGTGCCGAGCTGCCCCGATCCGCTGCCACGGTTCCAGTAGTTCTGGACGTTCGTGTTGTCCATCAGGAACACCTGCCCTTCGGGCCGCGCACCGGACACGGTGTATTGCGGCTGCCGGCCGAAGAACTGTTGAAACTGTCCCCCCGCCGTGGCGGGCGGCACTTCGTTCGCGCCCGGCGCCAGCACGATCAGCCGCGAATAGCTGCGGTCGACAAGCGGCAACTCGGCGATCTGCTTTTGCTCGACAACGGTGCCAAGCGCCGCGGACACCGTATCCACGACGGGCGCCGCCGCGGTGACGGTAATCGTCTCGGACACGGCCGACGGTCCGAGCGAGAAGTCGACGACCACTTGCGCGCCGACGACCACCCGAATGCCCTGCCGGACGATCGTCTGAAAGCCCGACAGCGATGACTCAACGGTGTATGCGCCGGGCAGCAGGTCCGAGACCGAATACCGGCCTTCGCCGTCGGACACAGTGCTCTGCGTGACGCCTGTTTCGGTGTTCCTGACCGCGACGGTGACCCCTGGGAGGACTCCGCCGGTTTTGTCGGTGACCGTGCCAAGCACGGCCCCACGGACGGCCTGCGCAGCCATCGAAGGAGCGCCAAAGCCGACAACAATAAGCGTTGCAACGAGAACACGGGACAGCGTTCGCAGCATCACACCTCTCCCTCACACTCAAAGCCGAGCGTCGCCACTATCGGCGTATCCGCCGCATCGGCAAAATCGTTTATTTGGATGCCGGTAATCGCTGCGCGCGATAACGCGCGTCAGCTGTCTATTTGAAGGCGGCGGCCGGAGGGGGGCGACGGAAACGACCCGGATCGATCGGTTGGTTCAGGCGGACGTCGGTGAGGTCGACGATCGACTGACCGTCGGTCCATGTCGTGGTAATCCTGAACGGAATCTTGACGCCGTCGACATCACGATAATCGGCGAAGTCGATCTGCGTCGGCACGCGCCCGACGACAGTGCCCGTGAACCGCAGCACGCGGATGAGCAGACCCGATTCGTCGAAGTAGAAGTTCACCGGAGTCTGACCCGCCGGGGGCACACCCTGCACGACCTGCACGTCCTTGTCGTCCAGCGTGGCGAGCGTGACACGCGAGCGCGGAAACGCCTGCGCCAACGCTGTCGGGAACGACAGCAGTGCGTCGACCCGGGCACCGGCCACATTGCCGCCGGTGAGCGGCATCAGCAGCAACGGGCGATCGGCGGACGCGATCCAGCCCTCGGTTCCATCGAACGTGCGGACGCTGTCGCCAAATTTCGTATGAATGACGGTGGTCTTTGCCGCCGGTGCCTGACTGAAGACCTCGGCGGCGACTTTCATATGATCGGTATCGAAGCCGGAATACGTTCCTTTGGCAACGACGGACGTGATCGATTCGAGACGTGCCCTGCCGCCAACCGCCTGAATGTACTTGTCGAAAATCGAAGCGGCCGGCGGCATGCCTGTGGCCGGGAACGACTCGACGTCATTGGCGTCTTCTGCCGGCGCGCTGTACTGAATCGTCAGACTCGGCACCGGCCTCGGATGCTGGTCTCCTCGATGGCACGTGTTACACGTGATCGTGCGGGTGCTGCCGAAGTTGTCTTTATTGATGGCAGCGACCATGCGGACCATGCGTCTCGCCGTCTGCTTCAGCGCCGTCTCGGTCGCATAGCCTTCCCAGCCGCCGCCGTTGTCAATCGCGTGGCAGTGCGCGCAGTTCAGCCCGGTGGCAGCGGAGAACATGCCCATGGTGTCCATGAACTCGTCGACAGGAATCCCCCTGAGCACCTGGACGTTCTTGAACACCTGCTCGGCGAGTTGCGGCGTGCGCGGCGCCGCCTGTCCGAACGCGAAGCACGTGGACACAAGAGTCGCGGCCGCGCCGCATACGAAAGTCCTGATGAGCCGCCTGATCATGTGCGTACTACTATCCCGGCACGCGTGGAGCGGGACAAATGGTTTCCGCGGATAGGCCGAATCACGCGGCGAGATGCGCCACGCGAGCTTTCAGCTGGGAGCGAAGCCACAGGTGTGCCAGGTCGCGATCGTGCGCCCGGTGCCACTGCAGGACCTCGATCATGGGCGAGATCTCGATCGGGACGCGCAGCAACTTGATGGGCAGAAACCCGGCATACTTGCGCGCGAGCAACGTCGGAACGGTCGCGATGCGTTCGGTGCCGATGACGAGCTGCGGCGCCAGGTCAAAGCTAGGCGTGATGACCTCGACATGTCGTTTATGGTTCGCCGCGCGCAGCATGCGTTCATCGTAGTTGGCCGAGCCGATCTCGCCGACATGCACGATCACGTGGCCGAGCGTCAGATACTGTTCAACCGAGATCGTCGCGCCAACCTGCTTGCTCTTATTCCACGCGATGCAGGTGTGCGTATCTTCAAACAACACCTCCTTCGGGTGAACCGACGATGCAAACATCTCGGGCGCGATCAGCAGATCGAGCTCACCGGATTCAAGATCTTCAGCCGCGCGCTTGCCGACCGGCCGGAGATTGAACGTGATCGACGGTGACTGACATTTGAGTTCCCGAAGGAAGTCCGCCATCAACACGCTGGTGACGTAATCCGACACGGCGACAGAGACATGACGCGTCGACGTCGCCGGATCAAAGCGCGGCTTGTTCGCGATGGTCGACTGCACCTGGAGCAGGACGTCGCGCACCGGCTGCATGAGATCCTGCGCGAGCGGTGTGAGCACCATCGTCCGGCCCATCGGCACAAGAAGCTCGTCCTGAAAGAACTCGCGAAGCCGGCCGAGCGCGCCGCTCATCGCCGACTGGCTGAGATTCATCCGGAGCCCGGCGCGCGTGACGTTCCTCTCGCTCAAGAGCGCGTCGAGTGTCACCAGCAGATTCAGATCGAAGCGGTGTAATTCCATCGGCCCGGCTCCTCCGGGCATCCATCATACCGATGCTTTGCACCCAATCAACCCGTAATCGCAATACCGAAGCAGCATGACTCATCGCTTCAAATACTTCGTCACTGCACCCTTGCCGGTGTTTTGACCGGACATCCCGGCGCGAAGACGCCCGCCGATTGCGTTCGCGCGCAGAGGTCTTCGGCGGCCTTCGTCATACGGCGGATCTCCTGAAGCACCTGCGCCATCGGCACGATCCGGCCGTGCACCGGCACGTCGGTGTCGACCTGAAGATTTCGGTACGCGATGTTGTCCGCGTACGTGTTCTGCCACCAGTACAGCTCCCAGCCGACGTCGAAGAAGTCGCCCTCGACGATCAGGCGATCCTTCGGCACGTAGGCGAACAGCGCTTCGGCCATGTGGCTGTTCGAGACGACGTGATAGAGATCGACCTGCATCGACGCGTCTTTCAGCTGCAGGTGGTCGTCGACCGCGCGAAATTTCAGCGGCGTCGGCGCCGCGCCGAGCGCGTCCGGCGCGATCGTGCCCTTGCGCAGCGCGATCTCGCGGAACAGCCCTTCCGTCCCTTTGTGCGCAATGATCGTCAGGCCTGCGGCCATCGCCTGGCGGATGCCGCCGGTGTGATCGAAATGGTGATGCGAGACGACGAGCTCGGTCAGCGGTTTGCCCGGCACCGTCGTGCGCGCACGATCGATGAGCGCCCTGGTCCACGCCTGGCTCGACGGCGCCTCGAACATCGTGAGGTGGTCGGCGAACTCGAAGAGGATGGAGTTGGCGCCGCCCGCACCGTGCAGCAGCCACACGCCCTGGCTGACCCGCGTCGCCTCGACCGAAGGCGCCGGCGACTGGGGCGCCGGCGCCGACCGGACGTCGGCGGGCGCAGACAGATCGTCGATTGGCTCGTCGACCGCGTTCTTGTCGACGTAGAGCTTGTTTTGAACAACGCCACGAAAGTCGATGACCGTGTTGTAGCCCATCGGGAGCATGACGCCCTTCACCGGCAGATAGCCCGTGAATATCGTGCGGAACGTCACGTCGCCGAGGTTCTCATCGTGTGCTGCCCATCGCACCCAGGCCGGAAGCGCCGTCCGCGCGTCGATGGCCAGCGTCAACAGCTCACCTGTCGCGAGCGTGATGTCGGCGAGCTGCCACGACGACTCCGCGCGCAAGTTGCCGACCGCCGAGGGTCGATCGAGCGCCGTCCGCACGAGGGCGACCGGGTTGTTCATCATGTCGATGCGCCGAGCACGCGCGGCCTGGTCGTTGGCGCGCACCATGCGGCCGTTCGCGCCGTTGTAGGCGACGTCTCCGTCGAGATACGCTGACGCGGCGTTCGCGCCACCCAGATACCCGGCGACGCCGGCGAAGACGAAGTTCTGATGGTTGCGCTGCCGCACGCGCATCCGCCCGTGCTCGAGGTCGACGGTCTTCTCGTAGTCGGGGACGCTGATCCACTTTTGCGGCGCGTCGACGGACGCCGAGATGTTGCCGCCGCCGTTCATGTAGGCGGTCTCCCCGTAACCGGCCACGGTGACTGTCTTCACGGCGCGAAGACGGCCAGCGCCTCCAAGCGCCTCGGCCGCGCGCGTGACGACGTCGTCGGCGCGGCGCTGCTGCGCACGGGCGGACAGTGCCGACGCGGCCACGGCGAGGGTGAGACTCGACACTGACAGCGCAAGTCGAGAGCGCATCGCTATCCTTTCGCGGACATTCTGCGGCTTGTCTTCCGAGGGCGCCAATCGAGTGCTTAGATGCAACGTATCGTCACAACCGATACCTCGACGGG
>Ga0326726_10001894_pt1 | contig 19430 bp, 20 predicted proteins | sample MHFenrmetagenome_2_FD_207603 | JGI IMG/M metagenome (GOLD analysis project Ga0326726, IMG submission 207603) | Lab enriched peat soil microbial communities from Michigan Hollow, Ithaca, NY, United States - MHF15MN | ecosystem: Environmental > Terrestrial > Soil > Wetlands > Peat | place: USA... | reverse complement strand
TCCGGTGATATTGACTCCCAGCGCGGCTGCAACAACATCCGCATCTGCCCGTGCCAGGGTAACGGCTTTTTTCAGGGCTTCTGCTCGGAGGAGCTGCGCCTGTTCATCGGATAACATAAACTGGATCGAACTCACACTGTTAATTCCGGTTGTCACCGCGGTATCGATGACATTTCCCGTCTGGTTGACATCCTTGAGGGTTACCTGAAGGGTATTGGCGACCCTGTAGGTCGTGATCTTCGGGTTCAGCAATCCGGTTGAATCCTGATACACCGGGTAAATCGAGTATCCGGTGGTTTTCATCTGCTCCTTCGGGATCCCGGCAGCGACCAGTGCGTCGATAACCGCATTCATCCGCACTGCATTGTCTGACTGCGCAGTTTTTACATTTGCGTTTTCAGTCTGGACGGAAAAGGTAAGTTGTGCACGATCCGGTGTTCCTGTGACGGAACCACTTCCGCTGACATGGAGGATATTAACGTTTGTGGTATCCGTAGTCTGAGCTGCAGCACTGCCGGTTACTGCCATTATAGCAAGCACGAGGGCAATTATGAAAAAGTTCAGTCTTCGCATCATGATTATCGCATGATCTTAATCTGGAAAAAGTTAAAGTTTGCTTTAACTGCGAAAAGAGTCGCAGTTATCAATGATAACCTGCCCGCCCCCAAACTACAATATAATTGAGCGCCTATAGTACGCCGATTCAGCATGGGAGCAACAATCGTAGAGAAAATTTTTTCACGGAAATGCGGCAGGGATATACGGGCAGGGGAAGTTGTGATGGCCCCGGTCGACGGGGCAATGATTCACGATATTACCGGTCCCCTTGCCATCCGGAAGTTCTACGAGATGGGCGGTTCGAAGGTTTTTAACCCCGAACGTGTCATCATGCTCTTTGACCACCAGGTACCGGCAGACTCTATTCCTGCTGCCGAACACCATGTCTTCATGCGTAAATTCGCAGCAGAGCAGCAGATCCACAACTACGACATAAACGAAGGGGTCTGTCACCAGGTCGTTGTCGAAAAGGGGCGGGCGGCACCCGGAGAGATTGTAGTAGGTGCAGATTCCCATACCTGCATGTATGGAGCGGTCGGAGCATTTGCCACCGGTATCGGCTCAACGGACATGGGATTTGTCCTGAAATTCGGTGCTCTCTACTTCAGGATACCGGAGACAATCAGGGCAGAAGTATCCGGAAAATTCCAGAAACGGGTCGGAGCAAAGGATCTGATCCTTTCGATTGCCTCTGACATCGGCGCAGACGGGGCTACCTATAAGGCCATAGAATTTACCGGAAAAACCATCTCAAAACTGGGTATGGCAGGACGGATGACCTGCTGCAACATGGCAATCGAGATGGGTGCAAAAGCAGGTATCGTCGCGCCTGACAAAATTACATGGGAGTACATTAAGAAGAAAGGATCCATGAAACCCTTCTCTCTGGAGAGCGACGCTGATGCAGTTTATGCCGGGAAACGTTCGTATGCTGTTTCGGATCTTGAACCACAGGTGGCGGTGCCACATAATGTCGACACAGGTGTTCCTGTCAGCAAGGTTACCGGGACACACGTAGATCAGGTATTCATAGGATCGTGCACGAACGGGCGTTTTGAGGATTTCCAGGAGGCAGCAGAGGTGCTGGGGAAGAAGAAGTTCAGCCCAAAGGTGCGTGTCATCCTAATCCCGGCTTCCCGCGACGAGTACTTAAAAACCCTGCAGGCCGGGCTCATAGAGAAGTTTGTCAGGGCAGGCGGGCTGGTAGAAGCCCCCTGCTGCGGACCCTGTATGGGGGGTGCATTTGGCCTCCTGGCACCAGGCGAGGTTTCCCTCTCAACATCAAATCGTAACTTCAGGGGAAGGCAGGGGAGTTCGGAAGGAATGGTGTACCTCTGCTCACCGGCAACTGCTGCAGCAAGTGCAATGTATGGTGAAATAACCGACCCGAGAGAGGTGTGACGATGAGAGTCTGGAAATTTGGCGATAATATCGACACAGACGCGATCATCCCCGGGCGGTTCCTCACCATTTACGATCCCAGGGAACTCGCAGGCCATGCCTTTGAAGGGACACGGGATGAATTTTCCCGGAAGGTCAAAGAGGGAGATTTCATCGTTGCAGGGCGTAATTTTGGGTGCGGATCGTCCCGCGAACATGCCCCCCTTGCCCTTATCGGCGCCGGTGTAAAGGTTGTCGTAGCGCAATCCTTTGCCAGGATCTTCTTCCGGAATGCAATTAATGTAGGTCTGCTGCCGGTGGTCTGTAACGATATCGATCAGATCGCTGATGGTGCAAGCGTGAAGCTGAACGTGAAAGCAGGTTATATCGAATCAGGTGGAAAACGGTACGGGATCGAGCCTGTACCGGAGTTCATGCAGGGCATCGTAAAGGCAGGAGGACTTGTCGAATACGCAAAGAATATGAGGGATGTGCCGGTATGTACAGGATCGCTGCGATAGGTGGAGACGGAATAGGACCTGAAATCGTCAACGAAGGGAAAAAAGTACTGGATGCTGCGGGTGAACGATTCGGTTTTGATATCGGGTGGACCGACTTTAACATCGGCGCTGACCGGTATCTTTCCAGCGGGGAACTGCTGACCGAAGACGATCTGGCAGGACTTTCGGAATTTAAGGCAATCTATTTCGGCGCTATCGGGGATGAGCGGGTCCGACCGGGCATCCTGGAAAAGGGCATCCTCCTCGCACTTAGGTTTTATTTTGACCAGTACATCAACCTCCGCCCCATCAAACTTCTCAAGGGAGTCGAGACTCCGATCGCGGGTAAGACTCCTGCTGACATCGATTTTGTGGTGGTACGGGAAAACACCGAGGATTTTTATGTGGGAATCGGGTCGCGGTTTAAAAAACACCAGAAGATCGATCTCGCGATTGCCCGTGAGCTCTATTACGCGAAGTTCGGGCTTGATGTCGAGAGTGATGCTGAGGAGATTGCCTACCAGATTGGCGTCGTCACCCGTGAGGGAACACGACGGGTCCAGGAATATGCATTTGACCTCGCCCGGAGCCGGAAGAAAAAACTGACTTCGGTCGACAAGGCAAACGTGCTTTCGGACATTTATGGACTGTGGAGGGATGTCTTTGCTGAAACTGCCAGGTCCTATCCGGATGTGACTACCGAGTTCAACTTTGTCGATGCGATCACCATGTGGTTTGTCAAAAACCCGGAGTGGTTCGATGTGGTGGTCACCCCCAACATGTTCGGCGATATCATTACCGATCTCGGCGCCATGATCCAGGGAGGAATGGGTCTTGCACCCGGGGCTAATATTAACCCAAAAGGCACTTCGATGTTTGAGCCTATCCACGGCTCAGCCCCAAAATATAAAGGAATGGATGTCGCGAACCCGATAGCAACTATCTGGGCGGGTTCGCTGCTGCTCGATCACCTGGGTGAACACACGGCAGCCGCATTGGTAGTTGCGGCCATCGAAAAGAGTATCCGGGATGGCGTAGTGACAAAAGATATGGGGGGTTCAGCGGGTACGGGTAAGGTGGGTTCGTATATTGCCAGGTGTTTAAGGAAAGGGGAGTAATTCTCCTTATTTCTTCTTCCAGACCCCGGTTTTTTCATCCTTCTCATACTGTTTTTTTACTGCAGCCCATGCGACCTTATGGGTGACCTCCTCAAGGGAAGCGGCACCTCTTCTCTTTTTCGGATCTGAATATTCTTCCCATGCATGGTTAAAAGCTTCGAGGTAAATCTCCTGCGCATGTTCGGGCAAATGATTCCGGATCGAGTCGGGCAAATCTCCGATAGTCTTGTACGGCATGATAATCCCAAAGCCACTACTTGGGAGATTAACTATAAAAAATTAAAGATAGTCACAACTGAACGAAGGATATTGCAGAATATCTATGAGGGAAAATCAATACCAAATTTCCTGCTTTCCCCGTGAAAAAGCTTATTTCTTTCGTTTGATTATAGGTAGAGAACGATTGAAGATCCGGGAAGAATAAAAAAATATTTCTTTATCTGTTATCTGCGAAGAGTAACCCTCAACCTCCTGCCCTGAATACCAGCCATTCACTTTTCCCTGCACGTTTGAACCGTACGAGAACATAAGGACCGCTCACGCGGTGTCCATGGAGGGTGATCTCGATCTTATCAGGATCCCAGTGTTTCGTATCATAGGTGCCGTTATCCCAGATGGAGACAGTACCGGCGCCATATTCGCCTTCCGGGATAGTCCCTTCGAAATACCCATAATCAAGAGGATGATCCTCCACCGCGACCGCGAGATGTTTCTCACCGATTGCTACCGGCATGCCTTTTGGCACGGCCCAGCTCTTCAGTACTCCTTCCCGTTCCAGACGGAGGTCGAAATGCAGCCGGCGTGCATGATGTTCCTGGATAACAAAATAATTCCCTCCGCCCTCCTTGGTCACAGCACCCTTCGGTTCGCTGGTCACGGAAAAATCCCGTTTCTTATGATAGTCCTCCAATGTCTGTCCTTTTGGGAGTCCCTGCGGCTGATCGCTTTCTGCCGGTCCTGCTTTCTTTGAACGAACTTTTTGTGAAATTCTCCCACCGGTATCTGAATGATCCTGAGCCTCAGCCGCCGAATTTCCCCCGGATGAGGCAACATGAACTTCCATAAGCTGGTCGGTCGAGCATTCTTCAGGTTTCCTGTCTGAACGGATCCTGATAAAACGTGGGATTCGCAGTCTTTTTTCCCGGGTAACCGCCTGGAACGCCACTTCACCGACAAGAACCGGTTCCAGCCAGATCACCGTTTCTGCCTCTTCAACACCGGTCAGTTGGGGGGTGCTGGTTTTCAGCGGCGAAAAGATCTTCAGGAGGTCTTCCAGATCCCGATCCGAGAAACCGGTTCCTACCTTGCCAACGTATACAAGCTTCCGGTCTTTAACCAAAGGGGAAGGGGGGGCTGATGATGTTGTCTTTGATGAAGGAGTCCTGCGTTTCAGCGGAGGACCAGTACTGCTTCCATGTTCATACAGTCCCAGGAGGAGGGCTCCAAATGTTGGACTACGACCACCCTGCCCAGGTGTATATCCGGCGATTACACAATCACAGGTTCTCTCCACCTTTATTTTGAGCCATGCGCCACTGCGCAGGCCGGGCTCATAGAGGCTGTCTTTGCGTTTTGCCATGACCCCTTCGAGTCCTCGTGCGATCGCCGCCTTATAGTAGTCCTCTCCTTTTGTCTCGACTGGCACAGAGAGAATGACGTGAGGACCTTCCTTAACAGATTCTTCAAGGATTTTCCTCCGCTCACTGAAAGGGAGGTTGATTAAGGGTTTTTTATCTTTTTCGAGAATATCGAACACGATATACGTGACCGGATTTTTTATCTTTGCAGGAGCGGATCTTCCGGTACCTGCCTGCAACCGGGGCAACAGGGCCTGTATATCCGGTCTCCCCCCACTCATCACAACAATTTCCCCGTCAAGCACAGTATGGGGTGCCAGAGTTAAGAGTTCGGAAAGTTCCGGGAACTGTCCGGCCAGTTCCCGGTCGTTCCTGCTCCTTATCGAAAGATCATCATCACCGTAGGCGATTGCCCGGACGCCGTCCCATTTGATCTCAAATAACCATGCATCCCCGTTGAACGGACCGTTTACCGACCTTGAGAGCATCGGCTGGTACCTGGTCCGCGTGGATGTTCTGGCGACTGTTGTCTTCATTTCGCAGAGAGTGTCGAGAGCGTCTCTTTGAGGGCCTGCATCAGTTCTTTTGCCTCTTCCGGGTGTGGTTCTACATATACTACCTTTTCACCCGCAAGCTTCTTCCCGATTAGATTCATCACCGCTTCCCGGTACCGGTCATGGCAATCGGTCATGGAAAAATCCCCGGAAAGGTCAGTGATGATCCTTTTTGCCAGCGTGAGCTCGGCTTCCTTGGGGGCCGGAAGATCGTTCAGTGTTTCAAATGCCTGGGGAAGGGTGACCTCATCAGCATACCGTAGCGTGGTCAGTACGAGCCCGCCACCATAGACGTGCACCACGACGGGATACTCCTTGGTACGGAGCGTGATCGTCCCGATTGCCGCCCTTCCGAGATCCTGGAGAGCAGTAACAAGAAGACTGTATGCCTCCTCGCTCCTGTCAGGAGTCAGGATATACGAGGTCTCGAAATAAACCGGGTCTAAGGCGAGGTAAAAGACAAATTTTTCAATCCTGATCTTCCTGTTCGATTCAGGCATGATCGCCTTGAGTTCTTCGGGTTCGAAGATCAGATATTCCCCTTTCCGCACCTCGTATCCCTTCACAGTGTCGGCCCACGGAATTACCCGGTCGTCCTTTGTACAGACCCGGTCGTACCTGAGTGGCTGCCCGTCCGCTTTATGAAGCAGCCTGAATGAGACTGACAGGTCCCTGACCATCGTATGAAGTCTTACCGGCACATTGACAAGTCCGATAGTTATACTTCCGCTCCAGAATGGTCTTCCTGCCTTACCTTGTTGCGCACTTTCACCCGGGTGGGGGATTACCGGAGCTGTAGTACCGCTCTTTTTATTATTTGCCTCAGATTCTTCCGCTCTCGGCATTCTTTCGGTGGCAGGTACACTACGGGATCGTATTCCTGCCTTATCTCCGTGTACTTTCTTGTTGGGATTATTTTCCGATCTTCTGTTTGTTGTCAAAGATACCCCTCCAGGGTTCTTCTTTTTCTGAAATCACTGTCTTTATATTAAAATCTTCGGCACGAACCCCGCGTTTAAGTTCGTCCCACCGGAGTGGCATGGATACCGTTGCAGGCGGGGTTCCGCGGAGACTGTAAGGAGCTGCCATTGTCTTACCCTGGGCATTCTGGAGATAATCTATAAAGATAGTCCCCGGATCCCTCGACCGGGGGAACTCAGAAACGACGTGGGGGGTATCTTTTGCAATGTCTTTCCCGATACGGTGCGCAAATTCCCTGACTTCCACGAACCGCTGACTGGCATGAAGGGGAACCACTATATGGAGTCCTTTTTTTCCGGAAGTCTTGACATACGCCAGCATCCCCGCATTTTCGAGATGTTCACGGACTATAAATGAGACATCGATAACATCGTCAAACCCGAGAGGGGGTTCAGGGTCAATATCGAAAAGGAGGAGATCGGGGTATTCATAGGACCCGGTTTTCGAAAGGGTGATATGGATTTCAAGTGAGGCCAGGTTTGCAAGCCAGATGAGCGTATCGAGATTGTTGCACACCACGAAATTCACTTCGCGATCGGCGGTTTCTGAATAATGGGTAAATATATTGACAAATTCCGGGGTTCCCCGGGGTGCATCTTTTTCATAAAAATCCTCTCTTCCTATCCCACCAGGGAAACGGTGCATGGTAACCGCCCTTTCTGACAGAAAGGGAAGCATACGTGGTGCCATGCGGATGTAATACATGATGACTTCCTTTTTGGTAACGTACACGGAGGGGTACATTATTTTGTCAAGATTGGTAAAACGGACACGGGTAAGATCGCTGAATAACATTTCTTTCGACCCGGTTCCCTCACTTTCCGCCATCGGCATGGAATTGTCGTTCCCTGCTGAAAATAGTATCTTGAACCAGCAGGCATTTCACCTGTTGACAGACAAAATGGAGGATCACTGGTCTGTCTCTTTGCAAACTCCGGGGGTTACCCCTTGCCCAGCTCGTGCCCCAAAGAGCCCTGATCCGGGAGACTCTCACCACAACAGGGCGTTGTTTTTTATTTTCTGGTACGAAACTCGGTGGCTGAATGCTGATTTTTTTATCAGAGTTGCCGGGTCATTCATCCTCTTTTTCCCCGCTTTCACGCGAAAAGAGATCCCGGAAATAATTAAGGGGTCCTTTCGCGTGTGCGGGTGAGGGATAAGCAGACCTTTCAGTGCGTTTTTTGCCTCCCTTGAAATCTTTGATAAGGAATTCTGCCTCGGCCAGACCTTCCTCGACCTGAATTTTTTCGGTGACATCGACTATTGAACCGACTATAGAGATTGTTTTGCCGTTCTTCACGACCGGGATCTCGTTCACCTCAACTCTGACGATACCTCCGTTACCTGTCACCATCTCAAGCCGGTACGGTGGTTCGCGCCTCCCGGTACTGATTGCCCGGATCGTCCGTTCAAGACCTGCGGCATTGATCGGGTTTTCGGTAAGGTAATCGGTCCACGCTCGTTTCCCCGGGCGGGGGTGGCATCCCAGCAGCAATCGGATACGCGGGCTGACGTACATCAGGACATGATCCGGTGAATGCGAATAATACATCGCTGCCCCGCTCTCGACGACAAGCATCAGTTCCTCGTCTTTCTTTTTGATCGCCTTCAGTTCGTGTCTGATTTGTGTGATATCGCGGCCGATTGCAGCGATCGACAGAACTGAATTTCCCTCCCCGAGAGTGGATTTTGCAGACCAGCTGATACAGCGCGCGCCCCGGGGTGTTTGTACCCATTGTTCAACAGTGCAGGAATGGGGAGGACGGAAAAGCTTGACCATCTGCGTTGCGATCACATCGGAATACCGTTCGGCGGTTACCGGCATAAAAATGCTGCCAATCAGCTCCTCCTTTGACTTCCCGACTACATCGCAATACGCAGAGTTAACAAAAAGAATACGCCCTTCCGGACTGAAGCTGACGATAAGATCCTGTTGATGTTCGACAAGATCATGGTAAAAATTCTCCGTCTCTGCCGTGATTATCACCCCATTATGGGCTGTTGAAAAAGGTGTCCCCGGGTTAAAAAGGAGACTCCAGCTGCCTAAAGATCATCTGTCGCAGGACTATTAATGTTGTACGATATGCTCAGATCCAAGGCCTTTAAAAGACCTATACCATTGCAGATATGCACTTCTGATCAAGAGTGACTCTTCTCGTTTTTTGCGACTGCGGATTCTGTTCCGGTATTTTCATGATGAAGGCAAGTCGTTCTTTTCCATACATCACGCTGCCAAGGGCACGCAGTGATACCGTAAAACTACCCTCATTGAAAATATCAATATTCAGGGCCTTGCCGGATATCGATACCTGAGCGAGTCCACTTGTTGCCCCAAGATAATAATTCCAGTTATGGGTAAGCTCCTCAACCTGTACAAATACATGACCGGAGATCGCCTTGGCCAGATCAGAACGCCGTATCGCGTACCGGACGGAAAGGATATGCAGTTCGACAACCTCATGCGCATTTCCTTCACTGTCAAATGCCTTGAATCCTGTCCGCTGCAGATATCCCGCTTTTTCCATCATACACGACCACCTTTCTGTCGTAGTAAGGCGTTATACGAATGGGTATATAACCTGTCAGTCTGCGCGGGGCGAAAGTGATAAAAAAGCAAAGGGAAAGACCGGTCATCCGACATCGCCGGTTGTTTCCACGTAGTATAATTATTTCCGCCGGTCCATACATGCATTCAATACATCCTCAATAAACGAGAGGGTGCCGCTGATACCAGCGACCGGGTGAGGGGCCAGCTTTACCGTTCCCCTGACAGGGGGTGTAAGCCCGACAAACGCCACCCCGGGATCAACGGATCGTTCAAACGAGGAGCCTATGACAAGATCGGGATTGCAGTGCCGGATAATTTCCTTTACCTGGGAAAAACCCTGGACAAGGCTGGAAGAAGAAGACGTTGTCCCGGGTTCGTTCCGGAATCCAGTAAACCGGATATCTGCATCAAGGTAATGTTTCAGGGTATGTGCAGCAAATGTTGCGTATGAAAAACCCCCAAATATCACCGTATGCGGTGGGTCAAACCTTCGCAGAAATTTATCACATGCCCGGACAATCCTTTCATCTTCCCGTTCAAGCTCCTCAAAGATCGGACCGGAATCTGCTTCTGAAAAGATCGATGCAACTCTGGAAAAGGTTGCTTTTATCTCCTCAAACCCGAGTGTGCCTCCCAACCACTCACCGACACCGCTGCAAAAATCCCCGTTTGTCCCCACGGTATAAGCAGCAGCGTGCTTCACCAGTTCAAGCCGGTCCGAGCAAAAAATAGTACCGACAGGTACTGAAGCATTATCGAGCAGACGGATAATTTCTCTCACGTTGCCATCGGAAAAAGGATCGAGAAGACATGCACCATCAATATTTATCCCAGGTGTATCCGGATCGACTGAAGGTGCAAGGACAGAAAGTGCCTTTTTGTATCCCGTCTCCACATCTCCGGAAAAACCCGGGCTGTCAATGAGGATCACATCATAGTCCCTGAGCATCGACCGGATGTCCTCTCCGAGTATTGCAGGAACACAGGTCATAACCACTGCTATCTTTTTACCCTGCCCCGCAAGTCCGTCAAGGACTTCGTGGAGTCGCTGCTCGGACCCGAAGATCACTTCATTCTCAAGGATAAATGTTCCATAGAGGGGAGCATGAAGGAGCGTGGCTGGATAATAGTAACATCCGCTTGAACCATGTATTACGACCGTAATGCCATCAAAGCCGGCAAGACATGCAGCAGCGCCGGTCATCGCACACGGCCAGAGGGGGTTTTCACACTCAGGCATGAATTGCACGCCTCCAGCGGTGGAGCATATGCCTGATCCCGTTTGTTCCTACCGGAGGTGACAACTGGAGTGGAACCGTGCACCCTTCACGGTCCAGGGTGATACCAAACCGTCCTGCAACCTCGCGGGCAACCGGGAAGGTATCAGAAGCCATAACGGCCGGATCGAACGTAACTGAAGCACCTCTGATGTCTTCAAATTCGGTGCAGATTTCATCCTGGAGGACTCTTTCCTCTCGTACAGCTCGTGCACATTTTTTACCAACTCCATCTGCAACAGATTCGAGAAAACGGATAGTTCCTGCAAACCCGACAGGAAATGATTGAATAAAAGGTGTGTCGAACCGTTGTCGCAACCGTTCTCCGACTGAACGCACCTCATCGTCACGAAGAATGTTGAGTCGTGCCGCTCCAAGCCCGGACAGGTCATCCATGGAGCAGTCGCGGAGGTAACGCAGGTTTACCGGAATCCCAAGCGCCCCAAGCAGCCGGCTGACTTCTGCATAATTCTCGTCAACTTCATATTCGAGATTTTTTTCTCCAATAATATTCACATACGAACCTTTTGTGCAGGGTTCAATGGTATCAGCGATGGCATTGAGTGCATTGTTCACACCATTCTGGAACGTTCCGCCGAGAAAGCCTGCAGTGGGAATCATGATAATGGGCATTTTATGGCTTCCGTGACAGACCGCGGCAACATCGTCGCCGATCGTTTCAACCAGGCAGGTGGAAAGCACAAAAATTGCACTGAAATTCCGCTCTGCAACAGAATCAAGAGTTCGTTTCAGTGCCCCTTCGCCGCCAAAAATAATATCGCTCTCAGTAAGCCCGGTCGAGATTATATCCGGGAGAGTGACACGATCATTTTCAAGCCCGGTTGCATGGAGGAGCGAGAAGTTGTGATGGGTGCACCCGTTTGGTCCGTGTATAATAGTAGTGGCATCCCGGACCTGGGTAGTCACCGAGAGAGCACCGGTGAGAGTACACCCGCCGAACCTAGATAAATTCAAATGCAAGGGATTCGAGGTCATCAATTTCAAGGGGGGTAGGGATAGTAAACCGGGTATTTTCCATTATACGCGCTGCCAGGGACCTGTACCGGGTAGCCTGCGCAGAGTCCGGATCATATTCGAGCACAGTTTTCCGGTGGAGTTCTGCAAGCTGCACAACACGGTCACGGGGGATATACTGAATAAGGGAACTGTTCACCCGCCGTGCAAATTCCCCGACAAGCTCTTCTTCCCGGGGCTGGTTCTTTGCATTGCATACCACGCCGGCTAGCCGGCAGGTGCTCTTTGTCCGTGATGACAGGCGTTTTATCGCTTTGCAGATATTGTTTGCCGCGTATAACGACATCAGCTCGCCAGAGGTGACAAGGTACACGTCCTGTGCATACCCCTCCCGCATCGGCATTGCAAATCCACCACATACCACATCCCCAAGAACGTCATAGACAATGACATCACCGGTGAGTGCTCCGAATTTCTCGAGCAGATGGAACGTCGCGATAATCCCTCTTCCGGCACACCCGACACCCGGTTCCGGTCCTCCGGCCTCGACACACCGTATACCGTTAAATCCCGTATATACTATATCCGACAAGGTAAGATCTGCCTCGCCCCGGACCCGTACAAGGTCCATGACCGTTGGAATAAAAGTCCCGTGCATCAGCATCCGTGTGCTGTCACGTTTGGGATCACATCCGATCTGCAGGATATCCAGGCCCTGGAGGGAGAGCGCGGCTGACAGGTTTGCCGCTGTCGTTGATTTCCCTATACCCCCCTTACCATACAGGGCGATCTGCTTCATGAGCGTACTATTGGGTGGCAATTTATATTAGATCTCCTGATGTTAAGAAAAGTTGACTTGTTTTTGACATTAACTTTATAAATTTATTGCAATTTAAATTTAGTTTTATCAAGTGAATTTAATCACGCAAAATCGTCTAATTATCTCTATACTTTTAAAAGTTGTGTACATCTTTCATGCCGAACATCAAACACCTAAAATGTGATCATCCAAAATGCAGTGCCAAAATGCAACGGCACTACAAAAGAGATAATTCAAATTTCGTTCCTTGCGGTTGGCTGTACGTTGATTGTGGACTGGTTAAAAAAACAATTAGCCACACTAAAGCATATGCGGATATTTGGATGACGTAAACAGACCGCGAATATGAGGTTAATTTTTAGCGATTGGGTTTCAAATAAAGGGATAATCCGGTGGCTGACCGTATTTATTTCTCTACCTGGATCGTCGTAAGTTTTACCGACTCAACCCCTTTCTGCGACATGAGCCGTTCGACAAATGTTTTTATCACCTCTCCGTCACCATGCACTAAAATCACTTCAAGGCAGAGGTCATGGGTCACATGCGAGTGTAGTGATGCCTTGATGATAGCATGAAATTCGTGCTGGATATCGGTGAGTGTAACAAGGAGTCCCCGCTGATCGTGATCGTAGACCATAGTAATGACCCCTTCACGTTCACCCTTGACATCGGACATCCATTTGTAATACATATTGTAGGTACGTATTGCATCGCGAATGCCTTCAGAACGGGAAGAATAACCGCGTTGGTTGATAATTTCATCGAACTTTTCCAACAGGTTGGTGGGAAGTGAAATCCCTATACGGGAAAGATCAGAGTCCATTGTCATAAAAGCCTCAGTAATATGTTATTATTGCAGATTGGTTTTAATCTTTATCAAAAAAATAGGTTTTTTATATTATTTTGTAAGATTTATCATCAAATCGGGTAGTGTTAACGATCATGCCGAATAAGTATGCCGTGCAGCCTGGAATTCGGGGTCCTGATGATATATTATGCACCTAGATATTACGATTCAATGAATGCAATCGTGGTTTTCATCGCCGATCTGATTCCGGCCAAAGGATCTCGCTATTTCCCGTTAGGTAAAAAAGGAAGAAGAATTATTTTTTCCCTTTTGCCTCAGGTTTTGCTCCTTTGGCTGGCATTGCTGGGGAAGGTTTTACTGCCGGGTTTGGCTGGGATAGCTTTCGCCGGGGCTTTTCGGCGCTCTTTATTGGAGCTACCTTGACAGGTGCTGCCTTAGTTTTTTTTTTAACTTCCACGTTATGTCCTCCTTAACGCGTAATTGATGTTTCCCTTGGGTAGTCTCACTTTGGTTGGTATACCAATCTCGTTCACGGTTCAGCAGGCAACTCACTGCCTCCCGCATACCACCTCCAGGATAATGATACGCAAGTGTTGTAATAAGTATTTTTATTTTCGTATGAAAAATTGCTATAAATATTAAAGTATTAAGAGAGAGAAGGAGATCCGTTTCAGGGTAAAAAACCGTGAAAAGGGAAAGTATTGGAGCAATGGGTGCTCCATTCTGGTTATTATCAACTTCTCAGGAGATGTGCAATCAGAGACGCTCATTTGAGGCGGATATTATGACGTTCCATTTTGGTGATAGATTTCCCATAATCACCAGTAAGTTAATTTTTATTATTAAGTATTAAACTTTCGTATTTTCGTATGATCATTATCATGGATTCGTAAGAGTCGATCCTTGTATGCTTCACTGATCCAATACACCCGCAAGTAACGAGGTATATGGCAATTAATTGAGCCAAAAAACGATTCCTTTAAAGAGCAGTCCCGTTTTTCAATACCGGCGCCTGCATTCAAAATACCAAAAAGTGGTATACGAGTGACACAATAACGTGATCAAACGGACTGGTATTTCTGAGAAATTTATTTCTGTGTGATCAAAATCAGATAAGGTGGATTTCGGTCAACCATATGGTCATTGGTACTGAAATGACAAAGATGAGGGAACCCAAAAGAAATGCCCACTCGTAACCTTTGAGGGTTTTTTTTACCACGAAGAGATAGCTTTCACTTCCGTATCCCCGGCAGAGCATACTCGTATATACCCTTTCACCTTGCTCGTATGAACGGATGAACATCGTGCCGATGGTATAGCCCAACTGCTGGAGACGATAACGATAAGGGAGATGGCGATCGAACACGTCAAAGCATTTAGTCTTTAGTGTCTCGTTGACCTTACGGTACATGTATCCGAAGACGAACAGGTAACGGATCATCATGCCCAAAGCCATGGCAAACTCTGCGGGAAGTCCCATACGTACAGCGCCTTCGAGCAGATCTTGGATCTTTGTTGTCGATGAGAGGAGGATAATGAACGAGATACAGATAACAAATTTAATCAGTAGAATAAAAGCAAACTCGATTGATTCGGCATAGACACTGATACCAAGCGGGAGACTCATAATCACATGATAATCGGTGTAATACTTGTTCTTTAAAAAGATCTGAAAAAAGATGATTATTCCCCAAAGTGAGACAAGCGTGAACAGACGTTTTGCATAGATCAACAAGGATAAACGGGTACAGCACCAGAGCAGGAAAAAGAATGCAAAGAAGATAACTCCAACGGTATAGATCATTGTTGAGTAGGGCACAGCAACGAGTGCAATGATTGTAGTAAATGTAATCACAATCTTTACCCGTGCATCCAGACGGTGGATCACACTGTTTTTATAGGCATCCCTTTCTACCTGGAAGAGCTCTTCAATCATAATCGCTTGCCAAATGCACGAAGCAGGGAGTTTTCTGTGTCCGCGTAGGTGTAGGCCATCGAGACCTCTACGCCATTCTCCTTGAGTGTCTTTAAGAGTTTGGGAAGTACAGGTACATCGAGCCGCACGGACTGGAGCATCTCCGGCTGCACGAAGATCTCGTCCACCGTTCCGCTTGCCACGATACGTCCCTTGTCCATGACATAGATAAAGTCCGCTACTTCAGGAACAAGAGCAACATCGTGGGTGGAGAAGATAACGGTCATGCCGTATTTTGCTGAAAGCGAGTTGATGAACCTGTTGAGATCGGCAACCCCACGGGGATCAAGGCCGGCATTCGGTTCATCGAGCACAAGCACTTCCGGTTCCATTGCAATGACCCCGGCAATCGCTACCCGCTTCTTTTCACCCCCGCTCAGGTGATGCGGTACCCGGCCGGCAAGGTGCTCGATTCCTACCACCCGAAGGGCTTCGTGTACCCGATGTTTTATGGTATCGGCATCGAGCCCGAGATTGGTGGGACCAAAGGCAATATCCTGCTCAACGGTTGGTGAGAAGATCTGATCATCGGGATTCTGAAAAACAATGCCAACAAATTTCCTGATCTCCCTGCTGTTCTGCCGGGTGATCGGCTCTCCTCGGACAAGGATTGAGCCTGAGGTCGGTTTAAAGATTCCGTTGAAGTGCTTGAACAGCGTGCTTTTTCCTGCACCGTTCGATCCAATTACCGCAATACGTGCATTTCTCGGGGCAATGAAATTAATATGGTCAAGTGCGGTCACATTACCGGGGTAGACATAACAGAGCTCACGGGTCTCGATCAGGTGCATGAGTATAAGATGTAGGTTGAAAAAATGTAAAGTTCTTTGGTTTTATTTGGCTGGTTTGCCGGCAGCCTTGATGCTATAGGCAAGTCCGAGCACGATAAGGAACGCGAGGATAGTACCGAACACAATTGCAATGATACCGCCCAGTGATCCCATCTCTTCCCCAAGTGCGTAATCCGGCATTGGCGAAGTATAGGAGAACTTTCCATTCAGGTCTTCCTGGATCTCAGCATTTTCCGGTGTGCCACCGGTCAATTCTTTTTGTCCCTGCACAACAAGCGCGGTGCTTTCAAGGCCATCCGGATCTCCGGATGCAAAGAAGACTGCAACGACACCGATGAGCAGTGCGACAATAATACCTGCAATAATGAATGTCTTGTTGTCCATCATGATGCTTATACCCCCGTTGCAGTCTTAACTTCAGTATCCACAAGATCTGGTCTGGCACTGGTAATAAGGTATATTGCTGCAATCGTGACAAATCCTTCGATGATCCCGATAATCGCATGGTAGATCCCCATCGCAATCATCCCTTCAACGAGAGGGAACGTGCCGGCCAGGTACATTTCAACAGAGGCTGCAAGTGCGGGGATTATGCATGCCAGCCATGCTGCAGCGAACCCGGCAATGGGAATGCTCTTTGTCATCCTCATGACTCCCTTAAACGAGTAAAACCCAACAAATCCGCCGATTATACCCATGTTGATGATGTTTGCTCCCATGGTGGTAAGACCGCCGTCACCGAACAGGACACCCTGCACAATAAGAACCAACGCGAGGATGAAGACTGCGGCAAAAGGAGAACCGAGAACGATCGCTGCAAGTGCACCACCGACGAGGTGCCCGCTTGTCCCCATCGAGACGGGGAGGTTGAATGACTGGAGGGCGAAAATACCTGCCGCCAGCACCGCGACCAGCGGAAGTTTCTGTTCGTTCATTTCATCCTTTGCCCATTTAAGGGCAAGTGCTAAAAACACCAGGGCAATTATCCAGTAGATTGCGCCCTGCCAGATTGGTATGAATGCGTCAGGAATATGCATTAGATCACCTTAAAAGTTGACACTAATATAACAATTTGTAACACTTAGTAGATAAAAAAACTTTTCATTTCATATTTAATTAAACACTATTTTATGATAATCCGACTTTCTCCACAATTTTATAATTAATATACTACGCTGAACCATCGCAATGGTAATGGAATGTTTCTATATCCTCCTCAATGATTAAAATCTACACAAACAATGTATTCGTTTAAGAGTTTCCCTGAATAGTGGACCAATGAACCCCCCGTAAGTCGGAATTCGCAGTTTTTTACGACTAAAGATATCAGCTGAGGGACAGGGTTTAAATCTCGTTGGTGTTGTCCCAGGAATAGGGGGTATGGAGAACCGCCTAAGATGATAGTTACCGGGGATAGCGATTGCCTTCATCATCTCGCTTGCTTAAGGGATCTATCCCCCTACAAGGCTACCCACATGAACCGATGCAACCCGTGAATTTCTTTCACGGTTGTGCTTAATACTGTGGGAAAGCATTTCATCATCTCCCGGCTCAGCGCGGAATTTTCCGGTATCTTCGGGAATGAGATCGCCCGATTATACCCTGTACCGGTCGGGCAGTTTCGGAAGCAGTGGTTGGACCACAAAGACGTACTGGATCCGGATTGCATCCGTGCAGTATATGGTGTCGAGATGCGGATCGTAGAGAACGAGTTTGGACAATTTTTACTTCCTATTCGCCAGAGCGATAATAGGAACGAACCGCAGTCAGATACAACCCGACAGTATTCGGGGGGTTTGCCTTTCATGAAGGTTGCGTAGTTGCCGATATCCTTTGCTGGATCGGTTTTCTTGTGGACGTGCTGGCTGAGCGATGCCAGGACTTCCTCTTGACCTTTTATATCCGGGAACAGGAACCGGGCATAGTGCAGGAGTGCCCCCCTTGTAATTCTTCGGGTAGCCGCTGACCAGTTAACATTATTGCAAAATTCCTCCACTGTGTAATAGGTTTGGGTTTTTTTGGCACAACGTATGGTGGTGTTTTCATTAATCAAAAACTATGTTAAGTTAATGCCAATTTTCAAATAAGAAAAGTAAAATTGCGTTGGAAACTCCTTTTTAAAAAAACAGGTATTTCAGTCGGATCTTCCGAATAATGCCATAAAGAGCATAACAACCGGAATTACTTCGAGCCTCCCCACCCACATCACAACGATGAAGATCCACTTTGAGATGACCGGCATATCCGGAGAGACATACCCGAGGCTGACGCCGCAGGAAGAAAAGGCTGACACTACTTCAAAGAATATGTCAGTGAGTGAGTATGTTGTCAGGTGAAACTGCAGCACCGCAAGTGTCGCGATAAAAATAGTGACTACTGAAAGAATGATGACAAGCATGTTCTTCGCAGCCTCGAGTTCTGCTGTTGCCCGGGGGATTACTCTCCCTTCGATCCTGAAGGGCAGGAGCACTTTTCCGCTGACAAAGAGCCTGCGGAACCACCAGAGGAGCGCCCGGAAGGCCAGCGCGACCCGGTTCAGTTTGATACCCCCGGCAGTACTGCCGGATGCACCACCGATAAAGGTAAGCAACGTTAAAAACAGCAGGGTGACGCTCGCCAGGGAGCGCAGGTTTATATTCTGGAAACCGGTAGTTGTCAGGGTCGAAATAGTCATGAAAAGTCCATGACGGAGTGCCATGAGGAATTCATAGTTCCCGAAAAAAACCAGATCATAGGTTATTACAACAATCCCGATACCGGTAAAGAGAAAGAACAGTTTCACCTGTTCGTCACCAAAAAGGCTCAATCGCCGGTTCTCTGCGATAAGGTAATAGAGTTTAAACGGCAGAGCACCGGCAATCATAATCGGGATCAGGAGAAGTTCCAGTACAATGCTCTTGTAGAAAAGGATGCCCCCTTCATGGATGATGAACCCCCCGCTTGATATCGCCGCAAAAGCAAGATTGACTGATTCCCATAACGAGAGGCCGGTGAAAAGGATTATGCTGACAGCAAAAAAAGTGAGCAGGGCGTATATCTTCCAGAGCGCTCTCACGGTCGCTATAACCGTGAGCATCAACGGTTCATCCCGCCCCTCAGTACGGGAGATCTTTGCACTGAAAAGGCCAGTACTGCTTGCCAGTGCGATCATGAAGGCAACGATACCGATACCCCCTATCCACTGCATATAGGATCGCCAGAAAAGGAGGACGTGGGGTGCGGTGTCAAGGGAGCGGATCATCGAAAACGCCGTGCCTGTCCATCCTGCCATCCCTTCAAAAAATGCATCAGTAAATCCCATACCCAGCCCGAGCATGAACGGGATACCGCTCACCATTGCACAGGTCAACCAGAAAAGCGCCACCGAACACATGGCGGTTGAAAGCCTGATCCCGCGGTTACTGCGGGGAAGATTCCGTAAAAGCAGACCAAGAACAAGGAAGGTAGCAGGGACTGCTGCCATGGGAAGGAGCATGTTCCACTCGGAAAATATTATTGCAACGATGATTGGAAGAGCGGTAAATGGAGCGATAAAAGTAAAAATATCCCCAAGGTCAGCAATAATCGT
>Ga0326726_10001893_pt1 | contig 19444 bp, 22 predicted proteins | sample MHFenrmetagenome_2_FD_207603 | JGI IMG/M metagenome (GOLD analysis project Ga0326726, IMG submission 207603) | Lab enriched peat soil microbial communities from Michigan Hollow, Ithaca, NY, United States - MHF15MN | ecosystem: Environmental > Terrestrial > Soil > Wetlands > Peat | place: USA... | reverse complement strand
ACCGCGGCTTCGATCTGCGGCAGGCGCTCGCGCACGCTCGTCCCCGCGATGAGCTCCGCGAGCGGCCCAAGCAAACCACCGAGCGGCGGCGCGAGCACCGGGCAACGCGCCATGTCGGTGATATAAGGCGCGGCGCGCTCGCGAAAACCGACGAGCACGCGCTCCTTGCCGGCGACGTACTTCACACCGAGCCGAGCGCGGCGCCGATAGCCCCAGGGCTCGCCGGCGAACGCCGGCAGCCATTCGTCGGGCTCGACGCGCGCGATCCGCGCGAGCGCTTGCGCGACCGCGCGTTGCTTGAACTCGACCTGAGCGGGATACGCGAGGTGCTGTAGCGCGCAGCCGCCGCAGCGCCCGAAGTATTCACACTCGGGCGCGACGCGGTCGGGCGACGGCTCGATGACGCGCTCGAGCTCCGCTTCCTGGAGCTTACGCCGCCGCTTGCGCAACTTGAGCTCGACGAGCTCGCCGGGCAATGCATCGGGAACGAACACGCGCTTGCCGTCGATATCGGCAACCCCTTCGCAGTCGTGCGTGAGGTCGACGATTCGAGCCGTCAGCGTGGGGCCGTCAGCCCGCATCTCGCGCCGCGCGCCAGGCCTCGAGGAACTCGTGCAGGTGCGGCCGCTCGGACTGCTCGAGCTTGGCCTCGACCTGCTGCACTTCATGGGCGTGCTGCTTCGCGTCGAGGCCGCCGCGCAGAACTTGGAAGCGAAGGTAGATCAGATACGTGTTCAGCGCGTCGGTCTCGCAATAGTTGCGGATCGCCGCGATCTCGCCACGCCGGTACGCCGGCCAGACGTCGGCGCCGCTCATCCCGAGCTTGCCGGGCAACCGCAGCAGCTGCGCGGCGTGATCGAGCGACGCGCGGCCGCTCGCGCCGTATGCCGACAGCACGTCCATGAGGTCGACGTGACGCCAGTGGTACCGGGCGAGATAGTTGTTGTAGCGGAAGTCGCGATCGCCGTCGCCGACTTCCCAGTAGCGAGCCGCAGAGAGCCCGTGTGCGAGCGCGCGGTAGTTGAGCACCGGCAAATCGAAGCCCGACCCGTTCCAGGACACGAGCGTCGGGGCGTAGCGCTCGAGGCCGTCGAAGAACCGCTGCACGAGCTCGCGCTCGCCGGCCTGCTCGTCGCCGAGGCTGAATACGCGCACGCCCTCGGAGCTGCGCATCACGCACGAGATCGCGATCACGCGCTGCTGATGCGCAGGCAGCATGTCGCTGCCTCGCACCTGACGCTGCTTGAGCGACATCACGTGCGCGACCGTCGCGTCGTCGAAGCCGTCGAGCTCGTACAGGCGGCGGCCGAGCTCGACGTCGGGCACGGTCTCGATGTCGAACGCGAGCGTGTTCATCTGCCGGTCTCGCGTGCAGTGTTCGGAGGCGTGCCGTTCCGGGTGCGCATGAGCACCGCGACCGCGATCACGAGCCCGGCCTCGTCGCTGAGAGTGAGATGTCCTTCGCCGACGCCGAGCTTGTCGCAGAGCGCGCGACCGCGCTCGGAGAAAACGACTTGCGGCTGGCCGAGCCTGTTCGGCAGCATGCCGACGTCGCGGATCCAGATGCCGTTCGAGAAACCCGTGCCGAGCGCTTTCACGATCGCCTCCTTCGCGGCGAAGCGCATCGCGAGGAAACGGACCGGCCGCTTGCTCGCCGTGAACAACCGGTACTCGTCATCGAGCAGCAGGCGCCGCGCAAAGTGCTCGCCGAACCGCGTCCACGTCTGCTCGACGCGTTCGACCTTGAGGACATCCGTGCCGATTCCGAAGATCACGCGCGCGCGGCGACCATCAGCGCCTTCATCTTCGCGACCGCGCCCGCGAAGCCGTCGAACAGGGCCTGCGCGACGATCGCGTGGCCGATGTTGAGCTCGACGATTTCGGCGATCGCCGCGATCGGCGCGACGTTCGTGTAGTTCAGCCCGTGTCCCGCATGCACCGTGAGGCCGAGCGACGCCGCGCGAACGGCCGCCGAGCGGAGCCGCTCGAGCTCGCGCGCGGCCGCGGAGCCCGCGGCTTCCGCGTACGCGCCCGTATGTAGCTCCACGACCGGCGCGCCGGCGGCCGCGCTCGCGTCGAGCTGTACCAAGTCGGGATCGACGAACAGCGAGACGCGGATGCCTCGCTCGCGCAAACGCGCGCACGCGGCGGCGATCTTCTTCGCCTGGCCCGCGACGTCGAGGCCGCCCTCGGTCGTGAGCTCCGCACGCCGCTCCGGCACGAAACAGCAGTCCGCCGGCGCAGCGTGCGCAGCGATCTCGAGCATCGGGTCGGTGACGGCCATCTCGAGATTGATCCGCGTCTGGATCATGCGGCTGAGCACTTCGAGATCGCGGTCTTGGATGTGCCGGCGATCCTCGCGAAGGTGGATCGTGATGCTGTCCGCGCCTGCCTGCTCGGCTATCAGCGCGGCCGTGACCGGATCGGGATAGCGCGAGCCGCGCGCTTGGCGCAGCGTCGCAACGTGGTCGACGTTCACCCCGAGGTGAATCGGTGCTCTCACGCTCATCTTCTAAAGGCCCCGGCGGACGATGTCTTGCAGAACGAGCCGGCTCTTGAGCGGCCGCTCGCCGAGATAGAGCCGCAGCACGTGCCCGAGCAGCCGCTGCGCTGCGCGCAAACTCTGCTCGTCGTCGAGAACGTGCTCGCGCAGCGAGATCAGGTCGCGGCCGGAGAACAAGTCGGCGTCGGGGTCGCCGAAGGCCGTGGCGCGCAAGCCGTGCTCGGCCTCGTACGCGTAGCTGCGTTCGACGCGCAGCGGCTCGCCGGTTGCGGCTTCCGCATCGAGCTCGAGGCCGTAGCCGAGCGCCTCGAGCAAGCTCATCTCGAAAATACGCATCGTCCGCGCGACATGCGCGCCGTCCGCCAGCTCCGCGAGGCAGCGACTATAGCAGGAAAAGACCTTGGGGTTCGGATCGTCCCGGGCCGTGAGCCGGAGCAGCAACTCGTTCGAGTAGTAGCCCGCGAGCAGGTGCTGACCCGTGAGGTCGCAGCTCGCTGCAGCGGCCTCGACGTGCGTGAGGCGGCCGAGCTCGCCGCGTTTCAGCCACGACAGACGCAGTGGAACGAACGGCTGAAGCAGCGCGCGCTGGCCGCTTCCGGGGCGCCGCGAGCCGCGCGCCACGAGACCGACTCGGCCGTGCTCCGCGGTCAAGCACTCGAGCAGCTGGCTCGTGTTCCGATAGGCGCGCTGGTGCAGCACGAACCCGTGCTCGAGCAGCACGCGCTCGGCGTCGCTCATGAGACGTCGAAGCCGAGCCGCTGGAGCTCCCGCTCGTTGTCCGCCCAGTGCTCGCGGACTTTGACCCAGAGCTCGAGGTGGACGCGCTCGCCGAGCATCTCGGCGAGCTCGAGCCGCGCCGCGGTGCCGGCCTGCTTCAGCACCTGGCCCTGCTTGCCGATCACGATGCTCTTCTGGCTCTCGCGCTCGAGCCAGATCAGCGCATGGACGACACGCTGACCCGCCTCGTTCTTGCCGAGATGCTCGATCTCGACCGTGAGCCCGTAAGGAACTTCCTTGTGCACGAGCGTCATGAGCTTCTCGCGAATCACCTCGGCGATGCGGAACGCGAGATCGCGGTCGGTGATCATGTCTTTCGGGAACAGCGGCGCGCCGAAGGGCAAGCGCGCGAAGATTTCGTCGACGAGCCGCGGCAGATTCTCGCCGGTCTGCGCCGAGATCGGAATCAACGCGGCGAAGGGCCGCTCCGCGAGGCTCTGGAGCGTCGGCAGCAGCTGCGACTTCGCGGACAATGCGTCGATCTTGTTCAGCACGAGGAACGTGCGGTCGAGCTTTGGCTCGAGCATGTCGATCAAAGCGCGGTCGTCGGCGCGGATGCCTTTCGCCTCGACGACCAGCAGCGCGACATCGCAGTCCTCGACGGCCTGATGGATTTGTCGCGCCATGAGCCGGTGAAGAGCGCGCTTCGTGCGCCGAGCGTGGCCCGGAGTGTCGATGAACACGGCCTGATCCGCGCCGCGGTTCAGCACGCCGAGCACACGCTGCCGCGTCGTGTGCGGCTTGTCCGTCACGATGCTGATCTTTTCGCCGATCAGCGCGTTGAGCAGCGTGGACTTGCCGACGTTCGGCCGGCCGATGATCGCGACGAAGCCGCAGCGGCTCGTCTCGCCGTCGCTAGGGCTCACCGGTCAGCACCGACAGCATCGCCGCTGCCGCTTCCTGCTCGGCATGGCGGCGGCTCGATCCCCGACCGTTGGTGTGTGCATCTTTCTCTTCGACGGTGCAAGTGACGACGAACGTTTGCTCATGGTCGCGGCCGCTCACGGACTGCACGCTGTAGCTCGGCAGCTTGTAGCCCCTGCCCTGGAGCCACTCCTGCAATCGCGTTTTCGGGTCTTTGAGCGCGGCCGCGTCGGGCAGGTTGGCGATTTCTTCGGCGAACAGCAAGTCGATCAAAGCTTCCGCCGCCGCCGGGCCGCCGTCAAGCAGCACGGCGCCGATCAGCGCCTCGACAGCGTCGGCGAGAAAGGCGACACGTTGCGCGCCGCCCGAGCGCAGCTCGCCCGGTCCGAGGATCACTTGCGCGTCGAGCTGCAGGCGCTGACCGATGCTCGCGAGCGTCGCCTGGCGCACGAGCGCTGCGCGCGCCCGACTGAGATCGCCTTCGTCCGCGAGCGGCCGGGAGTCGTAGAGTCGACGCGCAGTCACGAAGCTCAGGAACGAATCGCCGAGATACTCGAGGCGTTCGTTGTTGTCGCGCGATGCGCTGCGGTGCGTGAGTGCGCGCTCTAGAAGCGCGGGATCCTGGAACGTGTAGTGAAGATGTCTCTCGGCCCAGTCGCCGCGAGAAGTCACTTTCTAATCTCGACCGTCTTGTCGAATATGATCATCAGCCAAATGTCGCCCATGTACGGCGCGCGGTTCTCATACTGGATCCGCACCGAGTACCCGTTCTTGCTCTGCGCGACCTTGATGTTGTCTCTCGGCAGATTCACGTCGTCGACCGAGAACCGCTTGGACAGAGCATATTGAATGCTCTGCGGGTTCACCTCTTTGCCGTTCAGGTCCTCCGAGATTCCGTTGAGGGCCTTCGAGAGCTTCAGGTCCATGATGTACATCGGTACGACCTTGATGCCCGCGAGACCGATGACGCCCACGAGCACGGCGAGAATCACGAGCCCGAGAAAGGTGATGCCGCGCTGCCGCGAACGCGGAGCGATGACTAGTCGACGCCCTTGCCGATGCGACTCCATTGCGGTCCTCCTTCGCTAGGCCAGCGCCAGTTCATCCAGATTCCGACTGCGCGGCCCACGAGGTTGCTTTCCGGTACGAATTCGACCCCCTCGAAACGACTATCCCTGCTGTTGTCGCGGTTGTCGCCCATCATGAAATAGCCGCCGGGCGGTACCACGTAGCGGCCACCGCGGCTCACTGCGCCACGTCTTACCAGTAACCGATGGTCGTGCTCGCCGAGCTTCTCGCGGCCGATCGTCGTGAACGGCTCGCCCTCGTACGCCCCGAGCAACTGCATCTCTACCGGTTGACCATTGATCTTGACCTGCTTGCTGCTGTCCTCGTACTCCACGACGTCGCCGGGCAATCCGACTACACGCTTGATGTAGTCGATGCTCGGGTCGGACGGTAGACGGAACACCACGACGTCACCGTGCTTTGGCTCACCGATTTTCAAGATTTTCGTATTTAGTACCGGTAACCGGAGCCCGTACGCGAACTTGTTCACAAAAATGAAGTCTCCCTTGAAGAGGGTCGGCATCATCGATTCGGAAGGGATACGGAAAGGCTCGAACAAGAACGAGCGGATCAAGAGCACGAGCAGCAGGATCGGGAAGAACGACTTCGCGTACTCGACGACGATCGGCTCTTGCACCTCCACGCCGGAGGCCGCGACTGCGATTCGGTCGCGCTTGAGAAGCGCGGCATCGAGCAGCCAAACAACGCCGGCGGTCGCGGTCAGCAGCACCAGTATCAGCGCGAAATCCAACGTCGCTCCCCGTCGCGGGCCGCTAACGGCGGCGGAGTATTCTTCATTTCTTATCGACCTGCAACACGGCTAAGAACGCTTCTTGCGGTATTTCGACGGAGCCTAGTTGCTTCATTCTCTTTTTGCCCGCCTTCTGCTTCTCGAGCAGCTTGCGCTTGCGCGTCACGTCGCCGCCGTAGAGCTTCGCGGTGACGTCCTTGCGATACGCCTTCACGGTGCTGCGCGCGACGATCTGACCGCCGATCGCCGCCTGAATCGCGACTTCGAACTGCTGGCGCGGAATCACCTCCTTCAATGTCTCGACCATCTTGCGCCCTTTGCGCTCGATGCCATCGCGGTGCGCGATGAGCGCCATCGCGTCGACCTTCTCCTTGTTGATCAAGATGTCCAACTTCACGAGCGGACCAGCCGCGAAGCGCAGGAACGTATAGTCAAACGACGCGTAACCGCGGCTCACCGACTTCAGGCGATCGAAGAAGTCGAGGACGACCTCGGCGAGCGGTAGCTCGAACTCGATCTGCACGTGCCGGCCCGAGTACAGCATGCGCTTCTGGACGCCGCGCTTCTCGATGCAGAGCTGGATCACCGCACCGAGGTACTCCTGCGGCACGAGGATGCTCGCGAGAATGATCGGCTCGCGAATCTCCTTGATCTTGTTCGGCTCCGGCAGATCGGCCGGGTTCTCGATCTTGACGGTCTCACCGTCGAGCTTCTCGACCTCGTAGACGACGGTCGGCGCGGTCGAGATCAACGACAGATTGAACTCGCGCTCGAGCCGCTCCTGGATGATCTCCATGTGCAACAGACCTAGAAAACCGCAGCGCATGCCGAAGCCGAGCGCGCCGCTGACCTCGGGCTCGAAGGAGAGGGACGAATCGTTGAGCGCGAGCTTGCGCAGCGCTTCGCGGAAATTCTCGTAGTCCGCGGAGTCGAGCGGGAACAATCCCGCGAACACGCGCGGCTGGATCTTCTTGAATCCGGGCAGCGCGGGCACGTTGACCGCCTTCGCGTCGACGATCGTGTCGCCGACGGGCGCGCCGTCGATCTCGCGAATCGCGGCGATCAGGAACCCGACCTCGCCCGCGCGCAGCTCGTCGCGTGCTGCAGGCCGCGGCGTGAACACGCCGAGCCGCTCGACCTCGTGTTTTCGGTTCGTCGAGTGCACAAGGATCTTGTCATTCTTTCTCACGACGCCGTTCACGACGCGCACGAGCGACACCACGCCCGCATAGCTGTCGAACCACGAGTCGATGATCAAGGCCTGGAGCGGCGCTTCTTCGCTGCCCTTCGGCGGCGGGATCCGCTCGACGATCCGCTCGAGCAGCTCGTCGACTCCCAAACCGGTCTTGGCGCTGATTCGGAGCGCGTCCTTCGCCTCGATGCCGATGATGTCCTCGATCTCCTTGATCGCGTTGTCGGGATCGGCCGTCGGTAGATCGATCTTGTTGATCACGGGCAAGACCTCGAGGCCCTGCTCGATCGCCGTGTAGCAGTTCGCGACGCTCTGCGCCTCGACGCCTTGGCCCGCGTCGACAACGAGCAGAGCGCCCTCGCACGCCGCTAACGAGCGCGACACCTCGTACGAGAAGTCGACGTGCCCCGGCGTATCGATTAGGTTGAGGTTGTAGGCGAGGCCGTCGCGCGCCTTATACGTGAGCGCGACACACTGCGCCTTGATCGTGATCCCGCGCTCGCGCTCGAGGTCCATCGAGTCGAGCACCTGGTCTTCCATCTCGCGCTCGGTCAGCCCGCCGCAGAGCTGAATCAGCCGATCGGCGAGCGTGGACTTGCCGTGATCGACGTGCGCGATGATCGAAAAATTCCGGATCCGTTCCATGGTGTTGGCGGGCGCCGCGGACGCGCGGGCCGCGCATTATAGCCTACGCCCCGCCGCGCCTCGGTCGCGCGGCGGCCGCTCCGTTTGAGGCCGCCGGCGCACATCGAAGGGGTGTCCCGAGACACGCCGGAAGACCGTCCCTGGGGCTCGGGCGCGCACATCCCTGTGCGCTCACGGTCTCGGGACACCCCTTCGATGCGCGCCGGCTCATCGTTCCGCGCCGCGTCGCGCACGCCTCGGCGACAGAGACGCCGCACCGCGCGTAGCGGCTCGCCCTGTTTCGGCGGCTGGTCGGCGTTCGCGGCGATGCGCGGCGATGGGTGTTCGCCGGGGCGTCGGCGCACAGGGATGTGCGCCGCCGAGCCCCAGGGATGGCGTCTTGGCGTCCCCGGCGGACACCCATCGCCGTGCGTCGCCGCCAACGCCGCGCGCGACGCCAAAACAAACGAGCGTCAGAACGACGCGAGGTGGCGCGCAACGCGCTCGGCGTCGAGCGGATACGAGCTGAGCTCGAGGTCGCCGTCGCAGAGCACCGGGATGCGCAGGCCGTACCGGCGCTCGAGCGCCACGCTGCTGTCGACGTCGACGACCTCGATCGTCGCACGGCCGCGCACGATCGGCTCGAGCTGCGCCGCGAGATCGTCGCAGAGGTGGCACCCCGGCCGGCTATAGAGAATGAGTGTGCGCATCAGCGCTCGAACGCAGCTGCATGCGGCGCAGCGTGCCGCGCTCGACACGCGCGCGCAACGCCGGCGCGGCCAGCATGGCGGTCGCGGCACCCGCGCACGCGCCGGCTGCCGCGCCGAGATCCGAGCCGAGCGCGGCGAGGCCGGCGAGCGCGCCGCCGAGCAGTCCCGTGAGCGGCAAGCCGTAAACGAGCAGGGACGCGAGCAGCAGGTATCGGTCCGGCACCGCGACGACGACGCGGTCGCCGACGGCGAGCAGCCGCTCAGTCGCGAACGTCATGCGCTGCGCGCGCGGCATGCGCCATGCGCACAGGCCCGCGCAGCCTTCGCAGCGCGGAGTCGCAAGCTCGACCTCGACGCCTTCCGCGCCCGTGCGTGTGACGGTGCCCACGGCCGTCGCACAGGTTGGATAGGAAATGATGCGCTACTCGGCGACGAGCGACGACGCGATCGTGCGCACCGTCTGGCGCGGCACCTCGCCGACCGCCGTGACCTTGCGGCCGCGCAGCGTGAGCGAAAACGCGTTGGTGCTGCCCATCTTCGAGAACCCTTCCGAGACCTCGGACCTCGTGTGCGGGTCCTCGATGAAAACCGACACGGTCGCAAGCCCGTCCGAGTAGACGAGGTGCTCGACCGGATACTCCGAGCCCGCGATCTGGCTCTGCGTCGCGACCGACAGCTTGAAGCCGCCCGGCACTTTCCCGGCGCGCCACGGTATGTCCGCGGCGAGCTGCGAAGACTCGGGCGGCCGCAGCGTCGTGAACCCCGTCGTGTCGATCGTCGCGGCGATCGCCTGGGCGGGAATCTGGCTATGGAAGTCGATGCTCGTGAACAGGATCTGCTCGACGATTGCGCCCTGATCGTCGAGCAGCTGCGACTTCAGCGGCATCGCGGTCTCTTGATCGAGCCATAGCATGTAACCGTAGCGGAACGCGTCGCGCGGCTTGATCTCGAGGATCTGCGTGGTGCGATTCGCGACGCGGGCGATCGCGTGCAAGTCGAGCGCGTAATGCGGCTCGATCTCGTCGGAGTAGCTCGGCAACGCGGACACGAGTGGGCTCAGGTCCTTCGGCTCCTCGAGCAGGATGACGCGGCGATCCGGCAGGATGCATTGCACCTGATTGTCGTGTCGGATGATCTCGCGGCCGGCGCCGTCGAGCGACTCGATCCGCTCGCTGGTGCGCCCGCCCTCGCGGCGGTGAATGATCCGCAACGTCTCGGCGTTGCCCTCGAGCACGTGGACGAACGTGCCCTGATAGTTGAGCTCCTCGACCGCTCGATTCATCTTGTCGAGCCACGATCGCGCTTCTTGAGCGGACGCGTCGACCGCGACCAACGCGAGCGTCACGAGCAAGACCGGATGGCCGAGGATCGAACGACGACGCACGCCCCTACTCTCCGGCAGTCTCGCGTTTGGCCGGCACGGTTTCGACGGGGGGCAAGAGCTCCCCCGCGCCGACCACGTTCGAATGAACCGGTAAGCGGTTCAAGCGCGACGCGTATTCGCTGTGGTGCATGACGTAGTTCGTCAGCCGAACAGCGGGCGCGATGACGGGCGCGTCGGAGACCTCGCGCGGCACGACATAGCTCGGCGGAGGTTCTGGCGTGCGCGCCTGCAACGGCGCGTTCAGCGTCGCGGCGCCGCCCGGCGCGCCGACGCGCGCGAAGTTGACCGCGCGCAAGCCAACGATCGCGGCAACCGCGACGGTCGCCGCGATCCCGACACCAACCACGGGCCGGAAGTAACGCCACTGCACGCGAGCCGCGGGGCGCTGCTGCGCCGCCGGCGCCGTGCCCGTCAACGCAGCCGCGATGCGGCGGCGCAGAATCTCGGGATCCGATCCCACCAGCTCGTCGCGCAGCGCGGCGCCAATCATCGTGTAACGCGCCGCTCGACTGCGGGCATCGGCGTCGCGCTCGAAGCGGCGCAGTAGGAACGCGCTCTCCTCGTCGGGGAGCTCGTCGTCGATGAAGGCGGAGATCTGGTCGTTGAACTGCTCTGTCATTGGGCTGCCGTGAGTTGTTCGTTGATCCTTAGAACCCGACGATCAAAGTAAGGGCGCGATCTCTCGATCGATCGCCTCGCGCGCGCGAAAGATTCGGGACCGCACGGTGCCCACGGGGCACTCCATCGTCTGCGCGATCTCCTCGTAGCTCATGCCCTCGATCTCGCGCAACAGAATCGCCGTGCGCAGCTCCTCGGGCAGCTCTCGAATCGCGCGGTTGATGGCTTCGCGTATCTCCTCCGACTGCGCGAGACCCTCGGGCGTGTCGAGGTCGCGCAAATCCGTGAGAACCTCCACCTGCTCGGGATCCTGCGTGTCGAGGTTGTAATGGGCCGGCCGGCGACCGGCCGCCACGAGATGGTTCTTCGCCGTGTTGATCGCGATGCGGTAGAGCCAGGTGTAGAACGCGCTGTCCCCGCGGAATGACGGCGCCGCGCGATACGCCTTGAGGAACGCTTCTTGGGCGACGTCCATGGCCTCAGACGAATCCCGCACGTACCGCATGATCAGCTTCAAAATCTTGTGCTGGTATTTGATGACCAACAAGTCGAAGGCCGACTTGTCGCCTTGCTGCACCCGTTTGATCAGCGCCAGATCCGACGCACCGCTTCCTGCGGGCTGTCTTGCGACTGGCTCTGTCAAACGCTTATCGGTAGACCCCATGTGATACCAAAAAGTTCGGCGCTGGGTGCGGTTTCTCGGCGGGCGTTCAATTCCGTGAGGCAGTACCGGCAAGACCAATTCTAACGCAGATCCCGCCTCGGTTCGCCGCCCGTAGCCGCCTCCAAGGCCAGCCGCGCGAGCTCCGCCCGTAGAGTCCGCCAGAGCGCGGGCTCGACTTGGTCGGCGAGCAACAGTATGTCAAGCACGCGCCCGGCGCCGCGCAGGTCGAGCCTGATCCAGAGCCGGCAGTGGCGCGTGCGCCGGCCGAGCGCGAGGTTGTCGAGCCCGAGCTCCGGCAGGGCCACCCGGCCGTCCCGCCAAACCAGCCGCGGCGTGCGCCGCGGGCGGAACACGACAGCATGCGCGAGCGCCGCGAGCGCGGCCACGCCCTTCAGCATCCACGGCGCGCCGAGCAGAGCGAGCGCCGCGACCACGATGCAGTGGAGCCCGCCCCACCAGACCCAGAGAACGAGCGACGTCTCAGGACGTAGGTCGATGACTCGAGCGGATTCGCTCGACGAGACGCGCGATGTCGGGATCGGCCGGGGCACTGCGTCCTAAAAGGTAGGCGACGAGCTCGGGATCCGGCAGATCGAGAATCCGCTCGAAGCGCGCCAAATCGGCGGCGTCGAGCGCCGCGAGCGCCACTCGTGCGAACGACTCGAGAACTCCGTCGAGCTCGTGCATGCCGCGCCGACAGCGCCAGCGCAGCCGCGCGAGGTCCGCGCTGGTCCGTTCCGCGCGTCGCTCGGCGCTCATCCGGGCATCAGAGGCGGCGCTCGGCGATCATCTTCTTGATCTCGGCGATCGCCTTGCCGGGGTTCAGGTCTTTCGGACACGCCTGCGTGCAGTTCAGGATCGTGTGGCAGCGATAGAGACGGAACGCATCCTCGAGCTGATCGAGCCGTTCTCCGGTCGTCTCGTCGCGGCTGTCGACGATCCAGCGGTAGGCCTGGAGCAGCGCGGCGGGACCTAAGAAACGGTCCGAGTTCCACCAATAGCTCGGGCACGACGTCGAGCAACACGCGCATAGGATGCAAGCCGACGGCGTGTTGATCTTTTCTTGATCTTCCTTCGACTGCAGCCGCTCGCGGTCCGGCGGCGCCGGCGTGTACGACTCGAGCCATGGCTTCACGGCCGCGTACTGCGCGTAGAACTCCGTGAGGTCCGGCACGAGATCCTTCACGACCGGCAGGTGCGGAAGCGGATAGATCTTCACCGCGCCTTTCACGTCCTCGATCGGCTTCAGGCACGCGAGCGCGTTCTTGCCGTCGATGTTCATCGCGCACGAGCCGCAGATGCCCTCGCGGCACGAGCGGCGGAACGTGAGTGTCGGGTCGATCTCGTTCTTGATCTTGATCAGCGCGTCGAGAACCATCGGCGCGCAGTTGTCCATGTCGACCGAGTACGTGTCGACGCGCGGGTTCTCGCCGCTCGTCGGGTCGTAACGGTAGATCGCGAACTCCTTGACGTTCTTCGCGCCCTCGGCACCACCGTGACGTCTGCCAGGCTTGACCTTGGAATTCGCGGGGAGAGTGAACTGCGCCATCGTGGCTCCTAGGAATCTTGCGCTCGAAAAATCGTCGGTCTAATAGGTGCGCGCCTTCGGCGGGATCGCTTTCACCTCGTCCGTCAGCGTCGTCATCGTGACGGGACGATAGTCGAAGCGCACCTGGCCGCGCGCATCGACCCAGCAAAGCGTGTGCTTCAACCAGTTCTCGTCGTCGCGCTCGGGATAGTCCTCGCGCGCCTGCGCGCCGCGGCTCTCCTTGCGATTCGCCGCCGACTTGATCGTGCCCATCGCCTGGAGCAGCAGGTTCTCGAGCTCGAGCGTCTCGACGAGATCCGTGTTCCAGATCAACGTGCGATCCGACACGCCGACGTCGCCGAGCGACGCGAACACGGCCTCGAGCTTGTCGACGCCTTCCTGCAGCGACTTGCCCGTACGGAACACGGACGCGTGATTCTGCATGATGCGCTGCATGGCGACCCTGATCTTCGCGGTGGGCGTCTTGCCCTTCGCGTTGCGCAGCTTGTCGAGCCGCGCGACGGCCTCATCGCCCGCACCCGATGCAAACGATCGCGGACGCGTGCCGCGCTCGATGAGCTCTCCGCAACGCAGCGCGGCCGCACGACCGAACACCACGAGGTCGATCAGCGAGTTCGAGCCGAGCCGGTTCGCCCCATGCACCGACACGCACGCCGCCTCGCCGACGGCCATGAGCCCCTCGACGACGTACTCCTCGCCGCGTTCGTTCTTGCCGAGCGCTTCACCGTGGTAGTTCGTCGGGATACCGCCCATGTTGTAGTGCACGGTCGGCACCACGGGAATCGGCGCTTTCGTGATGTCGACGCCGGCGAAGATCCGCGCGGTCTCGGTGATGCCCGGCAGCCGTTCCTCGAGCACCTCGCTGCCGAGATGCTCGAGATGCAGGTGCACGTGATCCTTGTGCTCGCCGACGCCCCGGCCTTCGCGAACCTCGATCGTGATCGAGCGGCTCACGACGTCGCGCGACGCCAAATCTTTCGCGTTCGGCGCGTAACGCTCCATGAAGCGCTCGCCCGCAGAGTTCGTGAGGTAACCGCCCTCGCCGCGCGAGCCCTCTGTGATCAGCATGCCCGCGCCGTACACGCCGGTCGGGTGAAACTGCACGAACTCGAGGTCCTCGAGCGGCAGCCCGGCGCGCAGCACCATCGCATTGCCGTCGCCCGTGCAGATGTGGGCGGAGGTGCACGTGAAGTACGCGCGGCCGTAGCCGCCCGTCGCGAGAATCACCATGTGCGCGCGGTAACGGTGCAACCGCCCAGTCGCGAGATCGAGCGCGACGACGCCGCGGCACGCGCCGTTCTCCATGATCAGGTCCAGCGCGAAGTACTCGATGAAAAACTCGGCCGAGTGCTTCAGCGACTGCTGATACAGCGTGTGCAGCATCGCGTGGCCCGTGCGGTCGGCCGCTGCGCACGTGCGTTGCGCGGTGCCCTTGCCGAACTCCGTCGTCATGCCGCCGAAGGGGCGCTGGTAGATCCGGCCGTCCTCGGTGCGCGAGAACGGCACGCCGTAGTGCTCGAGCTCGATCACCGACGCGGGCGCTTCCTTGCACATGTATTCGATCGCGTCCTGGTCGCCGAGCCAGTCCGACCCTTTGACGGTGTCGTACATGTGCCAGCGCCAGTCGTCCGGGCCCATGTTGCCGAGCGCCGCGCTGATGCCACCCTGCGCCGCGACCGTGTGGCTGCGGGTCGGGAACACTTTCGTGAGGCACGCGGTCGAGAGGCCCTGCTCCGCGAGACCGAGCGTCGCGCGCAACCCCGCGCCGCCGGCGCCGACGACGACGACGTCGTACCTGTGATCGATGAACCCGTAGTCTTTGGTCGTCATGCGTCTTTGCTCGTCATGCCGCCGGTCCGAATGCGATTTTCAAAATCGCGAAGATTGCCGCGATCGACAAACCGGTGTGCGCGAGCGCGGAGCCCATCACGGCCACGACCTTCGCCGCTTTAGACGTTACGTAGTCCTCGATGACCACTTTCACGCCGAGATAGGAGTGATAGCCGACCGCGAGCACGAACAGGATCAGCATCACGCTCGAATAAGGGCGGTGGACCCACGCGAACACCGTGCGATACGAGAAGTCAGGCAAGAGCAGCAGCTCCACTGCCCCCCAGATGCCGAGAACGAGCAGCGCGACGGCCGTGAGCCGCTGCATCCACCAGTGCTCGGCGGCGCCCGTCGCGGTGCCGAGGCCGAGAACGCGATTGAGCGGTGTGACGAGACTCACTGCGGCACCTCTAAAAAATCGCGAGCCACGAGAAACCCGCGGTCGCGAGCACGGCGGCCACGATCACGGTCCAGCCGCTCGCCCTAATCGTCTTTGGGTCGAAGCCCGCGCCGACGTCCCAAGCGAGGTGGCGAACGCCGTTCGCGAGATGTAGAAAAAAGCAGAACGTCCAGCCGACGAGCAATACCTTGAACCCGCCCGACGCGAACACCTGCTCCACGGCGGCGTAGCTCTGCGGGCCGCTCGCGATCGAGATCAGCCAAACCGCGAGCGCGAACGCGCCCGCGGACAACAGCAGCCCGGTGATCCGATGCAGGCTCGAAAGCCACATCGTGATCTGCCACCGATAGATCCAGTACGGCGACAAAGGCCGCTGAATGCCTTGCATGGCTAGTTGTTCTCCTCGAATGATCCGCCTAGTCGGAGAGGCCGCGGCCAGTACCCGCGGCTAGAAATCAACGCATCGACCTGCTCGCTCCCAATCGCCGAAGCGCGTGGGCTCCGGCCCTTTTGGCCCCCCGATCTCGCGTCGGTGCTCGGCGCTCGCACGCGGCTCCGCGCGCTGCGAGGCGTGGCTCGCGGTGCGGTCGACGGCATGTGATTCAGCGGTGATCGGCGTTTCGCCGCGGGTGTCCCGCTCTTGTTCGCGCTCACCAGGCATAGGTAAAGTCTGCCAGATTCGACGGGGGCGCGCACTACGACGGCTCGTCGTAATCCTTGGACCCCATTGACAAAAATCCGGCGAGCTCGCCGGCACCTTGAGACCATGATTCCTCGCTACTGTCCAACCTCGAGTTACGCCTGCATCGAAGCGCGCGGCGCCGATGCGGCGACATTCCTGAACGGGCAGCTGAGCCGCGCCCTCGACGCGCTCGACGGCGGGCTCGCGCCGCTCGCGGGCTGGCACGATCCGCGCGGCCGCGTGCGCGCGCTGCTGCGCGTCGTGCGCCGCGCCGACCGCTGGTGGCTCGTCACGCCGGCCGAGGTCGCCGCCACGACCACGAAGCGGCTCGCGATGTTCGTGCTGCGCGCGGCCGTTCAGATCGAGGTCGTGGCGGACGTCGGCGTCGCGGCCCTCCTCGACGCGGACGACGCGTGGCTCGCCTCGCACGGGCTCGCGAGCGCAACGCGCGTGAACGCTGCCGTGACACGCGACGCGCTCGCGTTCGTCCGTCTCGGGCCGAGCCTGTGGCACGTGATCGGCCCGCATGCCGCCGTCGATGCATTCGCGCCGGAGCTGCCGCGTGCGCCGGAGTCCGACGCGCTGCTCGCCGAGATCCGGCTCGGCCTACCGGCGATCGGCGCGCCTGTCGTCGAGCACTTCGTCGCACAGATGTTGAACCTCGACGTGCTCGACGCGGTGTCGTTCGACAAGGGCTGCTACCCGGGCCAAGAGGTCATCTCGCGCGTCCACCACCTCGGCTCCGTGAAGCGCCGGATGCGGCGCTACGCATGCGGCGCGCAGGCGCCCCCGGCGCCCGGCGCAGCGGTAATGACGGCGGATGGCCAGAACGTCGGCGAAGTAGTCCGCGCCGCGCGCGCGGACCCGGATTGCGAGCTGCTCGCGGTCGTCGAGCATACGGCGGCCGGCTGGGCGCTGGCCGTCGAGGGCGCGCGGCTCCGCGAGCTACCGCTGCCTTACGCGGTTCCGACGACCTAGCCCAAGTCTGCCGTCGAACGGCGGATCAGCCCTCGCGCTTGGCCTGCGCGAACGGCACCACCTCGTCCGAAGCGGTCGGCTGGAGCGACGGCGCTAGACCAGCGAGGACCTCGTTCAGCATCGCGTACGGCACGGGCTTCACGAGATATTCGTCGAAGCCCGCGAGCCGCGCGCGCACGCGATCCGCATCACCGCAGAATCCCGTCAGCGCCACGAGCGGCACGTGCCTCAAACGCTCGTCTGCGCGCAGACGGCGCGCGACTTCGTATCCGTCGATGTCCGGCAGGCCAATGTCGAGCAACACGAGGTCCGGAGCAGACTCCCCGGCGGCGGCCAAGCCGGCTTGTCCCGAGTGAGCGAGCCGTACCTGGTGCGCGCCGGTCTCGCGCAGATGCGCCGCGAGCCCGGTCGCCGTGTCGACGTTGTCGTCGACGATCAGCAGACGCAGCGGCGGGACATCCGGCCCCGCTGCCGATTCGGCAACTCGCTGTTCCGCCGCGCGCGCGATCGGCAAGCGCACGGTGAACTCGCTACCCATCCCGGGCCCGTCGCTCCGGGCCCAAACCGTACCGCCGTGCAGCTCGACGAGACCACGCACGAGCGAAAGCCCGATGCCGAGACCGCTCTGGTTGCGCGCTTTCGACGTATTCGCTTGCGCGAAGAGCTCGAATACATGCTCCAGCAGCTCGGGCGCGATGCCGGAGCCGGTGTCGCGCACACGCACGCAGACCCACGAGGGATCCAGCACGTCGCGCGCAATCGTGAGGTCGATATGGCCGCCCTCGGCCGTGTATTTGGCCGCGTTCGTCAGCAGGTTCACGAACACTTGGCTCAGGCGGACGGGGTCCGCCTCCACGTTGAACGAGCCGTGCGGCGCGTGCACCACGAGCGCGTGCCGGCGTGAATCGACGAGCGGGCGGACGGTCTCGACCGATTGCTGGATCACGCCCTCGAGGTCGAGCGCTTCGCGTTTGAGCTGGATGCGGCCGCTCGTGATCCTGCGCACGTCGAGCAAGTCGTCGATGAGCCTCGTGAGATGCGTGATCTGCCGATCCAACAGGTCCCGCACCCACACCGTGCGCTCGGGCGATAGGTTCGACGCGTGCATCAGCTGCACGCCGTTGTGCATCGCGGAGAGCGGGTTGCGAAGCTCGTGCGCGAGAATCGCGAGGAAGTCGTCCTTGCGCTTGACCTCTTCCTGCAAGAGCGTCTGCGCGCGCTTGCGCTCGGCGACTTCGCCGAGCAGCTGCTCGTTCGCTCGCTCGAGCGTGCGATTGAGCTGATGGAGCTCGCGCGTGTTCTCCGTCTTGAGCGCCGTGTGCGCGGCCGCGAGCTCGACGTTCGCGGCGGCCATCGTCTCGTTGAGGCGCGTGAGCTCGCGCCGTTGGAGATACAACTGCACGAGCACGTGGACCTTCCCGCGAAGGATCTCCGGCATGACCGGCACCGAGACGTAATCGACGGCACCCATCTCGTAGCCGCGCAGCCGGTCGAGCTCGGTGAGATGCACGCCGGTCACGAAGATGATCGGGGTCTGGGCGGAGCGCGGGTGACCCCGGATCATCGCGGCCGTCTCGAAACCGTCCATACCGGGCATGCTGACGTCGAGCAGGATCGTCGCGACTTCCATCTCGAGCAGCTTCGCGAGCGCTTCCTCGCCCGACTGCGCACGCACGAGGTTCTGTTCGAGACTCCCGAGGATCGCCTCGTAAGTCAGTAGCCGCGCCGGCATGTCGTCGACGAGCAGGATGTTGGCCTTTTCTCCCACGGCCAGCATCGGTCAGCGCCGCAGCCAGACGCGCAGCAGCGATAGCAACTGCTCGCTGTCGACCGGTTTCGCGATGTAGTCGGACGCGCCCGCCTCGAGGCACTTCTCGCGGTCGCCCTTCATTGCCTTCGCGGTCAACGTGATGATCGGCAGCATCTGGAGGCGTGGATTCCCGCGGATGCGCCGCATCGTCTCGTAGCCGTCCATCTCGGGCATCATGATGTCGAGCAGCACGAGCGAGAGGTCCGGGGTCTGCTCGATCAGGCGGATCGCGTCGAGACCCGTGCTCGCCGTCACGACCTTGATGCGATACCGCTCGAGCACGCTCGACAGCGCGAAGATGTTCCTGACGTCGTCGTCGACGACGAGGATCTTCTTGTCGGCGAGCACCGCGTCGCTCTCCTGCAGCGAGAGCAGCATCTTGAGCTTCGCTTCGGGCAGGCGCGACACGTCGCGGTGCAGGAACAGAGAGGTCTCGTCGAGCAGCCTCTCCTTCGAAGGCGCGAGCGTCACGACGCCGTTGGCGGCCGCGCGCCTCATCTCGTCCCGCTCCGCTTCGTCGAGCGGGCGCTCCGAGTAGACGACGAACGGCTCGGCGCGGCGCGGCAGCGACGCGCGCGCCCGGTCGATGAGCTCGAGCGCGGTCATATCGAGCAGGTCGAGCGCTACGACGACGCAATCGTACGGCTGCGTGGCCAAGAGCGGCAGCGCATCGGTCCCGGTCACCGCTGTGGTGAGCTCCACGTCGTCACCGCCGACGAGCTCCGCGAGCGGGCCGCTCGACTCGGGCTCGATGACGAGCAAGCGGTGCTTGGACCGATCGATGAACTCGCGCACCTCGTCGAACGCGCGCTCGAGCAAGCTCGCGCGGAGCGGCTTCGTGAGATAGGCGAATGCGCCGCGCGACAATGCCGGCAGCGGATCGTCGTCGCCCGTGAGGATCTGCACGGGGGCATGGCGCGTGAGAGGGTCCTGCTTGAGCTGGCCGAGCACGGACCAGCCCAGCATGTCGGGCAAGCCGATGTCGAGGCACACGGCGTGCGGGCGGTGCTTGCGCGCGAGCATCAGCGCGTCCGCGCCGC
>Ga0326726_10001892_pt1 | contig 19448 bp, 17 predicted proteins | sample MHFenrmetagenome_2_FD_207603 | JGI IMG/M metagenome (GOLD analysis project Ga0326726, IMG submission 207603) | Lab enriched peat soil microbial communities from Michigan Hollow, Ithaca, NY, United States - MHF15MN | ecosystem: Environmental > Terrestrial > Soil > Wetlands > Peat | place: USA... | reverse complement strand
GTACAACAGGATGCTCGGCTTGAACGCCATCGCGCGCGCGATGGCGACGCGCCGCCGCTGGCCGCCCGACAATTCCGACGGCATCTTGTCGATGTGCTCGGTCAGCCCGATGAACCCCAGCACTTCCTCGACGCGGCGGTCGACGTCCTCCAGCGGCATGGCGGTCTCTTCGTACAGCTTGTAGCCGACGTTCTCGCGCACGGTCAGCGAATCGAACAGCGCGCCCTCCTGGAAGATCATGCCGAGGTCGGCGCGCACGCTCATCATCTCGTGCTCGGTCAGCTGGTCGACCCGCTGGCCGTTCACCCAGACCACGCCGGAATCCGCCTTCCACAGGCCCGTGATGATCTTGAGGGCCGTGGATTTTCCGGAACCACTCGCCCCGAGGATGATCTTCGTGTGTCCCTTGATGAGCGTGAAGCTCAGATCGGCGAGGACGACCTTGTCGTCGAAGGCCAGGCGTACGTGGTCGAACATGACGACCGGCGCGCCCGTTTCGCTCAAAATCTGATGGGCTGTCTCTAGATCAGACGCTTGAACCATGAACCCTGAACCCTGCTAGTAAAGCAACGAGATCAAGACCTGCCCGACGAAGAAGTCCGCCGCAATCACGGCCACCGATCCCGCCACGACCGCGACCGTTGTCGCCTTGCCCACACCCGCTGTGCCGCCCGCGGTGCGCAATCCCACATGAGACGCGATCGTCACGATGAGGAATCCGAACACGAACGGCTTGATGAGGCCCATCCACACATCCTGCATGTAGAGCGCCTTCGTCACAGACGACCAGTACACGCCGGTGTTGACCTGCAACGTGAAGCGCGCCACGACCCAGCCGCCGAAGATCCCGATGAAGTCAGACACGACCGTCAGAATCGGGGCCATGAAGAACCCGGCAATCATGCGTGGCACGACGAGCTTGCGTACCGGGTCGGTGCCGAGCGCGCGCAGCGCGTTGATCTGATCCGTCACGACCATCGACCCCAGTTCGGCCGCGATTCCGGACCCGACTCGCCCCGTCAGCATCAACGCCGTCAGCACCGGCCCGAGCTCCTTGATCATCGCCGTGCTGACGAGGCGGCCGACGACGGGGCGCGCGCCGAACTGATCGAGTGTGACGCCCGTCTGCAGCGCGAGCGCCGCTCCGGTAAACAGCCCCGAGAGCAGGACCACGGTCAACGAGCCGATGCCGATTTCGTCGAGCTGCTCGACGATGTCGTGCCTGTACAGCGGAGGCGTGAAGGTGCAGCGAACGGCCGCAAACGTGAGCCGGACGTACTCCTGCGCCTCGAGGGCCGCGGTCTTCAGCCAGCGTTCGATCAGCGTGAACACGCGGGGCTCAGGCCCTCCCGGCCAGCCGCGGCAGCCCCAGCTCGGGGTTGCGCAGGCGCTTGATGTCGTCGCGCAGCGACGCCGCCTTTTCGAAGTCCAGATTGGCGGCCGCCGCGCGCATCTCGGTCTGGAGCGACGCGATGTAGGCGTCGAGCTCGGCCTGCGTCTTGAACCGCTCGGTTCCGTCTTTGACGACGGCCGGCGTCATGTAGTCGCGCTCGTAGACGCTCGACATGACCTCGTCGATCTGCCGGACGATCGACTGCGGGGTGATGCCGTGCTCATCGTTGTAGGCGCTCTGCTTCGCCCGCCGGCGTTCCATCTCGCCCATCGCGTGACGCATCGAATCGGTCACCTTGTCCGCGTACATGATGACGCGCCCATTGACGTTGCGCGCCGCACGGCCCGACGTCTGGATGAGCGATCCCGCCGAGCGCAGGAAGCCCTCCTTGTCGGCGTCCAGGATCGCGACCAGCGAGACTTCCGGCAAATCGAGTCCTTCCCGCAGCAGGTTGATCCCCACCAGCACGTCGAACGTCCCGCGCCGCAAGTCCCGGAGAATCTGGACGCGCTCGAGCGTCTCGATGTCCGAATGCAGGTAGCGCACGCGCACGCCCAGCTCCTGATAGTACTGCGTCAGGTCCTCGGCCATGCGCTTCGTCAGCGTCGTCACGAGCACCCGCTCGCCGCGTTCGACGCGCTCGCGAATCTCCGTCAGCAGGTCGTCCACCTGCCCTTTCACGGGCCGGACGTCGATCGGCGGATCGATGAGGCCCGTCGGCCGGATGATCTGCTCGACGACGACGCCCTGCGACTTCGCCAGCTCGTACGGCCCGGGCGTCGCGGACACGAAGACCACCTGCTTGACGCGCGACTCCCATTCCTCGAAGTTGAGCGGCCGGTTGTCCAACGCCGACGGCAGGCGGAACCCGTACGCGACCAGCACTTCCTTGCGCGACCGGTCGCCATGATACATGCCGCGCACCTGCGGCACGGTCTGGTGGCTCTCGTCGACGATGATCAGCGCGTCGGCCGGCAGGTAGTCCAGCAGCGTCGGGGGCGGCTCGCCCGGCGCGCGGCCGGTGAGATGGCGCGCGTAGTTCTCGATGCCGTGGCAGTAGCCGATCTCGTTCATCATCTCGAGGTCGAACATCGTCCGCTGATGCAGGCGCTGCGCTTCGAGCAGGCGGCCCTCGGACTCGAGGATGCCGCGCCGCCAGACCAGTTCCTCCTTGATCGTCTCGACCGCCCGCTTGGTCCGCTCGCGAGGCGCGACGAAGTGCGACTTCGGGTAGACGGCGATCTTGTCGTGCCGCCGCAGGGTCTTGCCCGTCAGGGGATCGAACGTCACCAGCTCGTCGACGTCGTCGCCGAACAGCTCGATCCGCAGTCCCTGCTCTTCATACGACGGGTACACCTCGACGATGTCGCCGCGGACCCGGAACGTGCCGCGGCCGAAGTCGTGATCGTTGCGCTCGTACTGGATTTCGACCAGCTTCCGGAGAATCTCTTCACGGCTGATCCGCTGGCCGCGCTCGAGCGGCAGCAGCATCCCGTAGTACGCCTCGGGCGACCCGAGGCCGTAGATGCAGGAGACGCTCGCCACGATGATGACGTCCCGCCGCTCGAACAGCGACCGCGTCGCGGACAGCCGCATGCGATCGATCTCTTCGTTGATCGTCGCTTCCTTCTCGATGTACGAGTCGGTCGACGGGACGTAGGCTTCCGGCTGGTAGTAGTCGTAATAGCTGACGAAGTACTCGACGGCGTTCTCGGGGAAGAAGCGGCGGAACTCCTGGAAGAGCTGCGCCGCGAGCGTCTTGTTGTGAACCATCACCAGCGTCGGCCGGTTCACCCGCGCGATGGTCTGCGCCATGGTGAAGGTCTTGCCCGAGCCGGTGACGCCGAGAAGCACCTGATACCGGTCGCCGCGCTCGAGACCCTCGGTCAGTTCGCCGATCGCCCGCTCCTGATCGCCGGCGAGCGTGAAATCTGAGACGAGCGAGAAGCGGTCGTAGACGGAGGGCATGGGAACTGGCAATCGTACCAAAGCAGGAAGGAAGAAGGAAGAAGGTTCAAGGAAGAAGGTAGAAGCACGTGTTCAGCATGCCTTGTTGAGCGCACGACGCCGCAGCAGCGCTTTGTAGATGCGACGCATCCGCCGCGCCCTACTTCTTGTACGGTGCGAAATAGCCCTTCCGCGAGCGCAGGCGCAAATCGCGGCCGTCCTTGCGAACGATCTTCACCTCCACCTTCCGCCACGCGCCGTCGGTCTTCTCGTTCGTGGAAAGATACCCGATCGTGTACTGCGCGCGAATCTCGGCGAGGACCTTGGCGTAGACGCTGTCGAGCTCCTTCACGGCCGTCGGAAAGAATGCCTGCCCGCCGGTGACTTCGGCGATCTGCTGCAGGATCATCCGCTGCTGCATCTTCGTCGACGCTGACTGGTGCTCGAGCTCGCCGATCGCGTAGACGGTCACGTCCGAGGCCTTCAGCAGATTCATCAGCTCGCCAAAACCCAGCGAGCTCTGGTTGTCGCCGCCGTCGGTGTACAGCAGCATGATCTTCCGGCCGTCCTGGCCGGCCGCGCCGTCGAGGTACGTGCCGATGGCGTCGTAGAGCGCCGTGTTGCCTGCCGCCTTCTTCTGGCGAATGCGTTCGATGAGGCGCGCGAACTCACTCTGGCTGTACCGCGCGGTGCGGACCTCGGTGTCGAAGTCGACGACGGTGATGTCCGCGGCGTCGGTCAGCGTGTTGAGGAACTTGATCGACGCGGTCTTGCTGAAGCTCATGTCGTCGCCCATGCTCTCGCTGACGTCGAGCAGCAGACCGAGGTGCATCGCGAGCGCCGGCGCGTCGGCCGGACGGTCGCCGGCAGAAAAATATCGGACGGTCTGCGTCCTCCCGTCCTCGAGGATCGCGACGTCTTCCGCTTTCAAATCGGTGACGAGCACGCCTTTCCTGTCCGTGACCGTGATGCCGAGAGTGACCAGATCGATGCCGGTGCGGAAGACCGGAACTTGCGGCGTCCTGCGGACCGCGCCGCCACCGGAAACACGAACCACCAAGAACACAAAGATCACAAAGAAGAATCTTCTCAATGGCCTTCGTGGTCTTTGTGGTTCCGCTCTTGGTGGTTCACGGTTCGGCACGGGCGTCACTCTACACCGCGTCAACCTGTTCCGCCACTGCGAGGCGTATAATTCACGGTTGGTACCCGGATGCGGTGTCTAGCCGTCTGTCACAACGAGCTCGTCATCAGGATGCTCGATGAAATCCTGCTGCCCGGCTTCGAAGTCGAGTTCATCGTCGAGAACCGCCCGCTCGCCCGGCGTCTGCACGACGCCGGCGTGATCGTGTCGGCGGGCGATCCGCGCCGCACGGACACGTTCGTCAAAGCCGACCTTGGCCCGGGCACCTGCGTCATCATCGAAGACGACGGCCGCCGCGGCGTGCGCAAGACGCTGGAGGCCGTGCGCGATGCCGGCGGCGCTCTGATCTACGTGCTCGGCATCGGCAGCGAGGCGACCGCCACGCGCGCCGAGGAACTGCACACGGACTTCCCGGACGTCGCGCACCTCTCGATGTCGGAGCTGTTCGGCGGCCCGCTCCTGACCGAGTTCAGCCGCTCGCTGACGCGCGCGCGCGTGCTGCAATACCAGCGCTACTTCAACGACGCCGACAAGGTCCTGATCGTCCTGCACAACGATCCGGACCCGGACGCGCTGGCCAGCGGACTGGCGCTCCGCAACGTCCTCCATCGGACCAGGGCGACGGCCATTCTCGGCGCGGTCCATGGCGTGACCCGTCCGGAGAACCTGCGGATGGCGAGCCTGCTCGACATCCACGTCGAGGCCATCACGCCCGAATCACTCAAGGACTTCGATCGCGTGGCAATGGTCGACGTCCAGCCGCATTACTTCGGCGGCCTGATCGAGCACGCCGATCTCGTGATCGACCACCATCCCGAGCAGCCGGGCTACACGGCCGTGTACAAGGACATCCGGCCGGACTACGGATCGACGTCGACGATCCTCACCGAGCACCTGCGCGCGGTCGACGTCAACATCTCCGAGCGCGTCGCGACGGCGATGCTCTACGCCATCAAGTCGGACACGCTGTTCTTCAACCGGCAGACCAACCGTGTGGACCTCGAGGCTTTCTCGTATCTGTATCCGCTGGCCGACGCCGCGCTGATCCGCAAGATGGAAGGCGCGGAAATCACGACCGAGCGCCTCGAGTACGTGATGAAGGCGTTCCGTGGTGGCTCGCTCCAGGACCAGGTATTTTGCGCGTTCCTCGGTCCGACGCTGCGGGAGGACTTCATCCCGTACGTGGCCGACTTCTACCTCCAGCTCGAAGACGCCAAATGGACGGTGATCGCGGGCGTCGTCAACGAGACGCTGATCATTTCAGTGCGGAATCTCGGCTACTCGAAGAACGCGGGCGAGTTCGTGCGGCGATTCTTCGCCGACGTCGGCAGCGCCGGCGGCCATCGGGCGATGGCGAAGGCCGTGATGCCCTTGCGGGCATTTCAGGCGAAGTTCGGGGAGCTCGATGCGGCCGGGATGACCGCTCGACTGCAGGAGCTGGCTCGTGAGTTCCTGGCGCACGAGCCCGCCAAAGAAGTGAGAAGTCAGAAGGCAGAAGGCAGAAGTGAAAGTGAAAGTGAAGAAGTAAAGGTCCGTTAGATCCTTCTTCCTTCTTCCTTCTTCCTTCTAACTTCCAAGGGCTTGATCGAGGTCCGCGATCACATCCGCGGGGTCCTCGAGACCGACCGACAGCCGCAGCATCCCTCTCGTGACCCCCGCGTTCTTCAGTTGCTCGTCGGTGTGCCCGTACTGCGAGGTGAGCACCGGAAGACTCACCAGGCTCTCGACGCCGCCGAGGCTGGCCGCACGCTTCACGAGCGTCAGCCGGTCGTAACACGCAGCGGCGCGGTCGTACTGGCCGCCGAGATCGAAGCAGACCATCCCGCCGAAGCCGGTCATCTGACGTTTCGCGATCTCGTGATCGGGGTGCGACGGCAGGCCCGGATAGTAGACACACGACACGCGTTTATCCTTCGACAGGAATTCCGCGACGGCCTGCGCGCTGGCGTTGTGCCTCGCCACCCGCAGTTGCAGCGTCTTCAGGCCTCGGCCCAGCGCGTACGCGGGATACGGATCCATCACGGTCCCCAACAGCCGCCGCGCTTTCTCGATCGGTGCCACGAGCGCGCGCGGACCTGTCACGACACCGCCGGTGACGTCGCTGTGGCCGTTCAAGTACTTCGTCGCGCTCTGCATCGCCAGGTCGACGCCGAGCGCCAGCGGCTGCTGGTTGATCGGGCACGCGAACGTGTTGTCGATCACGGACAGGACGCCGCGCGCGCGACAGGCGTCGGCCACGCGCCTGACGTCGACGCAGCGCAGCGTGGGATTGATCGGCGACTCGAACCACACCACTCTGGTCCGCGGCGTGAGCACGCGATCGAGGTGTGCCAGATCGTCGAGCGACACGAATCGCGTCGTGATGCCGAAGTTCCCGAGCAGATCGTGCAGCAGGTGCAGCGTCCCGCCGTAAATGGCCGCGCCACAGACGATCTCATCGCCCGCCTTCACGTGCGCCATCAGAATCGTCGTCGTCGCGCCCTGGCCGGACGAAAACACCAGCGCCGTCTCCGCGCGGTCGAGCACGGCCAGTTTCTGCTCGACGCTGACAATCGTCGGGTTCGCGTAGCGCGAGTAGAGGTACTTCGACGATCGGCCTTCGTTGTAGGCCAGCACTTCCTGCGCGTTCTCGAACACGAACGTGCTGGTCTCGTAGATCGGCGTGGTGAGCGGCACGGCGTCGCCGCGATCGACCTCGCCAGCATGAATCAATTCCGTCGCGGGACCCTTCATAAAGCCTCGATGAAAGTTCAGATTTCAGAATTCAGATTTCAGATTGCGACTTCAAACTTCACACTCGAGACTTCAGCCTTCCAAGTCTCTCTCCGCTCGCGCCGACCACGGGCTCGACGAATTGGTGATACGCGTCGGCGTAGCCCCTGTTCATCAGCTCGTCGAGACCCTGCGCGCGACGGGATCGATCATCGTAGCCGCCATCGAAATCGAACGGTCCAATCGGGTTGTGGACCGGCCGGATCGTGAAGATCCGCACGCCGCCGGTCGTCGTCGTCGCGTCGCGAACGATGGCGGCCTCGGCCGACTGCATGTACTCGCCGAGCCGCCCGCGGCAGTCGAGCCGCGCGTCCGACAGCGCGTGCGGGCCCGCCGCCAGCGGTGCCGCCGAGACCAGCACCAGCTGCTCGATGCCCAGGTCGATCAGTTCGTCGAGCAGGCGAATCAGGCTCGCCGGCCGATCGCACAGCCGGTGCGTTTCCCCGCGCCAGTACGAGTCGGCCGCGAACGTCATCGTGGTCCACTCGGTGGCGAGCGGCACCGTGAGCGCTCCGGCGACCGCGTCGGCGAGGCGTTCGCGGTCCACGCCGGCCAGATCGAGCACCTCGGCGCGCCGCGCGACTGCAGCCTCGCTCGTCGACCGCCGAATCAATCCGGGCCGCCGGCTCTCGTCGACGAGCGCGAAAATCAGATCGCGGTGGGCGTCGGCGTCGTGCGCCGTCATCACCAGCTCGCAGAAGCCGGGCTGCCCGAGGTTCTCCACCAGCAGGTCCGCGTAGCGCCGCGCGAGATCCTGCCGCGACGGCTGCTTGACCTGTGCCGCGCCGCCGATCAGATCCCACAGGACGCGCCAGCACTGATCGATCGCGGTCTTGGCGGACAGCGGCGGGCGCACACCGCGCCACCACCAGGCGCCCCGGGCACGCCCGCGGTCGTGCGCGATTCCGACGCCCCACGCTGCGATCGCGGCGCCGGCGAGCACGAGCAGCACCAGCCGCGGCAGCCAGGTCGGCAGGGCCGTCGGCGCGAAGGCGGCCTCAGCCGAGCGCAGATACGCGCCGACCAGCCCGGACGCGCCGCCCGCGCCGACCATCTTCAGCACGAAGTCGATCGGAAACACGACCAGGCCCAGCGCGACCGCCGCCATCGGCACGGTGACGAGCACCAACGCCGCTCCCAACGCGACGGCAATCACGCGCAGTGCGGCCCGCCAACCGTAAAAGTGCGCCACTGCAGGCGCGCGCCAGAGGCCTTTCTCGTCCCACAGCCGGTGGGCGCCGTCGATCGCGACAAACAGCGCGCCCACGACGCCGACGCCGCGGCCCGCGACGAGGTCGAGCTTGACGCCGGCCTCATGCAGCGCGCGCACGACGCCCGCGTGATAGGCTCCGGCCGTTCCCGACCCGGCCAGGACAAGCGCAGTGCGACGTTGTGGGGAATAGGGTTCGGCCGGACCGTCGGCGCGTGCGCTCATCCCGCCGCTTCGTCGTGGATCGTCAGCAGCTTGACGATCTCGAACTCCCGCTGGCCGCCCGGCGTGACGACCTTCACCGAGTCGCCCTCTTCCTTGTTCAGGAACGCGCGGCCGATTGGCGACGTGGTGGAAATCAGCCCTTTCGCGGCGTCCGCGTCCTCCGGCATGACCAGCTGGAACGTCAGCTTGTCGCCGTTGCCCTCGACGACCTCGAGCGTCGATCCGAAGCCGGCGCGGTCCTTGGGAATGCGATCGACGTTGATGAGCGCGATCTCCGCGACGCGTTTCTGCAGCATGCTGATCCGCGATTCGACCAGGCGCTGCCGCTCTTTCGCCGCATGGTACTCCGCGTTCTCGCGCAAGTCGCCCAGCTCGCGCGCGCGCTTGATTTCCTTCGGCAGCTCGAGCTTCAGTTCGTGATTGAGCGCCTGGATTTCGTCCTCGAACTTCTTGATCAGCCGGGCTTTCATAGTCTCCTAATCCGACCGCCGAATAGTACCACAGCCGCAGTGCTATCCTTGTCCCGCGTGCGACGCATCACCAGCCGTCAGAATCCGCTCGTGGCGCGCTACCGCGCCGCCGCACGCGGCGATACGACGGTCATGCTCCTGGACGGCGTCCATCTCGTCGCGGACGCGCTCGCCGCGAGGCTTCACATCTGCGACGCCGCGGTCGCGGCCGACGCCGGCGCGGATCGCGATGTCACGGCGCTGGTGAATCGCCTGCAGGACGCGCAAGTCGACGTCGCGACGGCCACGGCGCCCGTGATGGCCGCGTTGAGCCCGGTCCGATCCTCGAGCCCGATCGTGGCGTTGGCCGATCGCCCCGCGGCGTCGATGGCGCAGCTGTTCGCCGCGCCTCCGCCGCTCATCGTGCTGGCCATCGACGTCCAGGATCCGGGCAACCTCGGCGCGATCGTCCGCGTCGCCGAAGCGGGCGGCGCGAGCGGCGTGATCGTCGCGGGTGCGTCGGCCGATCCGTTCGGATGGAAGGCCCTGCGCGGTTCGATGGGCAGCGCACTCCGACTGCCCGTCGTCGTCGCGGACACCGCCGCTGCACTCACCGAACTCCGCCGGCGCGGATGCCGCATCGTCGCGACCGCGCCGCGCGAAGGGACATCGGTGTTCGACACGGATCTTCGAACGTCTCTCGCCGTCGTCATCGGCAGCGAGGGATCGGGCCTCGAGCCCGCGCTGCTCGCGAGCGCGGATGAGCGCGTGACGATTCCGATGCAGGCGCCCGTCGAATCGCTGAACGCCGCCGTCACCGCGGCGCTCATCGTGTACGAGGCGACACGCCAGAGAGGTCTGACGTCTCAGGTGTGACGTCTGAAGTCACCAATCTGAAATCTGAAATCTGAACTCTGAAATCTGAAATCCCATGGACTCCTTGTTCCCCGACGAACCCGTCGCCAACGCGGCGCCGTCACCACTTGCTGAGCGCATGCGGCCGCGGACGTTCGACGAATTTGTTGGGCAGGAAGGGCTACTCTCGCCGGGCAAGCCGCTGCGCGAGGCGATCGACCGCGACCTCCTTCAGTCGATCATCCTGTGGGGCCCACCCGGCACCGGCAAGACGACGCTCGCGCGCATCATCGCGGACACGACGAAAGCGCGGTTCGTGTCGTTCAGCGCGGTCCTGTCGGGCATCAAGGAGATCCGCGACGTCATGACCGAAGCCGAGCGCCTGCGCCGGACGACGGGGCGTCGCACGATCGTCTTCATCGACGAAATCCATCGGTTCAACAAGTCTCAGCAGGATGCGTTCCTGCCGCGCGTCGAGTCCGGCGACATCGTGTTGATTGGCGCGACGACCGAGAATCCGTCGTTCGAGGTGAACGCGGCGCTGCTCTCGCGATCGAAGGTCTTCGTGCTGCACGGCCTGACGACGGATCAAGTCGCGTCGATCCTGCAGCGCGCGCTCACCGACACCGAACGCGGACTCGGACACCAGCGCGTGGCGATCGACGCGGAGACGATCGGCGCGATCGCGATGTATGCGAACGGTGACGCGAGATCCGCGTTGAATCTGCTCGAACTCAGCGTCGCCGCCGCGCCGATGGTCGACGGTGAGAAGCGCCTGGACGTCGGACGCGTCGAGCAGACGATCCAGCGGCGGATGCTGCTCTACGACAAGACCGGCGAAGAGCACTACAACCTGATCTCCGCGCTCCACAAGTCGATGCGCAACAGCGATCCAGACGCGTCGGTGTACTGGCTCGCACGGATGGTCGAGGCCGGCGAAGATCCGCTCTACATCGCGCGCCGGCTCGTGCGCTTCGCGTCGGAAGACATCGGCAACGCGGATCCGCAGGCATTGACGGTGGCGATCGCCGCCAAGGAAGCCGTTCACTTCATGGGCATGCCCGAAGGCAACACGGCGCTCGCGCAAGCCGCGCTCTATCTTGCGACCGCACCGAAGAGCAACGCCGTTTACGAGGCCTACTCCCGCGCAGCCGAGGATGCCCAGCACGACGTCGCGGAGCCGGTGCCGCTCCACCTGCGCAACGCGCCGACGAAGCTGATGAAGGACCTGGAGTACGGCAAGGGCTACAAGTACGCCCACAACGAGGCCGACGCGGTAGCGGACATGTCCTGCCTCCCGTCGGCGCTGCAGGGCCGGCAGTACTACGAGCCGAAGGAGCGCGGCTTCGAGAAGGAGATCAAGCGCCGTCTGGACGGCTGGGCCGAGATCAAGAAGAAGCGCCGAACGACCGACTGAAGAGATCGGCGATCGCCCGCTTGCCGTTCGCCTGCAAGGTGCGCGTCCCGGTCCCGCTGAAGTGCGGATGCGTGATGATCGGACCGTTCGCCGACGTCCGCTTGTCCCAGTCTTCGCCGGTCCACGCGAACCAGCTGTTCTTCTCCTGATCGAAGACGAACAGCGGCTTGTTGCAGAGCTTGGCGAACTCCGCGCCCCATCCGGTCCCGCCGCGCACGGTGCCATCGTCCTGGATGGTCCCGATCACGTAGATTTCCTGGCCGTTGTTCACCTGATACCAGAGCGTCTGCAGCACCTTGCGGATCGTCGGCGAATCGGTGAAGCGCCGGTGCATCAGCTTCGAGACGTAGGCGAGACTGACGTCGCCCGACTGCAGTTCCTCGTGGTTGAGGACGCGGACGCCGCGATGGCGGTCGATCTTGTGGCCCTCGAACGTGAAATTCACTTCCTCGATGCCGTGGCGCTCGGCGCACGCGCCGAACTCCGCTTCGGCGCCCGGCGCCCCGCCACTGAAAAGAATCGACTCGCGTGTGTCCATTTGTCAGCGCTCCACGAAGCTGCGATCATAGCATCCGCCATGGACGTTCCGACGAAGCGTTATCGCGCGGGTGAGTCGCTCGAGGATTTCTGCCGCGCCTGCAAGACCGATCGGCTCCACACCGTCATCGTCGCGGACGGCGACGGCCGGGCGGTCCGCGTCGCGTGCGGCTACTGCCACAGCGAGCACAACTACCGCGGTGGGCCGAGAGTCGAGACCGCGGGTCCCGTCTGGAGCGCCCTGCGCGGTGGCACCCCTGAAAAGAGCGCCGTGCGGGACGAGGCGACTCGCGGCACGATCCCGCCTCGCGGGGCATCCACTTCAGCATCGCGAGCTCGAACCGATCGCAACCCCTTCCCCATCGTCAGCGACCGCGAAAGGACAATGCCCCGCATGACTGCCGAATCGTCTGCCGCCGATCTCGAGTTGTTGCTTCGCCGCATTATTCGCGAAGAGACCGGCATCACGCCGGTTCCGCCCGCGGATAAGTGGCGAGGCGGGACGCTCGTCCTGCGCCCGGGCACCCCGGGGCTGCAGGAAAAGAGCTGGCCCATCGAGACGTTCTTTCATAAGGTGGTGATGGTCCGGAACCGCCTGCGCACGCTCGAGCAGCAGGTCAACGCCTCCGACATGCCGGATGACGCCAAGGTGAAGCTGCAGGGGTATATCAGCGGTTGTTACGGATCGCTGACGAGCTTCAACGTGCTGTTTGCTGAAGAAGACGATCAGTTCAAGGGATCCGGCAGTGATCAGTAGGAGGCATCATGCGCAACATCGCCCTCGTCCTCTGGTTGGCTTCGGTGGCCCTTCTCGCGCAATCGTCATCGCCCTATCGCGTCACGCACACGTACACGCTCGGCGGCGACGGCAGTTGGGACTACATCGTCCCCGATCCGCCGAATCACCGGTTGTTCATCGGGCGGCAGAACCGCGTGATGGTCGTCGACGAGGACAAGGGCACGCTGCTCGGCGCAGTCACCGGCATTCAGGGCGCGCACGGCACGGCCGTCGCGGCCTCGAGCGGGCACGGCTTCGCGACGTCCGGCAATGACCAGTCGGTGGTGATGTTCGACCTCAAGACGTTCTCGGTCCTCGGACGGATTCACGCGGCCGAGGACGCCGACGCGATCATCTTCGACAGCGCGTCGAACCGCGTCTTCACGTTCAACGGCGACGCGCATTCGTCGACGGTGATCGATCCCCGCGGCGGGACGCTAATCACGAACATCCCGCTCGGCGGCAAGCCTGAATACGGCGCGTCGGCCGGCGACGGCAAGGTCTACGCGAATCTCACCGACACGAGCGAGGTCGTCGAGATCGACGCGAAGAACGCGACGGTCGCCCGGCGCTGGTCAACGGCACCGTGCAAGCAGCCGGTGGCGATGGCGCTCGATACTGCGCATCATCGGTTGTTCAGCGGGTGCCGCAGCGGCGTGATGGCGATCTCCGACTACCAGGCGGGTAAGGTCGTCGCCACGGTCCCGATCGGCGCCGGCGTGGACGGCGCGACGTACGATCCGGCATCAGGCGATGCGTTCGCATCGAACGCCGACGGCACGCTCACCGTGATTCATCAGGACGCGCCGGATCGGTACCGTGTGATCCAGACGCTCGAGACGCCACAGGGCTCGCGGAACATGGGACTCGATCCCACGAATCACCGCGTGTTCATCGTGTCGGCGAAGTTCGGGCCGGCGCTGGCCGGCGGCCGTGGCAGAGGGCCCGTCCTGCCCGACTCGTTCACGTTGATGGTTATCGAGCGGTAAAGAACGATTTCGCGATCGTGACGTGGACGCCCTTCGTGGCGTCCACGGCCTGCGTCACGTGCAGGTCGGCGGCGATCGAACACAGGACGTAGGCGTCCTCGCGCGAGAGCGTCTTCTCGGCGACCAGGAAGTCCACCATCTCGCGCGTCGCAAGTTGCGCGGCTTCGTCCAGATCTTCGTTCAGGCCCATCGCGATGTAGTGCGTCGGCGTTTCCGCGCGCGGCCAGCGCAGGCGTTCTCCCTTCCGCACGCGGAGTTCGAACGTGCCGCGCAGTGACGTCTCGACCGCCGTCCCCGTCACCTCCCCATCGCCCTGCCTCGCGTGGCCGTCGCCGAACGAGACGAGCGCGCCGGTCGCGTGGACCGGCAGGTAGAGAATCGACCCGGCGACGAGGTCTTTGTTATCCAGGTTCCCCCCGTGCCAGCCGGGCGGCCGGCTCGAGATCCGGCCGACGAGCGGCGGCGGCGCGACGCCGATCGACCCGAAGAACGGGGCAAACGGCAGCGCGATCGTCGGGCTGAAGGCGATGCTGTCCGCACCGGTCCGCCAGCGCAGCAGCTTGAAGTGCGCGTACGGGAACTCGTCGGGCAACACGCCGCCACCCGGCGCGAACGCGACGACGCCGAACGGGTGCAGAAACTCGATTGAGAGGATCCGGATTTCGAGCGTATCGCCGGGCTCGGCGCCTTCGACGAAGATCGGGCCGGACATCGGATGCGCGCCGGGACCGCGTTCCGTCACGCGCTGTTCGACCGCCTTCAGCGACTCGGGAATCTCGGCCTCCGTCGCGCCGGCCAGCCGCAGGCGCTGCAGTCCACCCGCGACCATCGTCTCCACGCGCACGCGATCGCCGGACGCGACGCGAAGCGCCGGCGTCACGCGCGAATCGTAGTAGCCCCAGTGCACGTGGTCCGGAGACAGCGGCAATTCATGCGTCCGCGGCGCCTGTGCCGCCACCACAACGCTCGCCAGCATCGCCACCAGAGCCACTGTTGCCCGTTTCATCAGCCCCTCCCCGTTCTCCCTTCTGCCTTCTTCCTTCTGCCTTCTGCCTTCTCACTTCATCCCGCTCGCCCACACGCGGATCTTTTCGCGTAGGTACGTCAGGGGCACACCCCCGTCCTCGAGCACGCGATCGTGAAACGCCTTGATGTTGAACGTGCCGCCCATGATCTCGCGGGCCTCGTCGCGCGCCGCGCTGATCTCGATCTTGCCGATCATGTACGCCGTCGCCTGGCCGGGCCAGATGATGTAGCGATCGACTTCAGATGTCACGTCGTGCTCGCTCTCGGCCGTGTGCGCCATCATGTAGTCGATCGCCTGCTGCCGCGTCCATCCCATCGTGTGCAGGCCGGAGTCGACGACCAGGCGCGCCGCGCGCAGCGCCTGCGACGACAGCAGGCCCATGCGATCCACGTCGCCCGTAAACAGCTTCATCTCGTCCGCCAGCGTCTCGGCGTACAGCGCCCACCCTTCGACGTAGCCGCTGTTGAAGATGTAGCGGCCGATCGGATGAATGTCCTTGCGCTCGAGGGCAATCGATCCCTGCAGATGATGACCGGGAATCGTCTCGTGGAACGCCGTCGATTCGTCTTCGACCCGGCTCTGCTTCTCGGCCTGATACGCGCTGATGAAGAACACGGCCGGACGACTGCCATCCTCGGCCGGCGGGTTGTATTCGTTCGGCGCATTCTTCTCGCGGAATGCCGGATACGGCGTGATGACGACGTCGGCCTTCGGCAGCAGGCCGAACCACTGCGGAATCGTCAGCTTTGCGCGGGCCAGCGCCGCCTGCGAGTACGCGATCTTCTCCGCGCGATCCTTGAACTTGTACTTCGGGCTGACGCGCAATTCCTGGAGCGCGGCGGCGACGTCGCTGGTCTTGAACGAACGCTCCGCGATCTCGCGCATCTGCGCCGTGAGCTGATCGATCTGCTGCAACCCGAGGGCGTGGACCTCCTTCGCCGTCTTCGCGGACGAGCTGTGGGACAGCACGCTGGCGTCGTAGCAGGCAGCCCCGTTCGGGTTCGCGGACACGGCCGTCGCTTCACGCGCGGCCGGCAGGTACTCCTTCTCGAGATAGTCCGCGTAGCGTGCGGCCGCCGGGTTGATGGTATCCGCGACCAGCGCGTCGAACGCCTTCTGGAATTCCGGCGTCTTGTCGCGCTGCGACGGCGAATCGAACGGCGAATCCTTGACCGGCGTCGACGCGAGGCTGCGGATCTGGTCGATGACGATGCGGACGTTCTGCGTCGGGGCGGTGTAGCCGAGCTTGAGTCCCTCGCCCAGATTGGCGATTTCGGTGTCTATGTATTTCGGCAGCGCGCCCCAGCGGGCGAGCGCGTCCTTTCTCGCATCGTCCGACCCGACGGGCTGAATGGTGACGAGATAGCCGTCGTTCACCTGCCAGCCGGTCATCTGGCTGACGTTCCAGAGCTCGTCGCGGCAGACGCGCTTGGCGACGTCGCCCTCGATCGTCTGGCGGACGATGGCGTAGGTGGCGCGCAGCGGGGCGGCGCCGATCGTGTGCGGATCGATCTTTCTTATGGCCGCAAGCCACGCGTCCTCCCGGGCCTCCCACGTCTTCTGAGCGACGAGGGAGTTGTCGGTGAGGTGATCGTGGCGGCGACCGGGGACTCCGTAAAGGGTCGCCTGTTCCGGATAGCGGTCGAAGTAGGCCGCCAGGAAGGTGTCGGCGAGCTGACGAACCTGTACATCTGCAGCCTCGCGCGGTTGCGGAGGCGCGGCGGTCCCGCACGCCGCTGCTGAGACGAGGAATACGGTCGCGGCGGAGAGAAAAGAAAAAGAGATCGTTCGGCGTCGGGCCATGACGGATTATACTGGCGAGCCTTTGAAGGGCTGAGGGCAGGGATAGGTTAAGGGCTGAGGGCTGAGGGCTAACCATGCAGATCTCGGAGCGAGCGGTCGGCGACGTGGTGATTGTGGACGTGTCGGGCAAGATTACGCTGGGCGACGGCGGCGACGCGATCCTCAAGGACAAGATGCGGAGTCTGATCCAGCAGGGCCAGAAGAAAGTGCTGCTGAATCTGGGCGAGGTCTCGTACGTGGACAGCGCGGGGCTCGGCGAAATCGTCCAGGCCTACGCGGCCGTGACGAAGTCCGGCGGCGCGCTGAAACTGATGAACACGACCAAGCGGATCAAGGATCTGCTGTCGATCACGAAGCTGCTGACGGTGTTCGACACCTACGACAGCGAAGCGGAAGCGGTCACGAGCTTTTCAAAACCCAAGTAGGTTCGAAGGCGTCACCGGCCGCCGGCTACGGACGCAGAATCAGTTTCTGCACGCGCCAGTTCGACGTCTCCGCGGCGTACACCTCGGTCTCCGACGGGCAAGCGAGTTGATGCACGCCTGAAAACTGCTTCAGCTGACGCCCGGATCGGCCGATGACGCCGAGCACGCGGCCCTCGAGCGAGACTTTGAACAGGCGTCCCGGGAACGTGCTCTCGCCCACGAACAGCACCTGCCTCGGTCCCGGCGTGATGCAGATCGAATTGGGCGCGCCAATCACCGCCGCAAGCCGCTCGCCCGTCGGCGTGTTGCCGTTGACCGGACGCGTACCCGGCGCCGGCGGAACGTCGATCGTGAACATCCGCAGAAACTTCCCGTCCGTATCGAAGACCTGAATACGGCGGTTCGTGCGATCGCCGACGTACAGGTTGTTGTTCCGATCGATCACGATGGCGTGAGGGAGATTGAACTGGCCGGGGCCCGACCCACGTTCGCCCCACGACTTCACCCAGTCGCCGTTTCTGTCGTACTTCGCCACTCGAGAGTTGATGTACCCGTCTGTGATGTACGTGTTGCCGTCGGAGTCCCACGCGACGTCCGTCGGCTGGCGGAACAGGCCGTCGACGTGTGGGAGGGGCGGGCGCGGGTGCTCCCACGGCTTCGTGTCCTCATCGGCGGACTCTCGGCGTCGCCCGTAGACCTGAGTCACTCGGCCCGCCGGATTGAACTTGACGATCATGTCCGAGCCCTTGTCGACGGCCCAGATGTTGTCGTCCTTGTCGACACGCACCGTGTGCGCGAACGACCAGGCGTAGAGATCCTTCCCGATCTCCCGGATGAACGCGCCGTCGCGGCTGAACTCGAGCAACTGCGCGGCCGATGGCGCATAGGCCGGACCGTGCGCGCTGTTCGACCGCGTGAAGACGAAGACGTGAGCCTGTGAGTTGACGGCGACGCCGGACACCTCGCCGAGATTCATCCCGGGCGGCAGCGTCGGGAAGTCCGGCACGGAGTCGAACGGCAGATCGGGCACGCTCTGCTGCTGCGCGATTGCGGCCGGTGCCAGCAGCACGACGCATGCAAGCAGACAAGTCTTCATAGCCCCCTCCCGGCCTTCTGCCTTCTGCCTTCTGCCTTCTTCTTTCTCACTTCACACGCTTCTTGTCTTCAGGATGCCGAGCTGCATCAGGAATCCGCCGAAGTCGTAGAGGCGCCGCTCGGCGATGATCTTTCCGTCCTTGAGATGGAAGACGAAGGCCGTCGGCATGCTCACGCGGCGGCCGGACGCCGGGAAGCCGTGAAAATCGCTCTTATGCGTCGTCGTCGTCGTGAGCACGACGACCGCGCGCTGCTGCTCGACGTCGATGATGATGTCGTGCACCTCCGTGACGACATCCGAGAACGACAGGAACAGGTCCTGATGCGCGCGCTCGATGGCCTCGATGCCGCGCTGCGTGTGCAGCAGCGGGCTGCTCACCTCGGCCCGCTCGTCGTAGCAGGCGACCAGCCGGTCGAGATCCTCCGCGGTCCACGCCTGCACGAAACGATCGACGAGCACCTGAATCTCCTCGCGCGTCATGTCATCCGCTCCACGTTTCGGTTTTCTCTTCTCACTTTTGAGTTTCACGGACCGCGATTCGACCGGTGACGCGCACCCACTTCACACGGCCGTCCGACGCGCGCACGAATTCAATCGACTGTCCCTGATCGGCTCCGCTCGTCACGACGGCGCGATCGGGGCCGTAGAAACCGATCGACATCTCCGGTTGCGGCTCGCCTGCAGTCGGCCGCACCTGCACGAACACGCGCCCGTTCTCCGCGCGAACGATGACGGCGTTCATCGGCCGCAGATACCGGCCGAGGTACGGGGCAGGGTCAGGCTGTATCGCGAGCGGCTGCACGCTCGGCAGCGTCTCCACGAGACCGCGATGCGCGATCGCCTGGTTCATCGCGAATGTCGCGCCTGCGTACGATTTCAGCGCGGCGCGCTCGACGTCCTGGTTCAGCCGCCAGCCATTGGACGCGTTCGTCAGGATGCCCATCGCAAGGTTCCGCTCGGGCACGAGCTCGAGCAGCAGGATGTGGCCGCCGAGCGTCCCGCCATGCGCGGCCGTGAGCACACCGCCCACGCGCCGCAGGTGCCACGGCAGCCCGATGTCATCGTCGTTGCCCTGCTTCCGCATCTGCGGTGTCTTCATCAGATCGAGCGTCGCTTTCGTCAGCACCCGCTCGCCATTCGCGGCGGTGCCATCGCCGAGGTGAAAACGGGCGTACGTCAGAAGGTCCGTGAGACACAGGCCGACACCGCCGGCCGTGAGACTCGTCGATGGTGCGAACGGACGCTGCGGCGTCGCTGGATTGTCTCCACGGTTGAAATGTCCGAGCGCGAACCGCGGGGCGGACAGGAATTCCGCTGGATTCGTCCCCGCGTGCTCGAGACCGAGCGGCGTGAACACGAGATCGCGAATCGCGGCGTTGAT
>Ga0326726_10001891_pt1 | contig 19461 bp, 20 predicted proteins | sample MHFenrmetagenome_2_FD_207603 | JGI IMG/M metagenome (GOLD analysis project Ga0326726, IMG submission 207603) | Lab enriched peat soil microbial communities from Michigan Hollow, Ithaca, NY, United States - MHF15MN | ecosystem: Environmental > Terrestrial > Soil > Wetlands > Peat | place: USA... | reverse complement strand
CAGACCGGGCACGACGTGGCGGCGCAATTCATCACTGCGATTGGGCGTGCGTGAGAGCAATCCGGCATGGCCTGTGGTTGATGCTGCTGTGTGCGCTCGCCGCATGCAGTCCGCCGCCGTTAACGCAACAGCAGGCCTATGTCTTCGGCACGCTGGTGGAAGTCAGCGTCTACGGTGCGCCGGAGACGCAGGCCCGACAGGTGACCGCCGCGGTGCTGGCACGCTTCGACGAACTGCACCGCACCCTGCACGCCTGGCAACCCAGCGATGTGTCGCGCCTCAACACCGCGCTGGCTCAAGGCCAACGCGCTCCGGTCACGCCGGAACTCGCGGCGATGCTGCGCGATGCGCAAGCGCAGTCGATCCAGTCAAACGACCTGTTCAATCCGGCCATCGGCGGGTTGATTGCGTTGTGGGGCTTTCATGCCGACACGCCACGGGCGCGGGTGCCGGATGCCGCCGCCATCGCACGCTGGGTGAAGGCAGCCCCGCGCATGCGCGATCTGCATGTCGAAAACGGCGAGGCATGGAGCGACAATCCGGCGGTACAGCTGGACCTGGGTGGCTATGCCAAGGGCTATGCGCTCGACGAGGCCGTGCGCATCCTGAAAGCCCACGGCATCCACGACGCGCTGGTGAACATCGGCGGCAATGTGATCGCGCTGGGCAGTCACGGCGACCGCCCTTGGCGCGTCGGCATCCAGCATCCGCGCCAGCCGGGCACCCTGGCCACCCTGGACTTACGCGACGGCGAGGCGATCGGCACCTCGGGCGATTACCAGCGCTATTTCGAAGCGGGCGGGCATCGCTACAGCCATCTGATCGATCCGCGCAGCGGCAAGCCGGCAAACGGCATGCAGTCGGTGACGGTGCTGGTAACGGGCGAACAGGCGGGCACGCGCTCGGATGCCCTGTCGAAACCCCTGTTTATCGATGGCCCCTCGCGGCTGGCTGCGCAGGCTGCCCGCCTCGGCGTCGCCGACTACCTCGCGGTGGATGCCGCAGGCCGAATTCACGTCTCGCCTGCGATGCAGGCCCGGCTTCGTTAATCGGTTTGGACATCACGTTTTCCCCCTCTACCGCATGCGGGAGAGGGTTGGGGAGGGGGAAACGCGCAGCCATGCGCGTTAGAATGTTGTTTTTGGTCTGACTCTCCCGCAATGATTGGCATCCTCATCGTCGCCCACGGTTCACTTGCCGACAGCCTGGTCGAGTGCGCTACCCATGTGCTGGGGCAGCGCCCGCGCGGTCTCGCCACGCTCGATTTCACCGGCCATGCCGACCCCAACGAGCGGCAGAATGCGCTCCAGGCACGGCTGGACCAACTGGCCGCGCTGAACGACAGGGAAGGCGACGGCATCCTGGTGTTGACCGATATCTATGGCGCCACCCCCAGCAACACGCTGTGCCGACTGCTCGAGCCCTCGCACATCGAGGGCGTTTCCGGCGTCAACCTGCCGATGCTGCTGAAGGCACTGAACTACCGCGAAACGCTGCCCCTGCCCCAACTCATCGAGCGCATCGTCGAAGGGGGACGCAGTGGCATCAACCATATTTCCGAGACCATGTGCCATGCAGCAACGGGACGTTGAAATCGTCAACAAACTCGGGCTGCATGCGCGCCCGTCGGCCAAGCTCACCCAGTTGGCTTCCCGCTTCAAGAGCCAGGTCTTCATGGCACGCAATGGTCGCCGCATCAACGCCAAGAGCATCATGGGCGTAATGATGCTGGCCGCGGCAAAGGGCAGCACCGTCACACTCGAAACCGATGGAGAAGACGAACTGGAAGCGATCGACGCGCTGACCGGGCTGATCTCCAGCGGCTTTGGGGAAGAACTGTGAGCTTCTCCCTCCACGGCATCGGCGTCGCCGGCGGCATCGCCATCGGTTATGCGCACCTCACCTCCAACGCGCGGGTCGAAGTGCCGCAGTACATGCTCGACCGCAAGTACATCAAGGACGAGCTCGCACGCTTCGACGAAGCGATCCTCGCCACGCGGGCCGAACTCGAGATCCTGCGCATCCATATTCCAGCCAACGCGCCGGCCGAACTCTCGGCATTTCTCGACATGCACCTGATGTTCCTCGGCGATTCGATGATCGCCGAGGAACCCAAGCGCCTCATCCGCGAGTCCCAGTGCAACGCCGAATGGGCGCTGGCGCAACAAATGGAAGCCTTGGTTGCGCGATTCGAGGAAATCGACGATGCCTACCTGCGCAGCCGCCAGGAAGACGTGGTGCAGGTGGTACAGCGCGTCCTCAAGTCGTTGATGGGTCACCCCAGCCATCTGCCACTGGACGTCGACTTCGATGTCGAGCGCATCCTGGTGGCGCACGAACTGTCGCCCGCCGACATGGCCTTGTTCAAGAACGTGCACTTCGCTGCGTTCATCACCGACCTTGGCGGTGCCACCTCTCATACGGCGATCCTCGCGCGCAGCATGGCGATGCCATCGGTGATGGCGCTGCACAATGCGCGCGGCCTGATCCGCGACCACGACCTGCTGATCGTCGATGGCCGCGACGGTGTGGTGATCGTCAATCCGGACGAATCCGTTCTGACCGAGTACCGGCTGCGCCAGAACCAGTGGCACATCGACACCGACAAGCTGAAGCGCCTGAAAACCAGCAAGTCGGCGACGCTTGATGGCACGCCGATCGAACTGATGGCGAATATCGAATTGCTGCAGGACGTGGATGCCGTGAAGACAGCCGGTGCGCAAGGCATCGGGCTGTTCCGCAGCGAATTCCTGTTCCTGAACCGCGACGACCTGCCCAGCGAAGAGGAGCAGTACGCATCCTACAAGGCGGTGGCCGAGGCATTGGACGGCAAGCCGGTCACCATTCGCACGCTGGATCTGGGCGCGGACAAGCAGGCACCGTGGGGCCACACCGTGGCCGACAATCCGGCACTGGGCTTGCGTGCGATCCGCCTCTGTCTGGCGGAACCGGGACTGTTTCACACCCAGTTGCGGGCGATACTGCGCGCGTCGCAGCACGGCCAGGTGCGCATGCTCATCCCCATGCTGGCAAGTTTCATGGAGCTGCGGCAGACCCTGCAGCGAATCGACGAAGCACGCGCCTCCCTGAGAAGGGACGGGCTGAAATTCGATGAAGGCCTCCAGGTCGGCGGCATGATCGAGGTGCCGGCCGCCGCCCTGTCGGCGGGATTCTTTGCCGAACAGCTGGACTTCCTGTCGATCGGCACCAACGACCTGATCCAGTACACGCTGGCGATCGACCGCGCCGATGACAGCGTCGCGCATCTGTACGACCCGTTGCATCCGGCGGTGCTCAATCTGGTGCAGCAAACCATTCGTGCCGGTGCCAAGGCCGGCAAGCCGGTCTCAGTGTGCGGCGAAATGGCGGGCGACCCGTTGTTGACGCGCTTGCTGCTGGGGTTGGGGCTGCGGACGTTTTCGATGCAGCCAGCCAGCCTGCTGCAGGTCAAGCAGCAGATACTGAAGTCTCACCTGGAAGAGTTGGCGCCAATGGCGCAGCGCCTGCTGAAGAACACCGATCCGGACAAGACACTGCCTTTGCTGAATCGGCTCAACACCTGATGGGTGTTTAACGCCCCATTTCCAATTTCAATCCGGAACGGGGCGTGATTTCAGGCAGCAAACTGCCCGGCGATATGCGTCAACTCCATCTTGTCGTTGCGCAGTCTGCCGATTTCCGCCTTGATCTGTGCCATGCGGTTATGCAGTGTCCCCATGTTCTCCAGAATGCGCTGCAGGCTGGTCAGCCGTGAGTCGAGGTACTGTTTGTGCTCCCGGATGCGGGTCATGATGGGGTCAAGCGCGATGCGCAGCCAGCGTTCTGCCTCGTGCCGTGCCAGCTTGAAAGCCTTGCGCGCTTCTTCTGCGAGACCGGCATAAAAGCGCCGGATCATGAATCGCTTTTCCAGCATCAGGTTGGCGGGATCCTTGCAGAAGTCCCCGGTCTCACGCACCAACGCTGCCAGACGATTGCGGTACGCAGCCAGATCCAGCCGAGGAACCTGCATTTTCGGCAGCTTGTGTTGACGGTGAAACCGGATGTAGGCCTGGTCCAGCGCATCCAGCATGCTGTCGGCCTGTTTGGTGGCCTGCCCGAGGCGCTCGTTCATCTGCTCGCTCAAGTGGCGGATACCGCTGGTCAGCCCACGCGTGGTCCAGCTGTCTTCGATTGCCTCGCGGCTGGATTTCAGAATTGAGTCGAGCGTCTCTTCCGAAAGATGCTTTATCAGATACTCGCCCTGTGTCTGAAGCATTTTTCGGGTGGCCCGAAACTGGTTGGCAGTAGCGTCATAGCTGTCCTTTTCCTGTTGCAGGGCGGCACGCGTCTGCTCGATCAACCCCCGGTTCTTGCCTGACAACTGGGTCAGTTGGATCAACTCGTCGCTGCTGCGCTTGATCCGTGTGGCCATATCGAAACGGCTTTCATCAAGCAATGCATTCACCTCATGGTTGACCGCATGGTAGAGCATGTCTCGCCGCGCCGGGATGACCTGATGCGCCAGCAGGTATTCCAGCGACTCGATGCCCGAACGCACACGCAGGGCATCATCGCCCCGAATTTTTGCCGTCAACGCTTTTTGTGCCGACACGGTAAACACCTGGCTGCGTGGCAGCTTCAGCACGCGTGCCGTTTCTTCGGCCTGCCGCTCGATCGTGGCCTGCACCTCGGAATCGCTCTTGAGTTCATCCCACAACATGTCGATCTTGTTCAGAACGGCCACGTGGTAATTGACATGCCGGTAGACATATTTCTGCCAGATTTCAAGATCCGAGCGCGTCACCCCGGTATCGGTCGCCAGCAAATACATCACGGCATGCGCATTGGGAATGACCGACAGGGTCAATTCCGGCTCGGCGCCGAGCGCGTTGAGCCCCGGCGTATCCAGAATCGTCAGTCCGGCCTGCAGCAGGGGATGCGGGTAATTGACCATGGCATAGCGCCAGGCCGGCACATCCACGGTGCCGTCGGCGCGCAATTGATGGCGCTCGCCGGGGTCCTCGCCGTTCCACAGGCCCAGTTCGATGGCATCGACCGCCGCCATGGCTTTTGTTTCCGTGAGCTTCTTCAAACTTTCCTGCAACTGGCGGGGATCAGCGGGATCCAGCGCAATCCGGCACCACTCGATCGGCATATGCTTGAGCACCGCCAGCGATTCGGTGCGTCGGCGCGTTTCGATTGGCAGCAGGCCGAGACTGGGCGCTTCGTCCGCGTTGGCAAACAGTTCGGTCGGACACATGGTGGTGCGACCGGCGTCGGAAGGGAGCAGGCGCTGACCGTGGTCGGCAAAAAACAGGGCGTTGATAAGTTCGGTCTTGCCACGCGAAAACTCGGCAACGAAGGCCACCACCAACTTGTCCTGACGCAGGCTGGTTGCAGTATCGGCCAGCCGCAGGGTGCGTTCGGCGTCAATCCCGTGCTGGCGGTCGAGCCAATTGGCATAGTCCGTTATCGCTGCCGCAAGCCGGAGGCGCCGATCGCTTAAGTCGGCAACTTCCTGTTCCAGGTGGATGCTCATGTTTTTCTATTCTTCTCGATCTCAAGCCAGGGGCGCTCAATCCCATGCACCGCAACGGTTTTCTGCCGCGAGGCCTCCCCCCGCACCAGACGCACTGCTGATTTCGGCACGCCCAGTTGCGCGGCCAGCCAGGTCAGCAGATGCGCATTTGCCTTGTTATCGACAGGCGGCGCGGCAATCTTTAATTTCAGCCGTCCGCCATGTTCGCCGACCGCAGCAGTGATTTTCGCCCCTGGCTGCACGTGCAGTTCCAGCAGCCAGTCCGCACCGTCGCGGCGCGCCCAGATCGGTGGTTCAGAGGGAACCAAGCAGCGCGCGCTCCAACGCCTGCACCGGCACCATCAGAATCAACTGGCACAGAATGAACAGCACCAGCGGCGTCAGGTCGAAATTGGAGACCATGGGAACGATCCGCCGCAAGGGATGCAGGAAGGGCTCGGTCAATTCATACACCACCGGCATCAGCGGCGTATTGGTATTGACCCACGACAGCACCGCACGTACCAGGGTCAGGCCGATGATCATGTAGATCGCCAAACTCAACAGCCTCACCCCTGCCAGCCCCAGCATGACTGGCCACACCTTGGCGCCGGCCAGCGCAAAGGGAAAGCCATTCAGCCAGTATGACCCCATCACCACCCCCGACTCGACCAGCAGGGCCAGCACCAGACACGCCCAGTCCAGGCCAAGCAGGCCTGGTACCACGCGGCGCAGCGGCTTCACCGAAAAATCAGTGAGGGCGACGATGAATTGCGCAAAGGGGTTGCGGAACGGCACCCGGAACAACTGCATCATGAAGCGCAGCAGCACTGCAATCACAAACAGGTTGCCGAGCGTCTGGACGAGGAATATCAACGCCCCTGAAATCATGCAAGCCGTCCCAGTTCGTCGCCGAGTTCAGCACTGCGGCGACTGGCCGCCTCCACCGCCTGCCCGATGGCGAGCTTGACCGCCGCGGCTTCCAGCGCGGCAATACCGCGCTCGGTGGTGCCGCCCTTGGAAGTCACCCGTTGCCGCAGCACGGCGGGTTCCTCGCCCGATTCCAGCGCCAGCTTGGCCGCGCCAAAAAAGGTTTGCAGCGCCAGTTGGCGCGCCGTGGCAGGTGGCAGACCCTGCGCCACCGCCGCGGCTTCCAGCGACTCGATACAGTAAAACACGTAGGCCGGACCGCTGCCCGAAACGGCAGTCACCGCATCCAGCTGAGTCTCGTTCTCCACCCATACCACTCTGCCGACGGCACGCAGCACCGCTTCGGCTTGCGAACGCGCCTCCTGGCTGACAACTGACGATGCATACAGTCCGGTTATCCCGGCCTGAACCAGCGCCGGGGTATTGGGCATGGCGCGCACGATGCGCGCATGCCCCCCCAGCCAGCGGGCAAGGTCGGCCACCCGCACCCCGGCAGCGATTGAAACCACCAGTTGACCTGCGAGACGCGACGCCAGCGTGGCCGCCACCCCGGGCAGGGATTGCGGTTTCACCGCCAGCACGATCAGGGCATGCAGCCGGGCCTGCGAGACATCCGTGTGGGTCACGACGCCAAAGCGCGCAGCCAGCTGTGCCCTGGCGTCAGCATTGACTTCCACCACCTCGATGTCGGCGGGCTGCGTGCCGCTGGCAATCAGGCCACCGATGATGGCCGCAGCCATGTTGCCGCCACCGATAAAACTCAGCTTATGCATGTTTTGTCCTCTCGCCAAAGATTGCGGTGCCGACGCGCACGATGGTCGCACCTTCGAGTATGGCCGCCTCCAGATCGCCCGACATGCCCATAGACAGGGTATCGAGCGCGTGGCCGCGCTTGATCAGCGCAGTGAACGCCTCGCCCACCTGCCGGAATGCGGCACGCTGCTCGAACGGATCCGGTGTCGGCGCCGGAATCGCCATCAGGCCGCGCAACTTCAGCCCCGGCAACCTGGCCACAGCGTCGGCCAATGCCAATAATTCAATCATAGACACCCCGCCCTTGCTGGCTTCTCCGCTGATGTTGACTTCGATGCACACCTGCAGGGGCGTCATACTGCCCGGACGCTGCGCTGACAGACGCTCGGCAATTTTCAGCCGGTCCAGGCTGTGCACCCAGCTGAAGTTTTCGGCAATGGCCCGCGTCTTGTTGCTCTGGATCGGCCCGATGAAATGCCATTCCAGCGGCAAATCGCTTAGCTGCGCCTGCTTTTCCAGCGCCTCCTGCACATAACTTTCGCCGAATTCACGCTGGCCGCAGGCGGCCAGGTCGCGCACGGCCGGGGCGCCAAAAGTCTTGCTGACTGCCAGCAGACGTATATCGGACGCGGCACGCCCGGCCTCGGACGCGGCACGCGCAATCCTTTCCAGTACTGCGTGCAAACGAACGTCCGGGGTCAGCGCGTGGGGGGGCATGCCTGGCTCAAGTTTGCGTGTCTTCAGGCCGTTATCCATAACGTTTATTATCTGTCAAAACATCCCACCCAACACTGAACGAGGCACGCGTGGACATTTCCGAATTGCTGGCTTTTTCCGTCAAGAACAAGGCATCCGATTTACACCTCTCGGCAAGTCTGCCGCCCATGATCCGCGTCAACGGCGATATTCGTCGCATCAACCTGCCGCCGATGAAACACGCGGACGTGCACCGCATGGTGTACGACATCATGAACGACAGCCAGCGTAAAGTGTACGAAGAAACGCTGGAACTCGATTTCTCGTTCGAGATCCCCTCACTGGCGCGTTTTCGCGTCAATGCCTTCAACCAGCAGTATGGCGCGGGTGCGGTTTTCCGTACGATTCCGTCCAAGGTGCTGACACTGGAAGAACTCAACTGCCCGCCGATCTTCAAGGAAATTTCCGACCAGCCGCGCGGCATCGTTCTGGTGACCGGTCCCACCGGTTCGGGCAAGTCGACCACGCTGGCGGCGATGATGGACTACGTCAACGAAAACCAGTACGCACACATCCTTACCGTCGAGGATCCGATCGAATTCGTGCACCAGAGCAAGAAATGCCTGATCAACCAGCGCGAGGTCGGGCCGCATACGCTGTCGTTCAACAACGCCCTGCGCTCGGCGCTGCGGGAAGACCCGGACGTCATCCTGGTCGGCGAATTGCGCGATCTGGAAACCATCCGCCTCGCCCTCACCGCCGCCGAAACCGGCCACCTGGTGTTCGGCACCCTGCACACCTCGTCCGCCGCCAAAACCATCGACCGTGTGGTCGACGTGTTCCCGGCAGCGGAAAAGGAAATGGTGCGTTCGATGCTGTCCGAATCCCTGCGCGCGGTCATCTCGCAGACGCTGCTGAAGACCAAGGACGGCACCGGCCGCGTCGCCGCGCACGAAATCATGATCGGCACCCCGGCTATCCGAAATCTAATTCGCGAGGGCAAAGTTGCCCAGATGTATTCGTCGATCCAGACGGGGGGCAACCTGGGTATGCAGACGCTTGACCAGTGCCTGCAGGACCTGGTCAAGCGCAACATGGTTGCCTCGAACGTGGCGCGCAATGTGGCGCAAAATAAAGATTCGTTTTTGGGCTGAGGACTGCACAATGAATGCTGAAAAAACCGTCCACGACCTGCTCCGTTTGATGCTGGCAAAGAACGCCTCCGACTTGTTCCTCACTGCCGGATTCCCCCCCGCGATCAAGGTCGACGGCAAGATCACTCCGGTGTCGAACCAGACGCTCACGCCGGCGCACACCAGCGAACTGGCGCGTTCGATCATGAACGAGCGTCAGTGGAATGACTTCGAGGCGAGCAACGAATCCAACTTTGCGATCAGCCCGCCCGAAATCGGCCGCTTCCGGGTCAACGTGTTCGTCCAGCAGGGCCGCGTGGGGGTGGTGATGCGGACGATCGTCACCAAGATTCCCAAGATGGAAGACCTCAACCTGCCACCGATCCTGCGCGACGTCGCCATGATCAAACGCGGCCTGGTCATCTTCGTCGGCGGTACCGGCACCGGCAAATCGACTTCACTCGCCGCGATGGTGGGCTTCCGCAACGAAAACGCCTGCGACCACATCATCACGGTGGAAGACCCGATCGAATACGTCCATGAGCACAAGAAATCCATCATCACCCAGCGTGAGGTCGGCATCGACACCGACAACTGGTTCTCCGCGCTGAAGAACACCCTCCGTCAGGCGCCCGACGTCATCCTCATCGGCGAAATCCGCGACCGCGACACCATGGAATACGCCATCGCCTTCGCCGAGACCGGCCACCTGTGCCTGTCGACCCTGCACGCCAACAGCGCCAACCAGGCGCTCGACCGCATCATCAACTTCTTCCCGGAAGAAAAACGCGACCAGTTGCTGATGGATTTGTCATTGAACCTGAAAGCCTTCATCTCGCAACGCCTGATTCCGCGCAAGGGAACCACCGGCCGCGTCGCCGCCGTCGAAATCCTGCTCAACTCGCCGTTGATTGCCGACCTGATCTTCAAGGGCCATGTCCACGAGATCAAGGAAATCATGTCGAAATCGCGCGAACTGGGCATGCAGACCTTCGACCAGGCGCTGTTCGATCTCTACGAGGCCGGGATGATTTCCTACGAGGACGCGCTCAGGAACGCCGACAGCCTCAACGACCTGCGCCTGCAGATCAAACTGCACGGCCAGGAGTCCAAGGGCCGCGACATGATGGCGGGGCTCGATCACCTCGATATCGTCTGACGGTCCTCGTCCTGCCATTCGGTGTTGGCCACCCCCGCGTCTCCAGTCCTGGAGCCGGGCAGCGTCCTGATCGCGATGGCTTTCAGGGTTGCTGCCTCACCGCCTTGTTTCAGCGTCAGAGAATCTTATCTGTCACAGCTTGCGCCTAGCCAGTAGTAGACGCACTCCACGGCGCCGTCATGCGCCTTGTGCGGGATTCGCTCATGCCGACGCATCGGGCGTTTTTTTCGTCCTCATCGATCCGGCAATCAGCTTGTACTGCAAAAAACGGGTTTCGATCGGGCCATTGAACAGTGGGATGCGGCGACTGGCTTTCAGCCCGAGCAGCTTCGGCAGCAGCGGATCGCCGGAAATGATCCACGCCTCCCAGCCGGAAAAATTCTGTTTCAGCCAGTCGCCCAGCAGCGGATACCAGTCGGCCAGATCATCGGCCTCGCCCAGTCGCTCGCCGTAAGGCGGGTTGGTGACGATGGTGCCGGCTGGCGTGGGGGCCTTCAGGTCGAGTACATCCGATACCTTCAGTTCGATGGCATCGGCATAACCTGCTGCAGTGAGGTTGTTGCGCGCCTTGTCGAGTACCCAGCGATCCTGGTCGGCGCCGAAAATAGGCAATCGCGTCAGCGGTTTTTCCTGCGCCTTGGCCTCGGTCTTGATGCGCTGCCACGAGGCGGCGTCGAAATCGCGGTAGTGCTCGAAGGCGAAATGCCGGCTGCGCCCCGGCGCGCGATTCAAGGCCATGTCCGCCGCTTCGAGCAGGATGGTGCCGGCGCCGCACATCGGATCGAGCAGCGGCGTGCCGGGTTCCCAGCCGGACAGCAGCAACAGCCCGGCGGCGAGGTTTTCCTTGATCGACGCCGCGCTCGCCTCGGTCTTGAAACCGCGCTTGAACAGCGGCTCGCCACTAGTGTCGAGATAGAAGGTCACCGCGTCCGGCGTGAAAAACGCATACACCGGCACGTCGGGTGCCTCGGTGTCGACGCTCGGGCGTTCACGCGTTTCCTCGCGGAAGCGGTCGCAGATCGCATCCTTGATCTTGAGCGTGATGAAGTTGAGGCTTTTCAGTGGCGCGTTCTGAGCACCGACTTTCACCGCGATGGTCTTGCTGACATCGAACCAGTCCGGCCAAGGCAGGTCGAGCGCGGCGCGGTAGATGTGCTCTTCCTTGCGGTAGCGGGTGTAGCCCACCTTGCGCAGGATGCGGGTAGCGATGCGCGAAGTCAGATTGGCGCGCATCTCGGCGCCGGCATCGGCCATGAACAGCACGCCAGCCGGCACCTGGCGCACAACCTGCGCGCCGGCCGCCGTCAATTCGGTTTCAAGCAGCGCCTCCAGCCCGCGCGGACAAGTGGCGAAATGGCTGGCGGGCGGCAAGGCCTCGCGCTCTGGGCGGACGGGATGAAGCGTTCTGGTGCGGCGGGATTCGGGTTTCAAGCTGGGCTCTCAAAAACATGCATCCGCGAAGGACGCGAAGGGACACGAAGAAAACCTCAGAAACTATTGGTTTTTCTTACTTCGCGATTCTTCGCGTCCTTCGTGGATAAAAAAGTTAAAACGGCTTCAGCACCACCAGCAGCACCACGACCAGTAGCACGATCACCGGGATTTCATTGAACCAGCGGAACCAACCATGTGATTTCGTATTCTGTCTGGTCTCGAACTGGCGCAACAGCTTCCTGCAGACGTGGTGATAGCCGACCAGGCCGGCGACCAGGGCGAGCTTCGCCCACATCCAGTTCATGCTGAGCGGAAAATACGCAAGCCACAGCCAGATGCCGGTCATCAGCGTCAGCCACATGATGGGCGAAACGAAGCGATACAATTTGCCTGCCATCAGCAGCAGGCGGTCATACGCCGCATCGTTGGTTTCCATTGCCAGGTTGACGAAAATGCGCGGCAGGTAGAACAGGCCGGCGAACCAGCTCACCACCATCACGATATGAAACGATTTCAGCCACAGCATGGATAGACAAGCTCCCAAGAAAATAAAGGCGGCCAAGAAATGGACACCGAGTCCGCTGACCCTGATTTTACTGGGTTTGATCGCCTGGCTGTGGTTTCGGCCACCCGCCGAGGTCAGCGAGGAAGATCGCACCCCGCCTCCGTGGCAGGTCACCCTGACCGATGGACGGGTGCTGACCAGCGATGCGCTTAAAGGGAAAGTCGTGCTGGTGAACTTCTGGGCGACCTGGTGTCCCTATTGCCGCAAGGAAAAGCCGGTGATCGATACCTTCTGGCAGGATTACCGCCACCGGGGATTCGAGGTCGTCTCAATCAGCGTCGACGACCCGCCGGAGAATATCGCAGCCTGGATGCAGGACAAGGGCTATGCCTTCATGTCCGCGCCGACCAACGCCTCGGTGGCCGCCGCCTTCGGTACCGTGCAGAGCGTGCCCACCTCGTTCATCGTCGATGCCGAAGGGCACATTCGCCACAAGATCGCCGGACAGGTGCATTATCCCCGGCTGGAAAAACTGGTCACGCCGCTGTTGCGGGCGACCGCACAACCTGGAAAGCCATGATGGAAGCACGCCTGAATGAACTTGAAGCCAAGCTCGCGTTTGCCGAAGACCTGATCGAAACGCTCAACCAGACCGTCATTCGCCAGCAGGCGCAACTCGACTTGCTGCAGCAGCAGGTTCGTCTGCTGCACCAGCAGCTGCAGGACGCACAACCCGACGAGGCACGCACCCCGCGCGACGAGATTCCGCCGCATTACTGATGGCCGTGCCAACGGCTGGGGAGTTCAGGCTGGCGCCCAGGTTGCCGTCACCGTCGCTAAAAAGAAACTGCCGCGCGGACGCGCGGGAATGAGCCTGCATCAATCAGCAGGGGCAGCAACTCACTCTCCGGCATGGGGCGGGCATAGTAGTACCCTTGAGCAAGCAAACAGCCGTGTTGTCTTAGAAAAGCCTCCTGGCTGGCATGCTCGACGCCTTCCGCGACCACTCGCAGGTCGAGGCTGGAAGAGAGCGCGAGAATGGCCTGTACGATAGCCGCATCGTCCTTGTCTTCGGCAATATCGCGAACAAAGCTGCGATCTATCTTGAGCTCGCTGATCGGCAACAGCTTCAAACGGCTGAGCGAGGAATGACCCGTGCCAAAATCGTCAATCGCGATGCTGACGCCGATCTGGCGTAGCGCTTCCAGCATGTCCAGGCCGAGGGTCTCGATTTCCATGATGCTGCTTTCTGTCAGTTCCAGCACAACCCGGTCTGGGGAAACACCGGTTTCGGCGAGTATGTCCGACAACCGTCGGGGCAGTTCCTTCTGCAGTAATTGCTTGCCTGACAAATTGATATGCATATCGAAGCCGTCAAGCTGGACACCTTGTTCTTCCCACCTTTTCAGCGCGAAGCAGGCTTCGCGGAAAACCCACTCGCCTATGGGGATGATCAGGCCGGTATCTTCAGCCAACGGAATAAACTGGTCGGGGGAAATGGCACCCTCCTGCGGATCATGCCAACGCAGCAAGGCTTCCGCACCACAGATGCGCTGACTCTCGAGACAAACCAGGGGCTGGTAGAACACTTCCAGGGCGCGCTCCTCAAATGCACTATGCAGCTTGGATTCCAGCTGAATGCGCCGCATTGCGCACTCGGTGATGCCCTGCTCGTAGAAATGAAATGTGTTGCGCCCACTCTCCTTGGCCTTGTACATGGCGGCATCGGCGTTCTTCATCAGCATCTCGTCGTTCATGCCATCCTCGGGATAGAGACTGATGCCGATGCTGGCGGAAATATGCAGGGGGTAGTTGCCGATGACCATGGCCTTTTCCAGGGCATGGATGATTTTTCCTGCCACAGTGGCGGCATCCCGGTCATCCTGCAAGCCTTCAAGCAGAACGACGAACTCGTCTCCACCCAGGCGGCACAAGGTGTCCCCTTCTCGCAGCAGCGCTTTCAGGCGGTCGGCAGAGGCCTGCAAAACGGCATCGCCCATAGCGTGCCCAAGGCTGTCGTTGATCGTCTTGAACCGGTCCAGATCGATAAACAGCAAGGCCATCCGGCCCCCCGTACGGTCGGCCCGGCTGGTGGCATGCCGTAGCCGGTCCATCAGCAGCGTCCGATTCGGCAGCCCCGTCAGTGCATCGTGATACGCGATGTATTCCAGATGCGCATCTTTCTCACGCAGGGCCTGCTCTGCCTGCTTCCGTTCGGTAATGTCCTGTACCGTGCCGATCATACGGACAGGCCTGCCTTGATTGTCACGCAGCACTTCTGCGCTTTCGTGCACGATGCGGACTTCACCGTCCGGACGCTCGATCCGGTGGTCGATCGCGTAGGGCGCGTCGGTTTCCATGGCGTGTCTGACAGCAGCATCGACCGCAGCCCGGTCATCCGGGTGAACCCGCACCATGAATGCTTCGTAACTGGCATCGAATTCGGCCGGACTGATGCCAAACAGGCTGTAGATGCCCTCCGACCAGAACAGCCGATTCTCCTGAATATGCCAATCCCAGTTACCCATCTGCGCGATGCGCTGTGCCCGATCGAGACTTTCCTTGGTTTCCCCAAGCTGTTGCGAGGCGCGCGCGAGCTGACGATTCTTTCTGACAAACAACAAGAGGGACAATGCCAGGCTAACCATCATCAGGGTGACCAGGCCGTATAGCGTGCCGAGTATGATCGGCCGATTGGCTTCATAAAAGGTGGGCCGCTTATTCACGAGCGTGACCTGTCCTTGGATATCTCCGGGCAGGGCGAGCCCCGCCTTCAGCAATACGGCCTCATCCACAATGTATTCGTTGGGGCTAGTCTCGATCGGCGGCAGGGCGGACATCGCGGTCCCGTCCAAATTGCGGATGAGAAGCTGCGCGGCAGCACGGCCCTGACGCAGGCCGCTGGTGACGTAGCCACCGAGTACACCCGGGTAAAGATAGGCGTCTTCCATGCTGAACACCACGAATCGGCCAGCATTCACGATGGCGCCTATTGTCTCGGGAAGCGTAAGCGTGCGGCCATCCAGATCGCTCACCGCGCCCAGCGTGGTCAGAAACACGAAACGCTCCTTCCGCCCCCGCAAACTTCCAAGCAAGTCGTCGATCCTGCTGCTGGAGAGAAAGCTTGCGCGAATATCGGGTTGATGCCGCAGTTCCTGACGGATTTCGTTTTCAATCGCGCGATAGGTCTCGGTAGCGTCGCCGACAATGACTATCTCCCGGATCCCCGGATCGAACCGGCGCATCAGATGCAGATTGGGAGCGATCTCCTTTTTCTCGAACACCCCCGTAATGCGCGCCGGATCAAGTTTTGGCCTGACGTCGTAATTGTTTACGCCGGAAAAGAACACCGGCACACCGGGGAACACCTTGTCCAGATGGGAAAGCGCGAAGGACAGGGCATTGTCATCCGTCACATAGACCGCTGCGGGCTGGTAACCCTGATATTTTTTCCGCAGATATTCACTGATCAGTTCGGCATAGGCCGGGTTGTAACCCGTTCGCTTGGTGTCGAGATATTCCACAGTGAGGGAATATGCCCGCTTGGTATCGTCATTCAGCGCCTGGACAAAGCCCTGATGCTGGCCCTTGGTCCAGGGATATTCCTGACTATAGGAATGCAGGACGAAGACCGGTGTGGGGACAGATGCCTGGGCTTGAAAACAGATGGCCAGCAGAAATAACAGAGCATTGCGCATGAATGAATAACGGCTGCGCTCATTGTTCCTTGAGCCGATTGGCACCCACGTCCGGCCTGGATTCAGCTCTCGTCCTACAACGCGACTTTGACCACCACCTTGCGGATCATGCCTGCACTTACCAGGGGTGCGTGCGCATCACTGGGAAAAAACAGACAGAACGACCCCGGCGGCGTGGCGATCCAGCTTGACGCGGCATCGTTGAAGAAGCAGATGTCGCGCGCAGCGTCGTAATCCGTCGCCGGGTCGACGCATTCGGCCACCGGCTTCCAGCCCATCTCGTCGATGCCTTCGAGCACCAGCTGGATGTCGATGTAGCGGCGATGGCATTCCAGTCTGGCTTCCGCACGCGTGCGGCCTGTACACGCTTCGACGATGGCGAAAATATGTTCGCCCTGCACCGCGTGTTTGCCGGGCGTCAGCGACTTCAAATCGGTGCTGCGAAGAAATTCGAAGGCGCGCGCAAACAAAGGATGCAATGCGGCGTAGCGGTCAGCCTCGGTCAGTTTCGCCAGAATCATCGCGTGTTTACCGGCTGATCGGCTTGTAGCGGATGCGCTTGGGCTTCGCGCCTTCCTCGCCCAGGCGTTTCTTCTTGTCGGCCTCGTATTCCTGATAGTTGCCGGGGAAGAACACCACCTGCGAGTCGCCCTCGAAGGCGAGGATGTGGGTGGCGATGCGGTCGAGGAACCAGCGGTCGTGCGAGATCACCAGCACGCAGCCGGCGAATTCCAGCAGCGCGTCTTCCAGCGCACGCAGGGTCTCGACGTCGAGATCGTTTGATGGTTCGTCGAGCAATAGCACGTTGCCGCCGGCGATCAGCGTCTTGGCCAGATGCAGCCGCCCGCGTTCGCCGCCCGACAGATTGCCGACCCGCTTCTGCTGGTCGCCGCCCTTGAAGTTGAAGCGGCCAAGGTAGGCGCGCGACGGCGTTTCGTAACGGCCGACGGTGAGGATGTCGCGGCCTTCGGCCACTTCGTTGAACACGGTCTTGTCGGCCGAAAGCGCATCACGACTCTGGTCGACATAGGCAAGCTTCACCGTCTGGCCGATCTCGACTTCGCCGCTGTCCGGTTTTTCCTGGCCGGTGATCATCTTGAAAAAAGTCGACTTGCCGGCGCCGTTGGGGCCGATGATGCCGACGATGGCGCCGGGCGGCACGCTGAAGGACAGGTTGTCGATCAGCAGACGGTCGCCGAAGGATTTAGAGACGTTGTGGAAATCGATCACCTTGTCGCCCAGCCGCTCGCCCACCGGGATGAAGATTTCCTGCGTCTCGTTGCGCTTCTGGTACTCGGCCGAGTTGAGTTCCTCGAAGCGCGCCAGACGCGCTTTCGACTTGGCCTGGCGCGCCTTGGGATTCTGCCGCACCCATTCGAGCTCGTGCTTCATCGTCTTGATGCGGGCAGCTTCCTGCTTGCCTTCGGTCTCCAGCCGCGCTTCCTTCTGCTCCAGCCAGCTGGTGTAGTTGCCCTTCCACGGTATGCCATGACCGCGGTCGAGTTCAAGGATCCACTCGGCGGCGTTGTCGAGGAAGTAGCGGTCGTGCGTCACCGCCACCACGGTTCCCGGGTAGCGCACCAGAAACTGCTCCAGCCAGTCGACCGATTCGGCGTCGAGGTGGTTGGTTGGCTCGTCGAGCAGCAGCATGTCGGGGTTGGACAGCAGCAGCTGGCACAGCGCGACGCGGCGCTTTTCACCGCCCGACAGCTTGCCGATCGTTGCGTCCCACGGCGGCAGGCGCAAGGCATCGGCGGCGATTTCCATCTGCGTGTCGAGGTCGGCGCCGGCGGTGGCGAGAATCGCTTCGCACTTCGCCTGCTCCTCGGCCAGCTTGTCGAAGTCGGCATCGGGCTCGGCGTAGGCGGCATAGATTTCATCCAGCCGGACCCTGGCCGAGACGATCTCGCCCAGACCGGCTTCCACCGCCTGGCGCACCGTGTGCGTCGGGTCGAGCTGCGGTTCCTGCTGCAGATAGCCGATGCGGATTCCCGGCATCGGAATCGCCTCGCCTTCGATGTCCTTGTCCACCCCCGCCATGATGCGGATGAGCGAGGACTTGCCGGAGCCATTCAGACCGAGCAAACCGATCTTCGCTCCGGGGAAAAAGCTGAGCGAAATGTCCTTCAGAATCTGCCGCTTGGGCGGAACGATCTTGCCGACACGGTTGAGGGAATACACGTATTGCGCCATGAATGAACAATCCAGAAAAAGTTATTGGGTGGGCTCGCCCGGACACGGGTCGAATGTGCAGGATTTGGCCGGGTTGCGGGTGACCGTGCTGCCGTCGGCACACGGCCCGACGTCTGCCGCACAGGCAACGCCTTCGTCAGGCAACGGCGGAGGCGGCGGTGCATACGGCAGAGGCTTGCCCGTGGCAGGTTTGGATGTGGAATGTGCCGGGGTGTCCATCACCGGATTGCACGCCGTCATCATGAGCAGCAGCACCGCTGCGAGGAAAGCCTTCATCAGGACAAGGCCTTGTCCAGCAGGACGTTCAGCCTGACGAAATCGAGCTCGCCCAGGTTTTTTTCGAGGATTTGGCCGTCCTTGCCGATGAGGAAGCTGGTGGGGGTGAACTGCACGTTGTCGAAGGCGCGCGCATGCCCGCCATCGACGTCGAGCGCCACCGGGAACGGCAGCTGGCGTGACTGCACGAAATTGGCCACGTAGTTTGGCGGATCGTAGCTCATCGCCACTGCGACGATTTCAAAACCGCGGTCCTTGTATCGCTTGTAGGTTTCGACCATGCCCGGCATTTCCCTGACGCAACCCGGGCAGGTGGTCGACCAGAAATTGACCAGCACGACCTTGCCGCGCAGCGTGTCGAGCGCGATGGGCTTGCCTTCCAGCGTGGTGAAGGTGGCAGCAGGTGCGTAGGACTTGTCCAGCAGGGCATAGACCAGCACACCCACAAATGCGAGCACTGCAACAGCGACGAAAAGGGGTTTGGCGGGCTTCATGCGGTTAGGAGTCAGGGCAAGTATGTCCGCGCGAGTTGCACATAGTGCTCGGCGGAGTAGCTGAAGTAGGCGATTTCTTCCTCGGTCAAGGCGCGCACCTGTTTGGCCGGGCGGCCCAGATACAGATGGCCGGATTCGAGCACCTTGTCTTCCGGCACCAGCGAACCGGCGCCCAGCAGCACGTGCTTCCGGATCACCGCGCGGTCGAGGACGATCGAACCCATGCCGATCAGGCATTCTTCCTCGATGGTGCAGGCGTGCAGGATCACCGTATGGCCCACGGTGACACGTGCGCCGATGACCAGGGGCCCACCCGCCGGGTAGGCCGGCGTCTTGTGCGAGACATGCAGCACGCTGTTGTCCTGGATGTTGCTCGCCTCGCCGATGGAAATCGAATTGACGTCGCCGCGGATCACCGCGCCTGGCCATACCGAAACATCGGCCCCCAGGCTGACTTCGCCGATCACCGTGGCGCGCGGGTGCACCCAGGCTCCGGTGGCAAGCTTGGGGGCGACTCCGTGATGCGGCGCGAGATTGTCTAAAGCCATGGTCGGCAAGGGGTTGAAACTCCGGGGGAGCAGGCTCAAATTATAATCGTCCCAATTACAATCACAGCGCGGCTGCTTTTCCTCCGTGCCCTCTGCGTCCTCTTTGTGAAAGATTTTCCATGACTACCCCGATGGACAACCCCCT
>Ga0326726_10001890_pt1 | contig 19472 bp, 16 predicted proteins | sample MHFenrmetagenome_2_FD_207603 | JGI IMG/M metagenome (GOLD analysis project Ga0326726, IMG submission 207603) | Lab enriched peat soil microbial communities from Michigan Hollow, Ithaca, NY, United States - MHF15MN | ecosystem: Environmental > Terrestrial > Soil > Wetlands > Peat | place: USA... | reverse complement strand
GAAAGGATCTTTTACCGGTGCGACGAAGCAAAAACATGGGAGGTTTGAAGACGCGCATACGGGAACCCTCTTTCTCGACGAGATTGGAGACATTAGTTCAACGGTTCAGGCGAAACTTCTCCGTGTTCTCCAGGAAAAGAAATTTGAGCGCGTCGGCAGTAATTCGCCCGTCACAGTGGATACGAGAGTAGTTGTTGCTACCAACAGAAATCTTGAACTCATGATGCATGAGGGAGATTTCCGTGAGGACCTGTTTTATCGTTTGAACGTTTATCCCATAACGCTGCCCCCTCTGCGGGACCGCCTCGAAGATGTTCCTTTGCTCGCGGAACACTTTATTCAGCGGAACGCTGACCTCTCCAACGCTCGTGTGAAGTACATTGCGCCGGGTGTCATCAGTGACATGATGAATTATTCGTGGCGCGGCAACATCCGGGAACTGGAAAACCTCATCAAACGGGCCATCATTAAGACTTCCGGAGATACGATTACGAGTTTGGAACTGCCTGCCAGTACTGGCGTGCCGTCTCCATCAACTACGCCCGATATTCTGCAAACAGTCAACCTGAACACTCCATTCAAACACTACCTTTCGACAATTGTTCATGATGCGGAGGAGAAATACCTCCTGCGCATGCTTCGCTTATATAAGGGGAACATCAATCACATTGCAAAACTCATGGACCTGGACCGAAAAACCGTTTACAGCAAAATGAAAGAGTATTCGATCGACCCTTCTTCATTCAGAGCAATGACGGCCTGACTTGTCATCCGTACCTCTCAATGGATACAGCCCGTTCGCAAATCCACCGAAGGAGGAGATTGCCTGTCGTCGGATCTGTCAGCTAGCCGGAATGCAGACCATGTTCGTTGACCGGGGGGGGGTGAAGAGCCGAACGAGCGAATATCCCCTTACAATAAGAACAACAGAATTTTAAACGGGAGGATGGATGCCGCGTTATCTTGTGGAGCAAACATTTCCAGACACTATTGAATTCCTGGCAGGCAACGATCGGGCCAAAGTCTTCCAGGCGATTATTGCGACGAACATGGATGATGGCGTTACATGGATTCATTCGTATGTCAGCACGGATATGCGAAAGGCGTTCTGCATCGTAGATGGCCCGTCCCCTGAAGCCATACGTCGCGCTGCGAAGATGAACAAGCTTCCTGTCGACAAGATTACCGAGGTCAATGTGCTCGATCCGTATTTCTACAAATGACTTTCTGGTCAGTTCGGCTGTCATCGCCAGACTTTGTAACTGCAAACAAGAAGTGCTCAGTCCATCTCGCCGTCACTCGCAACAATCATAGGGACGGAAGATGACAAGATTGCTCACACGTCGGCCGGTGCTCGTAACAGGTTGGCTACCTCATAAATGGAGAACCAAGTGAAAAAGCTGATCCGATTCGTCTGTATGGCATTTTCCATCGCCGCCACGCCGAACCTCCTGGATGCCCAATGGACTCCAAGTGCCGGCCCATACGGTGGCACCATCCGGAGTCTTGCGATCTCAGGATCAGGCGTTCTCGCGGGGACGAACGGGAACGGGGTCTTTGTTTCCAGCGACAACGGCACGACCTGGACAGGGAAGAGCTCAGGTCTGGCCGATCTTTTTATCCACTCCCTCGCCGTGTCAGGCTCGAATATCTTCGCCGGGACAGAGGCCGGCGTATTTCTCTCCACGGATGCAGGCACGAGCTGGTCGGCAACCGATTCGATCTTGAGTCATTTCGAGGTTGATGCGCTCGCCGTCTCGGACACGGATGTCGCTGCCGGGACTTCAAGCGGAGTGTTCCATTCTGCCAACGCCGGTGCAACCTGGGAAGACATCAACAGCAGTCTGACGGATACTCGCATCCGCGCACTTGCTGTTACGCCTCGCGGACTATTTGCCGCAACAGATGCCGGTGTTTTCTTTTCCACCGATCGCTCCGGGCGCTGGGGGGAGGCGGATTCCGGTCTGATCTTCCGGCATAGTGTCAACACCTTCGTCGTCGCCGACACAGGGATTTTTGCCGGGACCGACGGCGGTGTATTCCTCTCCTCTAATGGGGGCAGAAGCTGGACCGAAGTGGATTCGGGGCTTCCGGATCTCTCGGTTGTTTCCGCGCTTGTTGTCTCAGACAGCGATCTGTACGCCGGGATTGTCGGCGGCGTCTTTGTGTCAACCAACAACGGAGGGAGCTGGAACGTGGCAAACGGCGGATTGGCGGATCCAATTCTCCAATCCCTCGCCATCTCGGGCGATGAACTCTTTGCAGGGACTCAGGACGGCGGCGTTTTTCATTCCACGATCGGTGGTACGGGCTGGACTGAAGCCAATACAGGACTCACCAATACCACAATACGTGCTCTTACAGTCTCCGGTTCGAACGTCTTTGCCGGTTCATTCAGCGGAGCCTTCCTCTCCACCGATGGTGGTATGAGCTGGAAAAAAGCCACATCGGGACTTGCCGATAATGATGTTTTTGCGCTCGCGGTCTCCGGGACGAAGGTTTTCGCCGGAACGCTCAATGGTGGGGCATACCGTTCCACGAATAACGGCACGAGCTGGACACCAATCGATTCCGGCCTAACGAATAAGTCCGTCATCGCCCTTGCAGTTTTGGATAACACTCTCTTTGCCGGGACTTTTGGAGACGGGGTCTTTCGTTCGACCAACAATGGTGCGAATTGGACACAGGTCGTCTCTGGCCTGACGGATACTTTCATTCAAAGTCTTGCTGTGTCCGGGACAAATCTCTTTGCCGGATCCGCCGGCGGTGAAGTCTTTCTTACCACCAATGGCGGTTCAAGCTGGACGAGGCCCGATACAGGCTTGGCATCCAGCTTTATCAGCACGCTTCTTGCTCCCGGCACAAATGTCTTTGCCGGAACAATTGGTAATGGGGTTTTTCGTTCGACCAACAACGGTACAAGCTGGGCTGCCGCAAATGAGAGTCTGACCAATATGTCCATCGGAGCTTTGGCAATGGCAGGATCGAATCTCTTCGTCGGAACATATGGCAGCGGAGTCTTTGTATTCAACGATATCAGCACAAGATGGACACAGGTCAATTCCGGCTTGAACGCGCTCCGAGTCCCGGCTCTGGCAACCACGGAAACAAACCTCCTCGCGGGTACGGAGGCTCAGGGTGTCTGGATCCGGCCGCTCTCAGAGATAGCCACGGAAGTGGAACCGACCTCAGCCGTCGTCCCACGCCGGTTCACTCTTGACCAGAATTATCCAAATCCATTCAATCCGACAACATCAATCAGCTTTCACCTGCCCGCCGGTCAGGTGGGGCTGTCAGCGGCCAGCGATGTAAGGCTCGTCGTTTACGACCTCCTGGGTCGTGAAGTGGCGGTGCTGGTGAATGAAAGGAAAGCACCCGGGAGCTACGAGGTCAGATTTGACGCGACAGGATTGGCGAGCGGAATGTATTTCTACAGGCTTGCGGCCGGGAGTTTCGTCCAGGTGCGAAAGATGGTCCTCGTGAGGTAATGTTAGGGTATTACGATCCACTCAACGAGCGGGCATCCGACTATTCATGGGTGCCCGCTTTTCGATTTTAAAGCAGAAAAAGATCCGACCTTGCAGAGCAACCAGAAAGGCCCTACATTGAAATCACATGTCATCTTCTCCCAGTCTTTGACATGAGCCTCCTGATGCCATTACGCTATGGGGGCTTCGCAATTTCTGAAAAGGCGAGATGCAGTATGACAGTCACACGATGACATGCAAGAGGTAGTACAGAGGCAGACAGGCCTTCTACCGATATCAGGAGGAACATTCATGACAACTGCGCGTGACCTCCAGTCAACCACGCAGACTCAAATACGAGACTGGCTGACCCAGATCAAGGAATTGAAGGCCAAGCTGCACTCCGCAGCACCACTGGACAAGATGCGCTATTATGAGGATATCAAAACCCTGCAAGCGAAACTGACTTCTGCCCGAAAAAAGGGGAGTGCATAATCAGGAGAGGAAAGAATGATTGAAGCTACGATCAAGAAAATCGAAACCAGGATTCGAACTGCAAGCTCCATAACTCAAGAGAACAAAACCGAGTTGCTGAATCTGCTTGCGAAGCTTGAATCTGAGATCACCAGGCTGGCTAAGGGAAAGGGTGAACATGCAGAGAGCATTGCAGGCTTCATCGAACGCTCAACTCATGAAGCGACGCGCCATGACAAGAATCCGGAGTTGCTTAAACTCTCGCTTGCTGGACTTGCGGCGTCGGTGAAAGGTCTTGAGGCTTCACATCCTCGACTCGTGGCGGACATCAACTATATAAGCACGGTCCTGGCGAATATGGGAATTTGAGGGACCGCAAGACTGACTGAGGCTCTTTAGCTTTTGCGGATACGCGGGATGGTTGGGTGCGCCGACGATTGCAGTGGACGGGCTGCCTGAACTTCTCGGTATGAGAACTCGCCTCAGGTGAAGATAGAGCAGGATAGGGCAGAGTTTTTTACCCGTTAATCATCATACATGGTGTCTTCATGCCTACGAAGAGTACGATGAGCGCCAGGTTCGAAAATGTTGTGAAAGGAATTCTGGATCTCGCCGGGGTGACCATCAACGGCGAACATCCCTGGGATATTGAGGTTCGGGATCCCCGGTTCTTCCGGCGTGCGATCATCGAAGGTGAACTGGGAGTGGGTGAGGCGTACATGGATGGCTGGTGGGATGCTCCTCAGCTCGACGAATTCATCAGCAGAATGCTCAAAGCGCGGCTCGACGAGAAGATACGCAATGCTTGGTCGTTCGCGCTACAATCGGTCCTGGCAAGAGCGGTCAACCTACAGTCGATAGGTCGTGCCTTTATCATCGGAGAACGCCACTACGACCTGGGGAACGAGCTTTTCGTCCGGATGCTCGACAGGCGAATGAACTACAGCTGTGCGTACTGGGATGGTGCAAACACATTAGACGAGGCACAGGATCGGAAGCTTGACCTTATTTGCCGGAAACTGCACCTGCAACCTGGCATGCACGTCCTGGACATCGGCTGCGGATGGGGGGCATTTGGCAGATATGCTGCTGAGCGTCATGGAGCGACCGTCGTAGGCATTACTGTCTCGAAGCAGCAGGTCGAACTCGGGAAAAAACTGTGCGAAGGGCTTCCCGTAGAGTTTCGGTTGATGGATTACCGTGCAGTTGATGACACATTCGACAGGATCGTCAGCGTCGGAATGATAGAGCACGTCGGCTACAAGAACTACAGGAAATATTTCGAGATCGCCAATAAATGCCTAGCCAATGACGGCCTGTTCCTTCTCCACACAATCGGCGGAAATCGATCGGTGACATCGATCAATCGATGGACACACAAGTATATTTTTCCCAATGGGATGCTTCCTTCGGTAACTCAGCTCGGAAAGGCGATAGAGGGGCTCTTCGTGATGGAGGACTGGCATAGCTTCGGGCAGTACTACGACAAGACTCTCATGGCCTGGTATCAAAACGTTACGTCAAACTGGAAGGGCCTCGCGGACAGATACGACGATCGGTTCTACCGGATGTGGAAATATTACCTGCTCTCGAGCGCGGGTGCGTTCAGAGCCCGGCGTAATCAAGTATGGCAGATCGTTCTGTCGAAACAGGGGATTCCGGGGGGCTATCAGTCGGTGCGATGATGTCCTCAATAAGGAGCGTCCCCCGCACTAACGCCCCACCTTACTCGACATACACCCACACTTCGTTCTCGTCCTTGTCAGAGTTGATGTAGATAGCTCCGCCTTCCTTCGCAAGAAACGGAAGAAGTCCTTTCCAACCGATGCTCATCTCGACGCTGTCGGTTCCGCCGTCTTCCTCATCTGATGCCTCGATTTCGATCTCGGGGAGAGCAATTCGGAACGTCCGGGAACCCGACTTGTAGGTTTCGAGCACGAGCTTACCCTTTGCCCCTTTGTGACCGGGCACGTTCAGATCGGCCATATAAAGCTTTGCCTCTGAACCATCTTCATCCTTTGCCACGACAGACTCCTCCCGTCCGTCGAGTACCGATCTCAGCATCTCTCGTGTGATGAGGTCCTTCTTCCCGTCCTTTGAGAAGTGGACTTTCGTTTCATCGGCCTCGAGGAGCTGGCGTGCGATGGCTTCCGTCATTGCAATCGTCGTCTTATGCTCGCCCTTTTCCTTGACTTCAATCCAGAGCGCCCTTTCTCCACGAGGAAATGCAGGGGTTACGCTTGAGCACATAAAGAGCAGCCCGGCAACTGACAAAAAGTGACGTGTTTTCATGATTTTCACCGTGTGAAGTAATTATTGATGCAGGTACGCCTCTCTATTGTACGTCCAGGACAGGGTAAGTTGCACCGCTGGGAGCGAAGAATGGTGTTGAAGAACCTGCCGTTTGAGGCTCTCGGAGGTAGGCGAGCATTATTTTTTAATCAGGGACATTTGCAGAGAAGTCAATACCCAGTTTTGATTTCTTGCGCCCGGTGTCCAAAATTTCTCAAATCCACTAGCCCCTTCTTTGCCTGTGAAGACTCACACACTCTCTCTGTCAGGAAACCTCAATTTGGCTCGGGTTGTCCGCCGCCCCATGCTCCCGGGAGGGCATGCGTAGTGAAGAATCATACCGGCGAGACAGTTTCGCATTATCACATCATCAAGGAGATTGGAGTAGGGGGCATGAGTTTCGTATACCGGTGTTCCGTAAGACTGCCTTCAACCCATGATGCGCTCGCGGTGAATTCCGGGTGAATCCATCTTATGTCGGGGAGGCCTCCCGGTTGGTGATGGACATGCCGAGGTATTCCGCCACGGCCGGAGCCAGCAGCATCAAGACAACAGGATATGCCTCATAATAGTCACGAAGCTCATCAAGGAAGCCAAAAAAGAATGTCAAAACTATGAGAATGGGAAGAATCCAGAGTGCATCTTTAAGAAACGGGTGACTTTGCGACCAACGACGGGCAATCAACAGAAAGAGGAAGGCCCACCCCAGAAATGTCGTCAACGAATACGGTGTGATGAATTGCAGATTGTGATCGAGGAGATGAAATTCCGCTATTGATCCAGGATTTTCCCTGAATGCAACATACAACCCTCCTTTCACGAGGGCAAACATAACCAGTTGTGTCGAAAGAAGACGAGTGAACAGGTTTTTGTTCATCCTCCCTGTGGCTGGACGGAAGTAGATGAAGAAGACCACCGACAGGAGAAATGTCGTTTCCTTGTTCAAGCATGAGAAAAGGTAAAGAACAAGAAACCACGTCCAGCGACGCTGAACCATCAGGGCAAGTCCGAGCGTGAAGAAGGCCAGGGCCGGGAAATCGTACAGGTAACTCCAGTACTTGAAGAACGGCGGGAGTCCAAACAGTGCCGTGAGGGACACAAGTGGGATGAATTTCGGAGGTCCGCGAAACAAACAATCACAGAAATAGGAGACCGCAACATAGAAGGACAATAGAGATAGACAAACAAGAACCACGGCGATGTCGTACTCAAGAGCGTATTCAATTTCCCAATTCCCGTGGTTGAAATTATATTTGAACATACCCGAGGCCCACTTATGGGTGCTCTCTGGAAGAGCTGATGCAATTATCCGGATTACACCGGGCACAAGCACTCGATAGACAAATGGCTTCTTCACCCGGCCGTATACCACATCGGGGAAAGCAAGATATCCTCCCTCTTTGTTAATGCCCGGGTCAAGGAGAAAGGTGAACGAAACCAACAGGATGGCCGCGCCGACAAGGATTGCATGAAAGAGATCGAAGAAGAAGGATTTTTCTGAGTTCATCGTTGCTCGATTTTGAGTGACCGAGGGGGGGTATGGGATGGAAGGAAGGGAATGCTTGCTGTGAACATGTCATCGAACCTCTTGATTGGTGCATTGCGTTCAACCGGATATCGACGGTCTTCCCCAACCAGTTGTGGTCCGAAGATAATCGATGTCCTGGGAACTTTCAACACTGTTCCCTCCCGAGCTTCAACGGCTGACGACGAGGGCAGGGTGTATCAGATATTCAAAATCAGAAATTACAGGAAAGAATCTCGTGGTTTATTCTGCTGTTTCAGATTCGCCTCCGCCGTTCCCTTTCAGTGCTTTCTAACAGGATAGGTCGAAGCAGTGCATAACGCCGCAGGCCGAAAATCCGGTCGCTTTCAAATGAGCGATGATGGTCTCCGCCGATTCCGACCAGCTCAATCAGTATTGGGACTATATCAGTGATCGTTCCCCCCAATTCTCCAGAATGAGCGCAATGTCTGCTTACGAAAGCGCGTAATGACATTTAAGTGTGTTCGCAATAGTCAGTTAATCAGCCTTCAGAAGTTTGAGGTATCCCGCTGCCTGATAGCTATGTCTTACAGCATAATTACCCGAACCCATTCAATCCGACGACTGTCATCCCGTTTGATTTGTCCGGGAGGTCACACGTCACTTTGACAGTGTACGACATTCTCAGTCGCGAAGTGGCGAAACTGGAAAAAGAAGTCTGCGGTGCGGGACGGCAACATGTTGTGTTCAATGCGGGAGGGCTAGGTAGCGGAATGTACATGTACAGACTACATGCCCGCCCGGCCAATGCGGGTCCTGCCGGTGAATTCACCTCGGTCAGGAAGATGCTTATCAGACGTTAGTCATTTGCTGAAGGATGGATTCTAAACCGCGCTCGACCTGCCGTGACGGGGCGAGCGGGTATTTAATTCTGAGTTCAGAACTCTGATCTCAGAATTTGGCTTTTCCCTCTGTTTGATTCTTCACTCCCGCACTCCTATCTTTGTTAATTATCTTAAGCTTTCCTCTCATCAATTCTCTGCGAAGAAGGGGTCCGACTCATGACCAAAGACCGACGTATCTGTACAGTGTACACGTGCCTGTTGACTCTGCTCCTTTGTGCCGGCATCATGCCTCTTGTAGCTCAGACCGGGAAGGTCCGAAGTTGGTGGCCAAACTTCGCTCCGTGAAAACGGACGGGAACCCCCTGCTTCTCAAGGTCAACTTCGGTGCCGGACACGGTGGGTCATCCGGCCGCTACGACGCACTGAAAGAACTCGCGTTTGACTATGCTTTCAGTCTTTGGCAGACGGGGCTGGGCAAATAGGTTCATGGGAAGACGCCCTTCGGTCTGCTCATCGAGCAGTGTTTCTTTGCATCAGTCATCCGGAAGTACACTCTACGGGGGAGGGAGATGAAAACGATTTGGACTGCAACTCTGACGATATTCGTTTCGATATCTGTCCCGGCTTCAACAAGGCTTGTGGGTCCCTCACGTCAATACACGTCGCTGCAGCAGGTCACGAATGTGTTGGTCCCCGGTGACACGGTCCTGGTCGACGGCGACGCAGTGTACAGCGGTGGGGTGAGTTTCGACCGCCCCGGCGCTGCGGATTCCCGCATTGTGATCCGTGGTGTCAGCATCAACGGAAGCAGGCCAATAATAAGCGGTGGGACCAATGCAGTAGCTTTCATCGATGGAGCCGATCACTATGCGTTCGAAAACTTTGAGGTGCGCCTGGCAACTTTCAGGGGCATCTATCATCAGTCCGACGACCTGATCGTCAGGGGTGTTGTGGTCCATGACTGCGACAACGGACTCATGGGTGCCGACAACGGTTCGGGAACGCTTTTGCTCGAATATTCGGAATTCTACAACAACGGAGGCGGGACCTCGGCACATCAGATATACATGGCGACCGATGAGGAGACGCACCCCGGAAGCGTGTTCCGTATGCAGTTCTGTTACATTCACGACGGCACCGGAGGAAACAACGTCAAGTCTCGGGCGGAGCGGAACGAGGTCTATTACAATTGGATCGAAGGGGCAGTGTATCACGAACTCGAACTGATCGGTCCCGATCCTGCCGGAGGCGTTGCGGAAGATCTGAAGCGGGAAGATTCGGACGTTCTGGGGAATGTTCTGTGGAAAAAGACGACTGGATCCGGGGGTCAGGCGAATTTCTATGTGGTTCGGTTCGGCGGCGATGGAACTGGTCAATCGTTCGGCCGGTACCGGTTTGTGAACAACACGGTTATTATGGGGTCGAGTGCGGTCTTTCGTCTGTTCGACGGCATCGAATCGGTGGAGATGCACAACAATGTCTTCTACCGGCCCGGCGGTGGGGCAGCGCCGCTGGTTCGCACCGCGGAAGCGGATTGGAGCACGGTGGAAACAATCGGCGGACAGAACAACTGGGTCCACAGCGATCTCACGGCAGTTCCATCGCAATGGACCGGTACGATCAAGGGAACAGACCCCAGGTTTGTCAATTATAGTAGCGGTGACCTCAGACCTGCAACCGGCAGTCCGCTCGCAGATGCTGGCACGTCTCTGCCGCAGTCACCTCCGGGCTTTTCCTTCCCTTCGCCGACTTTTCCTCCTGCGTATGGACCGCCGGTGGCGAGTCTCATCGATGTCAATTCAGCTTCTGCCCGCCCGTACGACGGTGCGCTGGATATTGGAGCATTCGAAGAGGAACCTGCCACCTCTGTACCTTCACGGGGGACACTACCTCTAACGACCGGTTTGGAGCAGAACTATCCGAATCCATTTAATCCGACGACGGCGGTCAGCTACCAGCTGCCAGCAGTCAGCGAGGTGGAACTTGCGGTATACGATCTTCTGGGTCGTGAGGTTGCGATCCTCGTGAATGGAAGGAGACCGGCTGGGAGGTTTGAAGTGAAGTTTGATGGGTCGGGGCTGGCTAGTGGGGTGTATATCTGTCGGTTGAGAGCGGGACAATACCTCGAATCTCGGAAAATGGTGCTGATGAGATGACGGGGCGCAAGCTCGTGATGGGTCTTGAATACAAGCATTTCAGGACGACGGGGAGGTAATTGTTCTTCGCTCACCCGTCATTCCGGACGGCGCCGCCGGCAACGATCCGGAATCTATCATGAGTTGGCTGGTGATGGGTCCTGAACAAAAGCACTTCAGGACGACAGTGGTTGGTGGCATCATCGCCTCATGTCATTCCGGACAGCGCCGCAGGCGCTGATCCGGAATCTATAATGGGCAGGCTAGTGATGGGTCCCGAACCCGCCCGACCGTCCTACGGGGGGTCATAAACGGTCGGGACGGGCGGGTATAAGCATTTCGGGACGACAGATCGGAGGTGTGCTCCTCTGTCCACAAGGTGAATACCCAAGATTACCGTCCCGACATGCCCGTGAACATGGCCGCGTAAGGCCGTCCGTCGAAGGCCGACTCGACGTGCCAAATCTTTCCGTTCCTGAATTGGTGCCATTCGGCGACAAGAACCGTCCCCTGAGCTGGAGCTTTCGTTTCCAGTTCAAAGAAAATGGCCACATCATTCCCTTCCGCAATAATCTTCTTCACATCCAGCCGCACCGTGACCTGGAGCAATCCAGTGAGAGCCGCGATGTACTCGTCCGCACTTCGGTAGGTCTCAAAGAGGCCAATAAAGAGGAGGTCGTTGGCCAGGTACTGTCGGGCCGACACGATGTCGCGTCTTTTGACGGCATCGTAGAACTGGTGAAGAATGTCTCCGGGATTTGTCATCATTGATCCATTCCGATTGATTTGAGGTCCCGAATAGGAGCATTTCGGGACGACAGGGGTTTGTGCGCTCCTCAAGCCGCTCCTCATTCCGGGCAGCGCCGATCCTGAATCGGAGCATTTCAGGACAGGGGCGCTGACCCAGAATCTGATGTATGCAGGGTGATAATGCGTCATGACTAGAAGCATTTCAGGACAGATCACCACAACGTCGGAAGCGGCCGTCCCGTTTCCAGCATGGACTTGAGACTTGAGAGGACCTTTGGCCAACCGGCTGTGATTCCTTCGAGCATGTCGGAGCCGGGTTCAAGGAGATCGTGCGTCACCGTCAGCCGGATTACACCTCGCACGGGTTCAAGCTCAAAGGTGACCCTTGAGTGTTTTTCTTCTCGCTTTTCGTCGGAGGGATCTGCCCAGGTCACAACAAGCCGCCGAGGAGGTGAACTCTCAATCACTTTCCCGACCAGTTTCAGTGTTCGCTCTTTGTTGGATTCTCGATGCTCCCATTTCGACCCGGGCTTCCAATCCGAAACATTCTCGTGCTGCCAGTACTGCGTTGTCACCCTGGCATCGATCAGCGCGTTCCAGAGCTTTTCCTGTGTCGTTGCCACATATACGACGTAGACGAATTTCGGTTTGTCCATGTTAGTCTCCCTCCGCTATTTTTTTGAGGTCACTCAATGCCTGCAGCTGTTGCCGTTCGTATTTCTCGATCCAGCGATTGTAGATTTCGTGGAGAGGAACCGGGTTGAGGTAGTGCAGTTTTTCTCGACCGCGCCAGATTGTTGCCACGAGACTTGCTTCTTCCAGACAGCGAAGATGTTGCGTCACCGCCTGCCGGGTCATGTCAAGGTCGGTACAAAGTGCCCCCAGGGTCTCACCGTTGCGGGCCCGCAAGGAGTCCAGGAGCTTTCTACGGGTGGGATTGGCGAGCGCCTTGAAGACTTTGTCCATATTCATGGCCAGAAATATATGCAATAATTTACTTGCATGTCAAGAGCTGGTGGGAAATTTCGAGGATCATGTTGGATCCTGAATAGATGCGTTTCAGGATGACGAGAGTGAGGGATGGTACCCCAGCTGTCGTTCCGGACGGCGCCGGAGGCGCCGATCCGGAATCTATTGTGGGCGGGCTGGTGATGGATCCCGAACAGAAGCATTTCGGGATGACAAGGGTTGGTGATTCCTGAGCTCCCGATGTCAATCCGGACGGCGTTGTTTGCCGGTCCGGAATCTATCTTTGGCAGGCTAGTGATTGATGCCGAATCCTTCGACTCACTCGCGAAAAGCGCTCGTTCGCTCAGGACATTTCGGGATGACAGGGGTTGGTGATTCCTGAGATCCCTTTGTCATTTCGGACGGCGTTGTTTGCCGGTCCGGAATCTATCATGGGCAGGCTAGTGATGGGTCCGGAATAGGAGCACTTCCGGACGACAGAGGTTGTTTTCCACGCTCTCGTGTCTTTCTCAAGAGAGGCTTATCGGGACAACGAGGATTTGTTCATCCCTTCCAGTATTTCTTCGACCAACTACCTCTGAAGCTTCGAAAGCGCCTCCAGTCCCGATGCACTCGTCGGGTTTAGTGCAAGCGACTTCTTATACGCCACGATTGCTTCATCCTTCCGACCTGCGTTCGCGTATGCTTCCCCAAGACTGTCCCAGGTATTGAAGGAGGCAGGATACATCTCGGTATTGAGCTTGAAGATCTTGATTGCATCATCCATTCTCTTCTCCCCAAGAAGCGAATACCCCAGGATGTTGATTTTGTCTTCCACGAATGCGCTATCGACAAAGAACCTGTGGACCGGATTCTCGCAGAACTCACGAAATGCCCGCTTCGCCCCCTCCTCACCGCTCTTCTTCACTCCCTGGAGAAGGGACTCTTCAAATGTGGGAAACTCATCATGTTGGAGTATATGCTCCATGGCTGGATCGCGATTCTGAACGTAGTCTTCAAACGACTCCTCCACTGCGACTTCAGGAAAGGTCGCCGTTCGTTTGTCCCTGGGATCTTTGTCCTGCCACCAAAGATTGGCCAGATTGACGCGGCAACCGGAATTTGGCAGGACAAAGCGTCGCGTGTCGCCGTAGAAGTTGACATTCTCACCGGTGGGTTCTCCGACGAACAACGCCTCGGTGAAGTTCTCAAGTCGATTGACCAGATTTTGAGCGGCTGAGAATGTCCTTGGTCCAGTGAGGACGAAGAGATGACCCCGCCTGTCGATTTCCGGCATTTGAAGAAGAGCCACGATAAGAGGCCGCAGGAGATAGTTGTTGCCGCCATCGTTCCAACGCAGGTCAAGGATCAACCGTTTGGCGCCGTTTTCCCGGACGGCCCCGGCCATTCGCCGCGCAAACTCGGCGAGCGATTCAGAAGCTTCATTGGCAACCGCGTTTATCTGAACATATAGTGTCTTATGGTCGGGCAGGTATTTCAGCCAGAATGTCGAGTCGAGATGCTGCCTCCAAAGTGCGCGGGGCACAGTCTTATTACGCGCATCTGCCCAGCCAACGGGATCATATGAATAGAATAACCGCCCGGTCAGCTCTTCGGTGTTGAGAGTCATCCGTTCAGGTACGCCTTCTTTCTCAACAACGAATGCGGCCTGATGAGGTGATCTCGCTACGCCGAGTCCATGGAGGATGCGCCCCGTCGTCATGTAATACGTCATGCGTGAGTAGGCGTTGCCCAAGTTGCCCGCATCGTGTGGTATGAGTGGAAGAACAAGCCGCAACACGGAATCTGCAGGAACACCCTCGATACTCAGAAGTCTGCCACCTACCAGTTTTGCTGCCTGCGGTGCGGCCCGTTCAACGAAGATTCCGTTGGGGTGCCATGTAAGTCTTAGCGGATAGGCCTCGTGGCGATCCGTTGCGCGCGTAAGATCGAGCCGGTTGTGGCCGTCCTGGATCATCCCGATGAGCCGTGCAAATCCGGCAAGTATCTGATCCTCGTTCATAGTCGTTAACTGCGAGCGCAGGGACTTCACTGCCGACAGAAAGTCTTGTTCGGAACAGGCGTGAAAAGCATTTCCGTGAAGCCGTGGGACAATGGCAGTCAAGGTGTCCAGGTCATCTTCCCACTGCTTGTAGGTCAGGTTAGTCGGCGAAGCTGGTGTTGCGGGAGTTTCCTGTGCGGCCGAGGTGAACGGAAGGCTTTCAATCGCCAGTATGGTGAATATGCAGAAGGCTGTGAGGTGTGCACGGTATGTCTTCATCTCGTTGTATCCGCTGAGGTTGAACAATCGGTTGGCATTCAACTGAGAATGGTCCAATCCGAGACCCTTCAATTGCCTTATGTGGTCTCTATCGAAGTCATCCTCGGTGTGTTGGAGCGGCAAAAGGAACCCGCCAGTGTCCCTGCCCACCATGGTAAAGAGGCTCCACAGCTAAGTTGTGTACGACCGAAACTCATTGGTGATACACTCTGTGAAGGGGAAACCTTTCATCCCGAATGCCCTACTCAATTCACAAGAACCAATGCTATTCACCCACTGACTGCTGACAACTCACCGCTGGCGACTGACGGCTGGCTGCTATCTACTTAAACAGCAAGGGTGTAAACTCTGCAAGATACTCCCTCCAGTTCATCCACGTATGACCTCCTGAAGTCTCATTGTACACCACATTGAAGCCGTGCCGTTTGAACATGTCGACGGTACCCCGCGAAACACCGAGAAGAAAATCCTCTTTCCCCGTTGCAAACCAGAAGAGGTGTAATCCTTTCTTCGCAGCGTCGTCGTCAAGGGAGGTTTTGTGCTGGTCCTCCCATGTTTGAATGCTATTCGGGCCCTGACCCAGAATGCCCGAGCTGTACACCCCGATAAAGGCGTAGTCTGCAAGGTTCGGAGTCGCGATATCCAGTGATTGGGCGCCTCCCATCGACAGGCCCGCGATGGCACGGTGATCACGGTCCGCAATCACACGGTAGTGTGACTCAGTATAGGGCTTCACATCCTTCAGAAAATCTTCGACAAATTCATTCAAGCGAAAACCCGTTGACGGGTTAAAGGTGAATGGTCGCGTGTGTCCTGCAGGCATGATTACCACCATCGGGACTGCTTTCTTCTCAGCAATCAGATTATCAAGGATGAACCCGGCCCGCCCCACTGAGGGCCATGCGTCGTCAGTGTCAAAAGCTCCATGCAGAAGATAGAAAACAGGATACTTTTCTGTCCCAGCCTCGTACCCGGGCGGTGTGTACACATGCATCCGGCGAAACCGATTGAGAGACGTTGAGTAGTAGGTAACTTCCGAGACCGCGCCGTGCGGAACATTTCTGGTGTCCATGATGGCGGAACCGGGGACGTACACGAGGCTCCATGCGTTCATGTTGGATTCGCTGACCGACGGATTGCGCGGATCAATGACCGGGACATCATCGACAATGAAATTGTAGCGATAGGCGCCCGGGAGAACGGGGCCTACGGTAACTCCCCATACTCCGGTAATCTCTTTTGTCATCGGATCTTTGCGCAATCCCTCCGGAATATCGGTCCCGCCAAGCCTCACATCTGTTGCGTGTGGCGCGTAGATCCTGAATGTGATCCGGTTATCCTTACTGATGGTCACGGAGCGCAGCGTGTCACCAGGCGTCGGTGCATTCATTTGTGCGAAAGAGGTTGGGTTTTCGATGCCGAGGATGGACAGGATGAGCAGACAGGCGATTGAGATTGTTGATTGCGAAAAGGGAGGGATTTTCATCAGAATGATCCTCCAATATTGAGTATCGTGTGTGAAGGGAAAAGCAAACATAATATACGGCAGATGTGATGAAAGACAATATCCGTGAACCACCTTTTGTGAATTCAATTTGTTGGTGCTACATTGGAGTGAGTGCGCAATTCACTTTTTGACAAGGACATGATTCCATGAAGCATTTCAGATTTCACAGATTTGTTTTTATGATCCTCTCCGTTGCCGTATTATTGCAGATTCCGGTGCAATCCATGAGTCAGGGTTACCTTCACTCGGCAGGCGGCTATATTCTCGATGGCAACAACAGGCCTATGACGCTCCGCGGGATGGGGCTCGGAGGATGGCTTGTTCCCGAGGGTTACATGATAGGCACATCCTCGTTTGCCAACTCGCCGACGGCCTTTATGAATGCCGTCACTGCGCTGGTCGGCGGGGGTAATGCCGATCAATTCTTTGCATCGTATCGGGCAAAATACGTGCAACGCAAGGATATCGACAGCTTGGCCCGCTGGGGATTCAATTCCTTGCGGCTGCCGATGCATTATGGCTTGCTCTCTCCCGGACCCGGCGTGTATAATGAAGTCGGCATCGCCATCATTGATAGTCTCCTGAGTTGGTGTGAAGCTGACAGCATCTATCTGATCCTCGATATGCACTGTGCCCCGGGAGGTCAGAATTCCGACAACATCAGTGACTATCAGGGGCCTCCTTCTCTCTGGGAAAGTGCCACGTACCAACAGTGGATCGCGGAGATCTGGAAAACACTGGCTGCACGCTACGCAACGAAACATTGGATAGGGGGGTACGACCTCCTGAATGAAACGGCGTGGAGTTTCCCATCCGGCAACGGCCCGCTGCGCGATCTTCTCGTGCGCATTACCGATAGCATAAGGACGGTGGACAAGAACCACTTGATCTTCGCGGAAGGGAACTGGTACGCAACTGATTTCAGTGGGCTTACGCCTGCCTGGGACAATAACATGGCGTGGAGCTTCCACAAATACTGGAACACGAACGATTACGGTGCCATCAGCGGATACGTCAACCTCAGGAATTCGACGTCGCGCCCGCTCTGGCTCGGCGAATCGGGTGAGAACTCCAATCAGTGGTTCAGCGACTGCATCGCCTTGATGGAATTGAACAATATAGGGTGGTCCTGGTGGACTCACAAGAAGATCGAGAGCACTTCCTGCCCTCTTTCGGTCACGAAATCCCCGGGATATGATGCTCTTTTGAAATACTGGAGCGGCCAGGGAACAAAGCCGGGTGTCACAGAAGCCATGAACGCGCTCCTCGCTCAGACGGACCTCCTGGATGCCGATTCGTGCACTTTCCACCCTGACTTCATCAATGCACTTTTTGGGGTTCCGTCACCCAACCAACGCCATCCTTTCACTGAACACGTGATTCCTGGAGTTCTCAACGCTGTGGACTACGATATGGGGAAGAACGCGGAAGCATATGGGGACGCTGATTTCCAGAACACTCAGGGACTTGGAGGAGCGGTGTACAATTCCGGGGGAGCATACCGGAACGATGGAGTAGATATTGAGAAGGGTAGTGATGCCATGGGAAACGGCTACGATGTTGGCTGGATCGGGGCCAATGAATTCCTGACCTATACCGTTCATGTGCAAACAGGCGGCCTGTATGCCATTTTAGTGCGTGTGGCTTCAAGCGGTTCAGGAGGGAGCCTGACACTGTCGTGGGATGGGGGGCAGACGAACCCCCTCAGTGTCCCCGGTACAGGGGGGTGGCAGAACTGGCAAACCGTAAATCTTGGCACATACGAGCTTGACGCAGGTACACATGATTTTCGTATCACGTCTGTGACTGGCGGATACAACCTGAGCCTGATAATTTTTACTCTCATCTCGGCGGGTGTGGATGAAGAGACGGACATCCCGTTGACGTTCGGACTTTCGCAAAACTATCCGAATCCATTCAATCCGACAACGACAGTCAGCTATCAGCTGTCAGCGGTCAGCGAGGTGAAGCTGGTAGCGTACGACCTGCTGGGCCGGGAAGTGGCGGTGCTGGTGAATGAGAGGGAAGGTCCGGGAAAGCACGAGGCAATCTTCGATGCTTCCGGGTTGGCGAGCGGAGTGTATGTCTGTCGTCTGAGCGCGGGGCACTATGTTGAAACCCGGAAGATGATATTAATGAGGTGAGGGGCTCAGTGGCTCCTGATTTGCGGGCTTGAGTCGGATCCCGAATAGAAACATTTCGGGATGACACGGATTGGGGGCATCCGTAGTCCTCGTGTCATTCCGAACGGCGGGACGTGCAGTGTGTTGAGATTACAGGCGCTTCTTCGTAAATTGAGCTGTTCACTCCCCCCAACAACTCTCCTCCAGAGATTTCGTGCCAATCCAGAGGGAAAATCAACAGTCGATTATCCTCCTTGCGGGAGCTGTCACAGTTTTGCTGGCCATCCTGCTCTACCTGCTTTCACCGTCGCTTATCCCGGCGTCGTCTGCCGCGCAGGGAACCAAAGTCTATTTTGCTGATCGGATCTCGAGTGCGCACCGGAAGATCATAGATCGTTTCAACCAGCTCCACCAGGGAAAGATCGAAGTCGTTCCGGTTGATCTTCCTTTTGAGAAATTCAGCACCAACGAACGAAAGGAACTTCTTGCCCGCACGCTCCGGAGCAAGAGCGACAAGATTGATGTGTTCTGTGTTGACCTCATCTGGGTTCAAAGGTTTGCCCGCTGGTGTGAACCCCTGGATCAGCATATTCCTCTGGAGCAGAGGGAGGGCATTCTTCCTCTCGCGCTTGCGTCCTGTTTCTCAGAGTCAAGTCTCGTGGCCATGCCGCTTCTCATCGATATCGGTCTGATGTACTACAGAGAGGACGTGATCGCCCGCCTGCCCGATGCGGCGGCTGTGGAGCAGCGGCTGCGGGAATCGATAACATGGCCTGAGTTTCTGCGCTTGCGCGACCGGCTTGGATATGGCAGGAAACCCTTCTACGTATTTCAGGCAGATGAATACGAAGGGCTCGTCTGCAACTATCTGGAGATCGTCAAAGCGATGGACAGTGATGCTCTTGTCTCGGACCGGATAGACCTCGACACCCCGGCAGCACGGTCCGCGCTTCAACTACTCGTTGATCTCGTGCACAAAAAGGGCGTCAGCCCCATGAAAGTCACGCAATTCGACGAGATCCGGAGTTATGTGTATATGCTCGACAATGACGCTGTGTTCTTAAGGGGATGGCCGAACTTTGTCGAGAATTTTCGCACGAGGTATCCTGATACTATCCGCCTGAACTCCATCCGGAAAGCTGCCCTTCCTCACTTCGAGGGATC
>Ga0326726_10001889_pt1 | contig 19496 bp, 8 predicted proteins | sample MHFenrmetagenome_2_FD_207603 | JGI IMG/M metagenome (GOLD analysis project Ga0326726, IMG submission 207603) | Lab enriched peat soil microbial communities from Michigan Hollow, Ithaca, NY, United States - MHF15MN | ecosystem: Environmental > Terrestrial > Soil > Wetlands > Peat | place: USA... | reverse complement strand
TAAGGTAAACGCTGATCCTTTCCCTTCTCCCGTTTCCACCACGAACTCCCCTCCATAATCCCGCAAAATCCGGTTGGCGATGGAAAGGCCAAGGCCGGTGCCTCCCTTGTTCGCCTTGGTGGTAAAGAAGGGATCGAAAATTCGGTGGAGCACGGCCGTAGGAATTCCCGGACCCGTGTCGCTGATACGGACGAAGACCCCTTTATCCTTCCGGGCCGCCTCCAAAGTTAAGGCGCCTCTGTCTTCCATAGCGTCCAGGGCATTCACGATGACCGACAGGAAGACCTGGCGAAAATCGTTCTCATCTCCGATGAGGGTTAGGGGTTTATTTTCGTAGGCCCGGGAAATGGCGATATTCTTCAGGCGGCCCTGGAAGGAGATCATCTCCAACGTGTTTTCCAGCACGGAGATTAGGTCCACCTCTTTATTCCCCTCGTTTCCCCTGGGGCGTACGAAGGAAAGCATGGAGCGGGTGATCTGCTTGCACCGTTGGACCTCCTCCTCGACGATCTTCAGATAGTTCCTCAAAAGTTCGGGGTCTGTCTGGCCTTTGTCGAGACGACTGAGCAACCCTTCGGCGCAGGCTCCGACTGTAGCCAAGGGGTTCAGAATTTCGTGAGAAATCCCGGAGGCCATCTGCCCCAGAGCGGCCAGGCGTTCGCTCATGATCAGTTGCATTTCTTTTTCTTTCCGCTCGGTGACGTCTTCCAGGATTTGAACGGACCCGGAGAATTCACCCGTGGAAGAGAAGTAGGGGAAAGAGGAAACCTGGAGGATTTTGTCGGTACCGGCAGCATGGTATTCCTGGCTGAAGGGCTTCGGTTTTTGGACCTTATCCCGGAGGAAACCGCGCTCAGTCGAGAAAAGGGGAAGAAGGTCGTCGAAACGGACGGGAATCGACCCTTCCCCGACCAGGGAGAAGAATTCTCGGAAAGCACGGTTGGCTTTGCGAATGCTCAAGTCGCGGTCCAGCACACAGACCGGATCGGCGATGGCGTTGAAGGTTTGCTGCCACTCCCCTTTCTCCCGCAAGAGTAGCGCCTGCTGGGACAGAAGCTCCTGGTTCTTCCGCTCGATCTCCCCGAAAAGGGTTTGAAGCCTGGAGGCCATGGAATTGAACCCCCTGGTAAGCGCTCCGAGTTCGTCTCCCGGCCCTTCCGGGACCCGATGAGAAAGTTCTCCTTGCTCCATTGCCCGGGCACCTTCCCGAAGGCGACCGATCGGACGGATCAAAATGCGGTTGGCCGCCAGGAAGGTCGTCCCGACGATGGCCGCGGCGATGAACAAAAAGAGGAGGAAGTGCCTCTGGTTCACGTCCCCCAGGCTTGCCTTCATCTTATCCAGTGGAAGGGAGATGAGCAGGGCTCCGAGGTGCTTTTCTTCTTTGACGTGACAGGCCCGGCATTCGGGTTTCCTCCGGATGGGCAGGATATAGGTCGCCACTTCCTTTCCATCCTTCCTCTCGTCGAAATGAAGGATGCCCTCCCCTTGGAGGACTTCTCCCACTTTGGGCTCGGGTTTTGTGGATTCGCTCCCAAAAACCTCCTTCCCGGCGGAATTGAAGAGCCGTACGTCGGCGGTCTCCTTTCCCCGGTATTGGTCTAGCATCTCCTTCAGCCCCTGATGGACCCGCCGCATCATTCCCTCTTCCAGGTCGCTGATGATGTGCTTGGCCACCAGAAGGGCCTTCTCCTCGTAATGTTCTTCAAATTCCCGGGAGATCAGGCGGTGGGAAAAATAGGCGGTAATCCCTAGAAACAGAATTCCCGTCCCCAGGGCGATGAAAATGAATTTGGCAGCCAGGTTTAATCTTCTGACTTTCACTCAACCTTCCGATTCGTCCTGCAGGCCGTAGCTCAGCATCTTCCGGTACAGGGTCTTGGGGTCCATCCCCAGGATTTCCGCCGCTTTACCTCTCCTCCCGCCGGTCTCCTTCAGGACCCGCAGGATGTGTTCTTTTTCCACTTCCTCAAGCATCCTGCTGGCAGGCCTATAGTCGGTAAAAAGGCTTCGGGGTAGGTCTACGGGTTCGACGACTTCTTTATCTGTGAGGAGCAGGGTGCGATGGACGATATTTTTGAGCTCCCGCACGTTTCCAGGCCAGGGGTACCTTTCCAGAACCTTTAAGGACTCAGTACCAAAACTTCTTTTTTGGAATTCGGGGTTCTCTTGAATGAAATGATCGACCAAGAGGGCGATATCTTCTTGGCGTTCCCGCAGGGGAGGGATCGCAACCGTGAGGGCGCTCAGGCGAAAAAAGAGGTCCATGCGGAAACGCCCCTTCGCCGCTTCCTCCTCCAGATTCCGGTTGGTGGCCGCCAAAAAACGCGTGTCTATGGTGGTCTCCCGGGTTCCTCCCACCTTGAAAAAACTGCCGGTTTCGATGGCCCGCAGCAGCTTGGCCTGAAGGTTGGGAATCAGCTCGCTCACCTCATCAAGGAAAAGTATCCCCTGGTGGGCCACCTCCAGGAGCCCTGGTTTGCGGGCATGGGCCCCGGTAAAGGCCCCTTTTTCATGGCCGAAGAGCTCGCTTTCCAGCATGTTTTCGGGGATGGCGCTGCAGTTGATGGGGATAAAAGGGCCTGAGCTTCGTGGGGAAGCCCCATGGATGGACCGGGCAATGAGCTCTTTGCCGACCCCGCTTTCCCCGGAGATCAGGACGGGCAGGTTTGACCGGGCGATTTTTTTGACGGATTCCAGGATCGAGAGAAACTGGGGGTTCCGGGTGATGATCCGGTACGGCTCGGCCTGCCTTTCGATCCGCGCCCGGAGGAGCCAGTTTTGTCTGAGCAGTTCTTTCTTTTCATAGGCCTTTTCGATCACCACGGAGAGTTCTTCGATCCGCAGAGGCTTGGATAGGAAGTCGTAGGCGCCCAGCTTCACCGCCTCCACGGCGGTGGATATCGTTCCATGAGCGGTGAGAATAATGACTTCCAGGAGGCTGTCAAACTCCCTGATCCTTCTCAGAAGCTCCATGCCTCCCAGGCCGGGCATGGACAGGTCCAGGAGGACAACGTCGAATTCCTCCCGGGTGAGGCGTTCCAGAGCCTCTTTTCCGCCGGCCGCCTCCTCCACCGAAAGGCCTTCTCGCTGCAATTCTTGGACGATAACCTTGCGGAAATTTTTCTCGTCGTCGACGACTAAGACTCGGATCATGAAACCCCTTTGGTCAACCCGTCTTTTAAATCCCTCCAACCCCCCTTTGATAAAGGGGGGCAGGGGGGATTTCTGGCAGGGCCGTGGTCCTAGGAGAAATCCTGGTTGCGGGGTGTGGCTCTGCCAATTTACGAATTATTCGCAAAAGTGATTGATCGCGTACTATTCGAACAAAGCCCAAATTTGATCTTCTTCCTTCCGTCTTAAATCTGCAATCCGGGATTTCAATCATTCAATCCCATTTCCCTCTTCTTCAGTATGAGGTAGATCACCGGGTAGATGATCAATTCCAGGACCGCGGAGGTGACCACCCCTCCCACCATGGGCGCGGCGATGCGCTTCATCACGTCCGATCCGATCCCCTGGCTGAAGAGGATCGGCACCAGACCGAAAAGGGCCGCTCCCACGGTCATGATCTTAGGCCGGATCCTCTTTACCGCCCCATGCATGACCGCATCCTTAAGGTCTGCTGCGCTCCGCAATTTTCCCTCTTTCATCCATTTCTCATAAGCGAGGTCCAGGTAGAGCAGCATGACCACCCCGGTCTCAGCATCCAGGCCCGCTAGGGCGATGAGTCCTACCCATACCGCTGTGCTGAGGTTGTAGCCCAGGAAGTACAGGAGCCAGAAAGAGCCCACCAAGGAAAAGGGCACGGCCAGCAGCACGACCAGCGTTTTGGAGAAAGATCGGGTGTTCAGGTAGAGCAGGGTTAAAATGATAAATCCGGTCAGCGGCAGCAGCCATTTCAACCGCTCCCAGGTCTGGACGATGTACTCGTACTCCCCCGCCCACGTCAGACGGAACCCCTGGGGGATTTTCAAAGAAGAGAGTTTCTTCCCGGCCTCGGCGATGTAGCCCCCCATATCCTTTCCCGCGTAATCGATGTAGACATAGGAAACCAGGATCCCTTCGTCGCTCTTGACCACGCTCGGCCCGCTGAGGGTCGTGATCTCCGCCAGTTCCCCCAGGGGCACCTGGGCGGCCCCGCTGCGCAAGGCTACAGGAACAACGACCCTCTTGAGCTTTTCCACGTCCCCCCGAAGCTCCCGGGCATAGCGGATGTTGACCGGATAGCGTTCCCGGCCCTCGACGGTGGTGGTGATGTTGTTCCCCCCAATGGCCGACTGGACCACCTCCTGCACATCCTCCACGGTCAGGCCGTAGCGGGAGGCCTCCTCCCGCTTCACCTGGATATCCAGGTAGTATCCTGTATTCACCCTCTCCGCATAAACAGTGCGCGTCCCCGGTACTTCCCGGAGAAGTTTTTCGACCTCCAGTCCCAGCCGCTCCATCTCCGCCAAGTCGGAACCCAGGATCTTCAGGCCCAGAGGCGTGCGCACCCCCGTGGAGAGCATGTCGATCCGGGCCTTAATGGGCATCGTGAAAAGATTTGCCACCCCGGGGATGGTCAGGGCTTCATCCATTTCGTTCTTTAATTGGTCCACAGTAAGGCCGGGTCTCCAATCCTTCTCCGGCTTCAGGTTGATGACCGTCTCGAACATTTCCAACGGGGCCGGGTCCGTCGGGGTTTCCGCCCTCCCCACCTTGCCGAAGACCTGGGCCACCTCGGGAATTTTCATGAGGATCTGATCCTGGAGCTGGAGGACTTTGCCCGCCTCGGCGATGGAAATCCCCGGGACTGTCACCGGCATGTAGAAGAGGGACCCTTCGTACAGGGGGGGCATGAACTCGCTGCCCATTTTGGCAACGGGATACAGGGTCAGGGCCATGAGGAGAAGCGCGCCCAAAAGGACGGTCTTCCGGAACCGCAGGGCAGCCTCCGCCGCCGGCCGGTAGACCCTCTGGAGCAGAAGGTTCAGGGGGTTCCGCTCCTCCGGGCGGACCCGCCCTCGCACGAACAGGGTCAAGAGCGCGGGAGTGAGGGTGATTGCCAGCAGGGAGGAGAAGAGCATGGCCAGCGTCTTGGTGTAGGCCAGGGGACGGAAGAGCCTTCCCGCCTGAGCCTGCAGCGCAAATACAGGAAGAAAAGCCACGGTGACGACCAGGAGGGCGAAGAAGAGCGAAGGTCCCACTTCCTTGGCCGCGTCGATGAGGACCTCCTGCCGGTTTGCCGCCCTGCCCTCCCGCTCCGCTTCTTCGAGTTTCTTGTGGGCGTTCTCCACCATGACGATCGAGGCGTCCACCATGACCCCGATGGCCACGGCAATGCCCCCCAGGCTCATGATGTTCAGGGTCAGTCCCAGGTAGTACAGGCAGAGAAAGGTGGCCAAGAGGGCCACGGGCAGAGTCAGGAGAACCACCAGCGCAGAGGGGAGGTGAAAGAGGAAGACGACGCAAATGAGGCTGACCACGGCCAGTATTTTGAGAATCTCATCCTGCAGGGTATCAATGGCCCGCAGGATCAGGTCCGAGCGGTCATAGGTGGTGACAATCTTTACCTCGGCGGGGAGACCGGGAGCAATCTCTCTCTGGATCTTCTCTTTGACCCGCTCGATCACCTTGTGAACGTTCTCCCCGAAGCGGACGACGACGATCCCCCCGGCCACTTCCCCCCTCCCGTTCAGGTCGGCCAGTCCCCGGCGGATTTCCGGGCCGAGCTGAATCCGGGCGATATCCCTCAGAAGAACGGGGGTTCCGGCCCCATCCGTGCCGACGGGAACATGTTCAAGATCCTTCAGGGAGCGGATGTAGCCCCGTCCCCGAACCGTGTATTCCAGCCCGGAGAACTCGATGACCCGCCCCTCCACGTCCCGGTTGGACCGTCGAACGGCTTCGGTGACTTTGGTGATCGGAATGTTATAGGAAAGGAGGAGGTTGGGGTCGAGGGTAATCTGGTACTGCCGGACAAACCCCCCGATGCTGCCCACCTGGGCCACCCCGGGAACGCTCTCCAGGGCCAGCTTCAGGTTCCAGTCCTGGAAAGACCGCAGCTCGGCAAGATTGTACTTTCCCTTCTCATCCACCAGAGCATAGGAAAAGCCCCACCCCAGACCCGTGGCATCGGGCCCCAGGATGGGGTTTACTTCCGCCGGAATCTTTCCCCTGGCGGATTGAAGGTACTCCAGGACCCGGCTGCGCGCCCAGTAGATATCCGTTCCTTCCTCGAAGATCACGTATATGAAGGAGCTGCCCAGGTAGGAAAAACCCCTCACCGCCTGAACCCTCGGGGCCGCCAGCAGTGTGGAAGAGATGGGGTAGGTGATTTGGTCTTCCACCAAGTCGGGGCTTCTACCCGTCCATTCGGTATAGAGGATGACCTGCGTGTCGCCCAGGTCGGGGATGGCATCCAGGGGCGACCTTTGCAGGGCCCAATACCCCCACAGTCCCAGGAAAAAGAGAAAGAGGAGAATCAGGAGCCGGTGGCGGGCGCTGGTTTCGATGATTCGGGGGATCATTGGGGGAGGACTCCTTTCAGTTTAGCCTCCGAATCGATGAGGAAGTTGGCGGCCGATACGACTTTCTCCCCGGCCTTCAACCCCTTGAGGATTTCGGCCAGGCCGTCTCCCCGATATCCGACCGCCACCTCCCGGGGCTCAAAGATCCCTTCCCCTCTCTCCACGAAAACGACCCTGCGGGTCCCCGTGTCCAGAATGGCCTCATCGGGAATGGCCAGCCGCTTCCCAAGGTCGACCCGAATTTCCACATTGGCGAACATCTGGGGTTTCAACAAATCCCCCGGATTGGGAAGGAGGAACCTTACCTTGGCCGTGCGGGTTTCGCCGGAGAGCTGGGGGTAAATAAAGTCGATTTTGGAAACGAACTCTTTCCCGGGAAAGTGGTTCAGGGTAATCCTGGCGGACTGCCCTGATTTGATGAGCGGCAATTCGTATGCGTAGATGTCGGCCAGAATCCAGATGGTGGAAAGGTCGGCGATGTCGAAGAGCCTTTCGCCGGCATCGAACCGCCTCCCCTGAACGGCCGGTTTCTGGACCACGTAACCAGTTGCCGGACTGACCAGGGGAAAGACTCGGGCGGGGTCCCCTCCCTCTTCCAGTTTTTTGATCTGCTCATCGGTGACATCCCAGAATTTCAGCTTCTGCTGGGCTACCCGGAGAAGGGCCTCCAGGTCGAAAGTCAACATCTGTCCGGTGGTGTTGTACCGGTCCCCCCAGCGGAACTCGACGTTCCGCTGGAAGCGATGCCCCCGTTCGTTCTTCCACTTGACCAGGTTCTGGTATTCCAGCTGATTCGCCAGGAGTTCGGGAGAATAGACCTCGGCCAGGAGTTCTCCCTTTTTTACCTGTCTCCCCGTGTAAGTGACATGGAGTTTTTCTACATACACCTCCACTTTGGGGGTAACACTGTAGAGCCTTCCTTCGTCAGGTTCCACGCGGCCTACCGTGCGGACGATTTTTTCAATTTGCCGGACAGCCACCTCCGCTTTTTTTACCCCGATCAGCTGTTGCTTTTCGGCGCTGATTTCCACCCGGCCTTCTTCCCTTTCCGGTAAAACCTCCTTGGAATGGCTCTCTACAGGAGGTTTCTTCTCAGCTCTTTTCCCCGGCGCCTTGGCTGCGGATTTTTCCGATGGGGGCTGCGCCCAGGACGCCTCCCTTCCTGCCTGCGGGGAAAAAAGGAGCAGAAAAACCAGGGCGATTCCCCTTAAAGCTTGTTTAATCAGCATCATTCCTCTCCTCCTAATTCGAGTTTGCGATTCTTCTGGAAAGCAGCGCTTTTTTCATTTTCTCTCTACTCATTTTATCCTAGAAATTAAGAATTGAAGAAAGGAAAAAGAAACCAGGATCGGTAAAGAGGGATGGGAATTCCAAAAGAGGCTTACCGGGGCCAGAGGGACGATCGATGGAAATTTATCTTCTGGGGGAGCTGCACCTTTGTTTCCAGGCCAGGGGCCCTCCCGCGTCTTAGCCTACTCCACAACGCGATTCTCTACCCGGCAATCCCCCAGGATCAGGGTGACCAGGCTTCCCGACCTGACGATTCCGCGGGAATTCCCGAAGAGAATGAAGTAGGTCTTCTCCTTGTCCGCCTGGTCAACCCTTTGTTTCAAAGCGCCTACCTTGGGCATATTGGGGACCTGAAGTTTTACCCCACTGGCCTGGTCGATCAGGTAGGGCTTGACCTTTCGGTCCAGGAGGGGGGAAGCTCTTTCCGGATCAGTAACCTGATACCGTAAATCGAGCATGTGGCCGCCGGCCGTCAGCCCAACTCTCAGGATTTTCAGCCCCCATTTCTCTTCCGGAGTCGGGATGGTTTCCTGAGAAACTGATTTTCCGGGCACCATCTCCGGAGTAGTGGCGCAGTTAGGGAATTGGAGGAAAAGCAAGATGGCCCCAAGGAAAAAGATCATTCCCCGATTCTTCCTGAATTTCTGAAGAAGCTCCCTTTTCATTCTTCCTTACCAGGCTCCGGCCACCGGTTTATCCGTGGCCGCTCCAAAGGAAGCATAGCAGGCATCGGTCCCGCAGCCGTCCCAGACCCCGTTGCCGTTCAAGTCCAGGAACCATTGGCCGTTCCGAAAAACCCCGATCTTCATGGTCCCTGTTCCGGTCCAGTCGCCCGCAACCGGAAGGTCCCCAGCCCGCCCGAAGGAAGCGTAGCAGCCATCGGTCCCGCAACCATCCCAAACGCCGTTGCCGTTCAGGTCCAGGAACCACTGCCCGTTCCGGAAGACCCCGATCTTCATGGTCCCTGTTCCGGTCCAGTCGCCGACTACCGGAACGTCCCCAGCCTGCCCGAAGGAAGCGTAGCAGCCATCGGTCCCGCAACCATCCCAAACGCCGTTGCCGTTCAAGTCCAGGAACCACTGCCCGTTCCGGAAGACCCCGATCTTCGTGGCCCCTGTTCCGGTCCAGTCGCCGGCTACCGGAAGGTCCCCCGCTTGCCCGAAGGAGGCATAGCAGGCATCCGTTCCACAGCCGTCCCATACCCCGTTGCCGTTCAAGTCCAGGAACCATTGGCCGTTGCGGAAGACCCCGATCTTAGTCGTACCCGTTCCGTCCCAATCGCCGATCACCGGCAGGTCTCCGGCCATCCCAAAAGGGCTGACGCAGCCATCGGTCCCGCAGCCTTCCCACGCCCCGGTGCGGTTCAAGTCTTTAAACCATTGACCGTCCCGGAAAACGCCGATCAAAGTGGGAGAAAATGCTGCAGTTACAGCCGTATTGGCAGCCAAGGGCGGCAGGATACAATCTGCCTGGGTCCCAGTACAGGCCCCGATCCAGCCCGTAAACCTCGAGCCATTCTTCGCCGCGGCGGTTAATTTGATCACGACGCCCGGATTGTAGGATTGCGTGCACACCAACCCGCCGGTCCCGCAATCGATGCCGGCGGGAAGACTGGTTGCCTGGACCGTTCCGGCCCCCACTACCGCACCGACTCCAATCCTGTTTACGGTGAGGGTCACTTGTGTGGGATCAGTTACTTGCAGATATCTCAACATTCCCCCGGGTGATGTCGCCGCATTGGTCAGATTCAGGCCGCGGTCATATAGGGCGATATAGCCGGCAGACGGAGGGGTGATGAGCGCATCCATGGTCTTCCCTGCGGGCAGAAGCAGGGAATACTGTTGTTTGAAATTGGTAAGCAGATTTCCGTCTTCACCAATCAGGGTCATAAAAAGGCCCTGGGTTTGCAGCGTGGGGCTCTTTTCCAGAAGGCCGGCGTTCAAAAATCGGAACAGAACGCGGCCAGGATTGCCGGCAGGGATGGGGCTGACTCCGTAAGTAAAAGGCGCTCCATTGATGAGGAAGTATTTGGGATGATAGTCCTCCGCGCTCGTCCGCTGTCCCCGGAGTGCGGGAGCCGGAGGGGCTGGCGGTGGTGTGCCGTAGAGCCCCGAGGCCACGGAGTAGTGCAGCTCCGGGTCGATCTCGCTGAACACCAGGGTCACCTGGCTGTCGTAGGCAGTGGAGGCGTTATCATAGGCTTGATTGGGGGTGGCAGAGTTAACGATGAAAGGTCCATAAAGACCCATCTGCACCTGAAGCGCCGGATGCGTCCCGCTCTGGTACAGGTAGGTTCCCGCTTTCACCGCGGTCCAGGTGTAAGTCTGGGTCCCGCCCACGGGCGTTTCTTGGGTCAAAGACCTGACCCTGGAGACGACATCTCCCGCAGGCCTGGAACCGGTGAAGGTGGCCCCCGTCCCCGGGTTAACCCAGACCGGGCTCAAAGCCGCCGTCTGCCCCGGAATGATGATCGAGGTCGGCTCGGTAAATACCCCGGGCCCGGCGGCGGGTAAATTGTTCCTTACGTGGATGTTGAGCGTTTGGCCCTCGGTGACGGTCAACGTCGGGCCCGGGACTTTCACCGCTTCGCCGGGCAGGGGGGTAAAGGTGTTGTCGGTCAGGATATACCCCCACATCGTGATTCCCCCCAGGGTGGGCGAGTAATAGGAAGCGGCCGGGTTACTGTTCTGGTACGTGAACGGTTGTGCGGCCAGGTACACATCCACGGCAAAGCAGGTGGCGGCCGCGAAAGGTCCGGTAAGGATCAGAATCAGGAGCAACGCCTCGGCGTTTTTGATCGTTACCTTAGGTTGACTTGACATTTTTCCCTCCTGGTCAGGGGATGTTGACGGGCGTGCACACGTTGTTGTCGATGACGAGATAGGGCAGCACGAGGGACATGGTCGCCATGCCTCCGATAAAGATGTTATTCGTCGTCAGCTCTCTCTCGTTGTGGGAATGCCACATGAACGACAGACCGGCCTGGGGGTTCTGCTGGACATGAGAAGGCGGTTGTTCCCCGGGAACTCCCAAATTCGGAGTTCCCCCGTACATCGGCCCGAAGGCGAGGAGGCTGGGGGCCGGGATTTGCACGGGAATGGGCTTGCCGTGATCGGGGCAGTATTCGTTGTTGTAGGGATCAAAGTAAGTGGCGGGATTCCCCGGGACGTAACCCGCGCAGATTGCCACCCCGGCGGGAACCCCGGGGCATCCTGCCGGATACAGCTCTCCGCCGACGTGCCCGTAGACATCCCATCCGAGCTTCTCACCCGTCCAGGGTCCCCAGATGGCATCCACCGTCTCGCCCGGAACCGCGGTGGTAGTGAAGTCGGATACCGGCAGGTCCACAATCGTACTGACGGCTGTCTTTAGAAGTTTCCCATCCCTGGCGATGACCAGGTGGTTTTGACCGTGGGTGTGGAAGGGATGCAAATTACGGCCGCCGCCGATCAACCGGATGAGCACTCTCTCTCCCGGATGCATCAACGGCATGGCGTTGTACGGCTGATTGGGGAGGTAGGAGATAAAGGCCTCCGCCATGGTGTCCGAAAAATTGCGCCCATTCAAGAACCACGCGGTGGGGCGGCGAATCGTATTGTCTGCCTGAGCCATATTCCCCAGTTCAACCTGCCTGTGTATCAGGGGGTCGATCTCTGACGTAAGGAAGAGATATTCCCGGTCAAAATAGGCATTCGGCGCGCAATAGACGTATCCCCTGCTGGGTCGGATGTTGTTCGGATCTGGAGGCAATGCGCAGTCCACCCCCAAAGTCGGGCGGATGACGATCGCCCCGATCAAGCCCATTTCAACCTGGAGTTCAGGCCGCGTTCCGCTGTAATACATATACGTTCCCGGTTGGGAAGCAATAAAGCTGTAGCTGATCGTTTCTCCCGGGCGCGCCTCCAGGCTGAGCAGCCCTGGTTGGCCCACTCCCGCAGGCGCGGTGGCATTCACATTTTGTCCGGGAAAGACGATTGACACGGGAACAGGGAGCTGGTTTGCAAGATTGACGGTGATCGTGTCTCCCTGATTGAGAATGAGGGTGGGCCCTGGATACTGCATCAAGCCACTCCCGGAGGCGTACCCCCACATGTAGGCGACGCCACCATCCCCCATGTAGATCGTGCCTGCCTTGGCCGTAAGATTGAAAGTCGTTCCGGTGATTCCGTCGACAACCGCCCAGGTCGTGACCGGCAGAGGGAGCAGCATCGCCAGGAAAAGTATACTCAGACATCCGTTTTTAACCATTTTGTGATTCATTTCCCTTCTCCTCATCCGCAGTTCAAGGGTTGACGACGATTTCGGTCATCATCCCGCCGAAATCCTCGGCGTCATTGCTCAGGTGATTCAGGTTGGTGGTATAAAGAAAGTAAGTCCCAGGGGAAACATTGGCCGTATCCAGAATGACGTCGTTCGATTCCCCTCCCCCCAGGGTGATGGAATTCGTCAGGAAAGAGAGGTCCTTTCCGTCAGGACCGCGGAGGAGCCTCGCCCCCTGCCCCACCACTCTCATCGGCAGCCCGAGAACGGTTACGGTGTAAAAATCCACGGTCGCGAGACTGGAGATGCGAAGGAGGATCCTCTGTCCCCTGGTGGCGGTGATCAGGGAAGGGGTATTCTGGGAAAAATTTCCGTACACGTTGGCAATCGGGTTGGGATCGATGGTATCGGGGTAACCCCGGCCATTGAACAAGGGATAGGTATCGTTCATTCCCGCGAAATCAAGGGGGTTATAAGAGATGTCGGCGAGGTGAAAATTCGGGTCAAAGGCGGTCAGCTGGATGGGATGGGCTACGTCATAACCGGTAGAACCACACATGGGGTCCGTCGCCGCCGGGCAGTCGTTGTAGGCAAATTTGCTGAAGTTATTGATCAGGGTGCCATCCTGGGCCGGCAGGACGAAGAGGTTACCGAGCATGCCCATCTGCATGTGCTCCGAGGCTTCCACGTGGCAGTGGTACATGTAAGTGCCGGGTTCAACGTTATTATAATAATAGGTGAAAGTGCTGCCCAGATTGATGGCCAACGAAGCCATGGGCTCACCGTCGAAGACCGACGCAGCGTTGGGGAAGCCGTGATAATGGACCGTATGGGAATCGAAGAGGTCCGGCCGCTGGAACATGGTCACATTGGTGAGGCTCAGGTAGAATTCCTGGCCCTGCTTCATTTCAATCGTGGGCGCCGAAGTATTCGCCGCGAGCCTTCCCAGGTCCAGGATTTGATCGTTGGCCACCTGGGTCACGTCTGAGAACCCAAAGACATATGTGTCGCCTATATCCGGGTCAACCCCCGTTCTGTCCCTGTCCGCCATGTAGACATGCCCATCCCCTGCGGTCAGGGACTTGCAGGCGACATTATGAGTTCCCAATGCGTCGGTATAGGTGCATTCGACATTCCCTGTCGCCGGGTTGTAGAGCGCACCTTTCGCGGGGTCGAGCCGGGTGAAGTCGGGATTGCCATCCGCATCCAACAAAAGGCATGGGCACTGGGGATAGACGGCCGCGCCTGCCGGGAAAGCTCCGGCGGCCAATAAGGCCAGTACGAGAAGCGTCATCCAATATCGTCTCAGCGTGTTCATCGTTCGCTCCTTTTCTCTTTTTTCCCCTATCTTCCCTAAGCCTTACCAATTCCCTGCGACGGGCTTGTCTCCGGCTTGCCCGAAGTTGTAGCAGCCATCCAGAGATCCGCATCCATCCCAAGCCCCGTTGCCGTTCAGGTCCAGGTACCAGGTGCCATTCCGCAATACCCCGATTCTGGCGATGCCCGTTCCATTCCAGTCCGAGGCCACGGGTATGTCCCCCGCCATTCCGAAAGAAGCGTAGCAGGCATCCGTCCCACAGCCGTCCCAGGCCCCGTTTCCATTCAGGTCCAAGAACCATTGCCCGTTCCGAAATACCCCGATCTTGCTCGTGCCCGTCCCCGTCCAATCGCCGGTCACGGGTTTATCGGTCGGCAACCCAAAGGAGGCGTAGCAGGCATCCGTCCCACAGCCGTCCCAGACCCCGTTGCCGTTCAGGTCCAGGAACCATTGGCCGCCACGGAAAACCCCGATCTTAGTCGTGCCGCTTCCGGTCCAGTCGCCGGTGACCGGGATGTCTCCCACCATTCCAAAGGATGAGTAGCAGCGATCCGCTCCGCAGCCGTCCCAGGCCCCGTTGCCATTCAGGTCCAAGAACCATTGCCCGTTCCGAAATACCCCGATCTTGGTCTTCCCGGTCCCGTCCCAGTCGCCGCTGACCGGTATGTCACTTGGGATTCCAAAAGAGGGGAAGCAGACATCCGTTCCGCAGCCATCCCAGATTCCGTTCCCGTTCAATTCCAGGAACCACTGACCATTCCGGAAGACTCCCAGACGATAGACGCCGGGTACTGCGGTAGCGGAGGCATAGAATTCATCGGCGCCGATATCCACCTTGCCGGTGGAGGGGTTGGGCCTGACTTCACCGCCGTAATCCTTCGTAAGCTGGGGGTAGGGCGCCAGGGCCGGGTTCGTCAAGGGCATGCCCTGATCCACGGCCGGAGAAGCTGCAAAAATGCGATAATCGCCCCGGAGGCCGTTCGGGGTGAAGGTGGCGGTTACGAAGTTCCCGAAGGCGGACCCCTTGGAAGTCGCCTCGTAAAGGTTGAAATAGGGGTTGATAAATTGCGGCGCCGTCCCGATTAAATTGCTCGCATCCGGGGTAGCACCGGTGCCGTCGGTCAGGATGGAATTCTTGGGGCTCATCAATTGATTCGCCGCCGTATTGTATACCGCGAGGTCCCAGTACGGGGATGGCGCGGGGGGAGTCGCGGCAGTAATGGGCAGGAGGCCCCCAAAGCCTCCGTTGATGCTGGCATCCCAGAAGAAGGACCGGTTGTGCCAGATGATGTTGTTGATGAACACCGGGTCGCTGAAGTTTGTAGTTACCCCCGCCGCCGTCAGGGCGGCCTGCAATCCGGTGCTGAAGGCATAGGCCGCAATCCCCCCCACCCGGGGGATGGAGTTGACAAGGCCTCCAACACCTTCAGCCTCGATCGGGCAAACCTGGCCCGGCGGGTTGCCGGCTACGCAGGGACCGCCAAACGCGCCCGTCCCAGTGGAAGTACTGTCGTTATTGGCGACGGTGTTGTTGATCAAGGTCATCTTGACGGTGTCGTCCAGAGAGATGCCGCCTCCATGGTCGGCGCTGGAGTTATTGACGATCAAGTTGTTGAAGACCTGAATCGCCCACCACTTGGTCTGGTCGGCGGGATTCAGCCTGACGTCTTCCCCGTTCACCAACAGGGTCCTGAGGCCGCCGCCGTCGTCGCCCGCTTTATTTCCCTGGATCAAGTTGGAATCCACCTCCACCGAGCCGCTTCCCGGGGTCAAGGTGCCTGCCGGCGCCCCTGCCGGCACAAGCTCTCCGGCGATCATGATTCCGCCGCCTTCGTCAGTGGACTCATTGGAGACAATCTTATTCCTGGCGATCAGGCCGCCGTCGCTCAACCCGAAGTGAGCAATTCCTCCGCCGTAGCTCGCCGCCAGGTTCCCGCAAATCATGTTTTCTGTAACCTGGTAATGGTCCGCCCCATTGTAGATCGATATTCCTCCGCCCCCGGCGGAAAGACTCCCGTTTTGGGCGATGCGGTTGTGATGGATGTTGGTGTTTTCGTTATGGGAACTTTCGAAACCTGTTCCCGCCGCGTTGACTAGACTGGGCGTGCCCAGACGGATACCGCCGGCGAGGTTCCCCTGGTTCGCATAGATTTGGTTGTTGCTGATCTGGAGATAGGGGGCATAACCATTCACATAGATTCCCCCTCCGGCCTCGTTGGCTCCGGTAAGGGTTAACCCATCGATCAGGGCCGCGGGATCGCTGGTGAAGGCATTGTTGTTGGCGCAAACACCCCCGTGTTGCGTGGGATCGCATGCCCCGACAAAAATGCCCGCCCCTTGTTCGAAAGTGAAATTATTGGCGTTCCCGGGGACCGAATCGATCCACGGGTTGGCGCCCGTCACCAGGCTCTGGAATTTTGTATTCCAGGCGTCTTTCAATGGAAGATTGGCAAGGGCCAGAGTATTATCGATGACCGTCGAAGCCGCACCCCATCCCTGGATTTTCACCGGCTTGTACAGGATGAGATTCTCCTGGTATCTTCCCGGCGCCACCAGGATCAGGTCGCCGTTGTTGGCTGCGTCTATGGCCGGCTGGATTGCCGCGCATGCCGTGCCCACGCAACTGGCCGACGGCGGGGAGACGAATTTCACTTTCGTCGTGTCGGCAACCACGTGAAGAGTTATTCCCACCGGGGAGGATACTTGATTATCCCCCCGGGTTACTATCAATTGTCCGGTGGTGACGCCGGCAGGCACCGTAGCCTTGATCGTCCGCCCGTCAGCCGCCCAGTTCAGGTTTGTGAGCGGGACGCCGCCCACGGTCACGGTCCCGGCGGCCGCTCCAAAACCAAAATCCCGTTCGAGAGTTACCGGGTTCGCCGGGCTGATTGGAAGACTGGGATTGTAATCCGGGTTGGTAACCTGCACCGTGCCTACGGACAGGATGGTGATCACGTCGCCCCCGGCCGGGGAAACCATCGGTCCCCCAGAAGGCCCGCTCACCGAGTAGACCTCCGGAGTCCGGTTGAGGAACTCACAGCTCAGCGGCACCCGGTTGGTCACAAAGGCAGAAATGGGGATGACGATGGTATCGACGAAGGTCGTCCTTCCGGGATAAAACTCCCAGTTCTCCCGGATGACTTCCTGGCCGTAGGCCGGGTTGAACCAGGGGTCGGTAATGTACTGTCCCTGGGTGGGGGAACCCGGCCGGGTGTCCAGGATCGGGCCCGGGTCATTGGGGAAGATGCTGATCAGGCTGAGGGCCAGGCCGAGAGGGATGGGAGGGGCGATGTCATAGTTAGCCGGCACCAGGGCATTGAACTTCCCCCATTGGTCCGTATAGACCCTGGCAACCTCCACTCCCTTGTAATCTTTAAGCGATACCGGCATCCACGAAGGTGCAAAGTTGGCGGCTGCATTTGGACTGTTGGGGTTGAACTCAAGGTGGAGATCGTCGGACACCCAGCCCCAGATGCGGCCTGCTTTAGGCACCTGCGTAAATAGGAAGAAGTCGGCGGCCCCGTTTTGACCTTCCGAGAGAGCAACCAGCTTCCGGTCGCATAGAGGCGCCGTTTTGCCGGAGACCCAGCCCTGGGTCGGCACCTGTTGATCCGGGAACAGGGTATGATATTGAGGAACGGCATAGGAGGCGCCCACACAGGGGGGAGGATAGAGGAGGACCGGTATTTTGGGGTCTCCGAACTCAATATTTCGATCTCCCCATTTCAGGACTTCATAGCCTTTGGGGGGAACGATCTCTACAATGTAGTTACCCGGGGGCACGTCTTCGAAGAAATAAGCACCATCGTAGATCCCCGGACGCACCTGATTCCAGGTGCGGAAGGTTTCGGCGCAATCCTTGACGGGAACGCCGTTAACCACCTGCGCTGGCCCTACACAACCCGTGGGGTTGTTATCGTCAAAGCTATCAGTCCCGCCGGTGTAGGTCATGAAAACGTCGCCGGCGGGAACCCAGTTTCCATTAGCATCCTGTGCGGCTTTATAAAGGTTAGCCACAACCCTGGGAATTCCGGGCTCCCACGGATCAGCCACGCCGTTCTGGGGGTCCTCCTCGGTCCGGGTCGTCGCATAGTAAACGACCCCGGCGATAGACCCGTATTCTCCGGGAAGATAGGCTGATTTTCCCCAGTCGATCAGATTGGTCATGTCACTGAACAAAATCATCGGCTCGGTGTAAACCGCACCGCCAGGCTCAATCCGATAGGGTAAACCGTCGGGTTGGATTTGTGGGTTGATTCCCAGGTCTCTAAACGGGATACCCCTGAATGAACCTGTCGCTGGAAGAGGCCCGCCATCATCCACCACCGCCGTGAGCCCGGTCGCCTTAAAACGACTCCCATCGACCTCGGCGACGACCCAGCGCCACCAGGGAAACACCGTGTTGATGGAGAAGTTGCCGGAATTGTCGGTCGTCGTGGTCGTGTACATGGACCCATCGGTGAACCGGATATTTATCACCTGATTGGGAATGCCCACTTCGTCCCCGGCTGCGGCGTTATTGCAGGCCGGAGTAACGCAATCTCTCCTGGCATTACGATTCGTATCGTTGAAGACACTTCCCATATAAGTTCCAAACCAGCCATATACGGCCACCTTGCCGAGCGCAATCGTGCCCCCTGTCGCCGGGACAACGATGTTCCGGAAGTCGATGATGGCGTTTATGTCTTTATCCCACATGACCAGTTGGTAATTTCCGGGAGGGACGTTGGGGATGGAGAAGGTGCTGTCGGGGTTGCATGGCGCGGTGTAAACCTGTTCATCGGCGCCGCTCAGATTGTTGAGGCCCACGTAGCAGTTTGGAACCGGAAGGCCTGGGCTCAGACCCGGGGAAAGGGGCGGACGCATATCATGAACGTAAACGACTTGCCCGGTGATCGTAGATGTTGGCCCCGGAGGCAGGGTGGTTACCAGGGGGGTGCAGGCGACACCATTAAAAACATTGCACGGCTTCACGAATCCGAAGAAAACGAGCCAGTTCAACTGACCCAGGATGATATTAAACCGGGGTTCTCCCGGCCTTACCCAGACATCGTTTCCTCTCGTGCCCTCGAGAGTGGCCGTCAAGAGCCAGCCGGGGTCGTTGCCAGGGGGCACGATCTCAATGGTGTACTTGTTGCCATTCAGGAATCGGATCACCGCCTCCCCCGCTCCCAGCGGGGTTCCATCGGGATTGACGCAATTGGCGGCATCGTAAGCGGCGTTCCCCGTGGGGCACGTCTTGAGATTTCCGTCCCCCAAATAGTCCACGGTTGGAAGCCCGGTGGCAAGATCTAAGGCCGGCTGCTTGGTGACCGGGTCGAGCACATAAGTAGTCCCCAGGGGGTTGGCAAAGGCATCCTGCTTAACCTCCCCAACGGGATCGGTCAGCAGAATGGTGAACCCGGGCAGACCGGCCTCTGCGGGCATGTCAAAAGCGCCATTGATAGGACTATTATCATGGAAGGCCAGGAGGGTAATCTGGGCCGTAGGCACGGGGAAGGCGTGCACGGTAACGGGCACATCGGTCTGACCGGCGGCCACATTGCGGCCGCTCTGGGTCCAGCCTTTCTGCAAGGCAGGCGGAGTCCCGGGAGCCGAGCTGTGCCAGGGGAGGACGGAAACCATATACCTTTTGGTTCGGTCGATCGCGCAGCCGTGGGCCGCGTCGATGAGCGCGGTGGCCAGACCCGGAGATGCAGTCGCCCCCTTGTCCGGGCTGGTGTCCCCGCTGCACACGACCGGAGAATGGCTCCGGTGAATGTTTACCCCCAAGGTGTGGCTTTCGGGGATTCCCGGTGTTGGGTTCGATACCCCGGGAGTAACCAGAAGAGTATTGTCTTCCTCCACCAGGTACCGGAATCCGTTGGTTATGGGATTGCCGTTGTCGTCAACAACCCGGACCGTGAAGGCATGCAGACCCGTCTGGAAGGAGAAGGCAAGCAGAAAGGCCGTAACCCCGGTAAACCATTTCCAAGCATGGGCCACCCGATGGCGATTCCTGGTTTCCATTTAAACTCCTCCTAAAGCATTTGTTTTCCGTTTTCTCCTAAAGTCGGTAAATTGGTGATTGCCGAATGATTAAAGAAATAATTAAAAAAATGAATTTCGTAAAATCG
>Ga0326726_10001888_pt1 | contig 19499 bp, 17 predicted proteins | sample MHFenrmetagenome_2_FD_207603 | JGI IMG/M metagenome (GOLD analysis project Ga0326726, IMG submission 207603) | Lab enriched peat soil microbial communities from Michigan Hollow, Ithaca, NY, United States - MHF15MN | ecosystem: Environmental > Terrestrial > Soil > Wetlands > Peat | place: USA... | reverse complement strand
GGCGGGGGCGGACTCGCGGCCGCGCTGCTGCGCGCACGTCTCGTCGACCGCATGCATTTCTTCCTGGCTCCGTTACTCATTGGGGCCGACGGTGTGCCGGTGCTCGGGCCGCTCGGCATCGCGCGGCTCGCGGATGCGCTGCGCCCGGCGCGTCTCTCGTGGCATCGTCTCGGACCGGACCTTCTCGTCAGCGCGGAGTGGTAAGAAGCGAACATGCGGACCATCGAAACGCGACTCGATGCGCGCGGCCTGCGCGTGGCCGCGGTGGTCGCGCGCTTCAATCACTTGATCACCGCGCGCCTGCTCGAGGGCTGCGCGGCGCGGCTCGGCGAGCTCGGCGGCGACGAGCTCGACGTGCTCTGGGTTCCCGGCGCGTTCGAGATTCCGCTGGCCGCGCAGACCGCCGCGCGCACCGGCCGCTACGATGGCCTGGTCGCGATCGGCGCGGTCGTGCGCGGCGACACGCCGCACTTCGAGTACGTCTGTCAGGGTGTGACCGACGGCGTCGGCCGAGTCGCTCTGGCCGAGGCCGTGCCGATCGCGTTCTGCGTGCTCACCACCGAGACGGTGGAGCAGGCGCTCGAGCGCGCGGCCAAGCCGGGCGAGCCCGGCTGCAACAAGGGCGCCGAGGCGGCCGAAGTCGTGGTCGAGATGGCGAACCTCGCGCGCGCCCTCGACGGAGGCGGCTGAGGATGGGCTCGCACGGTCCGCGGCGGATGGCGCGTGAAGCGGCACTCCAGGTGCTGTTCGCAGCCGATCTCTCGGGCGCCGAGGTCGACGTCGACGCCGTGCGCGGCGCGTTCGAGAACGTGAGTGCGGAGTTCGAGCTGCCCAAGCGCGCACGCGAGCGCGCGCTCGAGCTCTGCCTCGGCGTCGTGCACCACCGCAAGGACATCGATCTCGCGATCGCGCGCGCCAGCGAGCACTGGAAGATCGAGCGGCTCGCCGCAGTCGAACGGAACGTGCTGCGCGTGGCCGCGTTCGAGCTGCTGTTCGAGCCGGAGACTCCCGCCGAGGTCGTGATCGACGAAGCCGTCGAGGTCGCGCGGCGCTACGCCAGCGAGAAGTCGCCGGCCTTCGTCAACGGCGTGCTCGACGTCGTGGCGCGCAATGCGCGCGCCGAGCGCGGCGGCGACCCGTGAGTCGCCTCGAGATCTCGCTCTTTCCCGGCTCGGTCGTGGAAGCCCCCGCGGACACGATCCTGGTTCCCGTGCCGGAAGACGAGCGCCCGCTGCGCGGCGACGCGGGCCTCGTCGATTGGCGCCTGTGCGGCTTGATTTCCGACCAGCTGCGCTCCGGCTACGTCTCGGGGCAGCTCGGCGAAGCCGCGCTGCTTCCGGGGGCGCGGCCGCTCTCCCCCAGCCGCTTGCTCCTGGTCGGAACGGGCTCCGCGTCGCCGCGCGGCGGCTCGCGGCCGATCCTGCGCGCGATGCGCTCTGCGGCCGGGAAGCTCTTGATGATGCGCAGCCCCGCGGCACTCCTGGCGTGTCCTGGCGCGATCGACTTCGCCGAGGACGCCGTGAGTCTCCTGCGCGGTCTCGTGCACGGGCTCGCCGAGAACCAGAGCGATCTCGGCCTGCACGTCATCCTGCCGGACGGCGCGAGCAAGGAACGCGCGCTCTTGTCCGCGCTCGGCGAGGTCGTTCCCGGCGCGCACAGCTGGGGCGTGTCACTCAACGTCAGCTGGGTCGACATCGACGGCGACGAGCTTCGCTCACCTGCGCCGCGGGCTTAGGGAGACGGCGGCCAAATCCGATGCCTCTTCCGGATGAGTCTTGCCGGAAACCTGTCTGACCTGAGCCTGCCCGAGCTCTTGCAGGTCGTCGCGCTGTCGCGAAAGACCGGCGCTCTCGAGATCTGCTCGGAGCAGGGTGGAGTCGCGTGGCTGGGGCTGCGCGACGGGGGCATCGTGCGCGTGGCGCTGGAGAGCGGCGAGCTCGACCGCGATGCGATCCTGGAGAAGGCCGGCCTGGGCGAGGGCAGTGACTCCGACGTCGCCGCCGCGACGCTCTGGGACGCCGCGGTTCAGGCGATCCTCAGCATCTTCGACTGGTCGGAGGGCGACTTCACGTTCGAGCCGCTCGACGATCCCGCGATCCAGTGGCGCGGGCCCGAGGGCATCCTGCTGCCGAGCCCGCTCTCGCCGGAGTTTCTCGCGCTCGAGGGCGCCCGCATCGAGGACGAGAACGCCGAGCGCAGCGCGGAGCGCGCCAGCGACGAAGCGCTCGAGACCTCGTTCCAGCCCGCGCCGGCGCCCGAGACGGTCGAGGAGTTCGACGTCGAGCCGGACGACGTCGAGGCAGAAGACGCCGAGCCCGAGGCCGCGGCCGAGCCGAGACACAGCGCGCCGATCGTCGAGCCGCCGCCCGAGGAGGAGCAGGCGCCGCCAGAGCTCGACGCGCTCTCGCCGCCGCCCGCACCCGCCGACGACGACACGCCCTTCCGATTGCGCCGTAGCCTACCGGCACCCCCGCGCTCCGCCGCGCCGGATCCCGACGCGACCGTGGTTCAGGCCACGCCGTTCGAGACCACGGAAGCGGGCGCGAGCGAGGCGCCGACGCGCGAGTCAACCGCGCCCGCGGAGAGGCTGCCGTCTTCGCTGATCTGCATCGACGCCGATCTCCCGCTGCTCGAGCGCATCAAGGGCGGTCTCGCCGCCAAGCCGATGCGCATCCACATCTTCCAGAGCCCGGCCGACGCGCTCGCGCGCTTCAAGCAGTACGTGGTACGCGGCGAGGTGCCGGCAGTCGTGCTCGGCAGCGGCGTCGAGGATCCACTCGATGCCCGCCAGGGTCTGGGCTGGCGCCGCTTCGCGGGCCGGATGCTCGCGATCGCGCCGCGCATGTGTCTGGTCGTGCTGGCGCGCCCAGGCGAGAAAGTCGCGGCGCCCGGGCTGACGGTGCTGCAGCGACCGCAGGCGCGCCCGAGCGCGCCCGACCTCGACGTCTTCTTGCGCGCGGTGACTGACGCGCTCGCCTCGAGCGCATAAAGCGTGTCAGAAGTCAGACCGATAGTGCCTGCGGCTGCCTCCGTTTGCGCACCGAGGAGTCGCGCGTGATCGCCGCCTGCCCCCAATGTCAGACCCGGTACCGGCTCGCCCGGGAGAAGATCGGCCCGCAAGGGGCGCGAATCCGCTGCAGCCAGTGTCAGACCATCTTCCGCGTGCAGTCACCGCCGGACGGCGCCCCGCCGACGCCCGCCGAGGCCAAGCCCTCGCCGCTCGCGAGCGCGCCGCAAACTTCCGCACCGGCTCCGGCACCCGCGCCCAAGCTCGAGCCGCGGCCCGCGCCGGCAGCGGCACCGCCTCCACCTCCGCCGCCCGCGCCCAGGCCGCTGCCACCGTTGGGCCGCGCGATCGTCGCGGAGCTCGACGGCGACAGCGCGAAGGCAGTCACAGAGCTGCTCGCGAAGTGGCGCATCGAGAGCGACGTCGTCGCTGACGGCGCCGAGGCGCTCGTGCGCATGTTCCGCGCGCCGCCGCTGCTCGCCATCCTGGGCGCCGACCTGCCGTCGCTGTCGGGCTCGCGCGTCGCCGAGATCGCGCAGCGCGCGACCGAGCTCGCCGCCGTGAAGCTGATCCGCATCGCGACCGCGTCGGATCAGACGGGAACGCCGGGCTTCGACGCCGAGGAGATGCTCGAAGCCGCCGACTATCCCGCCGGCGTTGCCGAGATTCTCGGGCGCCTCGGAATCGGCGCGAAGCCGAGCCCGGAGGCCCCGGCGCCCGCCGCGGCCGCGCCGCGCGCCAAGCCCGCGGCGACACCGGCGCCCGCGGCCGCGCCCAGCGCGGCGCCCGAAGCGCCGAAGCCGGCGGCCAAGCCCGCAGCAGCCGCGCCCGCCGCTCGCCCGACTGCGCCATTCGTGCCCTCGAGTGACCCGGCCATCGCCGCGGCCGAACGCCTTGCGCGCATCGCCGTCTCCGACGTGATCCTCTACAACCAGGAGAAGTTCGCGGCGGCAGCTGCGCGCGGCACCGCGGCGAAGGAGATGGCGGGCGAGCTCGGCGAGGCGCGCCAGCACTTCAACTCGCGCGTCGCCCCTTCGGTCCGCGCGGAGCGCGACTTCCTCGTCGAAGAGCTCGAGCGCCGCGCCTCCGTCCTCAAAGGCGCCTGAAGCCGCCTGAAGCCGGGCGCACGCCACGGCGTGCCCGCTAGAATCGCCCCGATGGAAGCCGCCACGGGGAGTCACGCGCGGGTCGTCGCCGCGCTGGTCGCGCTCGCGCTCTCCGCTTGCGGCTATCACTTCGTCGGCGGCAAGGGCGTGTTCGGCCCCGACGTGCGCACGATCGAGCTCGTCGCGTTCGAGAACGAGTCGCGCGAGCCGGGCCTGGAGCAGCTGATCGGCCAGGCGATGAACGAGGGGTTCGCGCGCCGAGGCTGGCTCGAGCCGAAGCTCCAGGGGGGCGGCGATCTGGTCATGCGCGGCGCGATCAAGAGCGTGATCGTCCACTCGAGCTCGTTCTCGTCGGGCGCGCTCGCGCTCGAGGAGTCGGTCGAGGTCGTCCTGGACGTGAACGTGAAGCGCGCGGAGTCGAGCGAGATCCTCTGGCAGCACCCGCGCTTCCACGTGCGCGAGGTGTTCCTGGCCAGCGCCGACCCGAACGTCTACGCAAGCAACAAGGAGCAGGCGCTGCGGCGTATCTCGAGCGAGGTCGCGGAGCGGGTCCAAGATGAGCTCTTCCAGAAGTTCTGAGTCGTTCGCCCCGGTCGTCCTGATCGAGGGGCCGGAGGCGACGCTGCGCGACGCGGCGCTCGCCGAGCTGCGCGAACGCGTGCTCGCCGGCGCGCCGCGCGATTTCAACGAGGACCGCTTCGATCTCTCGACCTCGGGCTTCGACCCGCTGGCGATCGTCGCCGCCGCGCGCACGCACCCGGTCATGGCGCGCGCGCGCCTGGTGCTCGTGCGCGGCGCGGGCGAGAAGCGCGCCGAGAAGTTCCTCGACGGCGCGCTGCTCGAGTATCTCGAGGCGCCGCTCGAGACGACGTGTCTCGTGCTGGAGGGCGAGACCGTCGATAAGCGCCAGCGATGGGTGAAGCGCGTCGCGAAGCTCGGCCAAGTGATCGACTGCTCGGGTCCCGGTCGGCCCGGCGACGTGCGCCGCTGGATCGAGGCGCGCATGGCGCAGCGGGGCATGCGCGCGTCGAGCGGCGTGGCGACGGCGCTCTTCGAGCTCGTCGGGCCCAATCTCGACCGGCTCGCGCTCGAGGTCGAGAAGCTCTCGCTGTTCGTGGGGGAGCGCGGCGAAGTCTCCGCCGACGACGTGGCCGAGCTCGTGGGTCACCTGCGACCGCGCGCGGTCTACGAACTCTGCGATGCGATCGGCGAGCGCCGGCTCGCGAACGCACTGCGCATGGTGGCGGAGCTCTCCGACCAGGGACAGCCGCCGCTCGCGCTGATCGGCGCGCTCGCCAACCACTTCCGCAAGCTGCTGCGGGCGCGCGAGCTGCGGCCGCTCGAGCCCGCCGAAGTTCAGCGCAAGCTGGGCGTGCACCCGTTCGCGGCGCAGAAGCTGGTGGAGCAGGTGCGGCGCTTCGATCTGCGCCGGCTCAAGGCGTGTCTCGACGCGGTGCGACGAACGGACCTCGCGCTCAAGGGCGGAGTGCCGATCGGACCGCGGATGGCGCTCGAGCGCCTCGTGCTGGCCGTGTGCGCCTGATCAGCGCGCGGCGAGCTTCGCGAGCCGCGAGACGGTGCGCGAGACGGTGCGCTTGTGCATCACGCCCTTGCTCGCGGCCTTGCGCAGCAGGCGCTCGGCGTCGTGCAGGAGCTGAGGGAGCTCCTTCGATCCCGCGGCCTTGGCATCGCGCAGCTTTCGAACCGCGCCGCGCACGGTCTTCTCGACCTGGTTGTTGCGCGCGCGGCGCCGAAGCGACTGTGCGTGACGCTTCTTGGCCGAGCGGTGGGTAGCCATGGAGACCTCCGAGCGAGCCGGTAAGTACCCCGGGGCGGCGGCGGTGTCAACGGACGCCGTGCAGCGCCTGTCGCGCTCGGCGGGCGTGGTCTCGGTCGCGACGATGGCGAGCCGGGTGCTCGGCCTGCTGCGCGACAGCCTGATTGCGTACGCGTTTCCCGTCGCCGCGAGCGACGCGTTCTTCGTCGCATTCACGATCCCGAACCTGTTCCGGCGGCTGGTGGGCGAGGGCTCGCTCACGCTCGCGTTCGTGCCGATCTTCAGCGGCGCGCTGCAGCGCTCCGAGGACGAGGCGCGCCGCGTGTTTCACGCGACCTGGACGCTCGCGCTGCTCGCCGGTCTCGCGATCTGCCTGGTCGGCATGCTGTTCGCCGACCCGCTGGTGGTCGCGTTCGCGCCGGGTTACTCGGCGGACCCCGTGAAGCGCGCGCTCACCGGCGAGCTGCTCCGGCTCTGCTTCCCGTACATCGTGAGTCTCACTCTGGTCGCGGTGGCCATGGGCGCGCTGAACGTGATGAATCACTTCTTCCGGCCCGCGATCGCGCCGGTGTTCCTCAACCTGTGCCAGATCTTCGCCGTCTTCGCGGGGCTCTGGTTCTTCGAGACACCGATCGTCGCGCTGGCCTGGGGCGTCGTGATCGCGGGCGTCCTGCAGGTGCTCGCGCAGCTCGGGCCGCTGCGCGAGCGCGGCTTCGCGCCGAAGATCCTCTGGGCGCCGCGCGACCCGGCGATCCAACGGCTGCTCGTCATGCTGCTGCCGTCGGTCGTGGGCGCCTCCGCGTATCAGCTGAACACGATCACCACGCGCGCGATCGCGAGCTTCTTCGGCGACGGGCCGGTCTCGTACATGTACTACGCGACGCGCCTGCTCGAGCTGCCGCTCGGCGTCTTCGTGTTCGGACTCGCCACCTCGAGCCTGCCGATGTTCGCGCGCCAGGTCGCGGGGCAGGATCGCGCCGGCCTCGACCGCTCGTTCGCGTCGACGATCGGGCTCGTCCTGGCACTCACTCTGCCGTGCACCGCGGGCCTGGTCCTGTTGCGCGACCCGATCGTCTCCGTACTGTTCGGTTGGAACCCGCAGACGTTCGGCGCCGAGGCCGTGCGCGGCTGTGGACTCGCGCTGCTCTACTACGCGGTCGGGCTCGTGCCGATCGGGCTCGCGCGCATCTGGGTGAATCTGTGCATCGCCCACCACGACACGCGCACGGGCGCACAGGCGGCGGTCGTGAGTCTCGCGGTGAACGTCGCCGCGGCACTCACGTGCGTCGGGCCGCTGCCCGCGGGCGTGCTGCCCGATTGGGTGCTCGAGTGGCAGCACCGCCTGGTGATCGCGGACTTCGGCTATCTCGGCGTCGCGCTCGCGACCTCGCTCGCCGCGGGCGCGAACGCCGCGTACGTCATCGCGCTCTCGCGCATCCGCCACGGCGCGCACGTGCACACGCACGACTTCGTGAGCTACGCGCGACTCCTCGCGGCGACGGGCCTCATGTGCGCCGTGTTGCTCGCGGGCGCGCGGCTGGTTCCGTCGCAGGCGTCCGTCCCCGCGGCTCTGCGCCTGACGGTCCTGATCAGCGCCGCTTCGGGCATCTATCTCGGCGGCCTGTGGCTGTTCGGCGCGCCCGAGTTCTCGCTCGTGCGCGGCGTGCTGCGCCGCGCGCTTCGGCTCCGACCTTCAGCGAGCTGATCGCCCGGCCGAATCAAGGCTGTGACTCGGTCGACTGCCTAGAAGGGAGAGGCGTGCCCGCGATCTGGCGAACGCGCTCGACGGCGCTGGCGCTGCTGGCGTTGCTGTCGCTTGCGCCCATCGGACCCGCGCACGCGGCGCCGGACGCGCCCGGCCGCACGGGTCCGCTCGTGGTCCCGACCGGCCCACTGCCGGAGCCGGAGAGCGGGGCGACTCAGCCCCCGGTGGAGCGCGTGCAGAAGGCCGCTCAGGCGCTGCGCGAGCGCGGCTTCGAGGAGCTGCCGATCCTGGCATGGGCGCTGCTCGAGACGGCGCGCGCGGAGGGCCGGCCCGAGCTGGTCGAGAAGGCGGTCGAGCTGGCGCCCGGCTCGCCCGGCGTGCGCTTCGAAGCGGCGCGCATTTCCGGCGATCCTCTCGAGTTTCTCTTCGCACTGCGGGCGCTCTCGACGAGCCTGCCGGGCGCGCTTTTCTCCCTCGCGCTCGCAGCCGTCGTGCTCGGGGGCGGGGCGCTTGCGCTGGCGGTCGGCGCATCCGCCGTCGCCGCGCTGCGCGGCTTCGGACTGCACGGGCACGCGTTCGGACACACGCTCGCGGCCAAGGATCCGCCCGGCTGGCCGGGGGTGTTGCTGCTGCTCGCGGCGCTCGGCTCGCTGCCGCTGTTCGGGATCGGCCCGCTCACGCTCGCGGGCGCCTTCGGGGCGATCGGCGCCCTGCGTCTGCGGCGCGCCGAGGCGACGTTCGTCGCCATCGCGCTCGGCATCGCCGGTCTCGCGCTCGGACCCGGTCTCGACCGCCTGTCGCCCGCGCTGGCTTCGGTCGGCCGCGAGCCGGCGCTGCTCGCGGCCTACCGCATCGACCGCGGCCAGTCACTTCCCGGGGACTTCGAGCGCGTGCAGGCGGCGAGTCAGCGCGCGCCGGACGACGCCGTGTTTCGGCTCGCGCTCGCGACCGCCTGGGTACGCCGCGGCGAGCTCGCGCGCGCCGAGCAGACGCTCGGCAGGCCGAACGGTGACCCGGAGCCGGTGCTCGACGCGGCCGAGCAGAACATGCGCGGCATCGTGCGGCTCGCACAGGGCGACCTCGGCCAGGCGATCCCCGCGTTCGAGCACGCGCGCGAGGCGCACGAGAGCGCCGCCGCCGAGTTCAACCTGTCGCAGGCGTACGGCCGAGCGCTGCGGCTCTCGGACCAGCAGCCCGCGTTCGACGCCGCGCGCGCGCTCGACTCGGATCTCGTGAGTCGATACATGGCGAACGAGGGTGCGAACATGCACCTGTATCTGATCGAGCCGTCGCTGCCGTTGCTCCTCTACGGCTCGCGCGCGCTCAGCGCGAGCGAAGACTCGCGCGCGCTCGCCGCCGAGCTGCGAGAGCGCCTGCTCGGCACCGTCGAGCGCGATCGGCTCTGGATGCTGCTGCCGGCCGCCGGGCTGCTCGCGCTCTTCTTCCGGCGCACCGGTGTCGCGCGCTGCAACCGCTGCGATCAGCCGATCTGCATTCGCTGCTCGCGCGAGGCCATGTCCGCGGGAACGTGCATGCGCTGCGTGAGGCTCTTCCTGCGCCGCGAGCGCACGGACCCGCGCCTGCGCAAGCTCGAGCTCGACCGCGACCGACGCCGCCAGCGGCGCACGATCCTGACGCACGCGGCCGCGGCGCTGTTCGCGCCCGGTGTCGTCGACCTCATCGACGGGCGCAGCGTGCGCGGCGCGCTGCTCCTGTTCGCGCTCGGGGCGGGCGTCGCCGCGCTGCACGCGCCCGGGATCCTTCCTGTTCCGTGGGACCTGGGCACGCTCGGCTACGCGCTGCCCGTCGCGCTGGCGCTGCTCTTCCTCGCGCCGACTTTCGCGTTCGGCCTGAAGCAGACGGCCGGGAAGCTCGGCCAGCTCCGGAGCCGCGAATGAGTCTCTCCGGGGTTCTCGCCGACTTCCCCGTCGCGGACGTGTTTCAGCTGATCGCCCAGCAGCGCAAGACCGGCGTGCTCGAGGTCGAACGAAAGGCGCGCACGCTGCTGGTCTACTTCCTCGAGGGACAGGTGCTCTCGGCCCGTCCGTCCGAGACACGACCGGACGGCTCGCTCGCCGGGTATCTGTTGCGCGCCGGCGCGCTCTCCGAGGCTTCGCTCGGGCAGGCGCGCAAGCGCCAGGAAGATACGCTGGAGCCGCTCGTCCCGACCTTGATCTCGCTCGACCTCGTCGCGCGCACGGACCTCGAGCAGGTGATCAAGCTCGCGACCAACGAGACCATCTTCGAGCTGTTCCTCTGGGACGAGGGGCGCTTCGCGTTTCGCGCCGAGGACGTCGTGCCGGGGCCGTGCGACAAGCCGGTGCCGGCCGAGATGGTGCTGCTCGACGCGCTCCGCATGCGCGACGAGTGGGTCACGATCCAGGGCTGGCTGCCCGATCTCTCGGTCGTGGTCGCGCCGAACTTCGACGTCGAGGGCTTTCGCGCGAAGCGGGCCTCGATCGAAGCGAGCTCGGGGCTTTCCGGCGCGGATCTCGAGCGACTGTTCACGATCGCGAACGGCCGGCTGGCCGCGCGCCGCGTGATCGATCTCTCGCGGCTGGGCACGTTCGAGGGCGCGCGCGGCCTGGTCGCGCTGATTCGCAACGGCGCGCTGCGCCCCGAGGAGGAGTCCGAGGACGAGCCCGAGGACAAGCCGCAGCGGCAGAGTGACCGGCCGCCGCTCAGCGCGATCGCGCTGCTCGTCGTCTCCGCCGTGCTCGCCTGCGGGCTGTTCCTCGCGAAGCCGGCGCTGCATCCGGGACGACCGCTGCCCAGCGACCCCGTCGCGGAGCTGCGCGAAGGCGCGGCGACCGAGCGCCTACAGGCCGCGCTCGAGGCGCACCGCTGGGCGAGCGGCGCGTACCCCGAGTCGCTCGACGCCCTGCGCGACGCGGGCGCGCTCTTGGCGGCGGTTCCGGTGGACCGATACAGTTACGCCCGCTCGCCCGACGGATACCGTCTGTGGCGCATTCGCCCCTAGGGAGGCTCGTTGGCTGACGAAGATCCGCTGGTTCTCGAGGACAACGCGCTGGCCCAGGTCGTCTACGGACAGAACGACCGCAACCTGCGAAAGCTCGAACAGCTGATCGGCGTGCGCATCTCGGCGCGCGGAAACCGCGTGCGCGTCTCGGGTCCGATCCTCGAGTCGAAGCTCGCCAAGCGAGTGATCCGCGACCTGTACGACCTGGCCGCCGCGGGCGCTCCCGTCGAGGAATCCGACGTGCGCCAGATGGTGCACATGGCCGAGGACGGGCCGTCGCAGGCCGTGAACGCGCTGGTCTCGGGCGCGTCGGTCGAGGTCGGGAGACACAAGCGGATCCTGCCGCGCACCGAGAATCAGCGGCTGTATCTCGACACGATTCGCGAGTCTGCGCTCACCTTCGGCATCGGCCCCGCGGGCACGGGCAAGACGTATCTCGCGATGGCGATGGCCGTGCAGGCGCTGCTGCGCCGCGAGGTCGGTCGCATCATCCTGACTCGGCCCGCGGTCGAGGCGGGGGAGAAGCTCGGCTTCCTGCCCGGCTCGCTGTTCGAGAAGATCGACCCGTATCTGCGCCCGCTCACCGACGCGCTCCACGACATGCTGCACGGCGAGGAAGTGTCTCGGCGCATGGAGCGCGGCGTGATCGAGATCGCGCCGCTGGCGTTCATGCGCGGCCGCACGTTGAACGACGCGTTCATCATCCTCGACGAGGCGCAGAACACGACGTCGGAGCAGATGCGCATGTTCCTGACGCGCATGGGCTTCGACTCGAAGGCGGTGATCAATGGCGACGTCACGCAGATCGATCTGCCGCGCGGCACGACGTCGGGCCTGATCGAGGCCAAGAAAGTCCTCGCGGACGTGCCCGGCATCGCCTTCGTGCACTTCACGGAGAAAGACGTCGTGCGCCATCCGCTCGTGCAGGAAGTGATTCGCGCGTACGACCGCTACGACGGCGAGCGCTGAGGCCGGGGGAGTCACGCGTGCCGAAGCAGGAAGCGAAGGCTTGGCGTGGCCCCGCGAAGTCGGCGGGCGCGCAGGAGGAGCAGCGCGCGGGCGGCTGGAGCCTGGTCGCGGGCGCGCTGGCCGCGAGCCTCGCGCTCTCCGCGCTCCTGACGCTGGAGATCCTGCCGGCGCCGGTGGGCGGGCTCGCGGCCGGCATGCCCGCGCCCGGCGACATCGCGGACCACGACGAGAAGGCGCCGTTCGCCCTGACCCTGGTCGATCCGCTCGCCACCGAGAGACTGCGCCGCGACGCGAGTGACTCGGCGCCGGTCATCTACGATTTCGACGACCGCCGCGCGGCGCTCGTGCGCGAGAGCGTCGCGACGGCGTTTGCCGCCGCGCGCACGGTCCGCGCCGCCGCGCCGCCGAAGCGCGGCGCGCCGCCGCCGGCGCCGGACGCCGTCCTGCGCACCCCCGCCAGCGCGTTCCGCGAGGCGCTCGGGCCGGACGTCCAGGTGCCCGACGCGTCGATCGCGCACCTGGAGAAGACCGCCTTTTCGTCGGAGGACGAGCGCCTGCTGCAGCAGCTGGTCGAGAGCACGGCCGGCCGCATGATCGTCGACGACGCCGAGGACTTCGAGCACCAGGTCGAGGCTCGCTCGGTGCTGGTGCGCGACCTCGGCTCCGCGAACGAGCGCGCGCTGAAGCCGAATCCGCACGTGCTCACCACCGAGTCCGCGCGCGCCCAGGTCGAGCACAACGCCGTGGACCTGCTCGCCAGCGCCTCGCCGGCGCAGCGCAGCGCGCTGGTGCCGCTGGCGCGCGCGCTGATTCGCCCGAACCTGAACTTCAACCTGCGCGCCACCGACGAGCGGCGCAAAGCCGCCGAGGGCAACGTCAAGGAGGCGACGATCTCGCTGCGCAAGGGCGAGATCATCGTGCGCGACGGCGACCCGATCACCGATCGCCACCTGCTCATCCTGAACGGGATTCGCGCGCAGCAGAGCGCGCTCTCGCGCCTCGCGGTGTTCGCTGGCGTCGCGCTCTTGCTGTTCTTCGTGATGACCGTCATCTGGCGCTTCGGCGTCGCCAGCCTGCAGCGCTTCCCGCGCCGCAACCGCGACGCGTGGTTCCTGCTGACCGTGCTGGTGGGAACGGCGCTCGGCACCTCGATCACCTTGTTCCTGATCGACGCGGCGGCCGAGAGCCCGCGTTTGCAGCCGCTCGTCGACGCCTGGCCGGGGGTCCTGCAGTTCGTGATTCCGGTGGCGGCCGCGACGATGCTGGTGCGCATGGTGCAGAGCGCGGAGACGGCGGCGCTCTTCGCCGCGTTCGTCTCACTCGTCGCGGGCATGCAGGTGCGCGGCGACCTCGGCTTCACGTTCTACGCGCTCGCCGGCTCACTCACGGCCGCGCTGGGCGCCGCGCGCGTGATGCAGCGGGGAACGCTGATGCGCGCGGGTCTGCGCGTGGGCATGGCCAACGGGATCGTGGCGCTCGCGCTGCTCCTGCTCGGGAATCACTTCTCGCTGCTCGCGGCGGCGCTGGCGCTGTCACTCGCGATGGCCTGCGGAGCGCTGTGCGGATTTCTCGTCTCCGGCCTCGCGCCCGTGATCGAGTCGGTTTTCTCGTACACCACCGACGTCAAGCTGCTCGAGCTCGCGAACCGCGAGCAGTCCGTGCTCCGGGAGCTCGAGCTGCGCGCGCCGGGCACCTACCACCACAGCATGATGGTCGGGCATCTCGCGGAGAAGGCCGCCGAGGCGATCGGCGCGAATGCCTTGCTCGCGAAGGTGGCGGGTTACTATCACGACATCGGCAAGATGCGGCGCCCGCAGTTCTTCGTGGAGAACGTCACGATCACTCAGGGCGAGAACCGGCACGAGAAGCTGTCGCCCTCGATGTCCGCGCGCATCATCCAGGCGCACGTGAAGGACGGCGTGGAGCTCGCGGAGAAGAACAATCTCGCGCTGCCGATCCTGCGCGGGATCATGGAGCACCACGGGACCAGCGTGATCCGCTTCTTCTACGAGAAGGCGAAGGAGAACGCCGACCCGGAGAAGGGCGACTTGGTTGCCGAGCACGACTACCGCTACCCGGGCCCGAAGCCGCAGACGCGCGAGGCCGGCATCCTGATGCTCGCGGATTCGGTCGAGGCGGCTTCGCGGACCCTGGTCGACACGAGCCCGGCGCGCGTCCAGCAGCTTGTTCAGCGCATCATCAACAACTACTTTCGCGACGGCCAGCTCGACGAGTGCAATCTCACGCTGCGTGATCTCCACGCGATCGCGCGCAGCTTCATCGACACGCTCTCCGCGATCCGGCACGAGCGCATCGACTATCCCGAGACCACCGACGCGCTCGGCCGGCGAGTCGAGGAGGGGGTCGATGAAGGTGTTTTTGAACGCGGCGACACGCGGTCGGGAGGTCGATCGGAGGGCGCTCGCGAGAAGCGCGAGGACGATCTTAGGCGTCTTGGGCTCGACTGACGCCGAGCTCTCGGTGAGTCTGGTCGACGACGCGGAGATCGCGCGCCTGGCCGGCGCCTACGGCCGGCAGCCGCGCGCGACCGACGTGCTCGCGTTCGCGCAGCGCGAGGGCCGCGGTCGCGGCGACGAGGCATGTCTCGGCGACGTCGTGATCTCGCTCGACACCGCCCGGCGTCAGGCGGAGCGGCGCGGGATTCCGCTGCAGCGGGAGCTGCGGACGCTCTTGATCCACGGCTGCCTGCACCTGCACGGCCTCGATCACATGCGCCGCGCCGACCGCGCGCGCATGCGCGCGCTCGAACGCCATCTCGACTGGGAGCTGGCGCGGCTCGAGTGACTACCGTGATTGACTTCGACCGAGCTCGCGGACAACCGCTCGCTCGGTCCTCCGCTCGCGAGGGCCCCGAGTGACTCGAACGAGTCGGATCGGCTTGTCGCTCGCGTTCGCGGCCCTGTTCGCGCTCTCGTTCGCGTTCCGCGCCGGTGACGTGCGTTTCGATGTGGGCGTGGTCGCCGCCTGGTTCGCGTTCGCGCCGCTCTGGCTGCTGATTCGCGGGCAGCCGGCGCGCGTCGCGTTCTGGCGCACCTTTCTGGCCGCCTGGCTCGGCTACGCGTGCGTGTTCTGGTGGCTCTTCATCGTGATCACCGTCTTCGGTCGCGCTCCCGCCGCCGCCGGGGTCGCGGGCACGGTCACGGTCGCTGCCTACTGCGCGCTGTGCTCCGGCGCGGGCGCGGCGCTCGCTGCCGCGCTCGCGCCCTACGCGGGCCGCGCGGCGCCGCTGCTCCTGCCGGCGGCCTGGATCCTCGCCGACCGCGTGCGCGCGCTCGAGTCGGTGGCGGCGTTCCCGTGGGCGTTCCTCGGCTATGCGGCGCACGCGGACGCGCCGCTGCGCGGGGTCGCGTCACTGACCGGTGTATATGGGCTCTCGTTCGCGTTCGCGCTCGGCGGCGTCCTGCTCGCCGAGCGCCGCATCGCGGCGGCGCTCGCGCTCGTGGCGGGGCTGCACGCGCTCGGCTGGCTCGCGCTTCCCGGCGCGCTCGCGGCGTCGCCGCCGGCGCGCGTGGCGATGATCCAGGGGAACATTCCGCAGAGCGAGAAGTGGGACCCCGCGTTCGAGGCGCAGAACTTCTCGGCCCAGCTCGAGCTCACGCGCTCGGCGCTCGAGCAGCACCCCGACCTGATCCTGTGGCCCGAGGCCGGCTTTCCCGGCTTTCTCTTGACTCCGGACCAGGATCCGAAATTCCCGTTTCTCGCCGAGTCACAGCTGGCGTTCCGCGATCCGCTGCTCGCGCTCTCGCGCGAGAACCACGTGCCGCTGTTGATCGGCGCGCTCGGCATCACGGTCGTTCCGCGTCAGCGGATGCCGCTGCTCCACAACAGCGTGTTCGCGATCTCGCCGGAAGAGGGCCTCAGCGACCGCCACGACAAGACCGTGCTCGTTCCGTTCGGCGAGTATGTGCCGCTGCGCGCGCTGTTCGGATCTCTGCAGGCGGTCGCGTCCGGCCTCGCGGACGTGGGCGATCTCACTCCCGGCGAGAGCGTGCGCCAGCTGCGCGGCCTCGGCCGGGTGGGCGCCGAGTACGCTCCCGCGCTGCTCATCTGTTACGAAGTCGTCTATCCCGGCGTCGTGAACAGGGCGGTGCGCGACGGCGCGCGCCTCCTGCTCAACACGACCAACGACGCGTGGTACGGTCGGTCGAGCGCGCCGCATCAGTTTCTGGACATCGCCAAGCTGCGCTCGGCGGAGCACGGGCTGCCGATGCTGCGCGACGCGAATACCGGGGTGACCGCCGTGATCGACGCGAGCGGCGCGGTGCTCGAGGAGACGCCGATCTTCGAGCGGCGCCTGCTCATGGTCGACGTGCCGCCCGCGCGCGCCGGCGCGACCGTCTACACGCGCCTGGGTGACTGGCCGCTCGCGGTCTCGGGCGCCCTGCTCTCGGGCTGCGCGGTCTTGGCGCTGGTCACGAGGGTCCGCCGCAGATCTAGTCCTTCGACTTCCCCCTGAGCAGATTCCAGAGCGTGGTGCCGGCACCCTTCGCCGCCTTCTCCGCGGCCTCGCCTCCCTCGAGCCCGACCTCACCCACGTCCTGCGCCAATCCAGAGAGATTCACGCCCAGCGTCTTGGCGAGAGAGAGCGCCAGGCGCGTGCTGAGTGACTCGTTCAACGAGAACTGCGGGTTGCCGAGGTCGCCGTCGAGCGTGAAGTCGAACTGGATCTCGTCCTTCTTGTTCGCGAGGCCCGCCAACACCGATCGGCGCGGAATTCCCATGAAGGTGTCGGTGGCACCCGCTTCGGGGAGAAGCTCGAGGTGCGAGAGGGTGATCCGGCCCGGCGCGCTGAGACGCGACGCGCGCACGTCCGACCGCAGGTCCAGATCGAAGCTGCCCCGGCGAACTCCGGCTTCGCCCTCCCGGATCAAGTACGGCTCGAAAGCCAACAAGTCGACCGAGCGGAGCCGCGTCATCGCCGAGGAGTCGCGGGTCGCGATCTCGACCCAGCCGGAGAGCGAGGCGTGACCGTCGTGCGCAACGCCCTTCACCGCGCCCTCGAGCTGGAACCGGCTCCGGCCCCGGAAGTCCGGCACACTGACTTCGTCGAGACTGGCTTCGATCTGCTCCAGCCGGATCCGCAGGGGCGGCCGTGGGACGGTCTCGTCGAAGATCTCCAAGACCCCGTCCTCGAGCGCGATGTGCCCGAGCACGACGCTCGTCGGTGAGTCCCCGGCTCCTGACGGCGACTGGGCTCGGGCGAGCAGGCTCGGGAGCGCCAGCAGCTTGCCGTCGCGGGTGCGAAGCATCGCCAAGTACGGCTTCGTGACGATGACCGAGCGAATCCGGTACGTCCGCGAGAAGAGGCTCCGGAGGGTCGGGACGATGCGCACGCGCTCCGCGCGGAACGAGTCTGGAGTCGGCCAGTCCTTCGGCGCCGCGATGCGCAGCCCGATGGCGGAGACACCCGACCAGCCCACGCGGAGCCCCGCCAGCTCGCTGCTCGGCCCGAGGGCACCGACCAGCTTGCCCTCGAGCGACGCCACCGCCATGCGATAGGCGACGGCGCCCAGCGCGGCGAGCGCGGCGAACGCCGCAGCGGCGACCCAGAGCCAACGCCTCCTCGCTCCGAGGCTCACACGCATGCTCCCGCAGGCCCCATTTGCTATGAACCGGGCTCCGAGTTGACCGTTTCCGAGCGCCCGAGGGGGAGAGTCCGTGTCCGAAGACCAGAGCGCCACCACGCGCGAGCTTCGCGAGGAGCTGTCCGGGCTACGCGACCGGCTCGCGGAGCTGCGGAGGCATCTTTGACCTCGCCGCGAAGCAGGCGCGGCTCGACGAGCTGCAGCAGCGAGCGTCCGACCCCGAGCTCTGGAGCGACCGCGAGCGCGCCGAGAAGACACTCCGCGAGCAGCGCGAGCTAGAGCGCGTCCTGGGCCTCTTCGCCGAGAGGGAGAAGATCGCCGAGGACGCCGGAGTGATGCTCGAGCTCGCGAGCGAGGCCGCCGACGCCGACGCGCTGGCCGAGGCCGGGCGCCTGGCGGAGCAGCTGCGCGCGCGCGTCGAGGAGGCCGAGCTCTCGCGCATGCTCTCGGGCGAGCACGACGCCCTGGACGCGATCGTCTCGATCACCGCCGGCGCCGGCGGCACCGAGTCACAGGACTGGGCCGAGATGCTGATGCGCATGTATCTGCGCTGGTGCGAGCGCCACGGCTACGCGGTCGAGGTGGTCGACATCCAGCCGGGCGAAGAGGCGGGCATCAAGGGAGTCACGTTCACGGTGAAGGGGCAGTACGCGTACGGGCGGCTGCGCAGCGAGATCGGCATTCACCGGCTGGTGCGGATCTCGCCGTTCGACGCACAGAAGCGCAGACACACGAGCTTCGCCTCGCTGTCGATGATCCCCGACATCGGCGACGACATCGAGGTCGACCTCGACGAGAAGGATCTGCGCGTGGACACCTACCGCGCCGGCGGCGCGGGCGGCCAGCACGTGAACAAGACCGACTCGGCGGTGCGACTCACGCATCTGCCGTCGGGCATCGTCGTGCAGTGTCAGAACGAGCGGAGCCAGCACAAGAACAAGGCGCAGGCGATGAAGATCCTGCGCGCGAAGCTGTACGAGAAGGCGCGCCTCGAGCACGAGGCGGAGATCGAGCGAATCGGCGGCGAGCGGAAGAAGATCGACTTCGGCAGTCAGATCCGTTCCTATACCCTGCACCCCTCGCAGCGCGTGAAGGACCACCGCACCGACGTCGAGGTCGGCAACGCGAGCGCCGTCCTCGACGGCGAACTCGACCCGTTCATGCGCGCGTTCCTGCTCTCGGGGGGGAAATAAGATTGGCGACGGAAGCGGAGATCCTCGCGGCGCGGCGCGCGAGCGCCGAGCTGCTGCGCGCGCGCGGCGTCGACCTGTTCCCGGCGCGCGTGCCGCGCGACCGCACGCAGATCGCGGAGATCCTGGCGCGCTTCGGCACGGCGGACGCGGCCGCGCTCGAGCGGGTCGAGGAAGTGTTCTGCGTCGCCGGCCGGATCGTCGCGCTGCGCGCGTTCGGCAAGATGGCGTTCGCGACCCTGCAGGGCGACGGCGAGCGCCTGCAGCTCTGGCTGCGCCAGGACCTGCTCGGCGCGGCGCAGTGGGAGCAGTTCCAGAGCTACGAGGTGGGCGACTTCGTGTTCGCGCGCGGCAAGCTCGTGCGCACCAAGAAGGGCGAGCTGTCGCTCGAGGCGCGCGAGGTCGGCTTTCTGGCCAAGGCGTTCCGGCCGCTGCCCGAGAAGTGGCACGGCCTGCAGGACGTCGAGGCGCGCTACCGCCAGCGCTATCTCGACGTGCTCACGAACCCCGAGTCACGGCGCGCGTTCGTGATCCGCTCGCGCATGATCAGCGCGCTGCGCGAGTATCTCGACCGCCGCGGCTTCCTCGAGGTCGAGACGCCGATCCTGCAGCCGATCTACGGCGGTGCGAACGCGCGCCCGTTCACGACCCTGCACAACACGTACGACCAGGAGCTGTTCCTGCGCATCTCCTTCGAGCTGTACCTGAAGCGGCTGATCGTGGGCGGCTTCGACCGCGTGTACGAGATCGGCCGCGACTTCCGCAACGAGGGCGTCGACCGCAAGCACAACCCCGAGTTCACCATGCTCGAGGTCTATCAGGCCTACGCCGACTACCACGACATGATGGACCTGGTGGAGGGCATGGTCGGCTTCGCGGCGGAGCGCGCGCTGGGCACCCCCACGATCGAGCGGGACGGCGTGAAGATCGATCTCTCGCAGCCCTGGCCGCGGCACAGCATGACCGAGCTGATCCGCGAGGCCACCGGGATCGACATCGAGCGCTCGGCGGATCTCGACTCACTGCGCGCCGTGGTGAAGCAAGCGCGCGTGCCGAACGTCGATCCCCAAGCGGTCAACACCTGGGCGGGTCTGGTGGACGCGGTCTTCTCCGAAACGGTCGAGCCGGCGCTCGTGTCGCCGACGTTCGTCGTCGACTA
>Ga0326726_10001887_pt1 | contig 19501 bp, 19 predicted proteins | sample MHFenrmetagenome_2_FD_207603 | JGI IMG/M metagenome (GOLD analysis project Ga0326726, IMG submission 207603) | Lab enriched peat soil microbial communities from Michigan Hollow, Ithaca, NY, United States - MHF15MN | ecosystem: Environmental > Terrestrial > Soil > Wetlands > Peat | place: USA... | reverse complement strand
AACCGGGCTGGTAGGGCAGGTGGGGCAGGTGGGGCAGGTGGGGCAGGTGGGGCTGGTAGGTCGGGTAGGGCAGGTGGCTCGGGTAGGGGAGGGCGACGCCGGAAGTAGGCCGGGTCCTTTCGGACCCGGCACAGTGACCGGTGGAATTCTGGTCACCGTTGTTGGTGCGCTTGCCGCCGAGCGCATCGACGAGTGGCGCGCGGGACGACGCGTCCGGCTGCCCGTCATGCTCCGGCGGCCGTCCCGGTATCTCGATCCGGGCGTTCCCGACCACGAGCGCGCGCTGGCGCGGCGCGGGACGACGCTCGTCGGCACGACGAAGAGCGGCGCGCTGGTCGAAATACTGGCGCGGGGATCGTGGATCGACGAGCGCCTGGCGTCCGTCCGCACGTTCTCACGCCGTGCGATAGGCAATGCCGTTGGACGCTGGAGCCCGCGGTCCGCCGCGATTGTCGCGGCGATCGTGATCGGCGACCGGGCCGGCCTCGACGATGACGTGCAGCGTCGTCTGCAGGAAGCAGGCACGTATCACGTCATCGCGATCTCTGGCGGCAACATCGCGATCCTCGCCGGCCTGCTGCTCGGCGCGTTTCGCACGGCAGGCTGGCTCGGACGCAGTGCGATGCTCTCCGCGATCGCGCTCTTGGTCGTCTACGCGATGCTCGTCGGCGGAGGCGCGTCGGTCGATCGCGCGACGTTGATGGCCGTGGTGTACTTCATCGGCCGCGCGCTCGACCATCGGAGCCCGCCGCTCAACTCGCTCTCGCTGATCGCGGCGCTGCTGGTGGCGAGCGATCCGCTCTCAGTGGCCGATCCCGCGTTCATCCTCACGTGCGGTGCGACGCTGGCGATTCTCGTCGTCGTGCCGCCCGTCATCGCGTTTTCTCGGGAGTGGCGGCGCCCGCTGCGGCCGATCGTGGGGATGTTCGCCGCGTCGGCGGCGGCCGAGGCGGTGCTGTTTCCGGTCGGCGCGATGGTGTTTTCACGCGTGACGTTCGCCGGCCTGGGCCTGAACTTCGTCGCGATTCCGTTGATGGGCGTGGCGCAGGTGGCCGGGATGGCGGTGGTCCCGCTGGCGGCGACCTGGACGCCGCTGGCGTCGATCGCCGGATGGATCGCGCACGCCGGCGCGGCGGGACTCGTGCGATCCGCCGATCTGGTGCGCTTCGCGCCGATGCTGACGTATCGTGTGGCGCCGCCTTCGGCGGTCACCGTCGCGATCTACTACGCTGCCGCAATTACATGGTGGAGCGTCCCGCGTGATCTCAGCCGGGCGTTGGGCAATACAGTGGCGGTGATCGCGGTGGTGTCGGCCTTGTGGATCCTCATCGATCCTCGGACCCTCGTCGCCGTGCGCGGCGATGCACGACTCCACGTCACCTTCATAGATGTTGGCCAGGGCGATGCCGCGTTCGTGCGGTTTCCCGGCGGCTCGACGCTGCTCGTGGACGCCGGCGGACTCTCCACCGCGTCCGCCTTCGACGTCGGCGACCGGGTCGTCGCGCCGGTGATCCGCGACGCAGGTGTCGCGCGGCTCGATGACGTGGCGCTCACGCACGGCGATCCCGATCACATCGGCGGCGCACCGGCGATCCTCCGCGAGTTCAGGCCGAAAGAGGTCTGGGAGGGCATTCCCGTACCGCGATTCGAGCCGCTGAACGCGCTGCGCGCTGCGGCGACAGCCGGCGGCGCGCAATGGACGACGATGTATCGCGGCGCGCGGCGCGTCATCGATGGCGTCGAAGTGACGGTTCGTCACCCTGCGGTCGAGGCGTGGGAGCGGCAGAAGGTCCGCAACGACGACTCGATCGTGCTGGAGCTGCGGTGGGGCGACGTGTCAGTGCTGGTGACGGGCGATATCGGACGGGCAGTGGAACACGAGGTCGTTCCGCTGATTCCTCCGGCGCGCCTGCGGGTTCTCAAAGTGCCGCATCACGGGAGCCTGACGTCGAGCTCCGCCGAGTTTCTCGCGGCCGTGCGACCGGATGTCGCCGTCGTCAGTGCGGGCCGCAGCAACCACTTCGGTCATCCCGCGCCTGAAGTGCTCGATCGATACCGGGCGATCGGTGCCGCAGTCTTCCGCACCGACCAGGACGGCGCCGTCACGGTCGACACCGACGGTCACAGGCTTGACGTACGGACGTTCACAGGCAGGTCTTTCGGGTTATCCGTCGCGGCGGCGCCTCACGAAGTCACGAAGACCACGAAGGGCACGAAGCGATGACGCAATTGAGGTTGGTCTCGGCGCTCCCGCCGGATCTCGAGGATCTTGTCACGCGCACCATCGGCGCGCTGCTGGCCGTGCATCGAGAGTTGGGCTCCCGGGATGAGCGAGGGAGTCTACGCCGCGGCGACTCGGGTCGAGCTCTCGGAACGTGGAATCGCCTCCGAAAGTGAGAAGGTGTGCCCGGTCCGATACCGCGGCAAGTTCCTCTGTCATCAACGAGTGGATTTGTACGTCGACGGCAGGCTCGTCGTGGAGATCAAGTCGGTGGAGCGCATTCACCCCGCGCATGTCGCGCAAGTGGTGAGCTATCTTCGGCTCACCGGAGCTCGTGTGGGCCTTTAGTGAACTTCAACGTGCCAATGTTGAAGCAGGGGATTCGTCGGGTCGTATGGTGAGTTCGCTTGCTTCCTGAGCTTCGTGGTCTTCATGTCTTCGTGATAGCTCTTCGGCTATTCAGCTCGTTTGCTCGGATTTGGCTCGTTGCCACTCCTGTTCGAGCGAGTCGAGGGTCATGTCCTTCATCGCGCGGCCTGATTCGCCAATCGCGCGTTCCATCGTGGTGAAGCGCTTCGTGAACTTGTCGTTCGCCTTGCGCAGCGCGGTCTCGGGCTCGATGTCGAGCTGGCGGGCGAGCTGAGCGATCGAGAAGAGCAGGTCGCCCATCTCTTCCTCGGCGCGGGCGTGGCTTCCAGGGTCCGCGGCGTGGCCATCGGTCACCTCACGACGGAGTTCGTCGACCTCTTCCTGGATCTTCTCGACGACGTCCGCTGTGCGCGACCAGTCGAAGTTGACCGATGCGGCCCGCACGCCGATGTGGTACGCGCGCAGCAGGGCGGGGAGGGCCGGCGCGATCCCGCTCAGTAAGGTCTTGGGCTTCGACGTTCTTGACGTTCTTGACGTTCTTTCCAGGGCCTTGATCTCTTCCCACCGCACCCGGACCTGGCCCGCCGAATCGAGCGACGGCTCGCCGTCGTCGCGCGCGAACACGTGCGGGTGGCGGCGCACGAGCTTGTCGGCGATGCTCTGGAGCGCATCGGCGATCGTGAAGTGTCCGGCCTCGCCTTCGAGCTGCGCGAGAAACACGGCTTCGAAGACGAAGTCGCCGAGCTCCTCGCAGAGCGCGGCGTGATCGTGCCGATCGATCGCGTCGAGCACCTCGTACGTCTCCTCCAGCACGAACGGCTTCAATGTGTCGATCGTCTGTTCGCGGTCCCAGGGACAGCCGTCCGGGCCCCGCAGCGTCTCCATGATGGCGACCAGGCGGGTGAACTCGTCGGCGGCGCGATTCGATGATGACATTTGATAATCTTAGTGGAATGTCCGAGCCCGTCGAGCCCGCGCTGAGCTTCACCGCCTTCGTCCTCTCACTGGCGAGCACGGCCGCGATTCACTTCGGCGACCTGCCCGACCCGGTGACGGGCGAGCCGGTCGAGAAGAATCTGGCCGGCGCCGCGCAGATGATCGAGATCCTCGCGCTTCTCGACACGAAGACGCGGGGCAACCTGACCGCGGAGGAGCGGCAGGTGCTCGAACAGGTGCTGTACGAACTGCGCATGCGGTTCGTCGAGGTGTCCGGCCTCAACAAGCGGATCATCGAACCATAGCCCTCAGCCCTCATCCCTTGCCCTCTGCCCTTTGCCCTCTGCCCTTATGAAGGTCACAGTCCTTGGCAGCGGGACCTCCTCCGGTGTGCCGGCGATCGGGTGCGACTGCGCCGTCTGCCGATCGACGGATCCGCGCGATCGGCGCACCCGGCCGTCGATCCTGATTGAGATTCTGCCGGGTCCGACGGACCCGGCCTACGTGTCACCGTCGCCGTTCGCCGATTCCGTACGGTCGATTCTCGTCGACACGTCCACGGATCTTCGCGAGCAGGCCCTGGCGCGGAACGTCCGTCGCGTCGATGCGATCCTCTTCACCCACAGTCACGCGGATCACGTGATGGGCCTGGACGACGTCCGGCGGTACAACCAGATGCAGCGCGCGGCGATTCCGTGCTTCGCCGACGCGGAGACGCTGGCGAGCCTGCGCCGCACGTTCGCGTACGTCTTCAATCCGCCCGAGCAGATCGGCGGCGGCATTCCGCAGCTCTCGCTCTTCCGTATCGGCGGCGCGTTCTCCCTCGGCGGCGCAGAGATTGTGCCCGTGCCGCTGTTTCACGGGCGCCTGCCGATTCTCGGCTTCCGCGTCGGCGCGTTCGCGTATCTCACCGATTGCAATCGCATTCCGGATGAGTCGTGGCCGCTGCTGAGCGGCGTGCACACGGTCATCCTCGACGCGCTTCGCCACCGTCCGCACCCGACGCACTTCAGCCTCTCCGAGGCCGTGGACGTCGTCGCGCGCCTCGGCGCCGAACGCGCCTACTTCACGCACATCGCGCACGATCTCGGGCACGCCGAGACGTGCGCGCAACTGCCGCGCGGCGTGGAGTTGGCCTATGATGGGTTGGTTCTGGAAATGTGATGGACATCATCCACTTCCCCGAGGATCCCCGGCCCACGCGCTGGGTGAACCCGGTCCTCGCGCTCGGCAACTTCGACGGCGTGCACCGTGGCCACCGCAAGATTCTCGACCGCCTGCAGCGCGTCGCGAGCGAGCGCGGCGCGACGCCCGTCGTCATGACGTTCGATCCGCATCCGCCGCGCGTCGTCCGTCCCGACAAGGCGCCGCCGCTCCTGATGACCAAGGCGCAGAAGCTCGAGGCGTTCGCGGAGGCCGGCGTGCACGGCGCTGCGATCGTGCGCTTCACGCCTGAGCTCTCGCGCTGGGATCCCGAGATGTTCGTCCGCACCGTCCTCGTGGACTGGCTGCACGTGGCCGAGGTCTGGGTGGGCGCGAACTTCCTGTTCGGCCACGATCGCAGCGGCAATTTTTCGCTGCTCCGCACGCTCGGCGCGCACTACGGGTTCAAGGCCGAGAAGATCGATCCCGTCCGCTACAAGGACTTCGTCGTCAGCAGCACGCGAATCCGCCGTCTCGTCGGCGAAGGGCGCGTCGACGAAGCCGGCGCGCTGCTCGGCCACCAGTACGCGATCGACGGCACGGTCGTCCGCGGCGACCAGCGGGGCAGGACGCTGGGGTTTCCGACGGCGAATCTCTGCACCGAGAACGAACTGCTCCCACCGCACGGCGTGTACGCGACGATGACGCGCGTCGCGCACGTCGTGCGAGCGTCGATCACGAATGTGGGCACTCGCCCGACTGTCGACGCGTCCGGCCGGACGAGCGTCGAAACCCACGTCTTCGACCTCGACCGCGACCTGTACGGGGCCTCGCTCCGCGTCAGCTTCATCCAGCGCCTCCGCGACGAGCGGGCGTTCGAGTCGCTCGACGCGCTGCGCGCCCAAATCGACGCCGATTGCCAGCGCGCCCGCCTACTGTTCAGCCGCCTTTCACTGTAGAATTTGCCCGTGCCCGACCACGAGTTTCTCTTCGCGCTGGAACTGTCCGACGAAACACCGTTCGACGATCTGTTGAAGGACCTCATTCACGCCGTGCTCGCGCATGTCAGCCTCCCGCCGTCCGCCGTGGACGAGCTGTCCGGCGCGCTCCGCACCGAGCTCGCCAGGGGCGCGGCCAACGGGAAGCGCCGCTGCGACGTCCGTTTCCAGGCGCACGGCGGCCAGCTCGAGATCGCGATCGGATTCGCCGGCGCGCCCCCGTGGCGCACCACGCGTCCTCTGCCCTGATCGTAGTAACGTAGGGCGGGTCGTTTCGGCCCGGCACAATAACTTCGATGCGTCTCTACAACACCCTGACTCGGAGCGAGGAACCGTTCTCGCCTGGCCCCGACAACACCGTTCGCATGTACACGTGCGGGTTGACGGTGTACGCGCGCGGCCACATCGGCAACTTCCGCACGTTCGTCTGCGTCGACGTGCTGCGCCGGACGTTGAAGTATCTGCTCGGCTACCGCGTGAAGCAGGTCGTCAATTTCACCGATGTGGACGACCGCACGATCGCCGGGGCGTTGAAAGCCGGCATGGACCTGCGCAGCTACACCGATCAGTACATCACCGCGTTTCGAGAGGACGCGCGGTCACTCGGGCTCGAGCCGGCCGAGGAGACGCCGCGCGCCACGGACGCGGCGAATCTGCAGGCGATGGCGTCGATGATCGCCGCCCTGGACAAGAACGGCCACACGTACCGCAGCGACGGATCGATTTACTTCAAGATCTCGACGCTGCCCAGGTACGGCCGGCTCGCGCGGCTCGACTCCGAGGGCATGAAACCGGGCGCCCGCGTCGATTCCGACAGCTACGCGAAGGAGGACGCGCGCGACTTCGTGTTGTGGAAAGGCCATCGGGACGGCGAGCCGTCGTGGGAGTTCGCGCAGGAGGGCGTGACGCCGGGCCGTCCGGGCTGGCACATCGAGTGCTCCGCCATGGCGCTGCGGCTGCTCGGCGAGCCGCCGATCGACATCCACGCCGGCGGCATCGATTTGATCTTCCCGCACCACGAAAACGAGATCGCGCAGAGCGAAGGCGCGACCGGCAAGCCGTTCTCGCGCTTCTGGATGCACGTCGAGTACCTGATCGTCGACGAGCAGAAGATGTCCAAGTCGCTCGGCAACACGTACACCATCCCCGACGTCGCGGCGAAGGGCTTCCGGCCGTCGGCGGTTCGGCTGCTGCTGCTCTCCGCGCACTACCGCAAGCAGCTGAACTTCACGTGGGACAGCCTCGCGGCGATGGAGGAATCGCTGCGCCGGCTGACGGATTTCCTGGCGCGGCTCGGCGCCGTCACGCGCGAGGGACTGCACGCCGACGTGACCGCGCGCGTCGACCAGGCGCGCAAAGAGTTCTCCGACGCGATGCAGGACGATCTCAACACCGCGGCCGCGCTCGGCGCGATCTTCGAGCTGGTGCGATTCCTCAACTCCGCGATCGACGCGAATCAGCTGGGCACCGGTGATGTTCCAGGCATTCGCGACGCGTTTGCGACATTCGACGCTGTGCTCGGCGTGCTCAGCCTGCGCCAGGCCGAGGACGATCGGCCGCCGGTGCCCGTGGAGGAGATCGATCGGCTGATCGAGGCGCGCCACGCGGCCAGACGCCGGCGTGATTTCGCCGCCGCCGACGGCATCCGCACCGATCTCGCCGCCCGCGGCGTGCTGCTCGAAGACAATGCCGGCGGGACGCGCTGGAAGAGGAAGTGAGAGGAAGTGAGAATGAAGAAGGAAGAAGGCAAAAGGAAACTGTGAAACTTCACGTCTTCTTTCTGCCTTCTTCCTTCTAACTTTATGGTCCCCTTGATCCGCACGCCTCTTCCAGGCCCAAGAGCCAAGGCGATTATCGACCGCGACGCGGCGGTCGTGTCTCCGTCCTACACCCGCGGCTATCCGCTCGTCATCGAGCGCGGGTCGGGCGCGACGGTCGAGGACGTCGACGGCAACATCTTCCTCGACTGCGCGGCCGGAATCGCCGTCAACTCCACCGGCCACTCGCATCCCGACGTCGTGCGCGCGATTACCGACCAGGCGCAGCGGTTCCTCCACATGTCGGGGACCGACTTCTATTACGACGTCCAGGTCCGCCTCGGCGAGGCGCTGGCGACGATCGCCCCGATGCGCGGCGCCGTGAAGTCGTTCTTCGGCAATTCAGGCACCGAAGCGATCGAAGCGTGCATCAAACTCGCGCGCTACACGACCGGCCGGCAGAACCTGATCGCGTTTCTCGGCGGATTCCACGGCCGGACGATGGGGGCGCTATCGCTGACCGCGAGTAAAGCGGTCCAGCGCCGTGGTTTCGGGCCGCTGATGCCCGGCGTCTTTCACGCCCCGTACGCGGACTGCTACCGGTGTCCGCTCGGCCTGAAGCCGGACACGTGTGCGGCCGAGTGCCTCGATGTGCTCGAGCAACAGATGCTCGTGCAGCTCGTGTCGCCGGACTCCGTCGCGGCCATCGTGGTCGAGCCGATTCAGGGTGAGGGCGGCTACGTCGTCGCGCCCGATCAGTTCCTGCAGCGCCTGCGCGCGCTCACGAAGACGCACGGCATGCTGCTCGTAGTCGACGAAGTGCAGTCGGGCATGGGGCGATCGGGGAAGATGTTCGCCATCGAGCACGCGAACGTCGAGCCGGACGTCGTGGCGATCGCGAAGGGTATCGCCTCGGGCCTGCCGCTCGGCGTCGCCGTCGCGCGCAGCGAGCTGATGACGTGGCCGCCCGGCGCGCACGCCAGCACGTTCGGCGGCAATCCGGTCGCGTGTGCGGCGGCGCTGGCCACGATCACATTGTTGAAGGATCAGCTCGTCGCGAACGCGGCCGCGGTCGGCGGGCGGCTGATGGACGGACTGAAGGCGCTTGCCGCGAAGCATCCGCTGATCGGCGACGTGCGCGGCCGCGGGCTGATGATCGGTGTCGAGCTCGTGCGCGATCGGCAGACGAAGGAGCGCGCGACGACCGAACGCGACGCGGTCGTCAAGGCCGCATTCGGGAAAGGGCTGCTCGTGCTCGGCGCGGGGAAGAACGCGATCCGCTTCTCGCCGCCGCTCGTGCTGACGAAAGAACAGGCGGACACGGCGGTCAGGATTTTTGACGAGGCACTTACCGACGTGGCCCGTGGCGTCCGGCTTTAGCCGGCCCATGGAATCTGTCTTGCACGCGTGCGGCGGCATGACGCACGCGAGAATCGAACTTGGAAAAACGGGCGAAGATCTCGCGTGCCGCGAGCTGGAGCGCCGCGGGTACGCAATTATTGCCAGGCGCTACCGGACCCGCAGTGGAGAAATTGACATTGTCGCGCAGGACGGCCCGACGCTGGTGTTCGTGGAAGTGAAGGCGCGGGACGGGCATGAGTACGGCGACGGCGCCGAGGCCGTGACGCCGCTCAAGCGCCGCCGGATTACGCGGCTCGCCGAGGACTACTTGGCGCGCAATCACGTTCGCGAGTGCCCGTGCCGATTTGACGTCGTGTCCATCCACTTCGACTCGGGCGCGCCGGTGATCGAAGTGTTCAAGAACGCGTTTGACGCGTGTGACTCTTAACTTTTCAGTTTTCTCTTTTCACTTTTAACTTTGGCAGATCTTCGAAAAGATCCCGTCACCTCCCGCTGGGTCATCGTCTCCGCCGATCGTCAGAAGCGGCCGAGCGATTTCACCATCGTCACGCCGACGATTCTCGGTCGCGAGCACTGTCCTTTCTGTCCGGGACACGAGTCGATGACGCCGCCGGAGATTCGCGGGTACCGCCACGGCAGCGCGCCGGACACGCCGGGCTGGGATCTGCGCGTCGTGCCGAACCGGTTTCCCGCGCTGCGCGTCGAGGGTACGCTCGATCCGGTGGGCGAGGGCATGTTCGACCGGATGAACGGCATCGGCGCGCACGAAGTGATCATCGAGACGCCGGATCACGAGAAGTCCCTGGCGACGATGGATGAGAGTGAGGTTGTCCGGGTGCTTGGCGCTTTTCGCGAGCGTATCGTCGATCTCAAGCGCGACTTCCGGCTGAAGTACATGCTCGGCTTCAAGAATCACGGCGCGGGCGCCGGCGCGACGCTGTCGCATCCCCATTCACAGATCATCGCGTTGCCGATCGTGCCGGACTTCGTCCGCGCGCAGATCGACGGCGCGCGCCGGCACTTCGACGTCAAGCAGCGGTGTGTCTACTGCGACATCCTTCGTCAGGAACTGAGCGACGGTCGGCGCGTCGTCGAGGATCATGGCGAGATCGTCGCGATCGCGCCGTACGCGCCGCGGTTCGCGTTCGAGACCTGGCTGCTGCCGACGGCTCACGGCCCGCGGTTCGAGGACGCGCAGGCGGCGTATCCGAGCCTGGCGCGGGCGCTGACGTCGGTGCTCTCGCGGATCGATCGCGCGCTCGAAAGGCCGCCGTTCAACCTGATCATCTACACGGCGCCGAGCGACGAGGACCTGCGCGACGCGTGGCACTGGCATATCGAGATCGTGCCGAAGATCCAGCGCGTGGCAGGATTCGAGTGGGGGACCGGGTTCTACATCAATCCCGTGTCGCCCGAGGAGGCGGCAGAGGCGCTGCGCGCCGTCAAACTCTCGTAGCGCGAGGCTTCAGCCGGCTGTAGCGCGAGGCTTTAGCCGAGCGGTCTGCTTGAACACAAAGCGACGCTGTGGTACTTTGGGCGTTCGGGCGGGAATAACTCAGTGGTAGAGTGCGACCTTGCCAAGGTCGAAGTCGCGGGTTCGAATCCCGTTTCCCGCTCCAAATTTTTCTCGCGGGGGTCGTGGGCACCGCCAAGCACGCTCGGTTCGATGAACGCGGCCCCCAGCGGGCCGCGAGTCGTTTAAGCACTCCAAGGGGCGCCGTCGCCAAGAGGTAAGGCAGAGGTCTGCAAAACCTCCACCCCCGGTTCAAATCCGGGCGGCGCCTCCACTCTTTCCTCGACGAGCTCAGAACGCCGGCCGGAAGAAGACTGGGCGTCCATCTTCGAGAAACAGATCGCCCCACGGACATTCGATCCGCCGATACGCCTGGCCAGCGCGGCGATGAGTCGGCTGCCCGGTCGGCACTGCCTGTACGCGGCGTGGCAGTGAAACGGGCGCGCCCGCGCCGAGCCGATGCCAGTCGACGTTCTGCAGGAAATAGGCGATGGCCTCGTCGGTGGCGAGGCCGCCCCGGTGGCGCACGATCAGCGGTTTCACGCCGAGACGCCGGACAGCCTGGTCCTGCCACAGCCTCAGGTACTCATGTTCCACTCGCCGAGCGTCGTAGCGGATGATGAAGCGGGCGAGCGACGCATTGACAGACCGAACGAACTGCCGCAAGCCGTAGACTTAGACCGTGTCCTGCGCGCGCATCAGCCAGGGCCGGCCATCATTCGACATGTGATCTGCCGCAGCGCTTGCCAGAGGAAACGGCGCGGAGCTTGACCCGCACCGAGCGAGGTCCGGGAACACCCGCCGCTTTGCGATGCGCAGGGCGATACTCACCGTGCCGTCTGAGAAGTCGCGCAGGATGACTCTTCCGGTCAGCGAATCGTTTCGCGTCTCGAAGAGGACGTTCTGAGCGTGCGCCTCCAGGTGGATGCCGTGCTCGAACATCACGTACGCGAGCGCGCGGACGTAAGGGCCCAGCACGTTCTCGATGACAAACGTCTCCGGCTTGAGCGCCGAGGCGTGAATCAGATCGACAATCCGCGGAGGCCGCTCGTTTCTCGGTGCGATCAAGGAGAACGCCGGGATCAGATCGCCGCGATGCGATCCATCCAGCATCGATGGCAGAAGACGAAGGAGCCACCCGTTGCCGCTCTTCGTGTCGACGAGACCGGCCGGTTCAGGAAACCAATCGAATTCGACCTCACGACGATCGGTGCGCGAAATGGTATCTAGCAGGCGCGAAATGATGATGCCACCGGCGAGCTGAAATTCCTTGAGCGACCGAGAGACGCCGCCAACGCGCGCGCCAAGGGAAAGCTTGAGCGCGACCGGCTGGCGGCGACCCCGCCAGGCGACGACGGTTCGGAACGACGCCGTCGGCGTCACCGACACGTCGTTCCAAACAACTGATCCGTAGCGGCTGCGCAGGCGGCGGTGGCCGGCCGGCGCTTGTGGATGGAGGACCAGCGGCACAGCGCCACCGGGCCAGGGATGTCCCAGCGCGCGGCGGGTGAGTGGCTCGAGTGGACCGTAGATTCGTGCGGCTTCAGCCGGCAGCCACACAATCTCCGGTGCCCACACGGGCCGCTGCTCTGGGCGGTACGCGCGCTTGACGGTGTGCGTGCGCAGGTGGAGCGGCGTGGCCCGCTGTTCTGAACGTCGACGGTTGTTCAGCGTTTGCTCGCACTCGAGCCACCGGAGGATGCGCTCGTTCAGGATGTTCGGGTCACCCCGCGAGTTGGCTCGTCGAACCTCCGCGGATCTTCTCTTTCTGGTCCTCGGTTAACTTGAGGTCCTTGGTCAATCGTTTCTTCGAAACAGTCGGCACTGACTCCTTGGCTTTCCTTGCTTTCATGCCGTCCTCCTATTGGCGCATGATAGGCGAAAAGGGCAAGCAGACTCCTTGATTTTTTTTCATCTGTTCGGGAGTAACCTGAGCCCTCGATGTCGAATCTCGAACTCGTCGCCCTCATCGTTCGGGACTACGACGCCGCGATCCACTTCTTCGTCGAGGTACTTCAGTTCGAGTTGGTGGAAGACACGCCGTCGCTGACGAACGACGGCCGCCCCAAGCGCTGGGTCGTCGTGCGACCCAGGGGCGCTCAAACCGGTATCCTCCTGGCACGCGCTGACGGCGATCGCCAGGCCGGCATCGTCGGCCAGCAGTTCGCTGGCCGCGTCGGGCTGTTCCTCCGCGTGGACGACTTCGAGACCGCCTATCGGCGCATGGTTGCAGCGGGCGTGCGATTCGTCTCGCCGCCTCGCGCCGAGCCGTACGGACAGCTGGCGGTGTTCCTGGACCTGGAAGGAAACCGCTGGGACCTCCTGGGTGATGATCCGCGTCGACTCAGGATTTGATCGAACCCGCGAGCAGCCGCTCGAGGTGCGCGCGGATAAAGCTCGTGCAGTACCCGGCGTCGAGCGCCTCCCGCATCTGGTCGGCCGTCAGGTAGAAGGCCCCAGTCACCAGGCCGAGGCACCGCTCGCTGCCGCATGAGCACTGGAACGCCTCGGCGAGTTCCACCTCGGTGCCGGGGTAGAAGAAGGTGATCGGTTCGCCCGCCGCGATCGACCGTAGCGCCACGAGTTGCAGCGTTTCAGTCATGAAGATCGCATTCGGATGACAGCTGTGGTCCACGTAGTCGAGCAGCTCGTTTTTGATATGGCGGTTCTGGCCGATTTGCACGGTCCGCCACGTCCGCTGGCCGGTGATTTCATCGCGCGAACAGGCGACGATCACCTCGCCCGGGCCGATCGTATCGCTCGCGACGAGGCTCAGCCGCAATCTGGGCTGAACCGAAGTCGAGATGACGTTGACCCTGTTCACCGTGACCGGCGACGACGCGCAGCGAAAGCCGCCAGACCGGAGCCGAGCAGCAAAAGGGAGGCAGGCTCGGGAACCGGCGGCTGTGATACAGGCTGCGCGTCGAATCCGAACGGAAGGGCGATTTGGTCATGGGACGTGAGCGAGAACCCCGCGAAGCTCACACCGATGAAGCTGCCGATCGGCTGATTGAGCCCTTGTGGCCCGAAGCTGACCATGGGGATCGTCACCGGGGCGCCGGGTGCGCCGCCAACGCCGGGGACCACCGTGTACGAATAGGGTGGATCGAGCAGCGTGTGCACGGTCGCGCCGTCGATCACTGCCGCGTAGAGCGGACTGGCGACACCACTGAGCGTTGCACCGCCACCATCCAGGTCCGTCAGCGTGCCTGCCCCGACATAGCCGCTGATCGAGAGCGGCCCGCTGACGGGCACGACTCCCAGTGACGCGGCGACAGTGAACAACTGCGTTGTGGCCGACAGATTAATGAGCGTGAAGCTGCCCGCGATCGTTGGATCCGGGTCCAGTACGAACTGCCAGCTCGCGAGCTCGAAGCCATTCCCTTGCAGATTCGCCCCGCTGCAGTGGGTCTGATTGCCCGCTGCCGCGCAATTCAGCATGGCGGCGTCGAGCGCGGTCCCGTTGATGTTGAAGCTGAAGACCGGGGACGCGGACGCTGCGCGTCCACCGAAGGCGATAAGCGTCGTCACCAACAACGTGGCAAAGGTGCGTTTCATGATTGGCCCTGCTCCTCTTAAGTGTGCTCGCGGGACAATGCTCTGCAAAACCGAGGCGAGTTTCAACGGGGGATTGCACGGTCATTTTCTGAGCGATGAACTCGAGCGCGACCTGCGGAGTCAGCCCATCGGAGTACTTTGGTCGTCGCGAAGCGGGCAGAGAAACCGTAAGGAAGTTGCACGAAAAAGGGCCGGACCCACTGAGGATCCGGCCCGATGTGTTCTACGACTCGAACGATCCGACGCGAACCCGGCTCTAGTGCGTCAGCGCGTAGTTCGCCGCCGCAAGCGCCATGACGATGCCGTACCCCGAATCGCGGTCCAGGCCCACGGCGCGGATATCCAGCGCCGTTTGCTTCATGGCGGTCAGGATCTGGACGTTCGTGTAGTCTGGCCTGACCGACTTGATCAACGCCGCGATGGCGGCTGCGTGGGGGGCGGCCGCCGACGTGCCGAAGAACGGGAGGAAGCCCGGCGTCTTGGCCGACGCACCGTCGGCCGCCGTGACGTCCGGCTTGACGAGCAGACTGCCGCCGTTGGTCCCGAACAGGAAGTTATTCGCCGTGATCGGGTTTCCGGCTGGATCGTAGAAGATCCGCCGCGGACCGTCCGAGCTGAAGACCTCCGTCGGATTCGCGGCGCCCCCCACGAACGGCCTCGTGCCGGTCCTGGCGCTGTTCCAGTAGGTGGCCGCCGCGCTGACGGTGTTGAGGCCTGCGTTGTGGCCGAAGGTGGCGCCGCTGGTGCCGATCGACAATCGGCCACGCTCGGTATCCAGATGCAGGGCGCGTTGCGCCGCGCCGGCCTTCTGGGCAATCACAATCCGGCTGTTCGTGGCAAATCCGGCCGCTCGACTGCAGGCCTCGTACGGATCCTGGGTCCCCGTCTGCGCGCCGGTGGAGGCGCACGTGATCGTTGTCCCGGCCGGATTGAGAATGAACATGTCGTAGTCGTTGGTCGAGCCGCCCAACGGGTCTGACCACTTCGTGCTGATGAAACCTGTGGCGCCGGTCAGCACGTCGAATGTCTGAGCGCCGCTGAAGACGTGGAGCGTGTAGCCGGCGGGCAGAGGAGCTGCGCTGGCTACTCCGGGATTGAAATCGCCTTCCCATGTGCCGGATGTTCCCGACGTGAGGTTGCCGCTGTTGGCCGCTGAAGAGAAGTACAAGGCGCCGTCCGCCACGACGTCATTCACCGCTTGCGCGATCGGACCGTCCTGGAACACACCTTCATTGAAGTACGTGACGTCGTCCACGATGATGTCGCAGCCGTAGACGAAGCGCAGGGTCCGGATGTTGGCGGCGAAGCTCGCCACGCCGCTGAACGCCGTAGCGAAGTACAACTTCGCTCCCGGCGCCAGGTCGTGGACGATTTCCATCATCGCTGTGCCTTCGCTCGATCCGGCGCCGCCGTCCTGACCTGGTACCACAAACGTGTCGGCGGGAAGATCGCCGGTGCCGATGAGCGTGGCGAGCGCGTCAACCGAGTCGGACAGGACGCCCACTTTGACGCCGGTCCCATTCTTTCCCAGGGTAGAAACGACCTGGTTGGCCGCGTGGCTGATATAGCCCTGCGAGGTCAGCGCGCCCACGTTGGTTCTGGCCTGCGAGGTCGGCGCGATCTGCAGCACGTCAGCGCTGGCCGCGAGCGTTTCGAGCGACGTCAGCGGAACGGTTGCGTGGATCATGCGATCTTGCGCGGAGGCAAACGCGACCGAACCTCCAAGCGCGGCGATCTGGTTCAACAGGTCGTCCGACACATTCGCGCTGATGTCCACGCGAGTCAGGCCAGAGAGATCCGGCTGTACGGTGTCCACTGCGCTCTCGTAGACGTCCGACACGCCTGACAACGTCTGGCCGCGAGACGCCTGGAGCGCGTACCACAACTGCGAATCCAGTTTCTGCTGGTCGCCGGTGCGGGTCTCTTTTTCCTGCAAGAGGGCGCTGATCTGGTCGATGGCGTCGGGGCCAGGCGCAATTTGCGCAAACAGGTACTGACCGCCGAGAGCAGCCAACACAACGGCCACGAATAAGGGTAGATAACGCTGACCGACCATCCGCGATCTCTTTGCAGCCATTTAGTTGCTCCTTTGGGCGATTGGAAACACTAGGCGAACGTTGAGGTTGGTGGTAGCCGCGGCGTGAGGCTCATGCCCACGCCGCGAGCCGCCATTGGGGGAGGTTGGGTTGGTTCTGTATAGGCAAGGCGGCGCCCGTTACGCCGCGGTGCCTCGACGAAACCGGCGGCGCACCAGAAGCGCGATGCCCGACCCCAGCAAGGTCAAAGTACCCGGTTCAGGCGACGGTACCAGGTCCGTATATTCCGTGTCAGCAAATGCTTCAACCAGAAGATCGCCGGCGCCGCCAGCGCCGAGACCGGCATTGGGCGTGGTCTCGTTATAGACGAGCACCAAGTGATTGCCGCTCGGCACGAAGACCTGAAAGAACGCGGGATCGCCGGGAAACGCATCTCCGCTGAAGCCAAAGTCGCCCAGGAAGTTGGTCGCCAGGTTGGCGGGATTATATGAGTTCAGGTACGCGGCCATGAACGTGTTTGCGGAATTACTATCAAATTCCACCTGGATGAAACCGCCGTAATAGAAGCCCGACTCCAGCGCCGCCAGGTCCAGGTCCAGCGTCCTGTAGTGATAGGACAGAGTGCCATTAATTACGCCCGGATAGGGCTCCGATCCCGACCAGTCCTGTGGAATTCCGTTGCGGGAGAGTCTGCCCAGTTGCGTCGGGTCGCCGGCACTGATCGTCAGGCCAGGGAAATTAAAGATCTGGGTTGCCTGCGCGAGGCCACCCATCAGCAGGAATGCGGCTATCGCCAAGAACGAGCGACTGCAGAGCCTTCGCAATGAAACCATGTTAGTGGCGCCTTCTCAGAGTGCCGACAAGGCGACCGCACAGCCAATCTGGGCGTCCGCCCGTCTGCCTTTACGGGGTGTAAGTGCGCAGATGTGAGCAAATTTGTGTCCAACCGTGCATCGGAAGCGGATGAATGGAAACGTCAACAAACCGTAACATCGGCGAAAGACGACGTCGCCGTCCGCCGTTCAAATCTGCCGATCGACGTACTTTTGTCTGAGTGCTGATTGCCTCAGCGTCTCGTGCCGGCTACCCGCGCATCACCAGGATCGGCGACGTCAGCGTGCTCAGCGCGAAGCGCTGGCGTCCTTGGTGATCGAAGTTCGACGGTTCCAGCCACCGCCTGAACGCGCGATCGAGCGCCGGCCATTCCGAATCGATCGCGCCGTACCACGCCGTATCGCGATTGTGTCCCTTGGTCAATCGCGCCTGCCGGAAGATTCCTTCGTACGAGAACCCGTACCGCTGCGCGGCCGCGCGCGAGGCGGCGTTCAGCGCGTCGCACTTCCACTCGTACCGCCGGTAACCGAGCGTGAACGCGCGCTGCATCATCAAGTGCATCGCCTCCGTGCCCGCTGGATTGCGTTGCAGCAGCGGCGAGAAGTTGATGTGCCCGACTTCGATCGACCCCGAGTCCGGATCGATTCGCAAGTAGCTCGCGACGCCGACGGCTTTGTCCGTCGCGAGATCGACGATGGCCCAGAACATCGGGTCCGGCTTGCCGGCGACGCTCTCGACCCAGGCCGTGTAGCTCGCCGGCGTCTCGAACGGCCCGTAGGGCAGATAGGTCCAGTTGCGGCCCTCCGCGTCGATGCGGTTCGCGGCGTGCAGGTCCGTGGCGTGCCGCGCCGCGTCGAGCGGCTCAACGCGACAGAAGCGTCCGACCATCGGGTCGAGCGACGGCCGTGGCGGCGGAGTCCAGTTCGCCACAGTGAATCCGATGGGTTGGCCGAGCGCGTTGATCTCGTGAGGCGGCATCGCCATCGAGTATCGCCCGCCAAAAGCGGGCAAACAACACTGGATTCCGCCAGTTGCACCGATTAGACTGACGGCGATTCCCATGACCGATCTCGTCCCCTTCGACGCCATCGTCCTCGGCGGCGGTCCAGCCGGGTCGGCCGTCGGCCGCCTGCTGAGCGCGTGGGGCCACTCGGTCCTCCTTCTCGATACACCCGCGCCGCCGTCGCGCGGTCTCGCGGAGTCGCTGCCGCCCAGCACGCAGAAACTGCTCGCGCAAATCGGCGTGCTCGACGCCGTCGAGCACGCAGGGTTCTTCCGCGCGACGGGCAATACGGTCTGGTGGGGATCGGGCGATCGCCGCGTCGAGAGCTTTGCCGCGCGCGATGCGATGGGGTACCAGATTCACCGGCCGGACTTCGATCGAGTCCTGCGCGATTGCGCGTGCGAGGCGGGCATCGATCTGTGCGGCGACGCCCGAGTCAAAGATGTCCGCTTCGAAAGCGATCGCTCGGTCGCGGTCGACTACGACGATGGCGGGCGTGGCAGGCGGACGGCGGCGGGCCGCTTCGTGCTCGACTGCACGGGCCGCGCGGGGCTCGTCGGACGGCGCTTCCGGCGGCTGGAACCTGGCTATCGCACGTGCGCGCTCGTCGGCGTGTGGACGAAGCCAGGCGGATGGGACCTGCCGGACGAGACGCACACGATCGTCGAAACCTACGACGAGGGCTGGATGTGGTCGGTCCCGATCTCGCGCGACACGCGACACGTTGGCGCGATGGTCGATCGCGCGTCGTCGACGGTCTCCGGTGGACGCGAACTCGAGCTGGTCTATCGCGCCGAGACCGCGAAGGCGACGAATCTCGGTCCGCTGCTCGACGGCGCGACGCTCGACCGCGTCTGGACGTGCGACGCATCGCTGTATTCATCCGACCAGTGCGCGGGCCCGCAGTTCCTGCTGATCGGCGACGCCGCATCCTTTATCGATCCGCTGTCGTCGTTCGGCGTGAAGAAGGCGCTGGCGTCGGCATGGCTCGGCGCGATCGCGGTCCACACGTGCCTGACGGATTCGAGCCGTCAGGACGTCGCGCTCGACTTCTTCTCACACTGGGAACGCGACGTCTACGCGAAGCATCTGGGCCGCTCGCGCACGTTCGCGCGAGAAGCGCAGGCGCGCCACCCGCACACGTTTTGGGCGTCGCGCGCAGGCGCCACGGATGAAGTCGACGCGGGCGAACTCGACGTCGCGCGCGATCCGGACGTCCTCGCCGCGTTCGAGCGTTTCAGACGAGCGCCGTCGATTCATCTCGCGCTCGCGGGCGATGTGCGGTTCGAGCCGCGGCCGGTGATTCGCGACCGCGAGATCGTCCTCGAAGATGCGTTCGTCGCGCCAGGCCTGAAGGCCCGCGCTCCGGCTGAGCCGCTGAGGTTTCTGGGGAACGTCGATCTCGTCAAGCTGGCCGACATTGCGTGCCGTCACACGGATGTGCCCGATGTGTTCGAAGACTACTGCCGCACCTGCGCTCCCGTGCCGCTGCCGAGCGTCGTGGGCGGGCTCTCGGTGCTCGTCGCCAGAGGGATTCTCCATGAACAAGCATGAGCGCCGGGCAGCCTTGAAGAGTTGCGCTACGTCGATCGTGTGCGGGCTGCTGCTGATCGCCTCGCCGCCGGCGCAGGCGCAGACGCCTGCTGCAGCCACCGTCAACGACGGCATCCCGGTCCAGAGCGATCTCGTGAAGGCGAAGTGCGGAACGTGCCATCGCAGCGACGACAAGGGGCGCATGTCACGCATCTCGTATCGCCGCGCGACGCCGGAG
>Ga0326726_10001886_pt1 | contig 19504 bp, 20 predicted proteins | sample MHFenrmetagenome_2_FD_207603 | JGI IMG/M metagenome (GOLD analysis project Ga0326726, IMG submission 207603) | Lab enriched peat soil microbial communities from Michigan Hollow, Ithaca, NY, United States - MHF15MN | ecosystem: Environmental > Terrestrial > Soil > Wetlands > Peat | place: USA... | reverse complement strand
GCTCATTGATGGCGCACACGTTCACCCCTACCTGGCTTTCATCGGCGCAGGAATCGCCGCCGCCATTGCCTCCGTCCTCATCGGTATTCCAACCTTCCGCCTTCGCGGGCCCTATTTCGCCATCGCCACGATCGGGGTCAGCGAGACAGTGCGCGTGATTGCCACCAACCTAGACTTCACCGGCGGCGCCGGCGGCTACCGCATCGCCGAGGCCCGTGTCTTCAGCCAATCCGAGCATTACTACACGGCACTCGTGGTCGCCGCTTTGGCGATTGCGATATCGATCTTGGTGGCGCGCCACAAGTTCGGTCTTGGCCTGGTCGCCATTAAAGAGGACGAGGACGCCGCCGCCGATGCCGGCGTCAATCCGTTCCTTTACAAACTCCAGGCACACGCTCTCGCCGCCGCGCTCACCGGCATCGCCGGAGGTCTGTTCGCACGCTACGCTGCCTACATTCACCCCAACGGCGTCTTCGCTTTCCAGACCAGCGTGCAGATTCTCCTTATGCCCGTCATCGGCGGTCTCGGCACGGTTTGGGGACCGGTGATCGGCGGGGCAGTGGTCGGCATCATCGAAGAAGAAATCGTCGCTTATTTCCCCCAGATTCATCTCCTTATCTATGGCTCATTGCTCATCATGATCGTGCTCGTGGAGCCGGGTGGAATTCTGGGCGCAAGTCGAAATCTCATGCACCGTATCAGGAGGTTGTATGACCGCGGAACACGCAAACGAGCCGCCGATTCTCCAGGTGAATCAACTGACAAAGTTCTTTGGGGGGTTGGCAGCGGTCAAAGACGTGAGCTTTGACGTCCGTCGCGGGCAGATCTTCGGCTTCATCGGGCCCAACGGCGCCGGCAAGACCACCCTGTTCAGCATGATCTCCGGGGCGCAGAAACCCACTTCGGGCAGCGTCGTATGCCGCGGCAAGGACGTGACCGGCCTGCCGCCGTTCCGGCTCGTCCAAGAAGGGATCGCGCGCACCCACCAGATTGTGCGCCCGTTCCGCACCTTGACCGTGCTGCAAAACGTCCAGGTGGGAACTTACTTCGGGCGTAACGGCGCCGGCCACGCTACAGCGCGCGAACAGGCCATGGAGGTCTTGCGCGCCGTTGGCCTGCAGGACCTTGCCGACACTTCCGCGTACACGCTCTCGGTCGGCCAGCAGAAGAAACTCGAAGTTGCGCGCGCCCTCGCCACCAATCCCGACATTCTTCTCTGCGACGAAATCTGCGGCGGTCTCACGCATGCAGAAACCGAGGCCATGTTGGACTTGCTCCGCGAAATCTGCCGCCGCGGCACCACCATCCTGTACGTCGAGCACGACGTCAGGGCCATCACCGCCGTCTGCGACCGCATTCTCGTGCTTAATTATGGCCAGAAGTTAGCCGACGGCACGCCCGAGCAGATCCAGCTTGATCCCGCCGTCATCGAGGCTTATATCGGTGCCGCGCCCAAGGCGAGGAACATTGTCTGACGTCACCACCAACCACGCCTTGCTTTCCGTCGAGCGCCTGGAATCCGGCTACGGCGCCGTGCAGGTGCTCTGGGGCGTTTCTTTGTCTGTCCCGCGCGGCCAAATCGTCACGATCATCGGCTCCAATGGCGCGGGAAAAACCACTACCTTGAAGGCCATCATCGGCGTCATGAAGGCGCGCCGTGGCCGCATCACGTTCAAGGGCGAAGACATCACCGCGCTACCCCCGCACGAGCGTGTCAAGCGCCACATCAGCCTCGTGCCCGAAGGCCGCCAGCTCTGGCCGCGCATGAGTGTCGAGGACAACCTCCTCATGGGCGCCTACCAGCCGAGTCTTAGGAAGGATTCCCGCCGCAGCCTTACCCGCGTTTACGATCTCCTTCCACGCCTCAAGGAGCGGCGGAACCAACTTGCCGGCACTCTCTCCGGCGGGGAACAACAGATGTGTGCCGTCGGCCGCGGTCTGATGTCTGGGCCCGAGTTGCTCATGCTGGACGAGCCTTCGCTTGGCCTTGCTCCCAAGTTGGTGGACGAGATCTTCGGTCACGTCGAGCAGATCCGCAAGGAAGGGGTCACCATTCTGCTGGTCGCGCAGAATGTCAGTTACGCCCTGCAGATGTCGGAAACCGCCTACCTTATGGAGACCGGACGCATCACCCTCTCCGGTCCCAGCGAATCCCTCCTGAGCAACAAGTACGTCGTCGAGGCCTATGTCGGCAAGAGCTAGCTGTCTCTGTGCCGCGAGGGCCCTCGCCCGCGACTTTGGACCAATTCCGACCAACCTTAGTACCGACTAAGATAAAAAAAGACTCTCGCCGTCGGATCGTCCGTGCTCGGTCTGAGTTACTATTCGGCGGTTCAGCAGAGTTCAGTCGGACTAACGTTGAAGGACGTTGAAGGTGGCGGCGGTGCTTGGTACTGCGATGTCCTAGCTTGAGTTAGCAGCTCGTTCCTGAGCAGGGTTCATTCCGACTACGCTGAAGGACTACTCTGAAAGTTGCGGCAATGCTGGGGGACTAAGGCCCTGGGACTTGGCATGTGCCAAATTACTGCGGAATTAACCGCCAGATAGCAAATCATTTAACTAAGGTATGAGCAAAGCTTTACATAGGCAATGTGCAAAAGTTTGCAACTTGCAGCGGTTCGCTTTCAACCGGGGCAAGCAGGGTTCACGGTGAACTCGTTTGTCGGCAGAGTGATGGAGGACAACGCGTCAGCTGAAAGATCGGCCCTGGAGTTGCTTATCATCAGGTAGCGCTCGTTTTCGCCCAGGTTTTAGTGGCCCTAGTCTCCAGTCTTGTGTCAATTAGCCCTAATTGCTGGGAAGCAGTTGGTGCGTTGAGCTGTAGTACACGCGTTTAAGGCGCGGCAGGTCCGCGTTGGAGTTGTGGCTGTGCGCATTTTGTTCTTCGATCCCCGTACCGACTTTTTCCACTTCCTGGGGGAGAAGCTCGGCCCCGATTTCCAGCTTGAAGCTCTTGCCGATCTTGAACACGACTCCATTCTGTCCGCCGATGTCATCGTCCTAGGATTTCCCCTTGAGACTGAAGAGCGCGCCGTGCAGGTGGCGCGCTTGCAGCGCCTGGTGCGAACGCCGGGCATGGCGCCGGTGATCGTTTTTTTCTCCGCCCCCGACCGTCAGGCCATGCGCCACGCCTTCGCGCACGGGGCCTACGATGTTTTCGTCGAGACCGGTTCCATGGAAGAGCTGCGCATCGTCTTCGCCCGCGCTGCTCGCTATCATGAGCTGAATCGTGAAGTCAGCCGGCTGCGCCAGGCGCGAGTCAGCGCCACCGGCTTTGATTCCGTGATCGGTTCCGACGCCAAGATGCAGACTGTCCTTACCTTCGCCGCCAAGGTAGCGCCCACCGACGCCAACCTTCTTATTACCGGCGACACCGGCACTGGCAAGGAACTGCTGGCGCACGCCATTCACCGCGCCAGCCCGCGCGCCGCGCATCCCTTCGTCGCCGTCGCCTGTTCGTCGCTGCCGGAAACGCTGATTGAGGCGGAACTGTTCGGTCACGAGAAAGGCGCCTTTACCGGCGCTGCCACCCAGCGCCGCGGCCGCTTTGAAGCTGCCGAGCGCGGCACCATCTTCCTCGACGAAATCGGCGAACTCTCGCCCGCCCTCCAGGTCAAGCTGCTCCGGGTTTTGCAGGAACGCACCTTCGAGCGCCTGGGCAGCAATCAGACGCGTCGCATGGAAGCTCGCGTCATCTGCGCCACCCATCGCAATCTCTGGGAACTGGTGAAGTCCGGCGCCTTCCGCGCCGACTTGTATTACCGGCTCAACACCGTCGAAATCCAGCTTCCGCCGCTGCGCGAACGTCGTGACGACATCATTCCCCTGGCGCTTTCCTTCCTGCGCTTCTACGCCACCAAGCACAGCCGCCCGGCCCGGCGCTTGGCCCCTCTGACCATGTCCATCCTGCAGGAATACGACTGGCCGGGAAATGTCCGCGAGCTGCAGAACGTCATCGAACGCGCAGTGGTGGTCAGCGACGACGCCGAAGTCCGCTACGAGCACCTGCCCGTCCAGTTCTCGGTTTCGGTCGAAGACGAGGCTGATACCGCCGCCTCTTTCGACGGTGAAGTGCGCAATTTCAAGCGCCGTCTCATCCAGCGCACCCTGATCGAGAACGGCAACAACAAGCTCCAGACGGCCCGTTCGCTCAAGATCGCCCGTTCCTCTCTCCACCGCCTCATTGACGAGCTCGACGTCAACCTGCCCAACGAATTTCTTAACTGATCCGCCGTGCCCACCCTGTCCTGATTCGTCAGGAGAGTGTGAGAACCTCCGTCAGCATTACGGCTGCAAATACTTGCATTAAGGTGTCTCCCGGCTGGGTCGCGTCATGATCCTGAGTGTCTCGATTTTCGGACACTCCGACCTCCAGGCGTTTCCGCTCCATCTACCTAACTCCAGCATCTACAAGCACATGCCGTCAAACTATGGACTACCGCGCGAATGTACGCTGAATTGCACTACCTTCTGCGAAGCGTCACTTTACGTTCAGGAGAAAAGTATGCGGCAAGTTCTCACCAATCTCTGGCAGGACGAGTCGGCCCAAGACACATCCGAATACGCGCTGCTGCTTTTGCTGATTACCGCAGCCCTTGTCGCCGTCGTCGGCACCCTCAGCACCACCGTGCAGGGCGTATTCAGTAGCGTGGTCGGCAAGCTGGTCCCCAAATAGCCCGCAGCCACCGCCCGCGACGGCGTTGTCGAACCCCAACGTGGGCGGCAGGGGCGCACACCTTTGCCGCTCCTTCGCTGCTCAGGAGACAATTATGCGGCACTTCATGACCCGATTGTGGCGGGACGACTCCGCTCAGGACACCTCGGAATACGCCTTACTTCTACTGCTGATCACCGCTGGGCTTACGGCCGCGGTCGTTGCTCTGAGCGGTCAAATCAAAGCCGTGTTTGACTCGATTGTTGGTTCCCTTACTCCGAAATAGTCGTCGCGGCCTAACCAACTTCAACCCCGGCGGCAGGCTCCAGCCTTCGGACGCTTCGGGATGTACTTCGAGGCCGTTGCCATGTGGTATTCGTTCGTGATCGCTTTCATGTTGACCGCCGCCATCGCCGATTTGGTGTGGCGAAGGATTCCCCGTCAACTGGCTATCGCCGGCTTTGCTGTCGGCATTGGTGTGAATGCGTATCACGGCCAACTGGCATCGGCTCTCTTTGCTGCTCTTATGGGATTTGGCGCCGGCTTGGCGCTGTTTCATCTCCGTGCCATTGGCGGGGGCGACGTCAAGCTCGTGGTCGCGCTCGGCGCCATGCTTGGCTGGCATGATTGGATTTTCTCCATGGAGATCGCCGTCATCTTCGCCGGGTTGGTGGCCATCGGCACCGCCATTTACCGCCAACGCTTCCGCCGTTTGCTGACGAATACGGCGCAGTTGGCGGGATGGATCCGAGCGAACGGCCTGACCCCCCACCCTGAAATTCACGTTACGAATAACGCCCTGGGTCATTCGCCATTTGCCATCGCGGCGGCCATCGGCGTTCTGGTGGCGGTGTTGCGATGAGAAACCGCCGCCATCAACAGGGCGCAACGATTGTCGAGGCAGCCCTCATCATGCTGCTCTTCTTCACGCTCGTTTTCTCAGTCGTGGAACTCGGCCGTGTGCTCAACGTCTACCACACCATTACCAATGCCGCCCGCGAAGGCGCGCGCTATTCCGTCGCCCCGTTTCCCGGCATTGCTGGAACTCTGCCCACCTCCGCCAACGTACGGGCTCAGGTGTGTACTTTTCTCACTTCTGCCAGCCTGCCGTGCACCGGGATCACGGTCAATCAGAGCCTGGTGCAGACAGTCAATGGCATTTCGACCACCTTCACTCAGGTGAACGTCAGCACGCCGTACAACTGGTTGATATTGCCACTCAGCCCTCTTACTTTGACCACGCAAGCGGTGATGCGCAATGAGACGAACTGATCGCAGACCTGGCGAACGCGGCACGGCAACGGTGGAATTCGCGCTCTTGCTGCCGGTCATGGTTGTGCTGGCGCTCATCGTCAGTGAAGGCGCCGCTGTCATTCGCACCCACCAGATCCTGAATAACGCTGCCCGCGAGGGAGTTCGCGTCGCCATCGTGCCGGAGAACCAACCGTACAACGGCGTCAGCAACTCTGGCGTGATTGCCGCTGTCAAGAACGCGGCCATCACCTATGCCGCCAACAACGGCGTAACCATCTCAGCCTCCAATGTAACCGTGAACCAGCTTCTGATGGTGCCGGGCGCGGGTGGCGTCGGCCTGAAGGCATCGCAGGTCACCGTTACTTACAGTTATGCGCTGACGTATCTGCCCAATTTTGGTTCCATCTCGGCCTCCATCCCCATGAGCGTGTCGGCCGAGTTCAAGAATTTTTATTAGGGGGAAGTATGAACCGCAAACGCCTGCTCCTGATCGGAGCCCTTTCGTTGATCCTGGCCACCCTAGTCAGCATGGTGGTTTATCGCCTGCTGAACGTAGCCGTCAGCGCGGCCAATCGGCCCAGCGAGAACGTCGTCGTCGCCGCCACTGACCTCGCTCCCGGAGCCCGCATTGACGATAAGGACGTCCGCGTCGTCCGCATGCCGGCCGGCGATGTTCCCGAGGGCGGCTTCCGTTCCATCGCCGATGTAGCCGGTCGCGGCGTGGTTGTCCCCATGGCGCGTAACGAACCCGTGCTTCTTTCCAAGCTCGCTCCCGAGCAGGCCGGTGCCGGACTTCCCGCGCTCATTCCCAACGGTATGCGTGCCGTCTCCGTCAAGGTGAATGAAGTCGTTTCCGTCGCCGGTTTCGTAGTGCCCGGTTCGCACGTTGACGTGCTGCTCACCGGTAATCCCAACCGCGACAACGACCCCGCCACCGTCACCACCACCACCGTGCTGGAAGACGTGCAGGTGCTTGCCGCCGGGCAGCAGTTGCAGAAGAACCGCGAAGGCCAGCCGCAAAACGTTCCCGTCATCACCTTGCTAGTCTCGCCGCAGGACGCGCAGAAGCTTACCCTCGCCAGTTCCGAGGGGCGCATTCAGTTGTCGCTGCGCAATCCCATGGACGGCAAGCAGTCCACCGTCAGCGCCCTGCGCAACGCCTCCCTCTACCAACTTCCCGTGCCCAAGCCGCCCGAGAAGGTCGCCAAGCCGCGCAAGGTCATCGTTAACCCGGTGCCAACGGTCACCTACCAGGTCGAGATCATCCGTGGCGACAAGAAAGACGTAACCAAATTCAATGGAGAAGACCTGGTAGCGCCTGGTCTGGACAGGTAAGCCAATGTCAGCAAGTACGAAACTCGTCATCATCACGCTTCTGGCGCTGCTCGCCGCGGCTGCTGTTTCCGCGCAAACCGCGCCCGCTGCCGCGCAGGCCATGCCCGCTCAACCCGCTGCTGCGCAGCCGGCCCAGCCTGCCGGTCAAGCCGCGGCGCCCGTACCACTACCTGGGCAGCAGGTAGTCAACGAGCAGCAGATCGGCGCCGCCCCCTTGCGTGTCATGGTCGGCAAATCTATCCTCATCAACACCAGTGACCAGCTGAAGCGCGTTTCCGTCACCGACCCCAACGTCGCCGACGCCCTGGTCGTCACACCGCACCAGGTGCTGGTGCAGGGCCGCGCCCCCGGCGAGGTCTCGCTCATCATTTGGAACCAGGCCGAGCAATCGCGCAGCTTCGATCTCCGCGTTGACGTTGATGTCACCGCCGCCGCCGAGGAAGTTCAGCGCATCTTCCCCGAGCAGCAGATCCAGGTCTCGCCTTCGCGCAGCGCCATCGTTCTTTCCGGCCACGTCTCCACCAAGGAAGACGCCGAGCGCGCCAGCGCCGTCGCCGGTGCTTATTCGAAAAACGTCATCAATGTTCTGACCTTCGGCCCGGTCGGCGCCCAGGAAATTCTACTCGAAGTGAAATTCGCCGAAGTTGACCGCACCGCACTCACCCAATTGGGCTTCAATCTCTTCTCCACCGGCGCCGCCAACACCTTCGGCGCCACCAGCACCGGCCAGTTCGGCGGCTTTAGCGGCAGCAACATCGGCGCCACCACCGGCGTCACCAGCAATCCCACCGTTACCGGCAGCAATATCGCCACCGGCCAGATCAACGGGATCGGAAACCGTCATCAGCCCGCCAGCTTCGGTACCAACGATCTGCTCAACATCTTCCTCTTCCGCACCGACATCAATCTCGGCACCGTCATCCGTGCCCTGCAGCAGAGAAATGTCTTGCAGATTTTGGCCGAGCCCAATCTCATCGCGGTCAACGGTAAGGAAGCCAGCTTCCTCGCCGGCGGCGAATTCCCCTTCCCCGTGGTGCAGGGCGGCACCGGACTGCAAACCGTGACCATCCAGTTCAAGGAATTCGGTGTCCGCCTCAAGTTCACGCCCGTCATCATGCCCAACGGCAACATTCACCTGCAGGTGAATCCCGAAGTCAGCACCCTCGACTTTGCCAATGGCATCACGCTCTCCGGCTTCACCGTGCCCGCGCTCAACACGCGCCGCGCCTCCACCGAGTTTGAAATCAAGGACGGACAGAGCTTCGTCATCGCCGGCCTGATGGACAATCGCGTCACCAATCTCGGCAGCAAGGTCCCCGGACTCGGCAACATTCCGATCCTCGGCACTTTCTTCAAGAGCAAGAACCTGACCAAGACCAAGACCGAGCTCATGGTGCTGGTGACGGCGCGGCGCATATCGCCTTCCAGCACGCCGCCCGCGCTGGTCAATTTCCCCGAGGGTTTCTTTGACCAGACGAAGCCCGCGGCTTCCGGCGCCACGCCTGCTCCTCATGGAGGCGGCAAGTGAAACGCAGCCATCGCCAACGCGGCTTCACCGTCGTCAGCTTTGCCCTGTTCCTATCCGGGCTCATGGCCATGGCGGCCCTCGCCGTGGATGTGGGCGTGCTCTACACCGCCCGCACCAGCGCGCAGCACGCCGCCGACGCCGCCGCGCTGGCGGCTGCCTTCACCTTTGTTGACGGCAACACCAACCAGCCCACCGCCGCCATCAACTCTGCCATCGCCATCGCCGGCCAGAACAAGGTCATGGGTCAGCCGGTCTCGATCACCGCCGCCAACGTCAGCGTTGACTTGGCCAATCAGCGAGTCACCGTCACCGTCCCGCGCACGGGAGGCAATGGCATCGGCACCTACTTTGCGCGCATCATGGACATCAACTCCGCCGACGTGCAGGCTAAGGCCACCGCCGAGGCCTGGCTGTCCGGCGCCGCCAGCCAGTGCCTGAAGCCCATCTTCCTGCCCAACACCATTCTGAGCAGCGCCGCTAACGTCACCACCGCGTGCAACCGGGGGGAGGTGCTGTTCGATCGCACCACTTATCATTTAACCGCATGGGGGGACTCGCGGGTGCCCACCACCTCGGCGGTGGATATTCGCCCCATGAAACCCAGCGGTGCTCTTGAACCCAGCCAGTATTACTCGCTCGACTTCGGCTCCGGTGGCAACACTTACCGCTGCACTCTGGGGCAGTGTCTAAACGAGTGCGGGGTGACTGCTGTCCATTGTGGCAGCCCTCTTCCCGTCGAAACCGGCGCCTTGAACGGACCCACCAAGCAGGGGGTCGAAGATCTGATCGGCAATCCGCCGGACACCTGGATCGCCCCCGGGCAATACGGCACGTCGACTGGCCCGGCCACCACCAGCCGTTCGCTGGTTGTCGCTCCGGTCTGGGATAGTTGCGACCCTAATAATGACATCAGGTCTGGTAAGCATGGCCAGACCATCAAAGTTGTCGGATTTGTCACTGCCTTCGTCACCGGCATGAGTGGCAACAATGTTCAAGCCTACATTGTCAGCCGAGCCGAATGCGCTGGCTCCGGCGTTTCCGGCGTCAACGCCAATGCCACCGGGCCTTACGGCATTCCCGTTCGCCTGGTGCAAAACCCCTAATGGGTTTCGAGGTTATTTCGCGCAATGCCTGAGATCAAAGTAGTCGCATTGGCGCCGGACCCGGCCGAACGTGCCGTCTTGCAGATGCTGGTGGACGGTACCGGCATCGCCCATACCGAGCACGCTTTTCCCGGCTACCCGGTCGTTGCCACCGATCCCACTCTGCGCCGCATTCACGATCTCAATCCCACGGTCGTGATCGTCGATGTCCCCGCCGACAACATCATGTCCGCGCTGCGCGCCATCGAACTCATTCACCTCGAGGCGCCCAAGTCCGTCATCTTCGCCATCGGCGACATGACCCACCCGCAGACCATCATCAGCATCATGCGCGCCGGCGCCCGCGAATTCCTCGAGCGTCCCGCCAACACCAACACTTTGCTGGAAGCCTTTGTCCGGCTCGCCGCCACGCAGCGCAAGGCCAAAGGGGACTTCCAGCGCGGGCGCGTCTTCGCCTTTCTGAACTCCAAGGGCGGCAGCGGCGCCACCACGCTCGCCGTCAATACCGCGCTCGCTCTGCAGGCGGCCCACGGCAGCTCCGCCCTGGTGGATCTGGCGCCCATGGGCCATGCCCACCTCCACCTCAGCATGCAGGCCCAGTTCTCGGTTTCGGACGCCATGCAGAACCTGCACCGCATGGACGAATCCCTGCTCATCGGCTACATGTCCCGCCACAGGAACGGTCTCGACCTGCTGGCCGGCGTCTCCGATCCTGGCGCCGCGCATCCGCCCGTCGGCGCCGATTTCGCCCGCCTCTTCGATCTCCTCGTGGGCCATTACCGTCATATCGTGGTCGATCTCTCCACCCGTCTCGACGCCGCCACCCGCACCATGTGCGACCTCGCCGACGCCGTGCTGCTGGTCGCCCAGGCTGACGTTCCTTCGCTCTGGAGCGCCACCCGCGTTCGCGACTTCCTCGCCAGCGGCGGCGGCAGCCGCGATCGCATTCGGCTTGTGCTCAACCGCTATCGCAAGATGCCCGGTTTTGGGGAAAGCGAGGTCGAGGGCACCACCGGCCTGAAGCTGTTCCGTACCGTGCCCAATCAATATGCGCTGGTCTCCAACGCGATTGACCGCGGCATTCCCGTGGTCCAGCAAAATCACTCCGAGCTTGCCCAGTACTTCGGCGACTTTGCCTCCGCTCTCGTCAGTAACGAAGACACCACCCGGCGCAGGTCTTGGCCTTTGACCAACGTGTTCAGGAGTGCATAACCCATGGCTACCGGCAACCAGTTCCGCCCGGCGGACGCATCGCCCCCGGCGATGCTCGATTACCAGCAGATCAAGTCCGACCTGCACCGCAAGATTCTCGACCGCCTCAACTTGGAGAAGCTCGGGCGTGCCGCCAGCGAAACCGCGCGCGAGGAAGTGCTTGCCATCGTGCGCAATGTCATCGCCTCCGAATCCATTCCTCTCAGCTTTGCCGAGCGCGAGCGGCTGGCCCGCGAGATTCTCGATGAGATCTTCGGCCTTGGGCCCCTGGAATTGCTGCTTCAGGACCCCACTATCTCCGACATCCTCGTCAACCGCTACAACCGGGTTTACATCGAGCGCGCCGGAAAGCTGGAGCTCACCAGCATGAGCTTCAAGGACGATCAGCACCTGATGCAGATCATCGATCGCATCGTCTCCCGGGTCGGCCGGCGGGTGGACGAGTCCTCGCCCATGGTGGACGCGCGCCTGCCCGACGGCTCGCGCGTCAACGCCATCATTCCGCCGCTCGCCATTGATGGCCCCTGCGTCTCCATTCGCCGCTTCGGCCGCGACCGCCTCACCGCGCGCGATCTCGTCGCCAACCGGACGCTCACCGAGCCCATGATCCAACTTCTCGCCGCCGTCGTCCGTGGGCGCCTTAACGTGATCATCTCCGGCGGCACCGGCGCCGGCAAGACCACGCTGCTCAATGTCCTCTCCGGTTTTGTTCCCGACACCGAGCGCATCGTCACCATCGAGGACGCCGCCGAATTGCAGCTACGCCAGGAGCATGTGGTCCGGCTGGAAACCCGCCCGCCCAACATCGAGGGACGCGGCGCCGTCAAGCAGCGCCAGTTGGTCATCAACAGCCTGCGTATGCGTCCCGACCGCATCATCGTCGGCGAGGTCCGTGGCGAAGAAGCGTTCGACATGCTCCAGGCCATGAACACCGGCCACGAGGGATCGCTCACCACCGTCCACGCCAACACCCCGCGCGATGCGCTGTCCCGGGTCGAGAACATGGTCTCCATGGCCAATCTCAACCTGCCCGACCGCGCCGTGCGCCAGCAGATTGTTTCCGCCATCAACGTCGTGGTCCAGATCGCGCGTCTCTCCGACGGCTCCCGCAAAGTGATTTCCATTTCGGAAATCACCGGCATGGAAAGTGACATCGTTACCATGCAGGAGATTTTCCGATTCGAACGCCGCGGCCTCGATCCCAATGGCACGGTGCGCGGCGCCTTCCGCGCCACCGGCGTCCGGCCCAATTTCACTGACCGCCTCGCCGCCGTCGGACAGCGGCTCCCCTACTCGCTGTTCGAAACCGTGGTGGAGGCCTGAGGAACGGCCATGTCTTTTTTCGTCTCCTTTCTCGTCTTCGTCATCATTGCCGTCGGCGCCTTCGTCGTCTTCGGCCTGTTCGATGTGCGCACCGCTCAGGCCCGCATCATCAAGGAGCGCCTCGCTTCCGTTGACCAGGCCGTCGCGCGCCAGCCCAGCGAGGATCTTGCCCTCTTGCGCGACGAAATGTTGAGCAGCATTCCCGCCCTCAACCGCCTGCTCTCGCGCTCGCAGCGCATGTCGCGCTTCCAGGCCTGGCTGGCGCAGGGCGCGCTCCACATCAGGGCAGGGAAGTTCCTGCTGTTCGCCGGCTGCGTCTCTGTAATTGCCGGGTCGATCACCAACCTTGTGACCCACACCTGGATTTTTGCCGCTCTCGCCGCCGGATTGGCCGCCGCCGGCCCCTTCATCTACGCCGGCATCAAGCGTTCGCGCCGCTTCCGCAGATTCGAGCGGTTTTTTCCGCAGGCCATTGACCTGCTCGCCCGCGCCGTCCGCGCCGGCCACTCCTTCAACACCGCGCTGGAGTTGATCGGCGACGAGCTCGCCGAGCCGGTCGGCGGAGAATTCCGCAAGCTCTTCGAAGAACAGAAATTCGGACTCCCCATGCGCGAAGCCTTGCTCAATCTCGCCGAGCGCGTTCCTCTGGTTGACGTCAAGTTCTTCGTCACCTCGGTCATGTTGCAGCGTGAAACCGGCGGCAATCTCGCCGAAATTCTCGACAAGCTCTCCTACGTCATCCGCGAGCGCTTCAAGATCCTCCGCCAAGTCCAGGTCTTCACCGCCCAGGGACGCATGAGCATGCGCATCCTCATGGCGCTGCCCCCGGCGCTGGTGGTCATCATGAGCATCATGAATCCCGCACTCATGCGCGTGCTTTTCACCGACCCGCTCGGACATCTGCTCATCGGACTCGGCGTCGTCATGCAGGGCATCGGGTATCTGCTCATGCGCAAAGTGATCCACATCGAGGTATAGCCATGGCCCTCGTACTCGCTCTCGCTCTGTTTCTGACCTTCGCTACCGCTATCTTCGCCTTGAGCACGGCGATGTGGGCGCCGGCTTCTCCGCTCGGCACTCGCCTGCGTGCGCTCATCGGCCTGCGCGATCAGGATTCCAAAACGCGCCTCCAGGATCGCCTCCAGGTTGCGATCGATCCTCTCAGCCGCGCCGTGCCCCATTCGCCCAGTCAAGTTTCGCGCACCCGCGCCTGGCTGATGCAGGCCGGCTACCGCGAATACGAGCACCTCACCATCTACTTCGCCCTCCAGGCGGTAGTCGCCTTGGGCCTGCTGGTGCTCGTCATCTTCAGCGGCATCGGTTTCCTGCACGGCGGCTTCGCCCTGTTTTTCATTGCGCCCGTCCTCGGCTTGTTTGTGCCGCGCTTCGTTCTCAAGCGCATGATCCGCAACCGCCAGCGCCGCATCCAGCTCGCGCTGGCCGATGGCCTCGATCTTGCCGTCATCTGCATCGAAGCCGGCCTCGGTCTCGACCAGGCCATCCAGCACGTCAGCAGCGACCTCCGCCACTCTCATCCCGAGCTGAGCGACGAATTCAGCCTGGTCAACCTCGAGATGCGCGCCGGCAAGCCGCGCGCTGAAGCCCTGCGCAACCTCGCCGCCCGCACCGGCGTGGAGGACCTTCGCGCTCTCGTCGCCGTGCTCTTGCAGACCGACCGCTTCGGTACCAGCATCGCCCTGGCGTTGCGCGTGCACTCCGACGCCCTGCGCACCGAGCGCCGTCAGCGCGCCGAGGAAGCCGCCGCCAAAACCAGCATCAAGATGGTCCCCATCCTGGTCTTCTTCATGCTTCCGACCATGTTCTTCGTATGCATCGGCCCGGCGGTCATTCAGGCCATCCGCATCCTGCTCCCGGCGGTGTCCAAATGAGCGCGGAACTGGCGGGGCTCACCGTGCTCGCTCTCATGCTGATCCTGGGGTTGGTGGCCTACGGTCGGCGCAACAAAAACGCGGGTCAGTAATAACAGGTAGGCGAAATCGCCCATGAACAGCAACGGCCAGCACGGATACGCATTCAACCGCACGCGTCAGACTTTTCTCGCCACCCGGCTGCGCGTCGCCGATACCCACCTCGCGCGCCTGCGCGGCCTGCTCGGCGCCACCCGCAAGACTTTCGATTTCGGACATGGACTGCTCATCGTGCCCTGCCATGGCGTGCACACCCTGGCCATGGGATTTCCCATTGACGTGGTTTATCTCGACTGCAATCACCACGTCCTGCACGTCGAGGAGAACGTCAAGCCCTGGCGCTTCACTCCCATGAAAATGGATGCGGCCAGCGTTCTGGAACTCCCATGCCACACCGCGTGGGACACGCAAACCGCCGTCGGCGACCAGATCGAAATTCGCGTCGGACCGGCCTCTTCCGTAGTTCCTAGGTGATCTGATGAAGCTATTCCAATTCCGACGGCATGAAGTTCTCAGCATCCTCGCTGCTGCTGAAGTTGCAGGCTCCAACGCTTTGCTGCCCAGCAACGGTGACGAGAATTCCACGAACGCAGGCCTCGGCCCCTCGCTCGATCAGCCCAAGGATTTGTCAGCGTCGGTACGTCCCGGCGTGGCTCATCGGGATGCTGAAGAGATTTCAATGAATACAACCCCCGGCGCCTCGCCGCGGCTGCCCTCGACCTCGCCGGAATCTCCGAGCGCGGGGCGTCCCGCCCGACACAAGCTGAACCAAGAAGAAACTGCCGACATCGTTGCCTGGCTGGAGCATGAACAAGCAGCTCTGGAGAAAGAGATTATTAGCCGCTCCGCCGGCTCGCCAATAGGTGATAAACCAGTCGTGGTCCCCACCGCCTCCCGGGGTCCCCAGGACGCGCTGGCGGTGCGCGCCATGGGGTCGGGGTCACGGGGGCTGCGTTCCCAGTCACCGGAATCCATACGCGGAGGCCTCTCCGACCGACGCAACCTGCCTGCGACCGACTTGGACCTCAACCTTCTTATAGACTGGCAACCGGCCTGGCGCAGCTTCGTCTCCGCCATCCGCCCCGCTTTCCTCCGTCAGACCACGCCGCTGGCGATCGAAGTTCGCTGCACCGCTAGATTTGATCCGTGGAGCGCCTGCATCTCCGCTGCCGCGCATGTCGCCCTTTTCCTTGTGCTGATCGGCAGCTACCAGGCTCATCACGCCTCGCAGGTCTTGCTCGAGACCGGAGCGCAACGCTCCTACGACGTCATCTATTTCTCCGGGCCCTATCTTCCTCCCCTGGAAGACCGCGGCGGCGCCCTTATCGGAGTTTCCGGACGCAGCGGCGGACGCGAGCTGAAGAATGTTCAGAACATCCGCGTGGCGCGCGGCACCAAGGTCGCTCCCAGCACGGTTGACGCCCCCAATCTAAAGCTGCCGCACACCGACAAGGCCGTCGCCAACCTGCTCGCCGTTCGTCCGCTTGCGCCTTCCGCCCCGGTGCAAGCGCTTCGTTCCATGCTCGGCAGGCTCGGCTTCACGCCCGACGTCGTTCCTCCGGCTCCGAAAGTTGACATCACCCAGCGTCCTGCTCCCCAGCTTTCCGCGGAAGTCGTTCCTCCTTCACCCGACGCCACTTCGCTCAATCAAAAATCCGCGGCGCAGATGAAAATTGACGCCGTGCCCGCTCCTGTCTCCGCTCCCGTGCGCGACACCGACGCCATCGCCAAGCTTCGCCTGCCCGCCGAAGTCGTCGCTCCGCCGCCATCCGGGATCTCCCGCGCGCGCGCGCTGCCGCACGGCATGAGCGGATCGCCGCAGGTCGCGCCGCCTTCGCCCGACATCACCGCCGTGAAATCCGGATCACCCAACGGCTCGCCTCAAGGCTTGGGCTCGGCGGATGCGGTTCCGCCCCCGCCCAGTTCCGCTGAGATTGGCGACGGCACTCTCAACTCCGCGCTCAACGCCCTCAGCAGTGCCGTGCGCGCCGCCGGATTCGGCAAGACCGAAGCCCCCGGCGTCATCGCCTCCGCTCATCCCGGCAAGGACGTCGGCATCCCCAACGCCACCGGCGCTGGCGAAATTGCGCTCTCCACCACCGGCGGAGACAGCCTGGGACGCGGCGGCTCCGGCGGCGGCGCCGGCATCGGCAACGGTACCGGACCCGGCAACGCTCCTTCCGGCAACGGACCCGGAAGCGGCATCGCCGACATCGGCCCTGGCGCCGCTTCTGGCCGCGGCAACTCGCCCTTCCCTGGCGACGGTGGAGCAGGGAACTCGCCCGTCGCCACCAGCTCCTCCGGCGTATGGGTCGCAAGCAAGCTTCCCTCCGGCTCGGTCAACATCCCGAGCTTCTCTACCTCCGGCGACGCTTCCTCGCCGGGCCGCTCCCCCGCTGACGCGCGCCGCCGCAAGCCCGGCGTTACTGTCATCGGCACCTCGCGCTCTGGCGGTGCTCTCAACCATTACGGTGTCCTCCCCGGCTCCCGCGTTTACACCATCTACATTGACACCGACGCCGGCACCGCCGTCCTCGAATACTCTGCCGCCGATACTTCGGGCAAGGAATTCGCCCAGGATCTGATCGCGCCCGAAGCCGTGCGCGCCGAAATCCCCGCCGACCTGCGCAGCGCCAAGTTTGTCGTCTCCTGCGTCGTCGACCGCTCCGGCCTCCTGCGCAATCTCCGTGTCTTGCAGAACAGCTCTCCCACCACCGTCACTCGCGTCCTTGCCATGTTGCATGAATGGCGATTCCGCCCCGTCCTCCGCGGCAACGCCGCCATCGAAGTCAACGCCATCGTCGGCTTCAACATCGACACCCGCTAACCGTCCTCGGTGGGGTACGGGTCTCTGACCCGTGTAGCCAACGCCGTGAAAAACCCAAAGCGCGCTCCCCTCGAGCGCGCTTTCATTTCCCCACCGACACCGACAGCCGAAAACCTCCTGTAACTCCAGCTCTGCTGTGACCTGCGTCACTAAGTGACCTTAGCCAGTCACGAGTCTTTTCCCCTCCCCACTCAGTATGCCTTCCTAGACACCCTAAGATGACCCACTGATACGTCTTCTTCTTTCCAGCCGCTACTCTCGTTTCCGCGCACAACCAGTACAGCTCCAGCGGAGTATCCATGCGAACCGTTTCCTCGCTTCCATTGATCCTGATTGTCTTTTTGCTGCTCGGCTCTGCGCAAGTCTCGTCCGCCCAAGTCACCGTCAACATAACCGCCCCGAGTTCCTCCAGCGTCCCGACCTCCTTTACGCTTCAGGCCAATGCCAGTTCGCCCAGGGGCGTCAATGGCTGGTACGTCTACGTGGATGGCTACGCCGTCTGGAACACGCCTGGGCCCACTTCTTTCATCTCCGCGCCCGTCACCGTGAGCGTCGGAACGCACAACGTGAACGTTATGGCCTGGGACCGCACCGGCGCTTACGGCAGCCGCTCGCTCACGGTGAATGCATCCACGGTCTCGCCCACCGGCGTCAGCGTCAGCGTTCAAACTCCGAGTAGTGGCGCCAGCGTTGGCAACCCCGTTCCCTTCAACGCGTCCGCCAGCAGTCCCAACGGAATCTCCGGCTGGGTCATTTACATGGACAACCAGAACGTCTACCAGGTGGACAACTACTCCAATTCGCTGAGCGCCAGCGTCAATCTTCCCGGCGGTACGCACACCATCTATATCCGCGCCTGGGACAAGGTCAGCGGCTCCGGCACTTCCCCCAGCTTCAGCATTAACGTCGGCGGCGCTGCCGGCGGTGGCAGCGGTGGTGTTCTGCCCACTCCGCCTGCCTCGGCCAGGACCTGGACCAATCTCGAACAAACCACCGACAACTGGTCCGATTGCAGCAACTGTGCCGGCGGCACCCATACCAGCAATTACTGGAAGGCGTTCTGGCAAACCTCGCCTTCCATGGACGGCGCCAGTCTGCAGTTCTTCAATGGTGGCGGACCCTGGGCCGACGTTCTCTGGGTCAAGAAGCTGGGAAACCAGAATTGGGCCAGCAACTTCATTTGGGATTTCTACGTTTACTTCGACTCCGCCACGGCCGCCAACCTCTGGTCCGCCGAGTACGACCTCTGGCAATCCGTCGGCGGCTGGGAATTCATGATCGGCACGCAGTGCGTCTTCGGGACCGGCGAGTGGGATACCTGGGATCAGGCCGCCGGCCACTGGGTCAAGACCAGCGTTCCCTGCAAGCGCATGTCCGCCGGCAACTGGCACCACATCCAGATGTATCTCCAGCGCGTGAGCGGCAATCGCTACAAGTACGTCACCCTGGTGGTTGACGGCCAGGCTTACACCCTGAACCAGACGTTCAACGCCGGATGGGCGGGTTGGGACGATAGCCTCGGCGTCCAGTGGCAGCTCGATCTGAACGGCAGCGGCACTGACGCTCACGAGTGGGTCGATAAGGTCAAAGTGAGTATCTGGTAGGTGTTCGCGGGTGTGGCACGGATTTCCGACGTGGGTTCACGCAACGAAAAATAAAGAGCGCGCTCAAAGACGACCGCGCTCTTTCTTTCTCGCACCTCAAAACTGAAACTCAAAACTAATCCTTCGGCGTCTCCAGCCGTTTCCTCTCCGGAGGCGACGTCTGCGCTGTCAATCTCGCAGCACTTCCCACGCCTCCCGAAAGCGTTCGAACTTTCTCTTGGACTTCCTCGCAGGACATAGGTGAATGCTCTTCACCGGGCTGAACGCCGATACCGGGATCAGGTACCACACATTCTCCGGAATCACGAATGCCGCCAGCACATCAATCTCCTTCCGCGTGTACCCGCGCTTGCTGCTATGCCCGTTCCCGCTGCCCACGCGATACACTCCATCCTCCGCCACGCCCACCGACTTCACTTGCACCCGCGTCAGCACTCCCTTGTTGTCCACGATGAAATCGTAGGCGCTGCTCTCCCCGTACGGTTTCGACACCCGCAGTCCCAGTTCCGCCGCTCGCTGCGCAAACACAAGTTCGGCCAGCTCGCCTTGACGTTGGGCATCGCGGGCAGAGCTTGGCATTGTCGTATAGGTTGAGGAATTCCTTATGAGAAGAACCAATCGTCGCACAGCAGGGAATTAGATCGGTTCCACAATCGGTGTAGCCACTTGTTCCTGTGGTGGAAGCACCGGCCTTCAGGCCGGTGAACCGGACTCCGCTGAAAACGGGCTTCAGCCC
>Ga0326726_10001885_pt1 | contig 19507 bp, 17 predicted proteins | sample MHFenrmetagenome_2_FD_207603 | JGI IMG/M metagenome (GOLD analysis project Ga0326726, IMG submission 207603) | Lab enriched peat soil microbial communities from Michigan Hollow, Ithaca, NY, United States - MHF15MN | ecosystem: Environmental > Terrestrial > Soil > Wetlands > Peat | place: USA... | reverse complement strand
CCCAGCCGTACGCCACGTTGTACCAGCCAATGAACCTGATCCCGAACTTCTCCTCGTACTCCCTCACCTGCCTCGGGAAGATCGTCCGCATGAAGAACTTGAAGAACGGATCGCGGCCGCGACGCACCGAGAAGTAGGTCGCGAGCACCGGCACGGGCGACGATCCTCCTCGAACGGCGACAGGTCGGCCGCTATTGTCGCACGGGGCCCGAGCCGGGCGAGTCGGGTCCGGCGTCACCGCCACTCGTGTCGCCGGCCTGCGCGGAGACGGTGTCGGCACCGCCGTCCTCGCCGGGCCCGGCGTCCTCGAGCTGGCCGACGGTCGGCGTCCGGGGCGCAAGCGGCTGGCGCCGGCCGCGGCGGTCGGCGGCCACGAGGCGGAGCAGGAAGATGATCGTCTGGCCGCTGACCAGGAGGAGCAGGATCGTGATCCCGAGGAGGATGGCCGAGACCGCCTCCGGGACGCGGCCAACGCTCAGCGGCGTCGCGACGATGAGGATCGCCAGCAGGACGAGCTGGAAGCGGAAGCAGCCCAGTCCCGGGCCACGCTCGGCGTCGAGCGCCTCGCCCTTGTACTGGACGGGCGGCTGGTTGATCGCCCCGCTTGGCCGGTGCGGGCCCGGCGCACCGGTGGAGGGCCCGGCGTCGGCTTGAGGGGTCGACTCGGGCGTGTCGGTCGGCTCGGTCACGAGCGGCAACGATACGGGAGTCGGGCGCAGGACGCCGCCGGGGCCGTACCATCGGACGATGGCCACCCGATCGCGTTCGAGCCGCCCGTCAGCCGCGTCGCGCTTCGGCTGGCACCCGGAGCCGGGGCTGATCGGCGTCGACGACGTCGCGGCGTCGCGTCCGGCCCTCGAGACGCTCGGCCGGGAGGCGTGGGCGACCGGGCTCGACTACCTCTTCGACGAGGCCCTCCGCCGGTCCGTGGGCACTCCGACGGCCTATCTGGAGCTGCGCCGGGCCTTCTACGCGGCGGAGCCCCTCGGCCCGCGTGACGGTCCGGGTCCCGCGCCGGCCGGGCCCACGCCGTCTGCCGACGTCCTGGCCGAGTTCCGGACGCGTCTCGCCCCATACCAGCTCAACGCCTGGCACCCCCGGACGCTCAGCTACTTCACCCCGCCGCCGCTGCCCATGTCGATCGTCGGCGAGCTCCTCGCCCAGTTCGCGAACCAGGGGATCGACGTGTGGCATGCCGGGCCGACCGGGGCGTTCGTCGAGGAGGAGGTCGGGCGCTGGCTGTGCGACCTGGTCGGGTACGGGGCGGAGTCGTTCGGGATCCTGACCTCGGGCGGGGTCATGGCCAACCTCATGGCGATGACCGTCGCCCGTGACGTCCACCTCCGACGGATCGGCGGGCTCGACCGGCCACCGCGCGGGCGGGAGCTCGAGGGCGCTCGGGTCTACGCGTCGGAGCAGACCCACTTCTCGATCGCCCGGGCGCTCGACGAGCTCGGCTTCCCGACCGGCACGCTCCATCTCGTCCCGGCGGACGACCGGTTCCGGTTGCGCGGTGCGCCCGTCGCAGAGGCGATCGCCGCCGACCGGGCCGCCGGGCTCCGTCCGTGGGCGATCTCGGCCGTCGCGGGCTCGACGAACACCGGGTCGGTCGACCTGACCGAGGAGCTCGCCGACGTCGCCGAGCGTGAGGGCCTGTGGCTCCACGTCGACGCTGCCTACGGGGGCGGCGCCCTCCTGTCGGAGCGCGACCGCACACGGGTGCCCGGTCTCCACCGGGCCGACAGCATCACGATCGACCCGCACAAGTGGTTCTTCCAGGCCTACGACATCGGCGGCCTCCTGGTCCGTCACGGCGACGAGCTGCTCGAGGTCTACCACCACAGCCCGGAGTACTACCGGGGCGGCGAGGCTGCGCCGGCCGACGCGGGCGACGACCACGAAGAGGACGGGGCCCAGCTCAACTTCTACCAGCGCTCGCTGGAGGGGACCCGGCGCTGGCGCGCGCTCAAGCTGTGGCTCAGCTGGAAGCACCTCGGGACGACCGGGCTCGGACGGCTCGTCGAGGCCAACGACGACCTGGCGGCCTACCTCGCCGCCCGCTGCACCGAGGCCGACGACTTCGAGGCGCTCCCGGCGGAGCCCGAGCTGTCGGTCGTCTGCTTCCGCCACCTGCCCGGCGGCGCGGCCGCCGCGGCGGGACTCGACCCGGCCGCCCTCGACGCCCACCAGGACCGGCTCCACGAGGCGATCCTTGGGTCGGGCGATGCGTGGATCGGGACGACCCGACTGCGCGGCACGACCTGGCTCCGGGCCGGGATCGTCAACTACCTGTCGACCGAGGCCGACATCGACCGGATCCTCGACGACCTCCGCCGGCTCGCGGGCGACGAGGCGCTCCCCGGCGCATGACCGACGCCGGACGTCCGGGTGCCTTCCACGTCGCCGAGCTCAACATCGGCCGGACGGTCGCGCCGCTCGACGATCCGGCGCTGACCGACTTCGTCGACAACCTCCAGCAGATCAACGCCCTGGGTGACGCCAGCCCGGGCTTCGTCTGGCGGCTCCAGGACGAGTTCGGGGCGGCGACCACGATCCGGGCCTTCGACGACCCGCTCATGATCCTCAACCTCACGGTCTGGGAGACGGTCGAGTCGCTCCGCGCCTTCGCCTACAAGACGGCCCACGTCGACTACCTCCGGCGCCGGCGCGAGTGGTTCGAGCCGCTCGACGGTCCGAGCCTCGTCCTGTGGTGGGTGCCGGCGGGTCACCGCCCGACGATCGCCGAGGCCCGCGAGCGGCTCGACCGGCTGGCCGCCGACGGTCCGACGCCGGCCGCGTTCACCCTGAAGACGACGTTCCCGCCGGAGGGCTGATCGGGCAATGCCGGACAGCCCGCTCCTGTACCTGACCGCGGTGGCCGCCGTCTTCGCGATCGCCGCGTGGGCCGGCTGGGCGATCGCGGGCCGGCGCGCCCCGAAGCCGGCGGTCCTGCCCGACCGGGTCTGGCTGTGCGACGCCTGCCACTCGTTCAACGACCCGACCCACGCCACTTGCTACCGCTGCCATCGCCCGCGCCCGATCGACGCCCGGGAGATCGAGCCCGATCCCGAGTTCAGAATCGACCAGCAGCTCGGCCGCCCGAAGGGCAGCACCCAGCTCGGCGCCTCGGGGACGCCATGGCTCGCCGGCGAGGAGCCACTCCGCGACGCCTGGCTGGCCGACCGGGCGCGGGCGAGCGAGCCGGCGCCCGAAGAGCCGCCGCCGGGTCCCGACGACGTCCAGCCGGCACCGGCGTTCTGGACCGCACCGGCGGATCCGACCGAGCCGGCGTCCGAGCCGCCGGAGCACGCCCCCGAGCCGCCGACTCGCCCCTCCGGACAGGACCCACCGACCGGATCGGGATGACCCGATCCGGGTCCCTGGTCAGGCCGGCGGTGGCTCGTTCGCCAGGCCGTTCACGACCTCGACCCGTGGCAGCGCGCGGAGGATCGCCGGGGTCGAGATCACCTTCCACGAGCGGCTGCCGCCGCCGAGGACGATCCGCTCGCGATCCATCACCCGGGCATCGACGAGGATCGGCAGGTCGGGCGGCAGCCCGAACACCGTCACCCCGCCGATCGCCATCCCGGTCAGCGCCTGGGTCTCGTCCGCCCCGGCGAACGACGCCTTGCGCGTCCCGAGCCGCTCGCGGACGGTCCGGTTGACGTCGAGCCGGGTCGTGGCCAGGACGACGCAGGCGGCGTAGACCGGCGGGTTCGACTTGCCGATGACGACGATCGTGTTGGCCGATTCGTCGGGCGAGAACCCGTAGGCCGCACAGAACGCGGCGGTGTCGGCCAGCTCCGGGTCGCACGGGAACAGCTCGTAGGGGACCCCCAACGCGGCGAGGTGGCCGGCGAGCCAGTCGCGCGCCGCATCCGCCTCGGTCAAGCCGCGTCCTCGTGGGCGAGCCGCCCGCCGGCGACCGTCAGGAGCACCCGGCCGGGCAGGTCGCGCCCGAGCAGCGGTGAGTTCTTGCCGCGCGACGCGAGCGCCGCCGCCTCGACCCGCCACGTGGCCGACCGGTCGATCACCACGAGATCGGCCGGCGCCCCCTCGACGAGCCCGCGCGAGCCGGTCCAGCCCCAGCCGCCGAGGACGCCGGCCGGACCGGTCGTCAGCAGCGCGATCGCCCGCCCGAGCGGGAGGCGGCCCGCTTCGACGGCGGCAAGGACGAGCCCGAGCGCCGTCTCGATCCCCGAGATGCCGTTCGCGGCCAGCCCGAACTCGACCTCCTTGTCGACCCGGGTGTGTGGGGCGTGGTCGGTCGCGATCGCGTCGACCGTCCCGTCGACGAGGGCCGCCATGAGCGCTGCGGCGTCGTCGGCCGAGCGGAGCGGCGGGTTGACCCGGAGCGCCGGGTCGTAGGGCGCCGCCACGAGCGCGCCGTCGGCCCACGGGCTGCGCGGCCGGCCGTCGGCGTCGATCGCCTCCCAGGCGAACCGTCGCGCCCCGGCAATCCATTCGTCGGTCAGCGCGAGATGGTGCGGCGTCACGTCGCAGGTGACGGGGAGACCGGCCGTCTTCGCCTGTCGGACGAGGCCGAGCGAGGCGGCGGTCGACAGGTGGGTGAGGTGGAGCCGTGCCCGCGGCTCGTCGGCCAGCGCGTCGGCCAGGATCGCCAGGTCGCGCGCGACCGCCGACGCCTCGGCCGCGGCCGGCCAGCCCTTGAGCCCGAGGATCGTCGCGACGAGCCCCTCGTTCGCCTCGGCGCCGCCCGTGAGGGCCGGGTCCTCGGGGTGGTCGACGACCGGGCGCCCGAGCATCCCGGCGTAGACGAGCGCGCTGCGCAGGATCGTCGGGGAGCGGACCGGAGCGCCGTCGTCGCTGAACCCGATCGCCCCGCCGTCGGCCAGCTCGCCGAGGGCGGCCAGCGTCTCGCCGGCCCGGTCCACGCTGACCGCGCCGTAGACCTGGATGTCGATCGGCGAGCCCGATCGAGTCGCCGCCTCGCGAACGCGGCCGAGGACGCTCGCCTCGTCGATCGCCGGCGACGTGTTCGGCATCAGGCAGACCGTCGTGAACCCGCCGTGCGCGGCGGCGGCGGACCCGGTCGCGACCGTCTCCGCGTCCTCGAAGCCTGGCTCGCGGAAATGGGCGTGGAGGTCGACGAGCCCGGGAGCGACGACGACACCCGAGGGGTCGATGCCCTCGGCCTCGGTGCCATCGAGCCAGGTCACCTGGCGGAGGACCCCGTCGTCGACGACGATCTCGCCCGGCCCCTCGCGACCGCTCGCCGGATCGACCAGCCAGGCGCGGCTGATCTCCAGATCGGCGACCGTCCGGCCGACCTCGACGCTCCCGGCGAGCCCGACGCCGTCAGCCACCGCTCGTGCTCCGCGGCTTTCCGGCGGCCCCGGCGAGGAGGTAGAGCAGCGCCATCCGGACGGCGACGCCGTTCGTGACCTGGTCGGTGATGACCGAGCGCGGGTCGACCGCGACCTCGGGCGCGATCTCGACGCCCTCGTTCATCGGGCCGGGATGCATGATCAGCACGTCCGGCCGGGCCAGGTCGAGCCGATCGAGGGTCAGCCCGAAGCGGGCCGCGTATTCGCGCAGCGAGGGCAGGAGCCCGCCGCTCATCCGCTCGCGCTGGATCCGGAGGGCCATGACCACGTCCGCGTCGCGGAGGGCAGCGGCCAGGTCGGAGGTCACCGTGAACCGGCCGTGGCCCGGCATGTCGCCGCTCGTCGAGGCCCACCGCTCGAACCCGCGCAGGAGGGTCGCCGGCCCACACAGCCAGAGGTCGGCGCCCGCAGCCGTCAGCGACCAGACGTTCGAGCGGGCGACCCGAGAGTGGAGCACGTCGCCGAGGATGACGACCTTCCTGCCGCGCAGATCGGGGCCGCCGGGCAGGTGCTCGCGGATCGTGTACAGGTCGAGCAGGGCCTGCGACGGGTGGGCGTGCCAGCCGTCGCCGCCGTTGAGGATCGACCCGCCGAAGTGCTCCGCGGCCAGATACGGCGCCCCCGACGTCGCGTGGCGCATCACGATCATGTCGGCGCCGAGGGCCTCGACCGTCCGGATCGTGTCGACGAGCGACTCGCCCTTCGCCACCGATGAGCTGGCGGCCGCGATGTTGACCACGTCGGCCGACAGGTTCTTCGCGGCGACCTCGAACGACACCCGGGTCCGCGTCGACGCCTCATAGAACAGGATCGTCACGCCGATTCCGCGCAATGCCGGCACCTTGGCGATCGGCCGGGCGAGGACCTCGCGCATCGCGTCGGTCGTGCGCATGACGAGCTCGATCTCGGGCCACGCCACGACGTCGAGGTCGAGCAGGTGGCGGTGACTCCAGTGGACCTCGCCGGGCCCGCCCGACGCCGGGACGACGGTCGCCAGGTCGATGCCCGTCCCGTCCGGCACGACGAGGCTCATCCCGCGATCGGCTCCGCGACGACACCGACGACCCGCTCGATGTCGACGCCGTCCTCGCCGTCGGTCTCGAGGAGGTGGACGCGGACGATCTCCTCGCGCGAGGTCGGGACGTTCTTGCCGACGTGATCGGCCCGGATCGGCAGCTCGCGATGGCCACGGTCGATGAGGACCGCGAGCCGGATCGCCTGCGGCCGGCCGAAGTCGACCAGCGCGTCCATCGCCGCCCGGATCGTCCGCCCCGTGTAGAGCACGTCATCGACGAGGACGACCGTGGCGCCGTTGAGGTCGAACGGGAGGTCGGTGCCCTTCACGAGCGGCTGCTGGGCGATCAGCGACAGGTCGTCGCGATAGAAGGTGATGTCGAGGGCGCCGACCGGCAGCTCGACCGCCTCGTGCTCGGCGATCGCCTCGGCGATCCGGTGGGCCAGCGGGACCCCCCGGCGCTGGATGCCGACGAGAGCCAGTCCGGCGGTGCCGGCCTGCTTCTCGACGATCTCGTGGGAGATCCTGACGGTCGCCCGGCGGATCTCGTCCGCCGTCATGATCAGGCGCCCGGTCATCGGGGGCCGCCGTCAGCTCGCTGCACGCCCACTCCTTCCCGGTCTCTCGGACCGGTCCTTAAAGGGTCGGGCAGAGTCTACTCCAGCCGGCCTGGTCGGAGCCGGCTACGGGATGCCGTAGACGTGGACCTTGACGTTGGTCACCCCGGACCACGAGGCGCAGCCGCAGATCTTGAAGAAGTCCGGCTTGTACAGGTCGATGATCCGGCCCGAGCCCGCGACCGGACCGTAGTCGTTGATGACCCGCTCGATGCAACCGCCGGCACCGCACACCCGGACGACCGTCCCCCTCGGGAGTCGCATCGCGGTCGTGCCGTTCTCGTAGAACGTCGCCTTGCCGGTCAACGTGTAACGGGCCTTCTTGTAGACCTTGGCGGCGCCGGGGTCGGGCTGGCTGACGTTCCGCTTGAGGACGGTTACGTCGACTGACCCGGTCGTGGCCGGTTCGCCAAAGACCGAGTCGGAGGAGAGCCGCCCGGCGGAGTCGAAGGCAGGATCGAGCTTCTGGACCGAGGCCGTCGATCGTGCGTTCGCGTCGGACTTCAGGGCCTGGAACGCCGCTGCCGGAACCGGCTCGTAGGGCGCCGGGGTCCGGGATCCGGCAAAGCCGGGTGCGGCGACCAGTGCGAGTGCGGTGGTGAGCACCACACCCGCGACGATCGTCTTGGGTCGCACAAGAGGTTAACCATAGCCGATCCGTGGGATGCCTGCCACACCGGAGTGGGTCCCAACCCACCCGAACCGCACCGCGCCACCCAGGACGGTGGGGCGTCCGCGCACGCTCTCACCCCGATTCAGGCCCCGATCCGGGCCTCAGCGAACGACGACGACGTCCTCGAGCGCCGGTTCGCTCCGGGTCCGCCCGGCGTCAGGGCCCTTCCAGGCGAGCACCGACAGCCGGCTCCCTTCTCCGTCCTGGCCCGGCGGCGTCGCCCAGGCGATCCGACCGTCGCTGATGGCGAACCCGGCCAGTGCCGGGGCGTCCTGGAGGAGTCGCTTGCCGGATGCGTCGACCCGCCCCGTCGACCGGTCGATCGGCAGCAGGTTGAGCCGGCCGAGTCCTGCCCCGGCCGGGTCGGCGGTCCACAGGCCCAGGTAGCGTCCGGTCGGATCCCAGCGCGCCTCCCAGTCGTGGACCTGATCCTCACCCAGCGGCTGGGCGTCGCTCGGCGAGCCCTTGCCGTTCACGACGTCGTCCCAGCGCGCGGTCACGAGGCGGCCGTCGCTCGGCAGCCAGGACTTGGTGGCGGCGTCAAGCGTGAGCGACCCGGTCCAGTAGACGACCCAGCGGCCGTCCGGGTCGACGACCGGGCGCCACACGTTGACGAGCCGCCCGCCGTGCTGCTTGCCCGTCGTCGGATCGAGAATCACCGAGACGGGTGGCCCGACGTCGCCCGGCGACGCCGGGAACGGTGACGCCGCGTCGTAGACGACCGACTTCGCGCTTCCCGCTCGGCTGGCCAGGATCCGGCCTTCCAGCCAGTCCGAGAAGATCGTCCCGTGGTCGTTCGTGATTGGTCGAGCCGACTCGTCGCCGACATGCCAAACGTAGACATCCGGACCGGCGCTCCCGTCGGCCGGGCGGGCCGAGAATGCCAGCCATTCCCCGTCGGGCGAGTAGGAAGCCTCGCCACCGACCACGATGACGTCCTTGATGATCGCCAGCGTCGCGGCCGCGGTCGGGGCCGGCGTCCCGGTCGGGATCGGGGAGGCCGACGGGCTCGCGGTCGGCTCGGCCGTCGCCGTCGGTTCGGGCGTCGCGCTCGGCTCGGCGCTCGCGGTCGGCGAGGGCGAGCCCTCCGGTGAGGCGCTCTCTGTCGGCGTCGGGCTGGTCTCGGCCGACGTGCCCGGTGTCGGCGATGGCGATTCCGACGGCGCGGCGGATGCCGGCCTCGTGGCAGCCGGCGTCGCGCTCGGGGTCGGCCCGGGACGCGAGCGGTCGATCGGGACAACGAGGATCGAGCCGCCGGTCGTCGAGGCGCTCGACTCAACCACGGCGGCCTGCTCGGCCTGCGGGGCGAGGATGATCGAGGCCGGTCGCGAGTTGAGCGAGACGATGGTCTGGGCGCCCGCGTCGAGCGGGGCGCAGGCAGGCGCTGCAGCGGCGTCCCCCGGACAGACCGAGTCGACCTCGGCCAGGTTCACGGTGTACTGCCCGTCGGCTCCAGGGGCGGCCCAGCCGACGTCGCCCGGAGCGACGGCCAGCGGAGTCGCGCCGCCGGTCGGCTGCGGTCCCGGCGATCCGAGCCCGACATCCGCGCCTCCGGACGGCAGGAGACTCCGGCCGGCAAGGATGCCGACGATCAGCACGGCGGCGATCCCGACGAGCGCCTCACGCCGGATCCGTGGGTTGCGGGCTGCGGGCACTGGCGCCGGGAGGCTGGACCGCTCCCGATCGAGCGCGACCGACGTCCGGGCCCAGAGGTCCCGCGGCGGCTCCGGCACAGGCAGCGCGCGCATGAGCTCGCGGTTGGCCGCGAAGTCGGCCGCGACCGCCCGGCACGCGTCACAGGTCGCGAGGTGGTCGTCGAGCCAGAGCGCATCCGCCGCGGCAAGCGGGCCGTCGAGCCGGTCGGAGGCGAGCGCGCGGGCCCGCTCGTGCGGGGTCTGCGGGTCGTTGTGCCGGAAGTTCATGGCCGAGCCGCCCCGGATCGTCCGGTGGGCGGCAGCCGACGGGCCGCAGAGCTGGCCTCGGCCTCGGCCTCGGCTTCGGCCGCCCGCTCGGCGGCGAGCGCCTGACGGAGGCTCTCACGGGCGCGGGTCAGGAGCGCTCGCGCCGCCACGTGGCTGACTCCGAGGACGGCCGCGAGCTCGAGACCGGTCAGGTCGTGGAGCTCGGCGAGGAGGAGCGCGGCACGCTGTCGCTCGGGGATCCGGTCGAGCGCGCGCTGGAGCGGCGCGGACAGCCGGGCGTCCATGGCCAGGTGCTCGGCCGACGGCGCCGAGCCGTGCGACTCGCCCGTCCAGGGCATGAACCGGACGATCTTGCGCCGCCGGAACTCATCGAGCGCGACGCGGTGGGCGATCTGGTACAGCCAGGCCCGGGCGTGGGTCGGATCCTCGAGCGAGGCGTGGTTGCGGTAGGCCTTGACAAAGGCATCCTGGGTCATGTCGGCGGCAAGCTCGGGATCGCGGACCATGCGGTACAGGTACGCGTAGATCTCGCTCTGGTGGAGAGCGAACAGCTCCTCGATGAACGCGTCGGCGGCCGTGCGGGCTGAGCCGTCGGTCATCGCGCGGTCCGGGGCGAGGGCAAGCTGACCGGTTGGATGCACGGCCCGAAGACGACGGCGGTCGCCCCCGTGTGACGCGATGCCATCAGCGCGCCTCGGCGAGGCCGACGGCGGTGCGCAGGAGCTCCTCGACGGCCTCCTCCGGCGAGACCGGGTTGACCGGCAACCCGGTGCCAAGCTCGAGTCCGGCGATCTCGCGCAGCCGGGGGTGGATCTCCCAGTGCCAGTGGTACGTCGCGTCGATCCGCTCGCCGACCGGCGCCGTGTGGAGGACCAGGTTGTGGGGCGGGCCGTCGAGCCCGGCCAGCCGCCCGAGGACCTGGCGGAGCGCCTCCGCCGACGCGGCGACGTCGGCGTCACTCGCCTCCCCGAAGTCGGCCGCGTGTCGTCGCGGGACGACCCAAACCTCGAACGGCGAGCGTGACGCGAACGGGGCGAAGGCGACGCTCGCGGCGTCCTCCCAGACGAGCCGCTCGCCGAGCTTCGGCTCTTCGCGGACGAGGCGACAGAACGGGCACTCGCCCTCGCGGATCACGAACCGGGCCGCGCCGCCGATCTCCTCGGCGACCCGGTGCGGGACCTGGGGCAGGTCGTACAGGTCGAGGCACAGGTGGTTCGTCCGCGCCCCGGCCTGGGCGCCCCAGTTCTGGACGACCTGGACGTAGGCCGTCTGGCCGGCGACTGCCGCGGCGGCCACGGCGTCGCGGCAGGTCCGGAGCATCTCCCCGCCGATCGCGCTCCCGACCGCCTGGAAGGGCCGATGCTCGCGCGGCGGGGCCACGACCGTCCGCCAGCTGCCCGACGCCCGGGCCTGCTCGAGGGCCACCTGGGCGAGGTCACGCTCGAGGCGACGGGCCTCGTCCTCGGTCCCGACGACGTGGAACGCATAGTCCTTGAGCGTGCGAAGCCGAACCCCGTCGCCGGCCGGCTCGCGGCAGTTCTGGCAGTCACCGGTGTCGTCGACCTGGGCCGCCGCGAGCTTGAAGCGGTCGCGGTGGAACGTCCGGTCCACCACGGTGGCGACCCACCAGCCCGTGATGGCGTCCTTGCGGAGCTCGAACAGGCCGGCGGCCATCGGTTCAGCGAGCTCCGCCGAGATGGGCGGCGAGGGCGGCCGCGAACAGCCGCCCGGCGATCTCGACGCTCTCGGTCGACGGCGGCTCGTCGGGCCGACCCAGCTCGCGGGCGATCGACGTCGACTCGACATCGGGCATCCCGCACGGATCGATCAACTCGAAGCCGGCCAGGTCCACGGTCACGTTGAGGGCGATCCCGTGATAGCTCACCCCGCGTTCGATCCGCAGCCCGAGCGCGCCGATCTTGCGCGGCCGGGACCCGTCCGAGTCGACCCAGCAGCCGGGGTGGCCCTCGCGCCGGTCGGCCTCGACCCCGAGGCCCCGGCACGTGTCGGCCAGTGCGCCCTCGAGGGCGCGTACGAGCGGCCGGACGAGGAGGCCGCGTGGACCGAGCGCCACGATCGGGTAGGCGACGAGCTGGCCGGGCCCGTGGTACGTGACCTCGCCGCCGCGCTCGACCCGGATGAGCTCGATCCCGCGGTCGGCCAGCTCGGCCGGAGTGGCCCGGACGTGGGCCGGGTCAGCCTGGCGGCCGAGCGTGAGGACGGCCGGGTGCTCGACGAGGAGGAGCGTGTCGGGGATACCGTCGACGCCCCGCGCCTCGACGAGCTGCTTCTGGAGCGCCCATGCCTCGCGATAGTCGAGCCGGCCGAGCCAGCGGACGTCGAATGCGCTGCCGACCGTCGGAGTGGGCTCGACCGACAGCCCGGCGGGGATGATGGCCACGCTCGAACGATATCAGGGGCGGCCGTCCCGACCGTCGCCCGACGGTCGGCCCGGGCTCCCCGAACCCAGGAGAATGACGACCGCCCGGCCGTGACGGGCCGGGCGGTCGCGCTGCGGGTCGGGATCGGCCGAGGCTACTGCTGGGGCAGCCAGGCCTTCCAGGCGTCGGGATGGGCGTCGAGCCACTGCTTGGCGGCGTCCGCATCGGACATGCCGCCGGTGATCGCCGACGCGACCGAGTTCTGGTCCTCGTTCGTCCACTTGAAGTTCTTGACCACGTCGAACGCGGGGCTGCCGCTCGTGGCGAACTTCGTCGAGACGATCTTGTTGAGATGGTACGGCGGGTAGTCGCAGGCAACCGCCTTCGGGTCCGCATCGCAGCCGTCGGTGTACGGCGGCAGCGGGATGTGGACGAGCGGGACCTTGGCACTGAACCAGTTGGGCTCGTAGTAGTAGGCGAGGATCGGCTTGCCCTGGTCGGACGCTGTCTGGATCGCCTTGTTCGAGGCCGCCTCGCTGCCGGAGAACACGACCTTGAAGTTCAGGCCGAGGTTCTTGACCAGCGCCTCGTCGTTGGTGACGTACGAGGGGTCGCCGTCGAGGAGCTGGCCGAGGTCACCCGACTCGGAGGTCTTGAAGTCGTTGGCGTACTTGTTGAGGACCTTGGGATCCTTGTCCGCGGTGAGGATGTCCGGGTGGGCGTCGGCGAACGCCTTCGTCGTGTACCAGCCGATGATCCCCTCGTTGCCGGTCAGCCCGGCATCCTGGGCGACCTTCTTCTCGTCGATGTACTTCTTGACCAGGTCGGCGTGGCCCCAGTTCTCGAGGATCGCGTCGACGTCGCCGGTCTCGAAGCCCTGCCAGGAGATCTCCTCCTTGAGCTCCTTCTTGTCGACCTTGCAGCCGAGCTCGTGCTCGAGGACATAGGCCACGACCGCGTAGTTGGCCTCGTAGCCGACCCACGGGTTGACGGCCAGGTTGACGGTCCCGCACGGCGCCTTGCTCGCACCGCCGGCAGCCGAGCTGGCCGCCGGGGTGCTCGTGGCACCGCCACCAGTGGTCGCGGCCGGGGTGCTGCCCCCGGTCGAGGTGCAGGCCGAGATGACGATGATGAATATCGCGGCGACCACCCCGAGGCGGGCCGACGCGCTGCCCTTCAGGCTCACTCGTGCTCCTTTCCTGCGATCGGCCACCCCGCGGAGCGGGGCGATCCTCCTCCACCCTCTTGGGCGACCGCCGGCCCCGCCGGCCTGATCGCCCGGATCCAGGATTGGGTCATCCTACTCACATCCGGTCACGCGCTCACATCCGCGGCCGGACCCGCTCCGTCTCGCGAGCGCCGGCGCCCTGGGTGACCCGGTCGAGCAGGACCCCGAGCAGGACGATCGAGATCGCCGCGGCCATGCCCTTCCCGAAGTCCTCGCCCTGGGAGAACCCCGCGACGACGTCGTAGCCCAGGGCTCCTGCCCCGACGAGACCACCGACGACGACCATCGCCAGGACGAGGACCACGCCCTGGTTCGTGGCGACGAGCAGCGATCGGCGGGCCATCGGCAGCTGGACCTTGAGGATCATCTGGGAGCGGCTGGAGCCGGCCGCCGTGGCCGCCTCGATGACCGCCGGAGGCACGCCGCGGATCCCGTCCTCGACGAGGCGGATGACCGCCGGAGCGGCATAGATCACCGCGGCCAGGATCGCCGTGAACCGGGTCGTGCTGAACAGCGCCACGGCCGGCAGGAGGTAGACGAACGCGGGCATCGTCTGGGCCGCGTCATTGATCGGCCGCATGACCTGGGCGAAGCGGTCGCTCCGGGCCGAGCTGACGCCGAGCGCGACACCGACGGCCATCGTGATCACGACGGCAACGAGGACCATCGCGAGCGTGACCATCGCGTGCTCCCAGAGCTGGAGGGCGAGGATCGCGAGGAGCGAGAAGCCCGCGACCATCGACGCCCGGCGGCCGCTGACGATCAGGGCGATCCCGGCGGCGACGAGCACGACCAGCCACCAGGGTGACGTCGTCAGCACGGTCTGGAGTGGGTTCAGCAGAAACTCGGTGACGATGTTCTTGATCGCGTCGGTCACTGGGTACAGGTTCTTCTCGATCCACGACACGATCGCGTTGACCGGCGCCGCGAGGTTGATCCGCCAGTCCTCGGGGAATGCTTCGCCGATCGGCAGGATCGAGCCGAGCAGGACGGCGAGGCTGGCGGCGGTGACGGCCGCGATCTCGACGATCCGGCGCCGGCGAGCGGGCACCGGGTCGGCGCCGCGCTTGCGCCGGTCGGTCGTCGCGCTCGCGCTGGCGGTGAGCCGGTCGAGCACGGTGGCCAGGATGACGATCGCGAGACCGGCCTCGAAGGCGACCCCGACGTTTAGCGATTGGAGCGCCGTGATGATCGACTGGCCGAGGCCGGGAGCGTCGATGAGGGCGGTGATCACGATCATCGACAGGGCCATCATGATCGTCTGGTTGACGGCCAGCCCGATCGTGCTCCGGGCCATGGGCAGCTGAACGTTGGCCAGGACCTGGAACCGGGTCGAGCCCATCGAGACGGCCGCCTCGACCGTGTCGTGGGGCACGCCACGGATCCCGAGCGACGTGATCCGGATGGCCGGCGGGATGGCGTAGATGAGCGTCGCGATGATCGCGGCCGGGGGGCCGATGAGGAAGAACAAGGCCAGCGGGGCGAGGTAGGCGAAGGTCGGCATGATCTGCATCACGTCGAGGATCGGCGAGACCAGGCGCAGGAAGCGGTCGCTCCGCCCGGCCAGGATCCCGAGCGGGATCCCGATCGCCAGCGACAGGACGACGGCCGTCATCGTCAGGGCGAGCGTCTCGAGCGTCTCGTCCCACAGCCCGAGCAGGCCGAACGCCAGGAAGCTGCCGATCACGACGAGGGCGGTCCGCCAGCTGACGAAGATCAGGCCCATCGCCCCGAAGATCGCGGTGACGCCGATCCAGCTCAGGCTCTCGAGGACGAAGAGGATCGCGTCGAACAGCGCCCCGATCGCCTCGCGGATCGGGGTGAAGACGTAGACGAAGAGCGGATTCGTGAGACGACCCGCATCGATCGCGTCGCGGATCCCGTTGATCGCCACGAAGACGGGCGAGTCGTCGCTGTGCTCGACCGTGCCCTGGCCGCGGAACACGAGGTACAGCACACCGGCCACGACGAGCAGGATCGCGAGCTGGGCGCCCTTCGAGAGCTGGACCTCGGTGCGTCCCCGGAGCGGGAGCGCGATCGCAGTCATGACTCGGCCTCGACGTGCTCCTCGCCGGCGATCGCGGTCAGGATCTGGGCCCGGTCCACGACACCCAGGAGCTGGCCGTCCGCGATAACCCGGATCGGCTTTTCGGTCGCGGCGGCGGCGTGAACGGCGTCACGGATGATCGTGTCGGGCGGGAACGCCGGGCCGTCGCTCGGGTCGGCGGGCGTCGGATCGCGCATCACCCAGCGCAGGGTCAGGACGTGGGACTTGGGGACGTCCCGGACGAAGTCGGCGACGTAGTCGTCGGCCGGCGCCCCGACGAGGTCCTCGGGACGCCCGGCCTGGACGATCTCGCCGTTGCGCATGATCACGATGTGGTCGCCCAGCTTGAGCGCCTCCGACAGGTCGTGGGTGATGAAGACCATCGTCTTGCCGACCTCGTGGTGGAGCCGGATCACCTCGTTCTGCATGTCGCGCCTGATGAGCGGGTCGAGCGCGCTGAACGGCTCGTCGAAGAGCATCACCTCGGGGTCGACCGCCAGGGCCCGGGCGAGCCCGACCCGCTGCTGCTGGCCGCCCGAGAGCTGGTCGGGGTAGCGGTTATCGAAGCCCGCCAGCCCGACGAGGGCGAGCATCTCCCGGGCGCGGGCGTGCCGCTCGGCCTTGCGGACGCCGCGGATCTCGAGCCCGTAGGCCACGTTGTCGATGACCTTCCGGTGGGGCAGCAGCCCGAAGTGCTGGAAGACCATCGCGAACCGGCGTCGGCGGAGCTCGCGGAGGCGGCGCGCGTCTGCCTTGCGGATGTCCTCGCCGTCGAGGAGAACCTCGCCGGCCGTCGGCTCGATGAGCCGGGTGAGGCAGCGGACCAGGGTCGACTTCCCACTGCCCGACAGGCCCATGACGACGAACACCTCGCCGGGCTTGACGTCGAACGACACGTCCCGAACGGCGACGTTGCAGCCGGTCTTCTGGCGGAGCTCCTCGCTGCTGAGCGCCTCGTCGGGCGTGCCGACGATCTTGTGCTCGGCCGGCCCGAAGATCTTCCACAGTCCGTGGACCTCGATCGTCGGACGGCGCCCTTCCGGCGGCGACTCGGCGGAACGTCCTGAAGCCGGCACGATCGGCTCGGCGGTCGCCTCGGTCGTCATGGCTCCTCGTCCCTCTAGCCGGCGAACCAGTTCCCGGGTCGTGGATCGGTGTTCTGCCAGATGTGCTTCGCCTCACGGTACTCGTCCAGGCCGCTCGGGCCAAGCTCCCGGCCGATCCCCGATTGCTTGAACCCGCCCCACTCGGCCTGAGGCAGATAGGTGTTGTAGTCGTTGATCCAGACCGTGCCGTGGCGGAGCCGGGCGGCGACTCGCTGGGCGCGGCTCGCGTCGGAGGTCCAGACCGCGCCGGCCAGCCCGTAGGTCGTGTCGTTGGCGAGCTCGATCGCCTCCTCCTCGGTCGAGAACCGCTCGACCGTGAGGACCGGCCCGAAGACCTCCTCGCGGACGATCCGCATGTCGCGCCGGACGTCGGCGAACACGGTCGGCCGATAGTAGAAGCCACCCTGGAGCGCCGGCTCGTCCGGACGCCGCCCGCCGGCGACGAGCCGGGCCCCGTCGGCGATCGCCGAAGCGACGTAGCCCTCGACCTTGGCCCGGTGCTCGGCGCTGATGAGCGCCCCGGTCTCGGTCGCCTCGTCGGTGCCCGCGCCCAGCCGGATCCGGTCCGCCCGCCGGCCGAGCTCCTCGACGAACCGGTCGTAGATCGCGTCCTGGACGATGGCCCGGCAGCCGGCCGAGCAGACCTGGCCCGAGTGGACGAACGCCGCCGTCAGGGCGTTGTCGACGGCCGTCTCGAAGTCGGCGTCGGCGAACACGATGTTGGGGCTCTTGCCGCCGAGCTCGAGGGCGACCTTCTTGATGTTGACGGCCGCCCCACGGAGCAGGGCGCGGCCGGCCTCGAGCCCGCCGGTCAGGGAGACGAGATCGACGTCCGGGCTGTCGGCCAGCGCCTGGCCGACCCGCGGCCCCGGTCCGAGGACGAGGTTGACGACCCCGCTCGGGACGCCGGCCTCCTCGAGCAGCCGGGTCAGGTGGATCGTCGACAGCGGCGTGTAGTGGGCCGGCTTCATGATCGCCGTGTTCCCGGCGGCGAGCGCCGGGGCGATCTTCCAGCTCATCTGGAGGAGCGGGTAGTTCCACGGCCCGATGAGCCCGCACACCCCGACCGGCTCGTAGACGATCCGGCTGATGGCATTGGGGTCGCTCGTGTCGACCAGCCGGCCGGCCTCCTTGTCGGCCAGATCGGCGTAGTAGCGAAACACGCGCGCGACGTCGGCCATGTCCCAGCGGCTCTCGCGCATCGCCTTGCCGGTATTGAGGGTCTCCTCACGGGCCATCTCCTCGAGGTCGCGATCGATGAGCTCGGCGACCCGGTCGAGGAGGGCGGCCCGCTCGCCGGTCGGCGACCGCGGCCAGTCGGTCCGGTCGAACGCCAGCCGCGCGGCGGCGATCGCAGCCGTGACCTGGTCGTCGGTGGCGACGTCGACCTCGGTCACGACGGTCCCGTCCGACGGGTTGATGACGGGGCTGGTGGCGCCGTCGGCTGACGCGACCCACTGGCCGTCGATGAACAGGCTGGGCACGGTTTCCTCGGCTGCGGTCCGAGGAGGATCGTGCGCGCGAGCGGCCGTCGTCAAGACGGTCCCGCGGGCCGGACCGGCTGCGGGCTGGATGACCAGTCGGCGCCGTGACGCCGCTGGCACGCCGCCGGGAGGCCCCCGGGGCGCGCTACTATCGGTCCCCCCGGGTCTCGTCGGCCGACGGTCCGGGCGCGAGGAGGAACGCCGCCGATGAGCACGCTTCCGGACCGGGCACGGGTCGTCGTCATCGGTGCCGGCATCGTCGGCAACTGCATGGTCCACCACCTGGCCCGGCTTGGCTGGCGAGACATCGTGCTCGTCGAGAAGGGGACGCTGCCGAGCCCCGGCGGGTCCACGGGGCACGCCTCGAACTTCATCTTCCTGACCGACCACTCCAAGGAGATGACTGCCTTCACCGTCGACAGCACGCGCCAGTACCAGGAGCTCGGCGTCTTCGACGAGACCGGTGGTATCGAGGTCGCCCGGACGCCCGAGCGGATCGAGGAGCTGAAGCGGCGGATGGCCTCGTCGCTGGCGTGGGGGATCGAGGGCACTCGCCTGCTGACCCCGGCCGAGGTCAAGGAGATGGTCCCGTTCATCGACGAGACCGTGATCCTCGGGGGCTTCTACACCCCCGGCGTCGGCATCGTCGACTCGCTCCAGGCCGGGACGCTCATGCGCCAGAAGGCCCAGGAGCTCGGAGCCCTGATCGTCGCAGCCGGCGTCGAGGTCACCGGCATCGACGTCGTCGACGGCCACGTTCGCGGGGTCCGGACGGACCATGGCGACGTCGCGACCGACACCGTGGTCGTCGCCTGCGGCATCTGGAGCCCGCGGATCGCGCGGATGGCCGGGGCATCGATCCCCCTGACGCCCGCCGTCCACCAGATGATCGACATCGGGCCGGTGCCCCGCTTCGAGCAGACGACCAGGGAGGTCGGCTTCCCGATCGTCCGGGACATGGACACGAACATGTACGAGCGCCAGCACGGGACCGGGTTCGAGATCGGCTCATACGCCCACCGGGCCATCCTGATGGAGCCCGACGACATCCCGTCGATCGAGGCGGCGGCGCTGTCGCCGACGATGCTCCCCTTCACCCAGGAGGACTTCGACCCGCAGCTCGAGGATGCGCTGGAGCTCTTCCCCGAGATCGTCGGCGACGAGTCGGTCGGGGTGAAGCTGGCGATCAACGGGTTGCTCTCGCTGACCCCGGACGGCAACCCGATCATCGGCGAGACGCCGGAGGTCAAGGGCCTCTGGTCCGTGGCCGCGATCTGGATCAAGGAGGCGCCGGGGATCGCCAAGACGATCGCCGAGTGGATGACGAACGGCGAGCCGGAGATCGACCCGCACGGCTCCGACATCGCCCGCTTCTACGATCACCACAAGACGGCGCAGCACATCGCCGCCCGGACCACCGAGGGCTTCAACAAGACCTACGGAATCGTCCACCCGATGGAGCAGTGGGCCTCGAACCGGCCGATCCGGCTGTCGCCGGCCTACGACCGCCAGGTCGAGCTGGGAGCCGAGTTCTTCGAGGCAGCCGGCTGGGAGCGCCCGTACTGGTACGGCACGAACGAGGCGCTCCTCGGCGAGTACGGCGAGCGCGTCATGGCGCGGGCCGCGGAGTGGGAATCGCGCTGGTGGTCGCCGATCATCAACGCCGAGCACCTCGCGATGCGCGAT
>Ga0326726_10001884_pt1 | contig 19508 bp, 13 predicted proteins | sample MHFenrmetagenome_2_FD_207603 | JGI IMG/M metagenome (GOLD analysis project Ga0326726, IMG submission 207603) | Lab enriched peat soil microbial communities from Michigan Hollow, Ithaca, NY, United States - MHF15MN | ecosystem: Environmental > Terrestrial > Soil > Wetlands > Peat | place: USA... | reverse complement strand
TTTCTCGGGTTCGCCGCCTTCCTGCTCCTCGTTCCGCTGGCCGCGACGTCGACCGCGGCCGCCGTCCGCCGCCTCGGCTTCCCGCGCTGGAAGCGCCTTCACCGGCTCGCGTACGTGATCGGCGTCCTCGGCGCCATCCACTTCTGGCTGCGCGTCAAGAAGGACGTGCGCGAGCCGGCGATCTACGCAACCGTGCTGGCGGCGCTGTTGCTGACGCGGCTGGTCGTGTCTTTGCGCCAGAAACAAAAGCACGGCGCTCGAAGGGATCCGTCGGGCGCCGCTGCGCCCAACCCTCCCTCTCTGTCATCCTGAGCGCAGCGAACGATCCCTTGAGGCGCCGGGAGGCGGCTCGTCCGAGACCTCAGGGCTGCTGAGGCGGCAGGGCGCTCCAGTTCAGGATCCCGTTCCACAGGAAGCGGTAGTCCGAGTGGTTCAGGTCCCGATGCATCGGGCTGAAGTTGAAGGCGATCACGCGGCCCTTGCCCGCCGGCAGGTCGAGGATCGCCGGATGTCCCTCGAGGTCGTCGAGGCGCTTGCCGCCTCCGGAGACGACCATCGAGGAGTCCGAAGACTTGCCCGCCTTGTCGTCCGGCTTGTCGCCGTCCTTCGCGTCGGCCTTTTCGCTTCCCTCGGCGAACTCGCGCTCGTCCTTCGTCGGCCGCAGTCCCCACTGGAGCACGACGAAGCGGCTGTCGGCCGGGCGCACCGAGTAGACGTTCAGGTCGGTCCGGAAAGCGGCGGTCTCGACCGGATAGCCGTAGGCCAGGGGATGCTCGGGGCGGGTGAATTTGGCCTTCAACTCGACCCCGGGCGTGGAGGCGCTGCCCCCCGCGCGGTTGACGCCGCGCACCAGGCCGCCCTCGATCGGCAGCGCCGAGCCGTTGCCGAGCGTGATCATGAGGCCGCCCGAATCGAGGAACTCCTGCAGGTTCGCCATCCCGACCCAGCCGATGCCCCCGGTGATGTCGTCCGAGGCATCGGGAACTCCGTGGCTCGGGAACTCGGCCGTCTTCGTGTACGGCATCGGGCTCCACTTCCGGTCGAGACCCTGCACCTGGGACTTCCAGCTCTCGTCGTTGTCGCCGTAGAGGATGATGTCGTAGCTCTCCCTCAGCTTGCCCGCGCGGATCTCCTCGTCGCGGATGTACGTGTACGGAATCTTCTCCTGGTCGAGGGCCAACCTCAGCCAGCCCGTCGCCTCCGTGTCGGACCACAGGTGCCAGACCGCGATGCGCGGGATCGGCGAAGCATGGGACGCGACGGACGGCGCCGCCGCCGCGCTCTGGAAGTCGAGGCCGAGTTCGTTGGCGACGGAGGTGAGAGCCTCCGCGAGCCCGGGCTGCGAGGCCAGGATCCAGGACCCCGCCGGGTAGTCGGTCGCGCCCGCCTTGAACGCCTTCTCGGCGATCGAAACCTGGAATCCCGAGAGCCGGAACCGCGCGGCGAGCAGCGCCTCCTGGCCCGAGTCCCTGAGCAGGTAGGTCGGCCCTGCCCCCGAGACGCGCCCGGCGACGGCGGGCGGCGCCGTCAGGGGCGTCAGCGGCGCCGTCACGATTTTCGCGTCGTCGATCCGTTTGGCCTCGAGGCCGTAGTGCACCGGCAGCGCCCACGACACGTCGTCGTACGGCTCGTAAGGCGTCTCGGAGGGAAACTTCTGGGGCTCGAGCAGGTCCACGGCGTAGTTGCGGTAGGGCTGGTCGAGCTTCACGACGAAGGCGCCCTTCGGAAACGTTCCCTCCTTGACCGTCACCGGCGCCGAGAGCCTTGAGACCTCGATGTGGTGCCCTCGCAGGATCTCGACCATCTGCGCCACGCGGCGCGGATCGCCCTGATCCTCCGGGATCACGAACGCGTACGGGTTTCCCTTCACGCCCTTCTGCCAGGAGTTGAACCCCTTGCGGTAGAAGTTGCGCAGCATGTCCTTCGCGTTCTTCGAGGTCCAGTCGAGGATCGACAGACAACCCGACTCCATGTAGTTCGTGTTGTCGCGCAGCGACCAGACGAACTTCTTGTCGGGCGGCCACGCGCGGTACCACTCGCGGTCCGTCACCGGACGGTCCACGTACTTGCGCGACGGGCGCAGCGTGCGCTCGATCGTCTCGGCCGTGTGGTTGCCGAACGTCTCGTAGCCGCGGCCCATCGAGTTGTGGTTGGAGGCGACGGAGTCGAGGTAGTGGAGGCCCCACGACTCGCCGAAGCCCCACGTCCAGACGCCGGGCATGCCGAGCGCCGTCAGCGCCTGCACCTCGTGGAACGAGGTCTCGAGCCACTCGTTGATCGCGATGGGATCCAGGTTGACGTTATACGGCCCGGTCCCGTTCCAGGTATGGAGCAGCGGGATCGACTCGTGGAGGTCGTGCACGGCCGTCGGGTGGTATTCGTAGAACATCCGGTGCACGGCCTGCGTCAGCTTCAAGGCCTTCTGGTGGGTGTCGCGATTGTTGTCGTGGAAGACGTAGTAGCCCCAGTAGGGCGGCGACATCTCCGGAAGGTTGTCCCAGTCGGTCCTGCCCTTGAGGTACCGGTAGAACCAGTCCACCATCTTGTCGCGGCCGTCCGGCTCGGAGACCGGGTTGATCAGGACGATCACGTTCCTGCGGATCGCTTCGATCATCGGCTGGTTGGAGACGGCCAGCCTGTAGGCCAGCTCCATGACCATCTCGGGGCTGCCCGTCTCGGTGGAGTGCAACCCGGCGTTGAAGTAGTAGATCGGCCGGGCCGTCGCGACGATTTTCTCCGCCTGCTCCGGCGTCGTCGTGCGCGGGTCGGCCAGCGACGCCGTCGCGGCCTTGAGGCGCTCGAGGTCGCGGATGCCCTCCTCGTCGGCGATGGCCACGAGGAGGATGTCGCGCCCTTCTTCGGACTTGCCGATGACGTCCACCTTCAGGCGGGGCGTCGACTTCGCGAGCTCGCGAAAGTAGCCGTAGATCTGCGACGTGCGCGAGAGCTCTCCCGCCGCGCCGGCGACGTGGCCGAGATACTTCGTCGGCGACGGCACGGACGAGGACGCCGGGACGTAGGCCACCCAGGGATTGCCGAAGCGCGCCTCGGTGGTGAACTTCGCGATCGCCTCGACCGACCCCGGTTCCGGAGTGTCGGGGGCGTAGGCGCCTTCGGGCGCTGCCGCGAGGGTGCCAGCGACGACCGCGGCCAGGCATAGGGATCGGGCGAGAAGACGAATCATGGAAAGTTTCCTCCTCGGAAGGACGGCGAACGCCGCGTCAAAAAGCAGCCGGATCCGCCGCGTAATCTAGCACGGCGGTTGTGCGACGGCCGCGTCGTAACGAGCCTCGACGTCCTTCCAGTTCCAGACGCGCCAGACCGCCTCGAAGAAGTCGCTCTTCCGGTTCTGGTACTGGAGGTAGTAGGCGTGCTCCCACGCGTCGAGAACGAGCAGCGGCGTCGAGCCGAGAATCATGTTGCCCTGGTGGTCGTAGATCTGCGACGTGACCAGCCGCTTCGCCACGGGCTCCCACACGAGCGCGGCCCAGCCCGAGCCCATGATCGTCGAGGCGGCCGCCACCATCTCGCGCCGGAAGGCGTCGAAGCCTCCGAGGTCGCGGTCGATCGCCCGCGCGAGCGCTCCCGACGGGCGGTCGCCGGCCCTCGGCGCCAGGTTCTTCCAGAAGAGCGAGTGGAGCACGTGGCCCGAGAGGTGGAAGGCGAGCGCCCTTTCGAGCGTCGCCGTCCGCGAGACGTCTCCCTTCGCGCGCGCTTCGGCCAGATCGTCGAGCGCGCGGTTGGCGCCGTCGACGTAGGCGGCGTGGTGCTTGTCGTGGTGGAGCTGCATGATGCGCCCGTCGATGTGGGGCTCGAGGGCGCCGTAGTCGTAGTCGAGGCCGGGAAGCGTGTAGGTCGGCATCCGGGTCTCCCCTTTTCGCCTCCAACGATATCCCTCCGGGGATAGGAGGGTCAGCCCTGCATTCGTGAATTGGGCCAACAATGCAGGATTGCAGGTCTGACCCCAACGCTCTAATGCAGGATTGCAGGTCTGACCCCAACTAGAACGCGACGAGAACGCCCGCACCGCGCGCGCGATCGGTGACGAAAGGGGCGAAGGCCACGCGCACCTTGCCCGGACCCTTGCGCAGCCGGGCGTTCAACGCTACGACGCCGCGCCCCACGAAGGTCCCGATGAGCGCCCCGGCGGTGACGTCCGAGGTCCAGTGGGCGTTGTGGTAGATGCGCGCGAATCCGACGAGCCCGGCGACGGTGTAGGCGGCGATGCTGACCCAGACCTTGTCGGAGTGCGCGCTGATCACCGAAGCGACGGCGAAGGCCTGGGTCGCGTGCCCCGACGGAAAGGAGTTGTCGCTCCCGCTGAACGGGTGGAAGGACGTGCTGCTCACCGATTCGTTCGGGCGCTCCCGCCCGATGACGAACTTGAGCGTAGGCGTGATGACCCCGGAGGCCAGGACGCTCGCGATGGCGCTGTCGAAGAAGATGTCTTTCGAGTCCGGGTCGTGGAACACGAACCCCGCGATCCCGTATGCGCCGATGACCGCCCAGGAGTAACCGGCGCCGAAGGGCTCAACGACTTTCGTCAGCTCGTCGAGCGTCGACGTCTGGTGGGCCTGCGTTTTGTCGCGCATCGGGACGTCGAAGGCGAAACCCACGGCGGCCACACCGGCGGCGACCCCGCCGAAGACGAGCCAGTCGTTCCCGCTCCAGTGGAGGGGCGCGCCGAGGACGGAGACCGTGTCTTTGAGCGCGATCGTCCCGATCCCGGGTGGCGACTCTGCCCCGGCCGTCTCCTCCCCGTCCGGGGCCTCGGAAAGCCCCGGATCCGCGCACGGCGCCGTCAGCTCCGCGTCCAGGGTGTCGGCGGGCGTGTCTGCTCGGACCGCTCTCGCCTGGCCGCCGAGCAGCGCGACGGCCAGGATGACCGAGAGCGCTCGCACCCGGATCACTTCGCCGCGGCCTCGATGTCCTGGATCACCCGTTCCGCAACCCAACCGGCGCTCGGGTTCGTCAGCGTCGACCGGATCGCCTCGAGGGCCGAAGCCGACGCCTTGCCGATGGAGCCGAGCGCATAGAGGCAGGCCCGCACCACCGCGCCCGACTGGCCGGGAGCGCGGCACGCCGCCGCCAGGGCGGGCACCGCGGGCGCGCCGCGCGGCCCCTGAGCGCCGATGGCTCGCGCGGCAGCCTCGCGCACGCTGGAATCCGGGTCCTCGAGCGCCGTCTCCAGCGCGCCGAGAGCGGGCCCCGCCTCGGCGGCGTCGTGCTCGAGAGCGAGCGCGGCGAGGGTTCGCACGCGCGGATCGGGGTCCGAAAGCCTGCGGACGAGGCCGGTCACGTCCGACGGCGGCAGCTTCGGCTCGGTCACCGCGGCCGCCCGGGCCCAACCGTCGCGCCCCGTCCGGGCGAGGATCACGTTGTCGATACCGACGGTGTAACCGGTCGAGGCCGGGTTCTTGCCGAGGCACACGAAGGTCAGGGTGTGCCGGCCCCGCGCGAGGCGCAGCCAGCCGATCTGCCGGTCGAGGCCGACGTACGTGTCGTAGGCGTACCCGTCGAACTTCGTCTGCTGCCGGATGTCGGCGCCGGGCTCGTGCTCGAGCTCGCGCCCGGTCACGGGCTTCCCGTCGAGCAGGATCTCGTAGACGCCGTAGTCCGGGGCCTGCGCGACCTGGGTCGAGAGCTCGTACTCTCCGTCCTCGTCCACGGTGAAGGGGACCTCGACCCTCGCGCCGGGGCCCTCGCCCTCGAAGAGGAGAACGTCCTTGCCCCAGAAGAGCTCCTTCGACACCGAAACTTTTCCCTTCTCGGCCTTCACGTCGGCGACGGCGTTCTCGACCTCGATCTGCTTCGCGTTGCCCTGCGGCAGGCGCGCGGAACCGTACGGCAAGGGAGGCTGGTCCGTCGCGATCCCCTTCTGATACCAGTACGCGACCGAGGAGATCAGGTCCGTCCGCTCGCCGAAAGCGGTCTTCACGCGCCCGTCGGGCAGATAGGTCCAACCTTTGTGCTCGATCTCGACCCGCAGCGATTTCGTGAACGGCACCGGGTCGACGAGGTGCCAGCGGTACGCCGTCATGCGGGCGCCGAGGCCCTCCCCTTCCGAGATCGGCGAGCCCGTGTATTCGCCCTCCGCCACGTGGAGACCCCACGCGTCGTTGAAGTAGTCCTCGGAGCCGGTGCCCTGGATCGAGGCCACCTTCTCGCCGTCCACGTAGAACATGTCGTCGCCTTCGCCGAACCAGCCCGGCTCCGCCTGGACGATCGAGAGCACCGTTCCGACGTAGAAACCGCGCCCCGTCGTGTCGAGGAAGACCCACGGCCTGCCGTCCGGCGGCGCCGGAAGCGCCTGGCGGTAGCGCGCGTGGAAGTAGGCCGTGTCGGGCGGCAGGCTCGGCACCTTCTCCCAGTCCACATGGTAGTAGAGGCCGACCCGCCGCGTGCCCTCGTTGGTGATCGTGATCCGGCAGGATTTGCCGAAGGGCATCGGCCAGTAGCTGTTGCGGGCGCGGCCGTCGGAGAGGTTGCGAATGACGAGCGAACGGATCGGGCGCTCGAAGCCGTGGCCGACGGCGAAAAAGTCGCCGAGCGGCGCATCGACGCTCGCAACGTCGCTGCCGTCGTAATAGACCCGCAGCCTCATCAGCCGCGGCCATCCGTACTCGGTTCCCGAGGCCGTCGTCCAGATGTGCGTCACGATTCCGGGGCCGGCGAGGTCCGCGATCGTCAGTGTCTCTCCCGGCAGCGGATGCTTGCTGTCGTCGTTCCAGTCCGGCAGCGGCGAGTTCGACGACGAGCGGTGCGCCGTGAAGTCCTTGAGCTGGGAGAAGGCCATGGGATCGAGAGGACCGGTGATCGCGGGTTGCCCGCCCGCGAGCGCCGGCAGGAGCACGCCGCCGAGAAAGACCGCGCCGATGGTGGATCGCATGGCGCCAATCCTATGCCCGCGCCAGCGAGGCGTCTGCCCTAGATGCGCCGGGCGAGAAGGAGACCGGCCAGCGCGAGGCCGGCGGCCAGAACCGCGAGGGCCGCGGGCGAGAGCGCGGGCACCGCCGAGGCGACGCGGGGGCCGAGGATGCGGGCGAAAAACGCGTCCGATCCCCCGTGATTGGCCGCCTGCAGCGGCGCCACCGTCGGAAAGTCGGTGGAATCGGTTGCCCCCGTCACGAAAGCGTCCGCGCCGAGCGCGGCGACCGCGTTGGCCTGGTCGTTGCCGGATCCTCCGAGGAGCGTCGAGAATCCGATCGCCCCGGACGGTGAGATCCGGGTCACGACGGCGTCGCTCGCGCCTCCCCCGTACGCCGCCTGGATCGGATCGACGAGGGGGAAGTTGGCGGCGTCGCTCGTCTGCCCGACGACCCAGGCGTTCCCGCCCGCGTCGACGGCGATGCCGTTGGCGCGGTCGTTGCCGGCGCCCCCGATGAAGGTGGCGTACACGAGGGACGCGTCGCCGAACGCACTCGGGTTGAACCGGGCCGTCCACTCGTCGTTGGACCCGCCCTTGACGGGCTGTGCTGCGTTCTTCGTCGGAAAGTCGGCGGAGGGAGTGAACCCGGCCACGCAGAGGAATCCCGACGGGTCCACGGCGATCGCGTTGGCGCGTTCCATGTCGCTCGAGCCGCCGAGAAAGGTCGAGTACAGGAGGCTCGCGCCGCTCGCGTCGAGCTTCGTGACGACGGGATCCGTGTCCTGGACCACGGCCTGGTACGCGGACGGGGTCGTCGGATAGTCCTTCGAATCGCTGCCTCCGGCCACGCAGGCGGTGTTGCCCGGGCCGAGCGCAATCCCGAAGAGCGCATCATTCCCGCCGCCGCCCATGAAGGTCGAGTACACGAGGCCGGTGCCGGCGGCATTGAGCTTCGACACGTAGGCGTCGAACTGCCCCCCCCGATAAACCGGGAAGACGACTCCGGCGGTCGTCGGAAAGTCCGCCGAATCGGTTCGCCCGACCACGTAGGCCTCGCCCATGGAATCCACCGCGATCGCGTTGCACCGCGTGGCGGCCGCCCCGCCGAGGTAGGTCGAGTAGACGAGCGTCCCGCCGGACGCGTCGAGCTTCGCGACGAACCCGGCGCGCCGGCCGGGATTCGACGCCTGAAAGGCGCCGGCCGTCGTCGGGAAGTCGATCGAGGCCGTTTCGCCGGCCACGAATACTGTCGCGCCGGGGCCGACGGCGACGCCGTTGCCCGTGTCGGCGCTCGAGCCGCCGAGGTACGTCGCGAACTCGAGCGTGCCGCCCGACGGCCCGACCTTCGCGACGAAGACGTCCGTGCCGCCGGCGTTGGCGGGCTGGGCGGCGCCGGGCGCCACCGGAAAATCGAGCGAATCGGTCTGGCCCGCGAGGTAGGCGTTCCCGGCCGCGTCCACCGCCACGGCGAGGCCCGAGTCGCCGAGCGCCCCTCCGAGGTAGCTCGAGTACGAAAGGACCGGGTCGATGGTCAGGGGCAGCGCGGGGTCATGGCGCCCGAGCGCCAAACGAGCGCGCGAAGAGCCCTCGACGACGTAGGCGACGGAGACGGAAGTCCGGATGCCGCCGCGCTCCTGCCACGCGACGGGCCGGCGCTGAACGACCCGGCCGGCCGCGGTCGCGAGCACGAGATTGCCGTCGCCGTCGAGGCGAAGATCGCTCAGCCCTTCGAACGCGAGTTCGATCCGGCCCGGGTCGGCCCCGCGCGCGACCTCGAAGTCGTACTCGAGGCTGCCCTGCCGGCCGTGGTACACGAGATCGATGCCGGGATACACGCCCGCGTATCTGACGCTGCCGTACGCGGCGACCCCGGTGCGCCACTTGCGAGGATCCCGCCCGAGGAAGTAATTCGTCCTGCCGGAGAGCGGTTCGCCGCCCGCGGGCGCGGCCGTGAAGCGGGCGCCCGGGAGCGTCAGGCGGATCGTCTCGGAGGCGGCGCCGTCGCGCCGGAGCACCAGGACCGCCTCACGATCGGTCAGGAAGAGCGCGCGCCCCTTTGACCTCGACACGAAGCGAACCCGAGAGTCCGCCTGGCCGACGTTCTGCTCGAACCGCGCTCCGAGAGGTGAGGGCGCCGCAGCCCGTGCCTGCTCGCACACGAGCGCGAGCGCAAGAAACGCGAGCGCCAAGGACGGCGCAGCAGACCGGAACCTCGCCATGCGAGTCGGGAATATAGCAGCGGTCGAGGGCAGGCCCGCTCCAGCCCCTCAGTCCGAACGAAGGGCCGCCAGCGGGTCGATCCGCGCCGCCCTCCATGCCGGGATTACCGAGGCGAGGAGCGCCGCCGACAGGAGGAGCGCCGCGACGCCGGCATGGGTCGCGGGATCGAGCGGAACGGTCTCGAAGAGGAGGCTCGACACCGACCGTGTCAGGCCGAATCCGCCGGCGAGCCCCACCGCGAGCCCCAGGGCGGCCAGGACGAGTCCCTCCCGGAGCACCAGGCCGAGCACGTCGCGCCGGCTGGCTCCGAGCGCCAGCCTGATCCCGATCTCCCGGGAACGCCGGCCGACGTCATAGGAAATCACGCCGTAGATTCCGATCACCGCGAGGAGCAATGCCAGGCCGGCGAAGAGCGCGAGAAGCGACGTCCGGAACCGGGGCTCGGCGATCGAATCGGAGACGATCTGGGACATCGGCTCGATGTCCGAGATCGGCAGAGTCGGGTCGAGCGACCGGACGTGCGCCCGGAGCACCGGGGCCAGCCGCTCCGGCTCGCCGCGGACGCGCACGGCGAGGTACGCGGCCCACCACGGGTCCTGCTCGAAGGGGACGTACATCTCGGGTTGCGACGGGACGCCGAGGCCGTTGCGCTTGACGTCGCCGACGATTCCGACGATCTCGCGCGAGACGCCCTCCTTGAACCCGAACACGAGCCTCTTGCCGATCGGGTCCTCGCCCGGAAAGTACTGGCGCGCGAACGCCGACGAGATGGCGCAGACCCGCGGCGAGCCCGCCGCGTCCCCGGCCCTGAAGAACCGGCCGCGAACCAGCGGCACGCCCAGCACGCGGAAGTACTCCGGCGTCAGGGCGGTGTAGTTGGCGCTCCGGTCGCTGCCCGGTTTTTCGACCGGCTTTCCTTCGATCGTGAACCCGAAGTTCAGGCCGCCCCCGGACAGCGGCAGAGGAAGAACCGCCGCGGCCGCCACGACGTCGGGCTCGGCGGCAAGACCCTCCGCCAGCCGGTTGTAGAACGCGAGCCACTGTTCGGGCTTCGAATACTGGGTTCGCGGCAGGGAGAGGCCCGCGGTCAGCACGCTCTCGGGGTGGAATCCGAGCGGGACCTCCTGAAGGCGGACGAGGCTGCGCAGCAACAGGCCGGCTCCGACGAGCAGGAGGAACGAGAGCGCGGTCTCGGCCACGACGAGAAGGCCGCGCAGGCGCCTGCGCCCCCGGCCCGTGCCCGCCGCCGCGGCCCCGTCCTTCAACGTGTTCGAGAGGTTCACCCGCGAGTTCTGGAGGGCGGGCGCCAGACCGAAAACCGCCGCCGCGAGCACCGACACGCCGAAGGCGAAAAGCAGCACGCCCGCGTCCACGTGAATCTCGCTCGACCTGGGCAGGTCGGCCGGCAGCCAGGCTCGCAGCGCCCCGAGGCCCGCGAAGGCGAGCGCGAGGCCGAGGGCGCCGCCGGCCAGACCGAGAAGAAGCGCCTCGGTCAGCAGCTGGCGGACGAGCCGGCCGCGCCCGGCGCCGAGGGCCATCCGAATCGCGACCTCGCGGGACCGGGCGCTGCCGCGCGCCAGCAGAAGGTTGGCGACGTTGGCGCAGGCGATGAAGAAGACGAGGCCGACCGCCGCGAACAGCACCAGCAGCGCGGTCCGGACTCCGCTGACCAGGCTCTCGGCCAGCGGAACCAGCCTAACGCCCCACCCCTCGTTCTCCTTCGGATACTGCCGCTCGAGGGCGGCTTCGATCGCCGCGAGCTCGGCCTGCGCGGCCTCGAGGGCGACGCCCTTTCCGAGGCGGCCGATGATCCGGAGATAGTGTCCCGCGCGCCGCTCTGCGAGGTCCGGGAAGACCGGGTCGTGGGTCAGCGCAAGCCACAGCTCCGCGGGCGGGTACTCGGGCGGGGTCTTGAACGACGCCGGAAGAACGCCCACGACCGTGCAGGCACGTCCATCGAGGGTGACGGACTTGCCGAGGATCGCGGGATCCGCTCCGAACCGCGAGCGCCACATGCGCTCTCCGAGGACGGCCACGGGCGGCGCTCCGGGCGCGTCGTCCTCGGCCGTCAGGGCGCGGCCCGCGAGCGGCCTGGCCTGAAGGAGCCGGAAGAGATTCGAGGTCACCGTGCCGGCGACGACGAGCGCCGGCTCCCCCGCGCCGGTCAGCGTGTAGTCGTGCATCCGAAGAGCCGCGAGGTCCTCGAACGAATGGACCCGCGCCACCCAGTCCGCGTAATTCGGGTAGGACACGCCGTTCTCGGCGACTCCCCGCTCGGGGCTGCTCTGGAACACCGCGACCAGGCGGTCGGCCTGAGGAAACGGAAGGGGCCGGAACAGGACGGCGCTCGCCACGCTGAAGATCGCCGTATTCGCTCCGATCCCGAGGGCGATCGTCGCCAGGGCCACGGAAGTGAACGCGGGGCTCTTGCGCAGGGCGCGCGCGCCGATTCGGAGATCCTGCCCAAAATCACCCATGGAACCCTCTCTCGATCGGTATCCCGAAGAACTGGCCCGAACACCGACGCGATCCCCTCGTCGAATTCTACGCAGCGGCGGTCGTGTGGTTTCTCTAGCGCGGCAAAACGCCGGACGGCCCGACCAACGTCAGGTCGCGGTGGCGGCCTTCCCCGCCTCGACGACTCCGACGGCAAGCAGGGACGCCGCCAGGGCGCGCAGCCAGTCGGCCGCCGAGAGCGGCGCAGTCTGCAACACCCGCGCGAGCGGCGGCCACTGCACCGCGAGCACCTGGATCACGATGCCTACCGCCAGGGCCGCCCAGAAGGCGGCCTTCATGCTGCCGCCCATCTTCCAGAAGGGTCTGTGCTCCGAGAGCCCGGGGAAGGCCTGGGCGAGAAGACCGAGGGCAAGTGCGACCATGACGAGACTCTGCCCCGTCGCGCCGCTCTTCGCGGTGAAAAGCCAGAGGACTTGCGCGACGACGACGCCGCTGCGCAATCCGATCAAGCCGGTCGAGCGCCAGGTCAGCAGGGGCTCCCGAGGATCCCGCGGAGGCCGGCCGAGCAGGTCGGGTTCGCCGGGAACGACGGCCAGGGCGATCGCCGGAAAGATGTGAACGACGAGGTTGAGCCACAGCAGCTGCAGCGGGCTCAGGGGCATGGGCAGGTTCGTGATGATCGCAACCAGCATCACACCGATCGTCGAGAAGCTGCAAAGCAGAAGAAAGTGGACCGCCCGCCGGATGTTGGCGTAGATGCGCCGGCCCTCGGCGACCGCATCCGGAAGGGTTCCGTAGTCCCCCGTCGTGACGACCAGGTCGGACGCTTCGCGGGCGACGTCGGCGGCGCGGCCTCCGATCGCGATCCCGATGTCGGCCGCCTTGAGAGCCGGAGCGTCATTGATGCCGTCGCCGGTCATCGCGACCACGTCTCCCGCAGCCTTGAGTGCTCGGACGATCGCCAGTTTGTCCTCCGGCGAGACCCGGGCGAAGATCGCGGTGCGCCTCAGGTCCTCCCACCGTCGCGCCCGAACAAACTCCGCCAGCTGTGCGGAGTCGATACAGAGATCGCCGGGGCCGGCAATCGCCAGCTCCCGCGCCACAGCGACGGCCGTCGTCTTCTGATCGCCGGTAACCATCACGGTCCGGATCCCCGCGCGGCCGAGCGCGGCAATCGCTTCCTTCACGCCGGCCCGGGGCGGATCGATGAAGGCCGCGAGGCCCGCCCACGTCAGGTCTCGTTCGGCCGCTTCCGGATGCCCGGATTCCGGAAGCCGCCTCGACGCGAGAGCGAGAACGCGACAACCCTCTTCTCCGAGTCTCCCGGCGTCGGCGAGCAGGCGCTCCCGGTCCCGCGTCTCGATGGGGCGCTCGACGCCCGCCTCGAGCACGCCGGTGCAGAGTGGCAGGATGACCTCGGGCGACCCCTTGACGAACGACCACGTCCCGCCGCCCGCGCGCCGGGCCACCACGGACATTCGCTTGCGCCGGGAGGAGAAGGCGATCTCGCGGACCCTCTCGAACACGCCGGCCGGATCGAGCCCACCCTTGCGGGCCAGGGTCAGCAGAGCCCCCTCCGTGGACGAGCCGTGAATGTGCCAGCCGTCATGCGACTCGAGGCGCGCGTCGTTGCACACCGCGGCGACCTCGAGGAGGCTCCGGATGTCCCGGTCGGCGGCCGGATCCACCTCGCGCCCGGACTCGAGAAACCGGCCCGTCGGAGAGTAGCCGGAGCCGGTCACGTCGATATCCCGTCCGAGCAGGGCGATGCGGGTCACGCGCATCGTGTTCTCCGTCAGCGTGCCAGTCTTGTCGGTGCAGATGACCGACGCGCAGCCGAGCGTCTCGACCGAGGCGAGTCGTCGCACCAGACTGTGAGCGCGGGCCATTCGCCCCACCCCCACCGCGAGGGCGACCGTCGTGACCGCCGGAAGCCCCTCGGGAATCGCGGCGATGGCGAGAATGACGCCCGTTTCCAGCATGAGCCAGAGGGGGCGGCCCCGCAGGATCCCGAGAACGGCGACCACTGCGGACAGCAGCACCGCGACGAGGGCGAGGCGCCGTCCGAGCTGCTCCGACTGGCGCTCGAGAGGAGTCTGCTCCCGCTCCCCGGTCGCGACGAGCTTTGCGATGAGAGCGAGCTCCGTGTCGGCCGGCGGCGCCGTCACGATGAGGCGGCCCCGACCGCCGAGAACCGTCGTTCCGGCGTACGCCATGCAGGTGCGATCCGGAAGAGGCGCCCCCGCGACGACCGGTTCCACGCTCTTGTCGACGGGAGCGCTCTCGCCGGTGAGCAGCGACTCGTCGATCTGGAGATTGCTCGCCGCCGACAGCCTGCCGTCCGCCGGCACGACCTGGCCCGTCGAAAGGACGACGAGGTCGCCCCGGCGCAGGTCCGCGGTAGGAACGTCGTGCTCCAGCCCGCCGCGAATGACTCTTGCCGTCGGCGCCGACAGGGTCCGCAGGGCGTCGAGCGCCTTCTCGGCGCGCCAGTCCGTGGCAAAGCCGAAGGCGACCGAGAAGAGCACCGAGGCCGCGATCGCAAGGGCATCCCCGACGTGGCCGAGCGCGAGAGAGGCGGCGGTCGCGAGAAGGAGCACGACGATGACGCCGCCCTTGAGCTGACCCCAGAGAATCCGCGGCGCGCTTGCGCGCGGGTGCGGGATCGGCCCGGCCGGCGCTTCGGATTCGGCGGAGCCCGCGGCGAGACCTGTCTCCGGGTGCGTCGCCAGCTCCCTTGCCGTTTCCGCGGCGGTTCTACGGTGCCAGGCCTCGCCGAGGCTCTCGGGCTCCGGCTCGTCCGACTCGGGCATCGGAATCGAGCTTAATCGGGCCTCGCCGTCGGACGGTGGTCTGATTGCATCACCCCGCCCCCGCCGCCCCGGCGTCGCAGTCGATTTTGCCAACGGCGACCGAGTTCGCATAACTTCGCGGGATGAGCACGCACTACGACGCCATCGTCATCGGAACGGGCCAGGCCGGCCCGTCGCTCGCCGTGCGCCTGGCCGGCGCGGGAAGAAAGGTTGCCATCGTCGAGCGCGGGGCCTTCGGAGGCACCTGCGTCAACACCGGCTGCATCCCGACGAAGACCATGGTCGCGAGCGCGTACGCGGCGCACCTTGCGCGGCGGGCGGCCGACTTCGGCGTCTCGGTCGGGGGATCGGTGGTGGTGGACATGAAGAAGGTCAAGGCGCGCAAGGACGCCATCTCGAGTGCGGATCGCCGGAGCGTCGAAGCGTGGCTGCGCGGGACCCCCAACTGCACGGTGTACACGGGCCATGCGCGCTTCGAGTCGCCGCGCGAGGTGCGCGTCGGAAGCGAGATCCTGGCGGCCGGGCAGATCTTCGTCAACGTCGGAGGACGTGCGACCGTCCCGCCGATCCCGGGTCTCTCGGAGGTTCCCTTCTGGAACAACTCGTCGATGATGGGGGTGGATTTCGTTCCACCGCACCTCGTCGTCCTCGGCGGCAGCTACGTGGGGCTCGAGTTCGCGCAGATGTATCGCCGGTTCGGCAGCGCCGTCACGGTGTTGGAACTCTCCCCGCGGATCATCGCCCGCGAAGACGAAGAGGTCTCGGCTGCGGTCAAGGACGTCCTGGAGCGCGAAGGCATCGTGGTGCGCGTCGGGGTGAAGTGCCTCGCCGTCGAGAAGACGGCCGAGGGCGTCCGCCTGACGGTCGAGTGCGAGGCCGGAGCGCCGGTCGTCACCGGCTCGCACCTGCTCGTCGCCGTCGGGCGCCGCCCGAACACGGAGGACCTCGGCCTCGACGAGGCGGGCGTCGAGGTCGACGCGCGCGGTTACATCGTGGTGGACGACCAGCTGCGCACGAGCGTTCCCGGCATCTGGGCGCTCGGCGACTGCAACGGCAAGGGGGCCTTCACCCACACCTCGTACAACGACTTCGAGATCGTGGCGGCCAACCTCCTCGACGGCGACCCCCGCCGCGTGACGGACCGCATCACGACCTACGCGCTCTTTACCGATCCCCCGCTCGGGCGCGCCGGGATGACGGAGGCGGAGGCTCGCGCGGCCGGCCACCGGATCCTCGTCGGGACGCGGCCGATGACCCGCGTCAAGCGCGCCGTCGAGAAGGGCGAGACCCTCGGTTTCATCAAGATCGTCGTCGACGCCGATTCCAGGGTCATCCTCGGCGCGGCGATCCTCGGGGTCACGGGCGACGAGGTCGTCCATTGCCTCCTCGACACGATGTACGCGAAGGCGCCCTACACCGTCGTGCAGCGCGCGATGCACATCCATCCCACCGTCTCGGAGTTGCTGCCGACGGTGCTCGGCGACCTGAAGCCGGCTTGAGGGCGGCCCGGCCCGCCGTCAGGAGAACCGGGTGACGATGAAAAACGCGGCGGCGATGGCGACCGCGTCCTCGAGAAGCCCGGCCGGCAGGTCCTTCCCGAACGCTTTGGCCAGACGCATGCGGACCTCGTAGCCGCCGAGCGTTCCGGCGACGACGCCGAGGATGCCGGCGACGAGGCCCCCGAACAGGGCGTCGCTCGCAGCGCCGAGAGCCGCGCCGCACAGCGCGCCGGACAGGATCCGGGCGATGAACTGCGGGGGCGACTTGCGGCTCCCCGTCTTCGGGAGCTGGTCGTTGACGAGCTCGAAGAGCGCCAGCGCGCTCAGGATGTACGGCGTCGCGGCGTAGCCGAGGAAGGCGAGCGGCGTGCCCTCCAGGTGCAGCCACCCGAGGCGCGCGGCCCAGCTGACGGCGGCCGGCGCCATCATCGTGCGAAGGCCCGCCACGACCCCGATGCAGAACGCGAGGGCCAGAGCGCCCATGACTCCCCCTTCGTCGAAGATCCTATCGTCGGCGGCGGTCCGGCTTCTACAGGGTCAGACCTGCATTCGTGAATTCGCGGCGTACTTCACGATTGCAGGGCTGACCCCGGCGGAAAGGGGCCGGGCTGTCGTTCGCCCGGCCCCGTCGAAACGGAACTAGCAGCCCGGGTCACAGCAGCAGGACTCGACCTCTTCGCCGGTGAGGGTGCAGATCATGGTGCCGTCCTTCTCGACACAGCAGCACTCATCGACTACGGTGCCGGTCTTCTCGCAGACCATCTGCGACCCGGTCGTCGCGAGCGCCGAAGCGGCCACGGCGAGCGCAAGCGCAAGGCTTCCAAGGATCTTCTTCATCGCAATCCTCCAGTCGAAATTGTGAATTCTCGAGACTCGGCAGGCAGGAGTGCGATCAATTCCGCATGGGACGTTGGAACGCGTGCGGGGCGAACGAGGGGAAGCTGGCGAAGAGCGACGCGGGCGCGAGAGCCGTCGCGAGCGGGAGCGCTAAGGGGCCGACCGCTTCGGCGACACGGGCGAGCTCCACTCTGGACGGCGCGGCCACGGCAGCCGGGCTGCACACGAGGATGGGGCAGGGATCGCAGCTCGGGGGACAGCAGGACGGAGGAACGAACTCGGCCGACCAGGCCGTGATCGCCACGAACCCAACCAGGGCGGCGAGCCCGACGGCCCTCGCTCGCAGGCGCATCAAGACTGTGAACCCGCTCGCGGACCGGGAATTCCAGGGCCGTAGCTAAATCGCCGAAACGTCCTCGATCGGGGTCACTTTCGGCGGGCGACCTTTTTGCTCCCTTGCTTCTTCGCCACCGCTCGTTTCCGGGCTGCCAGCGCGATCGCGGCCTGCCGCTCGGCCGGAGAGACGAAGGCGAGACCGCGAGCCTCCTCGGGGTCGCCCACGATGGGGGCCTCGCCCCGGAGCAGCGCGGCGACCCGCGCTTTCGCAGCGGCCGATGCCGGGGGGCGACGCGGCGCAGAAGACTTTGCCACCAGGAGCGTGACTCTAACGCGAATCAACCGCCGAGGGAAAGCCGGCTGCGCCGAAGAAAGTCGCGCTCGCGCGCGTTGCCGGCAAGGGCGATCGCCGCGTCGTACTCCTGACCCGCCTCGTCGACCCGGTTTGTCCGCCGCCGGCCGAGCAAGTAATGATGAGGCATGAGCGGCCGATCGTCCGCCCGGCGCACCACGGCGCTCGCCGTCGGCCTCTTCGTCTTCGGATTCGGCCAGGAGCTCTGGTTCCGCTACCTCCCGGCGTACCTGCGGACGATGGGCGCCACCGCTTTCGGCATCGGGCTCTTCGGGACCCTGAAGGACTTTCTCGACGCGGCCTACGCGTATCCCGGCGGCGTGCTGTCCGACCGGCTCGGCTCGCGCCGCGCGCTCGTGCTCTTCGGAGCGCTCAGCACGCTGGGATTCTCGATCCTCTGGCTCTGGCAGTCTTCGGCCGCCGTGTTCCTCAGTCTCTTCTTCGTGATGGCGTGGGCCTCGCTCGGCCTGCCCGCCACCTTCGCCCTCGTCGGCGAGGAGCTGCAGGCCGACCGGCGCGTCGTCGGCTTCACCCTCCAGGCGGTCATGAAGCGGGTCCCCATCGTGCTGGCGCCGCCGCTCGGAGGGCTCCTGCTCGAGCGCTTCGGCGTCCCCGGTGGCATGCGCATCGGCTTCGCCGTCTCGATCCTCGTCTCGCTCGCGATGCTCGTCGGGCTCGGCCGGGCCCTGCGCCCGCGCGCGGGCGAGGCAACGCGACCGGATCGCGGGCGGGCTCGGGCCGCGGTCCGCCTGCCTCCCGCCCTGCGCCAGTTGCTGATCGCCGATTGTCTGATCCGGCTGTGCGAAGGTCTGCCGGACGTCTTTCTCGTCCTCTGGGCGATCGAGATCGTGCGCGTCTCTCCCGCGCAGTTCGGCCTCCTGATGTCCGTCCTGATGGCGACGGCGATCCTTTCCTACGTGCCCGCGGCCACGCTTGCGGGACGCGCGGAGAAGAAGCCATTCGTGCTGATGACCTACGCGTTCTTCACCCTCTTTCCGCTGGCCGTCCTGGGATCGCGAAGCTTCGGGCACCTCGTGCTCGCCTACGCGATCGGCGGGTTGCGCGAGATCGGCGAGCCCGCCCGCAAGGCCCTGATCGTGGACCTCGCCGACCCCGCCTCGCGCGGCCGAACGGTCGGGCTCTATTACGCGATCCGCGGTTTTGCCGTAGCCGGCGCGGCCGCGATCGGTGGAGCGCTGTGGACCATCCGCCCGTCCCTGACCTTCCTCGCCGCTGCGGCGCTCGGCCTTGCCGGGACTCTGTGGGCGGCGATCTTTCTCCCGGCCACGCCCCGCACAGAGGAGGAGACGCAATGAAATGGGTCACGCGAAAACGCATCCACGTCAACCGCACCGCCACGGGCTGGCTCATCCGGCGTTTCCTCGACCCCGGCGCCGAGATCGCTTTCGTCGAGCCCGACGAAGTCGCGGGCCTCCAGGAGCGCGCCGGCGCGACCGGCTTCGACGCTCCCGGAGCGACCTATCCCCACGAGGACGCCAGGGGCCGCTGCTCCTTCGAGCAACTCGTCGCCGAACGCCTGCCCGAGGACCGAGCTCTCGCCCGCCTCGCCAGGATCGTTCACGGCGCGGACTTCCCGAAGGAGATTCACATCACGCCCGAATCGGCAGGCCTCTGGGCCATCAGCCAGGGGTTCACGGACGTCGGCCGCGACGACGACGACATCCTGTCCCGCGCGAGCTTTCTCTACGACTCGCTCTACGCGCACCTCTCTCGCGACGAAGCCCCGTAGCCCCGTCTGCGAGGTAGGATCTCCGCGTGAAAGTCGCCGTGAGGCACGCCGGGGCGGGGGCGCTCGCCGCAGCCTCGATCCTCGCGGCGGCGCTCCTGGCCGGCTCGTGCGGGCAGCGCTCCGAGCAGAGCGCGTCCGCCGCGCCCCCCCGTCAGGCGACGGCCCCGCCGGCGCCGACGGTCGAGACGGAGGACTCCGCGACGCGCGCCAGGCGGGCTGCCGGCGGTCGGGCGCCCGTCATCTGGCTCGGGCTCGACGGCCTCGACTGGGACCTGCTCGACCGGCTCTCCCGCGAAGGGAAGATGCCCAACTGGACGCGCCTCGTGGCCCAGGGCGCCTCGGCGAAACTCAAGAGCTTCATGCCCATCCTGTCGCC
>Ga0326726_10001883_pt1 | contig 19517 bp, 20 predicted proteins | sample MHFenrmetagenome_2_FD_207603 | JGI IMG/M metagenome (GOLD analysis project Ga0326726, IMG submission 207603) | Lab enriched peat soil microbial communities from Michigan Hollow, Ithaca, NY, United States - MHF15MN | ecosystem: Environmental > Terrestrial > Soil > Wetlands > Peat | place: USA... | reverse complement strand
TTTTTGGTTTGCACCAATAGTTTTTGTCGCTTTTTTTGTCCTTGCAATCATTTTTGGTCTTCAACCTATCATTAAAGCATCGAGAATCTCTCCTTTAGCAGCTCTCTCTCCTGTAAACTATTATGGGCTAACTATTGGATTCAGGCATAAACCCGTTTCCAGATCAGGTTTGACATGGAGGATTGCTTCACGAAGTTTGTTTCGTCGGCAGTCAGCAAGCATTAGAATCATATTTTTGCTCTCGATAGTATTCGTTCTACTCACGGTTTCGGTTGCAGGAGGCATAATTGCCAGCACTACCACAACGGCCTGGATTCAAAAAACTGTGAACAAAGATTCAATTGCGATTGCGCAAAACAGCATGGGAAACCAATATCAACATCTTTTGTCAAAGTTTTCAAATGCTTTTGAAACAGGCGTTTTTAACTATTCCGATCCAAAATTTGCTATTCCAGATGCGGTTGTTCAGCGTTTAAGTAACTTATCAAGCGTTAGTATGGTTGATTCTCGCCTTTTTTTAGAAGAGCATGTTGAAGAAGTTTCAAATTTCACTGTTTTTCCCACCACTGGGCAAACTGTGAGTGTAGGAGACAACAGGCAAGATAACGTCATTGTAATCGGTGTTAACGCAGAAAGAATTATTGGATCATGGTTTGTTCAGGGTCGATTTTTGAATGCAAATGATACTTTGCAGGCTGTTATCGGAGATTCAGTATCTCATGTAATGTATTCACCCAACGGGCATACACTATTATCTGATCCATTGCTCGAAAGCATAGAATTCCGAAACAACACTTTTGATATTGTCGGAGTATGCGTTGACCCCTTAAACAATGGATTAGTAACCTACGTACCATTTGAAAAATTACAGAACATTACCGGTATTTCTAGCCCTAACCTTCTACTTATTACGTTAAGCAACCAAACTGACCGATCAACTTCTATTGCACAAATTAAAACATCCATTCAAACAATAGATCCGGATTTGAACGTTTTTCTGCTTAATGAAATTGCTGATAAAAACGCGAATTTTTTAGCTTCAAATTGGAAAACAATAATGTTTTTGCCACTTTTTACATTGGTTTCCGCGACGCTTTGCTTGGTGGGTTACATGATGTTGTCAGTAGACGAACAGCGCCAAGAATTTGCTATTCTTAGAGCTATTGGAGCTAAACCAAGGAAAATTATCTTCATTTTGGCAATTCAAAGCATAATTGTGTTGCTTTCCAGTTTTGCCTTCGGAATACCGCTTGGTACAATAATAACTTTGATAATTTTGATGAAGCAACCTGTAGTTACAAGCATCACTTTCTTTGAGATAACCGGTTGGCTTCTTGCAGTTTTAGCGGTAATGTTTATTCTTAGTCTTTATCCAGCTTTTAGGCTTGCGAGAGCTTCAATTCTAAAAATTATGGTCTAGTTTATTGAAAGTTCTAAGAAAGAATCTCAGTGAATCTGTATATACAGGAAGTTGATTCAAAAAATCTTGCAACTGAAGTACTGGTACAATTGGAACTTTATCGTAGAACTTGAATGAGCTAGGCGTTAGAGATAATACAGTTGGAATAAATTTGGCTTCATTCCATTTAGTACATTCAAAATTTAATAAGATGTTTGGCAGCGAATCCGCAAATGCTTTTGTCCGTTCAACTTGCGAATCGACAATTCTTCTCAAGGCTGAATGTGAAATTGCATGTTGCCAATGTTTGCAATCTATACAAATAACTAAAGGTTTCCTGCATCCAACTATATCTATCTCCCATTTGCGAGCAACATTCTTAAAACGCACATTATTTACTACAGTGTAACCGTAATTTTTTAAAGCATAAGCGGATATTTCCTCGAATTCTTGCCAACAAAGTAAGTTGCTGATACCCTCCAGATCCCCACCTTGCGAAGCTGCTCTGACGGCCAACTTGAGTCTGCCGCTGCTGCTAGCCTCAACGCTGCCATTTTTTAAATCAATCAATCCTTCGTTTTGCAGTTTTTTAAGCAACTTTGTTGTAGTAGCTAATGGCATACGAATGTCGCTATTGATAGTTTCAATTAAAATAGGCTCTTCTCTAGTCAATTTGAGAATCGAAATTATCAGGTTACGCTCAAGACTCAAAGTAAAACCTCAGTCAAATTGAAGGAAAGGCAGCAAAACCTTATTTCAGTAATTTTTAAGCTATGCGAATTTGTCTTCGAAAAAACGGTGTACAGAAGCATCACCCAAAACACATTTTTTTCTGACTTTTCCAGCAATTCAGTCCTCAAGACTCCAAACTTTTTAATTAAACCCTCTTTTTCTCATTGTTTAAACGCTTATGATTTCTCACGCTGAAATACTCTTTCTTTCAATTTTTAGAAAAACCAGATCTTCGCAAATCGTAGTCATTTAAAACTGTCAGACATGGAATAGTTTATAATTTTTTGTATTATTATAATTTTTGATTATCATTCATTTATCTTTTAAGTGTAAAAAATGCATGTTCGATCATTTTTCGTTGTACAATGCAGGTCATAAAAGTAATCTTGTGAAAACTTACAAAGAAATATCGGGCTTCAGATTGTTATATTATTTGTTACAAAGTCTTAGTCGACCTTTTATATAGAGAAATTGAGGTTGAAGGCCGATTTTTAATAAGGTTTGAATATTTTTTTGTGGCTATTTCTGATCAGTTCAGGTGCTTTATCTAATGAATATATAAGATTCGTGATACTTCGAAGTTTTTATTTAGTTTAGACTTTTTTGAAACTGATAAAAGGCCCATTGTTTTAGGTAATTTTGTTGTTACTTTTGTATACTAATAAAAAGTAGATGAGCGTCTTTTAGAAAATTGGTAGACTCTTAGAGGGATGGAGTATTTAAAAAGGCTTTATTCTTTCTCTTTCTCTTGGATTTCACATTGAAGTCTCTTTATTATTTCGTCAGCCCTCAGAGGTTCAATCTTCAAGGTGTATAACTGGCTGGGCGTACGAAGCTTCAACTTAACTGAGTCCTTGAGTCTTTTAACTGAACAATATTTTGCTTTGGCGCTCATAGCCACGAATTTATCTACATCGGTAATTTCGGATGGCATTATTTTTCCTCTTGTTAGTAGCCTTGATGGATGCATTCTCGAGTTTTTATTTGTTTTGGTTAAAACTGAGAAAAATAAGTTTTAACACAAACATTCTAAAAGAGAATAAAGATCGAATTAGAATTCAGCCAATTGAGTTTTAAAAAAAAAGATACGATGTTTACTAGGTAGAAAGCATAGTTAAGCTTTTTTTGGGCGAATGCCGAGCTTAACGTTTACTTCCACGGTATATTCCTTGTCAGTTTTACCAACTGAGAAGTTCCAATCTTTAACTTCAACTTCCATATCCTTGAATTGGCTAACAATTGCATCTTTGTATTCTTGGGCAGTTTGACCGATTTTCTGTAACTTCTCAGTTATATTGATGGATGTTTCAGGCATAAATTACACCTCCTAAACAAAGCATTACCTGAAAGAATTTCAGCGATAATTGCTTTTATAAATTTGTGACTGTACGACCACAACAGCAAGAGTTTGTTTCAATCTTCTTTATAGGGGATATTACGATGCATGGCTTTGATTGCTAGTTGGGTTAGTTGTTTCTTCTGGAATGCTATCGTCCTCTTCTTTTTGATTAGGCTGGTTTATACCGTAATACAAAGTTATCGCAAAAAGTCCAACAAAAACGACTTCAACTATTGATACAATGATAATGTTCGTCTGATGATTCTCACTCGTCTGATCGGTGAGGGTGACGTTGCCGCTAGTTTGAAGCCCCTGATTATTGCCTGAGATTATAATGTTGTCCAAATCATGGTCAGCTTGCATAACAAAAATTAACGGGGGCACAATTAACGCAACAGCCAGAAACACTCCGGCAAATACAAAAAAAGCTTTCCTTTGCATAAATATCAAAAAATAGTATTGTTTTTCAAAGCATTAAAGATTTAGGTTAAACGCATTAATTCAAATAAGGGCAAGTTTAGTTCTTATTTATGAAAATTTTATTAGATACATTTACGATTGTATAACTATGGAGATGCGAAAAGCTGCATTTTCAGCATTTCTGTTAAGTACGTCATTATATATTTTATTGCCTACACCAGACGAACTCATCATTTATCCTGTCTTGGGATTTTCATTCTCGTATGTATTTCATTTTTCTTTGATTTACGGAGTGCTCATGGCAGCTATTATTTATCGATCCACAGGTGTTGTGTGCTTGATAAGTTCCTTTTTTATTGGTGGAAAAATAATCTACAATATGTTCAAAGAAAAAATTAGAAAAATACTGTCTAACCGCTCAAATAATGACTAGATTTCGGTTTTTATTAGATTTGTTTTTTTCTTCTATTTGTGGTTGTTTTAAGTTCGAAACAGATCTACAACTTAAGAAAGCGATTTAGTGGGCCGTACCGGATTTGAACCGGTGATCTTCGCCGCGTGAGGGCGACGTCCTAGCCAGCTAGACTAACGGCCCGTCGGGTTGTTGTGAATTGAAACTACGTATTATCCCTTCATAAAGCCTTTCCTCTACCAAGAACAGACAGCATAGTGGTGCTAGATATGGGATTAAGAAAAAAACTGAACTTTGAATTATCTCCTATTCAAGAAGAGATTCTTGTATTCGCGTGTTTTCTAGTTAGCAGCTTAGTGGGCTACTTCTTAACCCACTTCATGTACTTGATTCATTAGTCAAGCCAAAGCAACTTGCGTTCAATAATTTTTTCATTCTTAGATTAAGCGTTTTTTTAATTATATTGATATTTAAATTTTAGAAACACACCTTTAAGATTGATTTCAGAAAGCTTTAAAGCATTTCACTTCATTCTTGGATGTGTCACTTCCAGGACATGTGCCGAGGTAGCTCAGCCTGGGAGAGCGCTCGGCTGAAGACCGAGTCGTCGCAGGTTCAAACCCTGCCCTCGGCACCAAATAACCTTAATTTGAGGGTATTTTGAGATATTGGGCATAAATTGCAATATTAATTTTAGATAATACTTAGAAAGTAAACCAAAAAGCATAAGATCTTACACAGTGCGGGCTGAGCCCGGTAGAGATCTAAACCGCTTCAAGTTCGAATCCAATAGGCTTGTCCAAAGACTGGGCAGATACAGTTTGTTTAGAAAAACACCGGAGAAGACTTCCCCGTCATAGCCCAAACAGTTCTCGCGTGCTTCTTGAATAGGGAAGCAGCTCGAAACATTGGCAAAAATGAAAAGGCAGTAACACAAACCTACTTTAACACATAATTTAGCGACAAAGCGGCGTGCTGCTTAATCCAAAACCTTTTAAGTAGTTCATTGCAACGAGGATAAATTAAAGGGAAAGAAATGAGCAAACTAGATTTAGTTCCAAAAAAGAAGAGGCTTAATGTTGGAATAATTACAGTTGCTTTAATCGTAATAATTGTTGGCGCAGCTTCATCTTGTTGCTTAAGTAGCGCAAGTGAATACCCGACTCTGTCAAGTATGGCTGGCGCTTATTCAAACGCATCAACAGGAACCACAATAACTCTTTATGAGGATGGCTCAGCACTATTTGACACACATGCTGGTATATGGCACATAGTCAACGCAACAGCCTTCGAAGGCTCATATACAACAATAAGCGGACGTCAATACTTTGAATTCAGAATCACAAATAACGGTTTCACAGCAGCCGAAACAGGAAACGTGTACGTTAAAACTGCGTCTGCGTCACCAAGCCCAACTTTATCTGCATCGGCTTCTCCGACCCCGACAGTGCCAGAGTTCAGCAACGCATTACTCGCTTTAATTGTTACTATGATAGCAATCGCAACTTGCACTGTTGCTTTAGCAGCAAAGAAAGGGAAAAAAACGATTTAATCAACAGGCACTTTGACAAACAACAAAAACTAAAATTCTAAAAACTCTCTTTTTTATTTAACGTAGGAGAAATCTGAAGTCGGGGCAGGGAATCGTACTTCAACTCAAGAGCCCATCCTCAACTTTGAAGCTGAGTTCTTTTCTGAAGAAATCGCAGAGGGTCATACCGTGTAGGGTATAATTCCGGTACGACCTGTCCCTGTTTTTTAGATAATGTTGTGACGACGGTTTAAACGACGGTGTCAAGCTAGCCCTCGGCACCATATAGTCTTATTTTGGGTGATTCTTTGGAAACAGTGGCAAGTTAATTTTTTTTTCTATTGAACCGAAAGTGCATTTAGCTAGGATAATCTTGAATTTCATAATATTTCTTGAAACATTCTAGGAAACCCTTAAGAAAGGCGAAGCAAAACGCAAATGCTATGACTATTGCTTTCAATGGACGCAGGTAATTTGCTTTTGATGGGGTTGATGTAATTGTCAAAATCACTTTTCGATTCTCTGAACAAATTTATCCAGAGACGCCACCGTTGGATCATCATTGCATGGGTCATTGCAGTTCTTTTTTCGCTTGTTCTTATCCCAAGCTTCTTCTCAGCGGTGTCATATGACATCACAGGAGGACTAGTCGGACCAGCTAATACTGAGGCAGAGAAAGCAGCGAGCATAATGAAAGCTCAATTTCCATCTGCCAATAATAGCGAGGATGGAAGTATCCTTGTGGTAATTCAAGGTACCCAGGTATATTCTGAACCCTTAAAACAAGCAATTCTAGCACTTAACAATACTCTATCACATGACAGTGAAATAGGCAATTATTCAGGCGAGAATAGCCTTTACTCGCTAGAGTATAGTCTACTTAACTCGTCGATACCTGCAATAGTTAATCAGACAGCGAGTCTTCAATCGTATATAATAACGATGAAGTTAGGATTGCTCGAGAATCTTTCAGTTCTGAGCACGAATCTCTTTCAGCTTCAAACAGGCATTAATCAAACTGCTCAATTAATTTATGGAATACCTGCCACATATGTTTCTGTTTGGCAGGGAATTGTAAGTCAAGGCGTAACGGATCCAATTATAGCGTCTATTCAGGCAAATAGTACAGTTTATAGCTTAACAAACAATTTTGGCGGCAATCCTCAATCTGCAGGTTATTACTTAGCTTTCTTTGGATCATGGATGAATAGTTTTCAAACCCTTCCAAATAACACAACGGTTCTTGATCGAGAAGCATATGTTTTAAGTCAATCGATCACAGTGATGTTAACAAGCGTGCAGCTTGACGATCAAACAGCACAGATGATTCAATTAGTTGCCTCGGGCTTGAACATGTTAAATTGGAATCAGCCGAGTGCTATATCAAATTTAACAATATCAAACATGGCATCAAGCATACCAACTGATTTATCGTCCTCTTTGGGAATTTCTCCAATAAGTCTCGTCAACCAATTATACACTTTTGGCGTTTCGCCGTCAAATGAAACTCTTGAAAACTATTCATTCACATTAATACAAAATAGTTTCACAACCTCAGCAAACTCAGAAGCAGGTTTCTCCATTTCTAATTTTACGCAATCCACAAATCAGCTTGGTTCTTCAATTAACGATACTCAAAGCTGGAAACTATCTTGTGATGTTATTTCAAACGCTACTAAAAGCGCTTTCTCAGACTCTCCCCTGTTCACTATAAATGCAACATCTCTCAACTCCCTGCTGTCAGGGATTTCGCCAAATGCGACAACCGCTGATATTAATAATGCTATCAATAATTTAATTTTATCAGAACCCTTTCTGAATTATCCTTTTGTTCCAACAAAGGCCTTGACCGGCAACTTCGTTAATTCACAAAATAACACAATGCTAATAATCTACAGCTTTTCTTCAAACCCAGATTCAAACATAATTTCCCATGTAGAATCAGATGTGCAAAACTCAGGTTTGAAGAATTTTGGCGCCGTTTACATAACTGGCGGTTCAGTTCTAACTAAGGATGTTGAGAAAGCATTTGTTCCAGCTCTAGAAATAACTATTGGACCAGGTATCGCAATTTCCCTTCTAATCGTTGGGTTGCTGTTTCTCGCACCCGCAGCTGCTTTAATCCCAGTCATGCTTGGAGGCATTTCAGTTTCAGTTGCACTCGCTTCTATTTATACCGCAGTAGTAAAAATCGGTCATGGAAGCATTACTTTCCTCACTCCCACACTAACAATTCTATTAATGTTGGGATTAGCCGTAGACTACTCTGTATTACAACTTAGACGCACAAGAGAAGAACGCCAAAAAGGCAAATCTATCGAAGAAAGTGTAGGCATTTCACTTAAGTGGGCAGGTCAAGCAGTACTAACTGCGGGAATAACGGTAATTGTTGCATATATTGTCATGGCAGTTGCTAACGTTCCCATTTTCAGCGACGTTGGAACTGCAATTGCATTAGGTGTATCAATTTTGCTGGCAGCATCATTAACATTATTGCCAGCTATTGAAATTTCTCTTGGTGACAAAATATTCTGGCCGGGATTAAAGAAAACAAGCAGATCAAAGTCTGACCCAAATAAGAATTTACTAAGACGTATGGCCCATGGAACACTTAGACGAAAAGTTCCTATCGTAATCGTGATTAGCATAGTAGCCTTGAGTGCTTTCGTGATCGTATATAATACTCCAACTGGAGAAGAATTTCTAAAACTTATTCCAAATTTCCCAAGCAATCAGGGATTAACAGTCATAGGTGAAAACTTTGGTAGTGGATCGATACAACCAACATCTATTATCGTTACGACCCCAACTCAGATAACATATGGAAACAACCAATTTAACCAAACCTTGCTTAACCAAATTGAGCAAATAACGGCAACTGCCTCAAACTCAAAAGGAGTTGCAACTGTCACCAGCGTAACCAGACCCTTCGGCAACGTGTTCAATTACACGTCCGTGGAAAACAATACGGAGCTGCTTAGAACCCAATATGAAAACCAAATGTTTTCAACCATAGGAAAAGACAATAAAACCACAGTGATCACGGTGAGCCTTTCAGATTCTGCATTGACTTCACAAGCAATTAACTCATTGCATGATCTGAAAAAGAACATCAACCAACAGTCACTCTTGAATGGAGTAAATATTTACTTTGGAGGCGCAACTCAGTCAACAATAGACAGCCAAACGTTCATGGCGAACCTAATTCCAGAAGTTGTTGCAATCCTTTCTGCAGCAGTATATGTGATTTTATTTTTGCAGCTTCGCTCAGCCTTTACACCAATCCGCTTGATAATTACAATACTTTGCAGTGTTGTGTTCTCTCTAGCTTTGATTTCGATCATATTCTATAGTTCTCTTGGTTTACCTATCTTAGATTTTGGACCTTTATTCGTAGTTGTTACAATGTTAGGCGTAGGAATTGACTACGACATATTTTTCCTCACCCGTATCCGTGAAGAAGTCCTTAATGGTAAAACCGATGACGAAGCGATAATAACTGCCATCGATAAGGTCTGGGTAACTATTCTTGGTTTAGGGCTTGTGCTTGCTACGGTTTTCGCTTCGCTACTTATTACCAATATTGCAATACTTCAGGAAATCAGCCTCGCGGTCGCTGCTGCAATTGTAATAGATGTTACTGTTGTCATTCTCTTCTTTGTACCGGCATTAATGGGTCTCGCGCAAAAGTTTAACTGGTGGCCCTACAAGCTCTCACGAAACAACAAGCCTGAAAACAATACATAGAGATCATATAGTAGTTCCCAAATTAGCCTTTAACACCTATTTCCTTTCGACATTATGATACTTTCACTAAAAGTTCCGTAAGTGACAGCCTCTCCTTCTAAAAACAATTTTCCAACATACAAGCAGGTAACAGCATCAAGTTCATGGTGACTCATTTTGTTGTTGAGCCCCTTAATCCCCAAGGCTTCTAACCCTGCTTTTAGTCTTTCGATTCCCTTCTGCTTTCTCGGGATTCCTAAGACGTCTTGAGCTCCTCCAGGGTAAACCTCTATTACTTTAAAATTTTCTCCTTCAAAAATTTTCTTTAAATGGATACCCCGCTCAGTTAATTTTCTCGTTGGACCCAACGTTATAGGGAAAAACTTTATGTCTTTTTTCAAAAGTTCTCAATCACAGTCTCTAAGGTGACTACTATTTCTTCCCCCAAGTGTCTTTCTTCCAGGGGGAAGGCTTAGTGGCGCATCTACAGCAACAATTACTGGCTGAATTCGAGTTATTCTTTCTAGAATTTCTTTATCAGTGTAAATCAGAAAAGTTTCTATGTTCATGTCTACGAATTCACAGTAACCAGTGGGCCTTGTTTCAACGCCAGTTAGATCTAAACCAACAATTACCATGGTTTTCATAATAATTTGAATCAACTATTTCTAATAATTGTTCTTCAAAAAACAAGGAATTTGAAGTTCTACCCCGCGATTAATCGTCATCAATACTTTTTTTGTTGATAAAAATCGATTTTTCCATCAAATTTTACGTTAGAAAACCTCGTTTTTTGCCCTTTTAGATGCTATGGATAGAAAGTGTTTTATGTTGATTCATATGATAAGATGAACCGTAGGGATAACAATGGCAAAATGCCCAACTTGCGGAAAAGAAGTTAAAAACGCTACAAAAACGTGGAAGATGGCTGGAAAACCAGACAAAAAAGGAAAAAGAACACAGCTCACCATAGCGCTTTACAAGTGCTGTGATAAGAGCTTCCGAGAAGTCTTAGATAAGAAAAAAATCTAAACCAAAAATCTTCCATTTTCCTTTTTTCTATTTTTTCTCTTTTTTACAGTGTACGATTGCTACGACAAATTCTTGATTAAGGTGCAAACAGTATTTTGACCTTCTAGAATATTTTCAAGTCGTTTAGGATAAAATCCATTAACCACATAGCATTCAATCTGTAATTTTAAAAGCAATTTAGCTAGAGACTTATCAACACTCGTTCGTTGATTAAAGGTTTCAAGCTGTTTAACAAATAGAATTTCAATCAATTTAGCATCTGAGACTTCTTTTGGGTTGAATGTGTAAACACCATCAACGTCAGTTACTAGAATAACTTTCCTAATCTGCAGTTTTCCTGCAATGTAAACGGAAATAGAGTCTGAAGTTACATCCCACGAATTCTCCAATGAGTCCTCAGCGAGCAAAAAATGCGATGGCAAAAAGATGGGTAAATCTCCTAAATCCAAAGCCTTCTTTATCGCCCCAAACTGATTTACAACACAAGAACCCGGGATCAAGTCAGACAACAAAAAACCATATTGATCCATGCCCAAAATTGCCATTCGATGAGAAGCTTCAACTGATAATTTAAAGCGTTTATCAGCAATTCTTACTACATCAGCGAACTCGCCGCCGCCTGGTATAATAATTATAGGGTAACTCTTAGAAAGTTTGCTTAAACTATAACATAATGTTCTTAGTTTCTTAGGGTATGCTGCTAAGCTCCCACCGATTTTTACTATTGTAGCTTCCAATTCACGATTTCTCCATTGAATTTGTTGGCTGCCATCAAGGCAACAGCAAACGCTGGAGTAGCTAAGGTAGCGTTTCTTTGTATCAGCGTTCCTAAATCAACTAATTCATCGACGCATACTTTTTCTGTTGCTTTCCTTGCAATAAAATCTTTTCCAAGTCCTGTTATTACTACTGGTATCTTGTTGGAAGTTAGCGTTTTCATATAGGAATAAACTCTGGTTAAGCCTTCAACAACTTGCATAATTTGTTGATCATAAATGTATCGTGCTATGTCGATTATTTCTTGTTGAGTTAACATTTCCGTATCAGCGCAGACTACTCTAGCTAGTCGAGCTAAAGCGCCTGTCAAAGTCTTTTCTCGTCCATCTGCTGTCTCGCTTGTGTATTGGTCCGAAGTAATATGCCCCAAAATTAAATGAATATCCCCTGATGAAGCAAATATTTCAGAAGCAACATTTGCAACCCCGTTTCTTGTCGGCACAGAGTGCACGATTGTGGCTACATTAGTTCTTAAGCTTCCCGTGTAAACTAACTCTCCGCAAATGAGTTTATCCAAATCCGTTTTACCTTTTGCGACGATTTGATTACTTCTTATGGGAATAATGCTTGTACTAGTACTTCCAACATCTACTACTGCGCAATCCTTAACCAGCTGTGCTACTAACCAGCCTGTTGCAGCCCAATTCGCTGCAGCAACATTAAGTGGTTCTTTTTCAGCCATAGTGAACGGTTCCATATTTCCTTCAGTGTTTGAAACAAAGATAGGAATTCTAGGAAAAGCTTGTTTAACATAAGTTAAAACCTGTCTGACTCCCTCGCGCTTGGTCGAGTATATATCTGATAACTCTGCAGTCATAGTCACGCCCAAACAGTCGACCTTTTTTACATCCAACTTCTTTTTAAGCTCCAAAAGAGTGTTGACAAGTTTTTCAGGTTCTTTCCATATTGGAAAATATTTCGCGGTCACTCTAACTTCTCGTAATTTCCCTTTTTGTGTGCTAATAAAAACAGCCTTAGTGTTAGCACCTCCAATATCATAACCTAAAACATCTACCAAGCTATTTTCCTCTATTCAAAGTTCTGAAAACGTGTTTTTTAGTTTTTTCTAACTGTAACTTGGCATCCTTTAATGAAGCACCTTGACCAGCAATTAGAGAACAAGTTTTTGGGTTATCGTGAAGGGGAAAAGGAGGTGATATAACTTCATTCATCTGAGCTACTTTTTGGAAAACACTATTCGTTGGCTTGAAAGTTTCCAATTTAGAAAAGTAAACAAAGCCACAGCTTTCATTTTGCGTTGGAAGCTGATCTTTCAAAACAGCATTTATTGAAGCTTGTGCAACATTGAAATTGGAAACCAAACTTAAACCTACATAAGATGTTGTTAACCTCGGATTAACATCAACAACAAATGCCTTATCTTTTGTTAAAACTAAATCAACACCAACATAACCTCGTAGACCGGAAAACAATTCGACAACTTTCTTTGACACCATAATTGCTTCTTCTTTAAGAGGATGGTCAAATGGTAAGGCACCGCCTTCATAACTTGAAACATATGATGGAGGAACGATTTTTACAATTTGTTTATTCAAACTGATTGCAAATGCTTTGTTTTTTGAACAGAGCAAGCTCACGCTTACCGCTTCGCCCTCAATAAATTCTTGTACAATAAAGTGGCTATTTGGTGTCTCAGACCTTATTTTGTCAATAGCCTTGCATACTTCGTCTTCTGTTTTGACGAAGCTTAAACCACTGCAACTAACTCCACTTGCAGGCTTAAACACTACAGGATAATTTAGTTTTCTATGGATAGTTTCTTTAAAATCACCCAAACTGCTACTTACTTTAAAGAGCAGTGTTCTAGGCGTTGGTAAATCATTTTTTTTCAAGAAGTTGTAGAGAATCGTTTTGTCCGTAACTTTTTTTATTGATTTGGATTCGCAATTAAGCGAGATCTTACCTGTTTGTTCAACTATCTCTACGAGTGATTGCAGAATTTTTCCTGTTTCAGGAGCAATAATGCATACGGCATCATTAATTTTGGCAACACTAGCAAGGAATTTTTCTGGTTCTTGCGAATAGAGAATTGGAACAAAGCAATCAGCATCCATAGGTGGATTTAATTTTGAAATTCTATCATCAAGCAAAACGGTTACTTCATGTCCCGCCGACTTAAGATCAGAGACAATTGAGCGCAGCATTCCAAACCCTTCCGATAAAACACATAGCGGTATTGACTGACCAGCATATCCACCGCTTGAAAGATGCTCGTAAACTATAATCCTCAAGATTATTGCGCCTTCAATCGATGAAACGACTCTAAGCTTAAAGCTTTTCGATTTCAGCTAAATCTTTCAGAAAAGCCAAAGCGTGCTTGCTTTTTACATGAGGCATTACAACAAGTCTAATGCAATCATAACGAGGAACGTAAGATACAAACCATCCTCGTTGCCAGAGCTTTGACGCCAACTGTTTAGTGTTTTGCATATTACGAAAAGCAACTATGTTCAATATCGGTTTCGTCATTAAATTAAAACCAATTGCTTGCAATCCATTAGCCAAAAGCAGAGTGGTCTCCATGCAATTATCCACAATATTTTTGTAGCCTTTTATTCCAAGAGACTTAAAAACTGCCCAAGCCGAGGCAGCAGAAGCACCCGTTCTTGTTCCAACGAATGTATACTGAAAATGTTCCGTTAAGTAGGGAGTTTCAGTCTTAATAAAATCTAAAACTTTGTCATCTCTAAAAATTAATCCACCGGTTGGAATTGCAGCTAACCCCATCTTGTGCGGGTCAACTGTAATGGACTTTACAGCTTCAAGGCTGAAATCAAATTTGTAATTATCTCTATTTAAAAAGGGAATTACTAAGCCGCCAAAGGCTGCATCCACATGTAACCAAACATTATTTGCCGACGCAATTCGGGCTAGCTCTTCAATGGGGTCTATGACGCCCATTTCCGCCGTTCCAGCTGTGCCAACTATTGCGACAGTATTCCTGCTAACGCATTTTTCTACTGCAGAAAACTCAACTTTGAATGAGCTATCTAAACTTGCATAAACTGGTTTTAAATTCAATAATTTGCAGATTTTAGCAAAAGAGAAATGAGCTGATTCTGGTAAAACAACTTCTGGTTGGTCAATATTTGACATGTTTCTTGCAGCTAATAGGGACAGCATATTAGCTTCTGTTCCGCCTGAAGTTAGAAAACCAACTGCGTTTTCAACATTAAGAAGTGATGCAAGTTCTTTAATAACTTCTTTTTCAAGCTGAACGCTTCCTGGAAAGAGTCCTGGGTCACCGAGATTTGAACTTAGGTAAAGCTTGAAAGCTTTTTGAGCTATTGGATGAGGTTTAGTGCACATTGAGCATAAGATTTTGCCACTCTCGTACCGTTTGTCCAGCTCATTAATTCTTTTAAGTTCGGCTAAAACCTTTTTTGAGGGTAACCCTTCACTATGAATAGCTTAAACCCCCTTTGTACCAGTGTGCTTTTCTGCTTGCCTCAGAACTTCAACTAGTTCGCGTACCTGTTGTTTGGTTACTTGACCTTTGAGTCTGTCATTATTTGAACACGCAGCACCTCTGGTCCCAGCGATGTCAGCACCCAATTCATATACAACTTGAATGTCTTGTTTTCTTAATGACCCGGCTAGAGCAGCTTGCAAGCCAAACTTGTGTGAAGAAATTACAAAATTTTCAAGTTGATTGATTGTCAAAAAACTGAAGAGGTTTTTTCCATCTTTTACAGCGGTATCGAGCATTGCAACTTCAACTTGTGCTTCATGTGCTATATTTGGAATTAGTAATGGATCTATCGCGCCTATTCTTTCTGCATCTGCGTATCCGGCTGCAACCACTTTAATTTTAGGATTACATTCTTTGGCTGCCCTGTTGACGTTTTGTAGCAGAAAAATTCCTTCTTGTGGAGTTTTAAACCCATAAAGTCCCACTTTAATGTAATCTACCCCTAATGACGCAGCGCCCAACGCAGCTAACGATATTGAGCCTGGAAAGTTTGGAACCTCGCCCAATGTGCAGCTCAGCTGAATGTTTTTTGGCGTTATTTCTCTTATTCTTTTGATAACCCATGGAAAATTGGCACCTAAAGCTCCTTCTTCTGGATTTTTTACGTCGATTATATCTGCGCCACCGGCGATTGCTTCAGATGCCTCTTTCTCGTTCATTGGGCTTATGAGTAGTTTCAATTAATATCATAATGATGCGGATTAACAGTGCCTTTAAAGTTTTGCTCTATTGATGGTTAGGTTTTTCTATTTGTGGAGTGTCAATTCAGAAGTAGGATGAAAAATTGAAGGTTATACCTGTAATTGATATTTTAAATGGAATAGTGGTACATGCCATCAGGGGAAGAAGGCAAGAGTATCAACCACTTCAAAGTGTTTTATGCAAATCGGTTCACCCGTTGGAGGTTGCAACTGTGTTTAAAACGCTTGGATTCAGCCAACTCTATATTGCAGATTTAGATGCAATTACCGGCAACAAGGCGAATTATCAATTAATTAAGCTCATAGCCAATGAAACAAATCTTAAACTTATGGTTGATGCAGGTCTAACAAACCTTAAAGCATCTGCAAAAATGCTAAAGAACGGGATTTCTAAGGTTGTAATTGGAACTGAAACTCTTCAGAACAAAAACTTTGTGAGAAAAGCCATAAATAGATTCGGTAAGGAACAAGTTGTTACAAGTTTAGATCTAAAAGATAATAAAGTCCTTGCAAAATTTGGGTTTGCAGACAACATTGATCCTTTTTCTGTCTTGAGTGATTTTAAGAAAATGGGTGTTTCAAGTGTTATCGTTTTGGATGTGGCGCGTGTTGGTAGTTGTGAAGGCGTTAATGTTGATTTTTTGAAGAAGGTTCTCGAAAAAAAAACCTTTGACATTTATGTGGGTGGCGGAGTGCGAGATATTGATGATTTAATTAATTTGAAGACTTTAGCTCTATCAGGGGTATTGGTGGCGTCTGCGTTGCATTCTGGCAAAATTTCTATTGAAGAGTTAAGAAAAGCTGAACTACTTTAGCGCAAATTGCCATCTCGGACAAGCGAGGTTACAAGGCTGTCTTTCTCTGCTTTTTCTGCAACATCAAATTTGGCTTTGACAATTGTAAGGGCGTCTGTGGCGTCTTTTAGTTGATCTTTGAGCTGTGTGATTTCAGTTTGGAGAGCTTCATTTTTGACTAGCGCTGCGCGATAGTCGTCGAAGGAAACGTTTGGTTTTTCACTCAATTTGTTTTTTCTCCTTTTTGTTTTCCATTTTTAGTCACGGTGGACGTGAAGCCGCCTTGTTTAGTCACCTGTGGCAAAAGGTGAACCCATAGAGAAGGGATGTCTGTTACTCGTAAAATGGGGGTAACTATGAAGATTGAAAGGCTGCTAAAAGTGGTCGCAAGTTTTCTATGGCTGCTTTGTTGGCTTGGATAACGTTGCCAGTCAAATCATCTTTTTGCTGTGCAGTTTTTTCAGCATCTTTTGTGGAAGGTAATTTGTGGCCTTCAATCACTTCCAGCACGTCAGCGCCATACTGCTTGTAGAGCCGTTGAGCTGCCGTCATGTAGCCAACTTCTTCCATCCTTGTGCATATGGGGCAGTCTTTGTGGGTTCGCTTCTGCACCCATTCCTTAGCTTTTTCAGGAGCATATTTGGCAGGATCAAAACGGTAACTTATTCCTAAATCGGCATCTTGCACTTCCACAATTGGCTTATCGTCGTCGGCTGCATCAACGTTTATGCCACAGTATGGACTTGGACAACGTCCCTGCTCAATTGGCGCAGCAAGGTGATCTATATAGATGTTCCGCTGCACGTAATCGTATTTTTGCCCTTGAAACTCGCCTGGCGTCACATCTTTATCGCAACTAAAGCCAATGCTGTTATCTTTCAGCTGGCCTGTCCGAATTTTGTCGAGAACATCTTTGCCGGTGCGATCCTTGAAAAAGCGAATATCTACTTCTATGCCACGTCTACAGGGTCTGTTTGTTTTGGGGTCGTTGAGGTCTTTTCTGAAGCGGGGTTTTCCATACGCCCGTTTATGTCTTTTACGTTTATAATATGGTCACTTGTCGGATGGCTTAACGCTTTTACCCATCTGCCCTCAGCAGTCCACGCAGCCTTTTCTAGTTCGTCAGCATGCTTGTATGCCATGCCATCTTTGTATTTATGTACTATTTCGGAGGCTATCACTGCTTTAACAACGAGGAATTTGTCGTCATCCTGGATGATTTTACTATCTTCCAAAATGGCGAAGTCTTGAACAATTTGCCTTGTCAATTTATATCACTATGATTGTTAAACTCTTTAGAAGAAATGATGTGCTGCGCTGGTAAATCATATCTGACTCATTTTTGACTGGTTCCGTAAGAAAATTAGTATAGTTAAAGAAGAAACATTCAGGGGAGGTTTCTGGGTATTTTATAGAGTGTTTCTGACTTATGCAATAGGTGTTTAAGGTGTTTTATAATATTTAGTTTTAGAGGTGTTTTTGCTTGCAACAGATTATTTTTACGTATAGTAGTGAATCATGTGAATTCATTTTTAGCAAACCTTAAATTGAAAACCTATCAAAAGTGGATTCACATGTTTCTGCAATCTAATCGGAGATGAGACATGACACTCTAAATGGGCATAACTAAAATTTCAGAATAATCAGTAAAAATCCCTAATTATTTTTTTGAAGTAATGTAGAGATAGAAGAAAAATATGTTGGAGGTGAAAAAATGAATAAGAAAATCTTGGGAATAGTTGTAACAGTCCTTGCTATAGCATTGTTAGCTACCCCAGCATTTGCTAAGAACCTAAATACTGAACCATCAACTGTGTTTTATTATGATGGAGGAAAAGCCACGGTTGCATTGCCAGTACCTTTAACAGGTTATCCACCTGCAACATGGCCACAAACCACCACTGCAACTTCACCAAAAATGCTAATTTTATTTACCCATATCCAAATACCTAATGCCGCTGAAAAAATTGATTGCTACGGATTACTTTTCCAGTTCTGGTCAACCTCATCTGTAAATCACACTCCTCATTGGGAACCATTCGCTTATGTAACAAGCGATTCAGGTGCAGTACCTTACACTGAAAATTTCTGGAAGGGAAGTTATATTGAATTTCCAGGGACTTATTACAACAATCTCTACCATATAACTACCTTCAAAGACACATACAACATATTTGTAGTTACACCTCAAGAATTGACAGTTGAAAGACATGGAAACAATGTAGCGGTCAACTTGGACAAGACAATAACCATAACACGCCCCAATGGAATCACTTTTACAGTACCTAAATTTAACTTAGTACTTAATGGCTATGGAGACTCAATAGTGCAAACGGAAAGTAAGACACTATCAAGCACAGGAGCAACTGGTTACTATAATGCACCAAATGTCCTCTTTGAAGCTCACAATAGAGGCTTTATGGCAAACGGCTACATCACATGCACAACATGGAACTATGCAGGAACAAGTACACCCATATCCGACGCAATGGTTATCATGCAAGGAATACAAACAACAACACCTCTAACCTAGAAAATTAGCATGTTGACAATTTTTTCTTTTTTCCTTTCTTTAATTTTCTAGCGTTCCAAAATTAGTTTTTCATGGTCTTTAAATACAACTTTGGCTGATCTGGTCAGCTCCAGGCTGTGAAAGATTGAAATACAAATGTTTCAAATCTGAATGTCCAGTCTGTCACAGCACTGACTCAATCCAATTATTCTTCAACAAGAAGTCAGAAGTAAGGTATGCCAAAAAGAAGCATCCATACGGGTCTTCTACAGAGGGCATGAACAATCTTTTGATAGTAAACCAATTAACCATTCTGTCATAGAATCAAGGTCTAAATTAGGATTGACGGCGGATCCGATGGGTTTAAACCCGTGACTTTGAGCTTAGAAGGCAAGGTTCCAGAATGCTGCAAACTCGGATTCATCCCGTGGAAACCATACATCCCACAAATGCGGGCAAAACGGGTGTGCAGGAAACTCGGGCATGAACATGCCTTGACGATAAATGCGCCCACAATATTTGAGGCAGTATTCGCATTTGGGCTGCGGACCTGACATCTTAAAGTACTGAACACCATAGGCGGGCGCTAACACTTGAAGTGCATTGTTGTAGGATCCTGTGTTGATAGAGCCGCTAAGCATTCCAAGAC
>Ga0326726_10001882_pt1 | contig 19526 bp, 20 predicted proteins | sample MHFenrmetagenome_2_FD_207603 | JGI IMG/M metagenome (GOLD analysis project Ga0326726, IMG submission 207603) | Lab enriched peat soil microbial communities from Michigan Hollow, Ithaca, NY, United States - MHF15MN | ecosystem: Environmental > Terrestrial > Soil > Wetlands > Peat | place: USA... | reverse complement strand
AAATCCGTGCTCTTCGGCCAGCGCGGCAAAGATGAAGTCGGTCTGCGGCACCGGCAAAAACGAGCCCTGGATCTGCGTTCCTTGCCCGAATCCCTTGCCCGACACACCTCCCGAGCCGACCGCAATCAGCGATTGAATCACCTGGTACCCCGACCCGTGATAGTCCGCCTCCGGCTGCATGAAGCTGGTCAGCCGCTCCCGCTGGTAGGGTTTCAGGACGTGCCATGCCACCGGCGCCATCATCGCCGCCAGCAGCACGATCGCCATCCCGTGTTTCAGCCGCAGTCCGCCCAGGAACAAACCCATGAGCGCGATCGGCATGTAGGTAAGCGCGGTCCCCAGGTCGGGCTGCGCCAGCACCAGCAGCATGGGTACTCCCACCATCAAGCCGGCTTTGACGATGTCCGACACATTGCATTCCCGCTGCCGGGCATCGGAAAAGTACTTGGCCGCCGCCAGGATCAGGATCAGCTTCACCCATTCCGACGGCTGCATGTGTATGCCGCCGCCGATCTTGATCCAGCGCCGCGCGCCCAGGTACCTCTGCCCGAACACCAGTACTGCCACCAGCGACACCAGCGACAGCACGTACATCCACGGTACCTGTTCAATCAGAACGTGGTAGTTAATCCGGCTGACAACGAACATCACGGCCAGGCCGCCCAGCACCCAGTACACCTGCCGGATGTGCGCCCCGCCGAACTTGGTGCCGCGGGTTGCACTGTAGATCTCCAGCACGCCCACGGCGCAGATGGCCAGCACCAACCCCATCAGCAGCCAGTCGAAATCGCGGAATGAGATGTAACGTTTCAAAGTTTCAGTTTCTGTGGCTAGGTCACGGCTTTAGCTCTGACCGAGGCGCGATGCGCCGAAGCCCGCAAGGAATCTGCTTTCAATGCCCGACTGCCGCCGCCACCGGCGCCTTCGCACCTTTCAGGTCAATTTGGAATCGCGCCGCCCACATGGAATCTCCGCTGTGCTCCTCGGAATCCGGCGCGCCAAAAAACCCGGCGACCTCTACCGATTGCTCGCTTTCGTTCACCGGGATATGCGCCTTTGGCGCCGCGATCACGGCCCGCGACGACGACGCCGTCTTCTCCAGCCCCGGCGCCGCCGCCACCTTGGTTTCCCGGCCCCGCTGCTTCAGCACATACGCCTTCACCACCGCCGCCGCGATGCGCGCCGCGAACTGTCCGTGCTCGCCGCCCTCAAACAGCACCGCCACCACCAGTTCAGGATTGCGGCGCGGCGTTACTCCCACGAACCATGCATTGTCCTTCATCGAGTGCTTATGACCCAGCCGCTGCGCCAGTGCGTTGCTCATGGTCTGCGCGCTGCCCGTCTTGCCCGCGAAATCCACGCCCTCCAGGTGCGCGCTGCCCGCGGTTCCTACCGCCGACGGCACCAGCGACATGGCATCGGTAATCGTCTCCCAGTTGTGCGCATCGATCGGCACATTGGTGCTCTCTTGGAACGCCGCCGGCTTCAACTGCGACGGCATTTCATCCGGGAAGACCACGTGCGGACGGCGCAGCACTCCCTGGCTGGTGATTCCCCCGATGGCGCGCGCCAACTGAATCGGTGTCACCGCCACCGCGCCCTGCCCGATGCCTACCGAAATCGTTTCCCCGGCGTACCACTTCTGCTTGAAGTTCTTGATCTTCCATGGTTCCGAAGGCATCACCCCCGAAACCTCGTTCGGCAGGTCAATTCCCGTCCGCTGTCCCAGCCCCAGCGCGGTCGCGTACTTCGCAATGCGGTCGATTCCCAGGTTCTGCGCCAGCGTGTAGAAAAACGTGTCGCACGACTGGAAAATCGCCTTGCTGATCTCGACCATTCCGTGCTGCCGGTGCTCGGCTGACACCCAGCATTTGAAGTACCGGCCGTAAAACGTGCCGCCACCGGTACAGTTCACATGCATCGTCTGCGCGACGCCTTCCTGCAATCCGGCCGTTGCCATGATGACCTTGAACGTCGACCCCGGCGCCAGCTGCGCCTGGATGGCCTTGTTCATCAGCGGGTGATCCTCGTCGGTGACCAGCCGGTTCCATTCCTTTTTCTTGATCCGCACCGCGAACGAATTCGGGTCGAACACCGGGCGGCTCACCATGGCCAGCATCTCGCCGTTGCGCGGGTCCATCGCCACGATGGCGCCGTTCTTGTCTCCCAACGCTTCCTCGGCCGCGATCTGCAGGTCGATGTCCACCGTCAGCTTGAGCTGCTTGCCGGGCACGGCCGGCGTCTCGTCCAGGCGCCCCACTTCCTTGCCCCGGCTGTTCACCAGCGCCCGCCGCGAGCCGTTCTTTCCCATCAATATATCGTTGTACGATAATTCCACGCCCGACTTTCCCACCACGTCGCCCGCGTTGTAGAACTCCCACTGCGGCGAATTCAGCATGTCCTCGCTGACCTCCCCCACGTACCCGACCAGGTGCGCCAGGAATCCGCCCCGCGGGTACAGCCGCCGGTGCGCCATGATGGTTTCCAGCTCCGGCAGCTCATTGCGGTGCGATTCGATAAACGCCAGCTCGTCCGGCGTGATGTCGTCCTTCAGGAAGATCGGCTGGTATTGCGGTGTGAAGGAGAACTTCTTCACCCGCTCGCGCACTTCCTCCGGGTCCATGTGCAGCCCCGCTGCGATCACGTCGACGTCGTTCATCACGTTCCGGTTCGCGTCGCGCAGCAGCAGCGCGGAAAACGAAGGGTAGTTGTCCACGATGATGCGCCCCTCGCGGTCCAGGATCTTGCCCCGCGGGGCCAGGATGGGGATGTTGCGGATGCGGTTCTTTTCCGCTAACTGGGAGTAATAGTCGCTGCCGGTCACTTGCAGCCGCCACAAGCCAAACACCAGGATCAGGAAAATGCCGAGGATGCCGTACTGCACGGCCGTGAGCCGCAGTTGCGGTACTTTGTCGTCGCGACCTAACGGCATAATTCTCTGGGCAGCTCTGCTGTTCTCGTCTGAGGATTAACGATAATCGCCGCCTTTTCCAGTAACTTCAGTGTAGCAGCGTTCGGGGCGCGTTACCCCCACCGCGGGACGCTTATTTTGCCCGTGACGCATTAAGGTTATTACCGGATGGGAAGGGCAAGCCTTTTTTCGCTGGTGGCGGGACACAGCCTTGAGCCTTGAGCCTCGCGCCTTGTGCCTTGTGCCTCGTGCCTCGTGCCTTGCGCCTGCAGCCTGCAGCCTGTCCTTACGTCTTCTGCCTCAGCCGGTCGAGCATGAAATAGAGCACCACGCCCAGCGCCGCATTCGCCACCGCCGCCAATGCCTGGTGGCCCCAGCGCCAGTACAAAACCTGTTCCGCCAGGCCGCGCGCGACGGCAAAATAAATGATCTGGTGCAGCAGGTAAAACCCGAACGTCGCCAGCAGCCGCGAGCCGTGATTGTCCACGTCCAGCTTCACCCCCAGCGACGACGCTCCATACCCCACCACCGTTTTCGCGATCCCGTACAGCCCGATGGGCTGGTGCGTCAGGCTGTCCTGGAGCAGACCGATGATGCTGCCGGTCAGCAATCCGCTGAGCTGGTTCCGGCGTCCCACTCCGAAGTAAATCGTCACCAGCAGGGGCATATCGAAGATCGCCATGAACGGCAGCCGCAGCGGCAGGAAGCTCTGTAGCAGCAGCGCCGCCAGCGGCACTCCCACCGCCACCGGCACACTGAACCGGTAAACCTCCACTTGTTCGCGGGAGACGTAAGGAGCGGCCACTAACGGGGAGTGTCCTTTGCGGGATTTTCCGGCTTCGCCTGCTCGGCGGCCGATTTCGCTCTGGCCGGGTTCTTCTCCGACGGCGCGGCGCCCCGCATCTGCCCGCTGTTGGCAGATGTGGGTGGCTTCTCACGCTTCGGCTCTACCGTGGTCTGACCGCCAGTCTCAGGCGGAGGCGCGGGTTTGGGCTTCGGCTCGGCCCCCGGCTTGCTCGCACCTGTGGCGGACGTCGTGCTGCCCGCGCTCGCGGCCGCCGCCGCCGGTTTCTTCGCCGGCGGATCCATGTGCACCGGGGCGGGAATCGCGCTGCTGCTCTGTCCTTCCGGTTTTGGCGGCACCGACGGCAACCGCTGCGCCAGGATGTCCACCGCGCGCAGCGGCGTGTTCTGTTCGTTTACCTCCGGCGCTTTCTCCACGATCTTGGTAATCACCAGCACTTCTTCCAGCCGGTTCAGTTGCGCCGCCGGCTTCACTTCCACGTTCAGGAACGTCCCCGCTGGATTCACCCGCACCACGGTTCCCGCCGCCAGCCCTTTCGGATACACCCGGTCCCCGCCGCTGGTCAGCAGCCGTTCGCCGGGCTCGATCGTTTCATCGGCCATGATGTTCGCCAGGAACGTTTCCCCGCTTGCCGATCCCTTGAGGATTCCCTGCAACCGCGATTTCTCCAGGATCACGCCCGCGCCGCTGGAGGGATCGTTGATCTGCAGCACCAGCGACGACGACGGATACACGCGAATCACCTTGCCCACCACGCCGTCCGGCGTGATTACCGGCATGTCGGCCTTGATCCCGTCCTTCGATCCCTTGTCAATGTAAACCCCGCGCGAGTACTCGCTCCCGGTGGTGCTGATCACCTGCGCCGCCATGGTTTGCGAAATGAACTGCTCCTTGAAAGCGAGCAGGGTTTGCAGCCGGCGGGCCTGCCCTGCATCCTGCACCATGCGCACGTGCTCCAGTCGCATGCGCTCCAGTTCATCGCGCAGTTTCTCGTTCTGTACTCTCACGCTGCGCAGGTAAACGTAATTGCGCCAGGTTCCGGAGAACCACCGGCTGGTATAGACCACGGCTTTTTCAAACGGAGTGATGGCCGAAACGGCCCAGACGCGGATCAGGCGGGTGGATCCCCCATCGGCGCCTTTTCTTACCTGCACCGCCAGCCCCAGGATCTGCCCAAACAACACCAGGGCCAGGAGCGTCAGATTCCGGTGGCGGCTGATGATGTTTTCCACTTCTTAGCTCTCAGCCGTCAGCCATCAGCCTTCAGCTGAGCCTGCCGGCGGTTAGTGCGGATACTGTCCTGTTGCGAGCATCCAGATAGCGCCGGTCGCTACTACGGCGCCATCGATTCGATAAAACCAAAAGACGAACCTGTTATCAGCCCGAAACCATCGCGGTTGCGGACGGCCAATTGCCTGACCAATTCTTTCGAAAACGGAGAACGCGTGTCGCGTGAACAATGCCAGCCACACACCGGTAATCGCTGCGAGTGTCAGTATCGCTATTGGGCCGTACGTGATCACAACGTTCCAAGAATCAGCCTTGATCCGCGTTAATCCGTGGCCTGTTTTTCCTTTTCCCTCTGTGCCCTCTGTGGCTATTCAAGGGAGATTTTGCGCAGCAGCTTGAAGTCGCTCAGCATCTTGCCCGTGCCCAGCACCACGCTGCACAGCGGGTCGTCGGCGATGGAAACCGGCAGCCCGGTCTCCTCCCGGATGCGCTTGTCCAGATTCTTCAGCAGCGCGCCGCCCCCGGTCAACACGATGCCGCGGTCGCTGATGTCGGCGCTCAACTCTGGCGGCGTGCGCTCCAGCGCCACGCGGATGGCGTTCATGATCGTCGCCACGCACTCGCTCAGCGCCTCGCGCACTTCGCTGTCGTCCACCGTGATCGTTTTGGGCACGCCCTCGATCAGGTTGCGGCCCTTGATCTCCATGGTCAACGGCTTGTCCAGCGGGTACGCGCTGCCGATCTCGATCTTGATCTGCTCCGCCGTGCGCTCTCCGATCAGCAGGTTGTACTTGCGCTTCAGGAAATTCATGATCGCTTCGTCCATCTGGTTTCCGGCCATGCGGACGGAGCGCGAGTACACGATGCCGCTGAGGGAAATCACCGCGATATCGGTCGTGCCCCCGCCGATGTCCACGATCATGTTGCCGCTGGGTTCGGTGATCGGCAGGCCGGCGCCGATGGCAGCCACCATCGCCTGCTCCACCAGGTGAACCTCGCTCGCCTTGGCGCGGTACGCCGAATCCATCACCGCCCGCTTTTCCACCTGCGTGATCTCGCTGGGCACGCCGATCACGATCCGCGGGTGCACCAGCATCTTGCGGTTGTGCGCCTTCTGGATGAAGTAGTTCAGCATCTTCTCGGTGACCTTGAAGTCGGCGATCACGCCGTCCTTCATCGGCTTGATGGCCACGATGTTCCCCGGCGTGCGGCCCAGCATCTCCTTGGCTTCCTTGCCCACCGCTTCCACTTCCCCGGTGTTCTTGTTGATGGCGACGATGGAAGGCTCGTTGACCACGATGCCTTTGCCGCGCGCATAGACCAGCGTGTTGGCCGTGCCCAAGTCGATCGCCAGGTCGCTGGAAAACATGCTGAACAGCGAGCGCAGGTTGTGGAAGCGTGAAGTGGGATGAAAACCGTTTGATGACATGCGTCGTCTCTCTGAAATCCTTATGACTGACTCGGCTGCGTCCCCGGGCCAGCTACGATGATTTTATTCGATGTGCCACTGCCCTTGCGGAACGAAAGTCGCAGCCCTCCAGTCATTTCCCTGGTTCGGCGGCGACGTCCCCATCCTCTCGCCTCCCCCGGCGGCTTCCTTTTTGCTGCCCGCGCGGTCACTGAATGACCACTTTCTGCTGCTTCGTCTTCACCCCGCCCTTGGCGTTCTGCGCCGTCACCGTAATGATGTTCTCGCCATTGGGCAGCGGGGGGGTGAAGAACTGGAACGAACCGTCGTTGCCGATATACGGCACCTCGGCGCCGTTCACCATCACGCGCGCGTTGCGCTCGGTCTTTCCCTTCACCTCGATCACGTGCCCGTGCTGCGCAAACGGCGACAACTCTAGCGCAATCTCCACGCTTTCCGTTCCCTTCGCGATCACCGTGAACCGGTTCTTCTCGCTCTCCACCGATTCCTTGCGTCCCGCGTCTACCGACTGCACCGTCCAGTAATACGCGCCCTCTCCCAGCCCCGCCACTTTCACTTGCGCCTGCGCGACCTTCTTGTCGTACACCGTGGAAGAGAAGTACGGGTTATGCGAGATGCGGACGTGGTACTGGTGCGCGTCCTGGATCGGCGACCAACTGAAGTCCACCGGCGCGCCCCCTTGCAGGTTCACGAAAATGGGCAGCATGTTCGCCGGCGCGATCAGCGTGGGCGGCGCCATTTCTTTCAGCTTCGTCATCGTGGGCGCGTTCGCCTTGAAGCTGACGCGCTCGAACTCGGCCAGCTTGATTTTTTCCGACCCGCGGGTTATTACGCCCGATCCTTTTTTCACCAGCAGTTCATGCTGGTCGGTGCGCGGGTCGTTGTGCACCATCGCGGCGCTCTCGGGCGCAATCGACGCCGTCGCCCCCGCCAGGATCACGTGCGATTTCGATCCCGAACTGTACTGCGCCGTCGAAAGGTCCACCGTTCCTGTCGTCAACTCCACCGAGACTTGCGTCTGCTGCGCCGTATTCGTCGAGTTTTCCTGGATCACGATCAGCGAATCCTGCTTGATCGTGTAATTCGTGTTGTCGGCGAACACCACCTTGGCGATGCCCTCGGCGCTGGTCTGCACCACGTCGCCTTTCTCCAGCGGCAGGTTGAACCCGGCATTGATCCATGTATTGCTGTTCGCCTTCTTCACCCGTACCGTGCCGTCGATCGCGGTGAAACTGGCGGCTTGCTGTCCCACGTTGCCCGCTGGCTTGCGCCCGCTGTTCTCCCCCATCCAATCCGTGACCGTATTGGCCGCCTTCGCTGCCGCGCTCCGGGATTGCTCCGGAAACAGCAGGTAAAGGACGAACGAAAACACCCCCACCACGGCCAAAATCGCCAGCAGGACGCTGCGATAAGTGACCGTGGTCCACGATAGCTGGAACCCCGCTTTGTGATGAGATGGCACGCTTGCGTCGGCCAGATCGTTTGTCTTTGGGAGATACGAGCCGAGCGTACCACAAGCGCCAATCCTCGCAAATAGGTGAATAACTTGAGGATCGCCTCTTCAGGCCAGTGTGCTTCCGTGCCCCAGGCCGTTGCCCAAGCAGGCTCCGGTTGCGGTCCACGCTTCGTTACCGGAATGGCCCGATTCCCACATTGACCCGCGTGCGGCTCTCCGGACTCTCATCTCGGGCGCACTTGCGCGCCCTCCGGGCGCCGGATAGCATGAATAGTTTGGACCTATCTCGCTGGAGGCGCGGAGTATGGCCACCGACGTTGACGTTATCCGCAAGGTATCCACGGCTAGAATCTACAAGAACTTTATTGGCGGCGAGTGGGTCGAAGCCTCCACCGGCGAGACCTTTGAAGATATCAACCCCGCCGACACTCGCGACGTCGTCGGCATCTTTCCGAAGTCCGGCAAGCAGGACGTCGACGACGCCGTGGACGCTGCCCGGCAGGCCTTTGCCAAGTGGCGGCTGGTTCCCGCCCCACGCCGCGCCGAAATCCTCTACACCGCCGCGCAGATGCTGGTCGAGCGCAAGGAACAATACGCCCGCGACATGACCCGCGAGATGGGCAAGATCATCAAGGAGACCCGCGGCGACGTCCAGGAAGCCATCGACACCGGCTTCTACATGGCGGGCGAAGGACGCCGCATGTTCGGCGCTACCGTCCCATCCGAGTTGCCCAACAAGTTCGCCATGGCCGCCCGCTTCCCGGTCGGCGTCTGCGCCATGATCACGCCTTGGAACTTTCCCATGGCAATCCCCTCCTGGAAGCTTTTCCCCGCCCTGGTTGCCGGCAACACCTGCATCATCAAGCCCGCCCAGGACACGCCGCTCTCGGTCTTCAATTTTGTGCAGACCCTGGTGGACGCCGGCATTCCCCATGGCGTGCTCAACATCGTCAGCGGCTTCGGTTCCAGGATCGGCGCCCCGCTCACCGAGCACCCCGACATCCGCGCTGTCTCTCTTACCGGATCCAGCGACGTCGGGCGCATCGTCGGCGAATCCTGCGCCAAGAGCTTCAAGCGCTGCTCGCTTGAGCTCGGCGGCAAGAATCCCATGATCGTGCTCGACGACGCCAACCTCGACCTCGCCCTCGAAGGCGGCCTCTGGGGCGGCTTCGGCACCACCGGGCAGCGCTGCACCGCCACCAGCCGCATCATCGTGCAAAAAGGCGTGTATCGCGAATTCGTGGACCGCTACGTCGAGCGCGCCGGCCGGCTGAAAGTCGGCAACGGCCTCGACGAGACCGTGGACATGGGTCCCGCCATCAACAAAGCCCAGCTTGAAACCGACCTCAGCTACATCGAGATCGGCAAATCGGAAGGCGCCAAGCTGCTCTGCGGCGGCCACCGCCTCGATAACGGTCCGTACAAGTACGGCTGGTTTATCGAGCCCACCGTCTTCGCCGATGTCGATCCCAAAATGCGCATCGCCCAGGAAGAAATTTTCGGTCCTGTGGTTTCCATCATCCGCTGCGATGGCTTGGACGACGCCATCGAGATCGCCAACGGCATTCAGTACGGCCTCTCCAGCGCCATCTACACCAAGGACGTCAATCGCGCCTTCAAGGCTATGCGCGACCTGTTCGCCGGCATCACCTACATCAACGCTCCCACTATCGGCGCCGAAGTCCATTTGCCCTTCGGCGGCACCAAGCAGACCGGCAACGGCCACCGCGAAGGCGGTTTCGGCGCCATCGAGTTCTACACCGAATGGAAATCCATCTACGTGGATTACAGCGACAAACTGCAAAAAGCCCAGATCGACAGGCCGGAATAGCTGGGGCGGGACGGTCATGACCCCAGGTCGAGGCAAGGCCGCCGGTAGGCTCTGGGCGGCCTTTCTTATTGCGCTCGGGGCGCGTTCATTTACACTGAGGCCACGGGTTCGCAATGGTGCAAGACATTCGACAACACGAAGAAGAACTGCGGGACCTGTGCACTCGGTTTCACGTCGCCCGCCTTGAGCTGTTCGGATCGGCGGCTGCCGGTGAGTTCCGGCCAGAGAGCGACATAGATTTCCTGGTGGAATTCGAGGAGCTGCATCCGGGCGATCATGCGAACCATTATTTTGGCCTGCTAGAGGCGCTAGAAGCGGTTTTCGGGCGCAAGGTCGACCTCGTGGTCGCATCCGCAGTTCGAAATCCGTACTTTCTTGAAGCTATTGCGCCCACGCGCACGCTGATTTATGCGGCTTGAAGCCAAGAAGTACCTTTACGACATCGTCCAAGCGGCAAAATTTCTGTCACATCACACATCAGCCAAGCGCCTGGACGAATATTTGGAAGACGAAGTCCTGCAGGCCGCCGTTGAGCGTAAGTTCTCCACCATTGGCGAAGCCCTGGCCCAGTTAGCCGTGATCGATCACGGAACGGCAGAATCCATCACGAACCTTCGACGCATCATTGGCTTTCGCAACGTGCTCGTACACGGCTATGCCGATGTCGATCACCGGATCGTGTGGGATGTCCTGTCAATCGACCTCCCCGTACTGCTTCGGGAAGCGGAAGAACTGCTGCAAGGGTCTTGACCTTCTTTAGAACGACCCCTCATCCGCGCTCGGCCCGTAAATCGACGGCACCGGCAAATCGTTCAGCCGCAAATACACCCCCATCTGCGCGCGATGATGAATCATGTGGTTGAGCACGAACGAGCGCAGCACCACGACTTTCGGCATGGTCATGATGGTCTGCCCCGTCTTCAGCAGTGACCACGGCTGCATCAACTGCGAGTCGGTCGCGGCGGCGATTCCCTGGCGCGCATCGGCCACGTTTTGATCGAACACTTCCAGCACCTGCTTGCGATTCTTGGTCTCCGGCAACTTGAACGGCGGTCCGCCGGCGGGGGCGACGTCGAGCGAATCCTGCTTCAACGCCATCACCGCCCAATACGGCAGGTTCGCCAAATGTCCCGCCAACCACCCCATGGCGCCCGACTTCGGATGCGGCTTCCAAGCGAACTTGTCGTCGGGCACGCGCTCCAGCGTCTTGCGCGTGTTCGCCATCTCCTGATCGAATTCCGGCAACAACGATTGCGCGATTCCCATTCCAGCCTCCATTGATCAGGTATCGGATGTCGCTACCCCTGTGATGGATACAAACCCGACGGCGCGCCACCTCTGCCTGCTCTCGACAGATGTGGGTCTTTTCCCTCCACGTCCTCCGCGTCCTCTGTGTCAAAGCCCCGGTCCGAATGGGCTACAATCGTACGTTCGCCGGAGGAAGCAGTTGGCCATTGGTGCTTCGTAATTGGCACGTCGAAATTGGCAGTTCCGCGAATCTCGGCCCGCCAACTACCAACTACTAACTACCAACTACCAATTACCATGCCCACCACCGCGCAAGCTCGCGAAATCCTGACCGCGCTACGGCTCGAGAATGTCCGCTACGCCATCCGCGACCTCGCCGTCCTCGCCGACGAAGTCGCCAAGAGCGGCAAGAAAATCCTGCCACTCAACATCGGCGACCCTTTGAAGTTCGACTTCGCCACCCCGCCGCACATGATCGAGGCGGTCAACCGGGCCATGCGCGACGGCCACAACGGCTACGCGCCCTCGCTTGGCATCGAGCCCGGCATCCAGGCCATCGCCGCCGAAGCCGAGCGCCGCGGCATCGGCAACGTGCAAAGCATCTTCATCACCGCCGGCGTCAGCGAGGCGGTCGAGCTCTGCCTCACCTCGCTCTGCAATCCCGGCGAAGACGTCCTCACTCCCTCGCCGGAATATCCGCTCTACTCCGCCGTGCTCGCCAAGATCGACAGTCCCATTAACGCCTACTATCTCGACGAGGACCACCGCTGGGAGCCCAACGTCGAGGAGATGGCCGGCAAGATCAATCCGAAGACCCGCGGCATCGTCGTCATCAATCCCAACAATCCCACCGGCGCCGTCTATTCGCGCCAGAAGCTCGAACAGATCTGCGACCTCGCGCGCAAGCACAACCTCGTCATCCTCGCCGACGAGATTTACGACAAGCTCATCCTCGACGACGGCGTCGAGCACATCTCCCTCGCCGCGCTTGCGCCCGACGTCCCGGTCATCACCTTCAGTGGGTTGTCGAAGCCCTATCTCGCCCCTGGATGGCGCATCGGGTGGGCCATCTGCAGCGGCCCGCGTGATGCATTGAAGTCCTACGTCGAAGGCGTGCACAAGCTGTTGCGCGCGCGCCTGTGCTGCAACGCTCCCATGCAGTGGGCCATCAAGCCGGCGCTGGAAGGCCCGCAGGACCACCTGAAAGAGATGAACGGCAAGCTGCGCCGCCGCCGCGACCTCACCGTCCAGTGGGCCAATTCCACGCCGCGCGTGAGCTGCGTTGCGCCCCAGGGAACGTTCTATGCATTTCCCAAACTCGACATTCCCGGCGACGACCTCGACTTCGTCAAAGGCGTGCTGACCGAAAAGCAAGTGCTGGTGGTGCACGGCAGCGGCTTCGGCCAGAAGCCAGGCACGAAGCACGTCCGCATCGTCTTCCTACCCGACGAACCGACGCTGGCGAAGGCTTATGCCGGAATGGCCGACTACCTCCGCGGGCACTACAAGTAAGTTGAAATGATCAAGTTGAAATAATCTTGAACGATAGAGAATCCGACGGTGCCCCACATCTGCCCGCCTTTGGCAGATGTGGGTGTGTGATCTCAACACTACCCGACGGTGCCACATCTGCCCGCTTTTGGCAGATGTGGGTGTGTGATCTCAACCGTACCCGATGGCGCCCCACATCTGCCCGCTTTTGGCAGATGTGGGTGTGTGATCTCAACCGTACCCGACGGTGCCCCACATCTGCCCGCTTTTGGCAGATGTGGGTGTGTGATCTCAAACACTACCCGACGGTGCCCCACATCTGCCCGCTTTTGGCAGATGTCGGTTAGTCTTCGCGAATCTTCAACAACTTTGGAGTTCTTCCGACCCGTCGGTCAGCGGTCCACTGCGACTCGATCTCCACCGGACCGATCTCGGATGTGGCATAGTGCCGGAAGCTGCTCCACTTCCAGTCCTCGGGCTTGTCAACCAGGCCGCGCTTCACCGGGTTGCGGTGCATGTAGCGTAGTTTGTCGACGAAGCTCTTGTGCGTCCTCACATTGTGGTCGTAATAACGCTTTTGCCAGAAAGGAATGTCGCGCTTCGCGCCAGCAATCGTCGCGCGGCGAGCCACCGAGATCTTCAGTGCTTGGATAGCTGTCGCCAGCAACTCGGTTTCCGGTTCCGACACCAACACGTGCACGTGCTCCGGCATGACCACATAGCCGTACATCCGAAAACGATACTTGCGCCGCATTCGCTCCAGAGATTCCAGGAAGAGGTCTCGCAGCCGCTCGTCTCGTAAATGCGGCATCCGGTGATAACAACTGAAGGTCACGAAGTGTGACTGCTTGGATTGTTGATACCGCTTCAGCCCGTATGGCATCGCGCAGAGCCTATCATTCCTCAGACGAAACGACCCACAACTGCCAACACCGGGCAGATGTGGGGCACCATCGAACTGAGGTCATGATTCCAGAAGTGGCCCACCAGCCTCTGCTTATAATGCGAGCATGGGCAAACCAATGGACCGTTCCAATCGCGTCTTCGCCCCAGCGACGTCAAACTTCAGCGAAGCTTTCCCCATGCTTGAAGATGCCCTTTTCCGCTACACTGAGTACGACTTCGGCAACGAAGAGCCATGTGGCGTCTTCAGCTTGCGGCGCGATGGTGGGCTCCTCCGCTGCCGCAACCCTCGCTGTGAACGCGGCGGATATGAGATCGATCATGAAGTCCATCTGATGATGCACTCCAACCTCACTGAGCGCCAGGTCAACCTGCATTGTCGAGGTGACGAAGGCACACCCAAGGGACACCGACGCGGTAAGTCATGTCCCCGGAGCGTCAAAGGGACGATCACGATCAAGTATAAACAGTCGTCTCCATGAACTGTCTCCGCAGGCAGCATTGAGCAGCTACTTCAGATTATTGGACGATACATCACTCTCGTGCAGATGAGGCAACGCTGTGAGATGGCCAACTGAGCCGGAAGTCTGGCATACAATCGCGACAATTTTGCTGTATCTGATCCTGCGCGCCATTTTAGATCTCAGGCGCGACGTCGCCTATATAGGAGAAAAGCTAGACGAGATTGCAGAAGCAACGCAAGAGACCGCAGCCGAACACAACATCACGTAAGATTCCTCGGACGAAAAGCCCCACATCTGCTGACTGCGGGCCGTCTGTGGGCCATCGTCGATTTTAAAGAACGCCGCTAGGCGACGCCCTGCCGTCGGTCCGTTCCTATCGCAACAGGCAGCCAGTAATCGCGCAGGTTGCCACGACAAATGCCTGCAGTACTTGCTCATCAGGGAGGTCACAAAAGATTGGGAAGTCTGTTGCGTTTCCGCTCGGACCACTATCCGGGCCCTCGGTGCGGACCACGTTTAAGTATCGCCCCGTCTTGGCCCAGTCTTTCTCGCCTGTCCTTCGCTGAATCCATGCGCGTTTATAGCCTGGGGCTTGTCCATGCTGCCATTGAATATATGGTTGCTGATTACCATCTCTCTGAATCTGAGCCATGCTCCAAACCTCCCGTGTTGCACTGATTGATTCTCACAGGCTGAAATCCTTGTCGGCGCAAAATGCGTTCACGCGAACAAATCCTCTCATCGTCAAGCTGCGATCGAAATCAATAAAGCGCTTGACGATCTTCGATTTCGTCCCGTGGTCATCCTCATCAAAGGAGTTCTCGAACGTGAACCACCCCTCCTTGTGTGCGGACGGGCGGACGTATGCCTCCGCTCGTTGCACATTCTCGCCCTTGCTTTCATACTTCGCATACGCGACGGGTGCAGCTTTCGGTCTTTCATTTTTCGGCATGGGTGAACCGTAGCAGCGGACGGCTGGTACGGTCAACACATGGTCGAAAACCAGCTAGCTTTCAGATTGGCGGGTGGCGAACCCTCCCGACACTAACTGAGGTGTGGGTGCCGCATCCTTGGTGGTTTTCGAAGGGCGGGTGGCCTACCCTTTCGCCCGGTTTTGGCGAGGGGTGGGTTGGCGGGTGCCGAACCTTTCCGCAACTAACTAGCCGCCATCCCGACCTTACGATCCTGTCCTGCTAACGCGCCACGAGTGAACCGATTCAATTCAGGTTTTGTGATTGACTCGGGGTCCCAGCGAACTGTACAGTTCAAGAATATGAAATGGAGAGTTTATGAATAACGGCATCGTCGTTACCGCCCTGGACGCCAGGGCGCACTTCGGCCGTATGCTTCGCCGCGTCGAAGAGGAGGGCCGCTCACTCGTCATCGCCAAACGCGGCAGTCCCCGCGCCGTGCTGCTCAGTATCCGGGATTACGTCCGCCTCGCCCGCCCCGAGCCCGAGGTTCTTCGCATCCTCGGCCGCGAATCCACGCAAAAGGGGACCCATCGTCTTGGCGCCAGGCAGATCGACCAGGTCATCAAAGCGGCTCGCCAATCCAGCCGATGATTCCACTGCGGCTTGTCCTGGACACCAATGTCGTCGTATCCGCCGCCTTGAAACCGGAAGGACTCCAGCGCACGGTCCTGCTGCTTGCCATGACCAAGCCGGCGCGTTGGTATGTCTCCCAAGAGATTGTGTCGGAATATGCCGCGGTGCTGGCGCGCCCGGAGCTCAAGATTCGCCGAGGCTTGCGCCGGCAGTTGCTGCAGCTCATCATGAACCACGCTCATGTGGTCATGCCGGCGCGCGTCCCGCTCGTCACCTCCGATCCCCATGACAACATCTTCGTCGCCTGCGCCGACGCCGCCCGCGCCGACTATCTCGTCGCCGGCAACCTGCGTCACTTCCCCAGGTTCTGGAAGAACACCAAGATCATCAGCGAAAACGAGTTTCTCAGCGTCGTCGCTCCACACCTTCTTGCATGACAAGCCGGACTCAAGCCCCGGAAACTTCCGATCCGTCTTTCGCGATTCGGGAACTGCCCTGAAATTTTTCTCCTCATGTCACAGACACGCGCGTCCCAAATCGCTATTCTGTTTTTGCGCCTAGTGCGCGCGAGGTTGTGGTGTTTCTTGATGAACTCCAACGGCCCCGTTTAGTTCTTTGACAACTTGAGCCGCTTTGCGGGCGTGAGCGCGCGCCTGCGAGCGGGAGCCAGCGGGCGAAATCCTGAGGCCGAAGGCCGAAGGAACTCTATGGGCGACCTAGTTATCTTCACCGTGATCGATGTGATCGGAAAAGTTGCCTTCGCGGTACATACCACTTTCCCAGGTAACCTATGGGACTCCCTAGGTATCCCTTGCGTAAGTTGTTGATCCTGCGTTGGGGATGGGGAGGGGGGTCCGCAACACCCGCCGCGCGGTGTTAATAGACTAAGAGTTACTGAGAGATTCGGCTCTGGCGGCCATTTGCCATCGACCATCGGCCCCGGGCCATCGGCGGTTTGTCCCCCGCGCGCTGAATCTGGTTAAATGATTGCACCGCATGGTTGATATTCACAGCCACATTCTTCCCGACGTCGACGACGGCGCCCGTTCCTGGGAGATGGCCGTGCACATGTGCCACATCGCGGCGCAGGACGGCATCGAGCACATGGTCGCCACGCCTCACGCCAACGGGCAGTTCGCCTACGACCGCGACTGGCTGCGCGGTGTGCTCAACGAATTGCGCCAGCGCGTCGGCCCCAAGCCCAAGCTCAGCCTGGGCTGCGATTTCCATTTTTCTTACGAAAACCTGGAAAGCCTGACCACGGCGCCGCATCGCTACACCATCGAGGACACGCCCTATCTGCTGGTCGAACTCAGCGACTTCTCCGTGCCCCCTACGGTAACCAACGAACTCGCCGACCTGCTCCTTCGCGGCCTGCAGCCCATCATCACCCACCCAGAACGCAATCTGCTGCTGCAGCGCCGACCGGAGCGCGTGCTGGAATGGGTCCAGCACGGATGTGCCGTCCAGGTGACCGCCTCGGCGTTCAGCGGGCGCTGGGGCGAGAAGGCGAAGAAGGTGGCGCGCTGGCTGATGGATCGTGAAGCGGTTCACATCCTCGCCACCGACTCGCACAGCGTCGAAGGCCGCCCGCCCATCCTTTCCGACGCCCGCGATCTGGTCGCCCGCGCCTTCGGGCAAGCGGTCGCACAGGCGCTGGTGGACGACAACCCGCGCGCCGTGGTCAGCGGCCTGCGGTTGCCGTACTTTCCGCAAGTGCAATAGTCAGTCCGCGGACAACGTGAGGAAAGTCCCCACCCTGTCCCTCCAAATCCGGGAGGGACAAGGATGGGGCAACCGCGACCGCGATTGAGACGCAGCTCACGCGTCCGGAACCAGAAGCCGGAAAACTCGAAACTATCTTTGGGGGGAGGCGCCGCCACCGGGGATGAACGTAACGGCGGCCGTTTCAGGATTGATGAGGTTGGCGCGATCGGGTCCAAGCCCCAGCTTGATGAGCGCTCTGGAATCGGGGACCATCTTGGTCTGCCAGCCATGCGATTGCTGGAAGCGCTGCATGGCGTCCTTGGAACGCTGGTCCCATACTCCGCTGGGCTGGCCCTCGAGGAATCGCTCCCGGATGAGCGCTGCCTGGATTTCGCGCACGCGCGCTGCGTCCATGGCCTGCTGCCCGCGCCGCCGCGAACTCTTCTTCGCCGACTTCTTTCCCTTGCTGGTCTTGCTCGCGGAGACACTCTTCGACTTTGACTTAGGCGGCGTCGTGGCATAGCCAACGCTCGCCGTCAAAGCCAGGCACAGCAGTACGCTCAGAATACGCGTCCGGTGTGTACTCAAACTTCACCTCAGATTTCGGCCGGAGCCGGAATTGTATTTGCCGAACTCAGACTGATTCAAGCACAAAGCGCCGCTTCCGCCCACGGCACGCCCGGCCATGTACTTTGATCCGAGGCGCAGATTTGCGGCTGCCTCGGTAAGTGGTTGATTCGAAAAAAACTCGGGGCCAACGGAAGCACCGAACCGCGCGCCTGCCGTGGCCCATTTTGGCACTCGGTCTTTTTCAGTTTCCCGGTTTAGGGCAACGTCCCGCCCAGGAAAATCGTCCCCTGATTGCGGCCTCTTCCCTGCCTCACCAGAAACACGACGTCCTGCCCGCTCTTCAGGTTTTGCGAAATCTTGCTGAAGTCGTCGTCGCTGTTGACCGGCTGCTTGTTGACTTCCAGGATGACGTCGCCGCGGCTGAGGCCCACGTCGTCGGCAAATCCCCCGGGTTTTACCTCGGTTACGATCACGCCCTTGCCCGCCGGGATGCCCAAGCGGTTCGCCATGTCAGCGGTCACGTTCTGCGCGCTCAGTCCCAGTTTGCTGGGTTTCGGCGCGGCCTCTTCGTTCTGTTCTTCCTCTTCGCCGCCCAGGCGGCTGGCGAACAGCCTGGCGCGATTGGCGATCTTGACCGTGGTTGTGGCTTCCTTGCCATTGCGCAGGTAGCCGATCTTCGCCGTGCTTTCCGGTTTGCGGCTGGAGATATCGCCCACCAGTTCGTCGCCGGTCTTCACCGGCTTGCCGTCCACGGAAACGATGGTGTCGCCAACCTTCAGTCCGGCTTGGTCCGCCGGGCTGCCGGAAACCACGTTGGCGATGGTCACGCCGTTCTTGACGCCGTACACGCGCGCCACGGCCGGGTTCGGCTGGGCGGCAAATTCCACCCCGATGGACCCGCGCGTCACGCGGTGCTCCGGCCCGATGAGTTGGTTGTACACCTGGGCCACGGTGTTCGACGGCAGCGCGAAGCCCACGCCTTCGTATCCCTCGCCGCCGGTGATGATGGCCGTATTGATGCCGATTACCTGTGCATCCATGTTGACCAGCGGCCCTCCGGAGTTCCCCGGGTTGATGGCGGCGTCGGTCTGGATAAAGGATTGGAACTGGCGGTTGGGTACGATGTTGCGCCCGATGTAAGAAACAATGCCGGCGGTAACGGTGGCATTCAGACCAAAGGGGCTGCCGATGGCCAGCACCCAATCGCCCACCTGCATGCTTTCGGAGTTGCCCAGCTTGGCAAACGGCAGCGGCTTCGGCATCTCCACCTTGATCACCGCCAGGTCGGTTTCCTGATCCGTGCCGATCACCTTGGCGTCATGACCCGGCGCTCCCTGCGGATCGTCCTGGAACCTGACTCGGATGCGCTCGGCTTTTTCCACCACGTGCCGGTTGGTGATGATGTAACCCTTCGCGTCCACGATCACGCCCGATCCCAGTGAGCGCTGCCGGATGGGCCCGCCGCCGTCGGAACCTTGCCCGAAAAAGCGGTCAAAGAAATCCTGAAAGGGATTGTCTTCATCTCCGCCCGGGCCTTGCCCGTGCGGACTGGGCGCGTTGGGCGTGGGCACGCGCCGCCGGTGCGGGTTCTGCACCGTGGATTCAGTATTGATGTTCACCACCGCCGGCTCGAGCTGCTTGGAGATTTGGGTGAATTGGTTGGACAACTGCTTGGGCGACGGGATGGTGAGCGGGGTCGCATCCGACGAGGCGCTGCTCTTGGTCTGGCCCTTCACGCCGTACGAAATCACCGTCCCGATCAGGATGCCCACGGCCAAGGTGAGCAGTACCACCAACGTCGAAGCCCAGCGGTGCGCTTTGAATCTTTCCCAGGAAGCGCTGGCGCGCGAATTCATATCGTCTTAATTCCTCCGGCTGTTACAGCCATTATCCATCAATGCGCGGAACGGTGCTTATCATTAGCTCCCCATGAG